>Ga0207694_10000828_pt1 | contig 27515 bp, 24 predicted proteins | sample KBSC34metaG_FD_184353 | JGI IMG/M metagenome (GOLD analysis project Ga0207694, IMG submission 184353) | Corn rhizosphere microbial communities from Kellogg Biological Station, Michigan, USA - KBS C3-4 metaG (SPAdes) (version 2) | ecosystem: Host-associated > Plants > Roots > Rhizosphere > Soil... | reverse complement strand
GGGTATTCCCGTGTACAGCCAGGCCATCCACCACCAAAGCCACGCCCCGTCACTGGCGCCCGTCAGGCGCCTGGATATCGGCCTGATCGGCCCGGGGAAGGTCGGCACCGCCCTGGTCGCCCAACTACATGCCGCGCGCTCGCGCCTGCTGCCGATGCGCCTGGACCTGCGCCTGCGCGCGGTGGCCGCCAGCCGCCGCATGTGGCTGGATGTCGACGACGAGGCCATGCACGAACGCCACGACGGCGCGCAGACCTGGCGCCCGACGGACCTTGAAGCTTTCGCCAGCTACGTGGGTACCGACGGCTTCCCCACGCTCATCATCGACTGCAGCGCCAGCGACGAGGTGGCCTCGCACTACGCCGGCTGGCTTAGCCAGGGCATCCACGTGGCCACCCCCAACAAGCATGCGGGCAGCGGCGACCTGGCCCGCTATGGCGCCATCCGCGAGGCCGCGCACGATGGCCATGCCCGTTTCCGCTTCGAGGCCACCGTATGCGCGGGCCTGCCGGTGATGCAGACCCTGCGCGACCTGCTGGATACCGGCGATGAACTGGTAGCCGTGGACGGCATGCTTTCGGGCACGCTGGCGTGGCTGTGCAACCGCTTCGACGGCAGAGCGCCGTTTTCCGCCTGCGTCCGCGAAGCGCATGCCCTGGGCTACACGGAACCCGACCCGCGCGACGATCTTTCCGGCCGGGATGTGGCCCGGAAGCTGGTGATCATGGCGCGCGAATCGGGCGTGCCGCTGGCCCTCGAGGACGTGGAAGTGGAAAGCCTGGTGCCGGCCAGCCTGCAGTCAGTGGCGGCGGGCGAGTTCATGGCGCGCATGGACGAACTGGACGCGCCGCTCAACGCACGGCTGGCCGAAGCCCGCGCGGTCGATGGCGTGCTGCGGCACGTGGCCCACCTGGACCGCGCCGGCCATGCCAGCGTCCGGCTGGTGGTGTTGCCTCGCGATCATCCCTTCGCCCATACCCGGCTCACCGACAACATCGTGCAGTTCTGCACGCGCCGTTACCGCGACAACCCGTTGATCGTGCAGGGTCCTGGAGCCGGCCCGGAAGTGACGGCTGCAGGCGTCTTCACCGACATCCTGCGCATTGCAGGCTCGCTGGGCGCTAACGTATGCGCATGAACCATGAATCGCTGCCCTCCTCCCTGCTCCAGGCCGAGGCCGTCGCCCCCGCAAGCGTCGGCAACGTCGGCGTGGGTTTCGACATCCTCGGCCATACCCTGGCCGGCGCCGGCGACCGCGCCCGCGTGCGCCTCATCGATGAACCGGTGGTGCGCATCAAGCTGATCGACGGCGTGTTCCGCGACCTGCCCCTCGATGCACCGCTGAACACCGCGGGCGCTGCATTGATCGCGCTACGCGAGAAGATGCAACTGAGCCATGGCTTCGAGCTCGAGCTCTACAAGGGCATCGCCCTGGGCTCGGGCATGGGCGGCTCCGCCTCCAGCTGCGTGGCGGCCCTGGTGGCTGGCAACGCGCTGCTGGACGAACCTCTGGACATCCATGCCCTGTATCCGCTGGCCATGCACGGCGAAGCGGTGGCCAGCGGCGGCCTGCACGGAGACAACGTCGGCCCGATGCTGATGGGCGGCCTGGTACTGGCCACCGCCGAGCATCTGGTGCCGATCCCGGTCCCCGCGCACTGGCATTGCGCGCTGGTGCATCCGCATTTCGTAGTGGAGACCCGCGTGGCGCGAGCCGCGCTGGCCGGTGACTACCACCTCGGAGAATTCATCGCGCAGAGCGCGAACCTGGCCCAGGTGCTGGCCGGCTGCTACCGCGGCGATGCCGCCCTGGTGCGCGCCGGCCTGTCCGACGTGCTGGTGGAGCCGCGGCGCGCGCGGTTGATCCCCGGCTTCGCGCGCGTCAAGGCCGCCGCGCTGGACCACGACGCGCTCGGCGCCAGCATTTCCGGCGCCGGCCCAAGCGTCTTCGGCTGGTTCGAATCGGCGGCGCTTGCCCATGCGGCCGCGGCGGAAATGGTGGCCGCCTTCGCCGCCGAAGGCCTGGACAGCGACCGCTTCGTGGCGCCGATCGCGGGACCCGCCGCGCACGTGGTGCGCGCGTGAGCCGGATGCTGTTCGAGAGCACGCGGCGAACCGCAGCCGCGGCCACCGTCGAGGAAGCCATCGCCGCGGGGCTGGCACCGGACGGCGGCCTGTATGTACCTCAAGAGCTGCCGGTCCTGGACATCGGCCATTTCGATGGCGTGCGGGCGCGGGGTCAGAGTTTTCACTCTGACCCCCCAACGCTGCCGGACATTGCCATGCGCCTGCTGGCGCCGTTCTTCGACGGCAGCGCGCTGGCACCGGCACTGGCCGCGATCTGCCGCGAAGCCTTCGACTTCCCGGTGCCCGTGGTCCCGCTCGACGACAGCACCGAGGTGCTGGAGCTGTTCCACGGCCCGACGGCCGCCTTCAAGGATGTCGGCGCGCGTTTCCTGGCTGCATGCATGTCGCGCCTGCCGCGCGCGGACGGACGGGAACTTACCGTGCTGGTGGCCACCTCCGGCGATACCGGGGCGGCAGTGGCAGCGGCGTTCCATGACCGCCCGGGACTGCGCGTGGTGATCCTTTATCCCGACGGGCGTGTCTCGGCACGGCAGGCACACCAGCTAGGCTGCTTTGGTGGCAACGTGCATGCTCTGCGCGTGGCCGGACGATTCGACGACTGCCAGCGCATGGCCAAGGCAGCGCTCGGCGACGCCGGGCTCAATACCCAGGTGCCATTGACCTCCGCCAACAGCATCAGCCTGGGGCGGTTACTACCGCAGATGACGTACTACGCCCAGGCGTCCCTGGCGCACTGGCGAGCCACCGCCACGCGCATCAACCTGGTGATTCCCACCGGCAACCTCGGCAACGCGCTGGCGGCGCTATGGGCACGGGCCATGGGCCTGCCGATCGGCGATGTCCGACTCGCCTGCAACGCCAATCGCACCTTGCCGGATTTCTTCGCCGGTGAGGCTTACCGCCCGCGTGAAGCCATTGCCACGCTTGCCAATGCCATGGATGTGGGCGCGCCGAGCAATTTCGAGCGATTGATGTCGCTCTCCCACGGCCGCGTGGAACAAGCCCGGTTGGCAGGATTCGCCGAGGGCGTGGATGACGCAGAGATTGCCGACGTCATCCAGCGCCATGCATCGCATTATCTTTTCTGCCCCCACACCGCTACGGCGATGAAGGTGCGCGAGCGGATGTCCCAGGCGGGCGACCGGCGCCGCTGGACGATCGTCGCTACGGCGCACCCGGCCAAGTTCGACACCGTCGTGGAGCCACTGGCAGGACGTGCCGTACCGGTGCCTGCCTCGCTGGCGGCGATGCTTGCGCGGCCCAGCCATGCCGAGCCGTTGGCCGCGGAGGACACCGCCCTGCGCGACTGGTTGCTTCAGCCAAGCATCGACAGCACCGCTTCGGTGCTGCGCACTCGGCCGAGCCTCGGGAAGATGGATTCCACGGCAAAACGATGATGAGCGGCCTCGTGCGAGCTCATCGCATCTTCAACCAAAATCAGGCCGTAACCGTGCTCGAAAGCCGAGCGCGCCGTGGACTCCACGCCGATATTGGTGGAGATGCCACCAAGGATGATGTCCTTGACACCGCGGCGGCGCAGCTGCAGATCCAGTTCCGTGCCGTAGAACGCACCCCATTGCCGCTTGGTGATGCGGATGTCGTTCGACGCCGTTGGCAAACCCTCCGGATCGTCCCACCAGTTTTCCGGCAACGCACCAGCGGGATTGGGTTGATCGACCGGCTGCTTGAGGGCATCGGCGAAGTCCGGTGCGAAACCCACGCTCACGCGCACCACAAGGATACCGATTTCCCGGCAGCGCGATACAAGACGAGCGGCACGGGTCAGCACTTCTTCGCCGGTGTAAGGTCCCTTTGCAAAAGGGACGATGCCAGCCTGCAGGTCGATCAGGACCAGTGCCGTCGTGCCCGGGTCGACCTTGTCGTCGGCCATGTCGTTACCTCGATAGATTTATGAGGATAGTCTCACATGGGAGTTTATGAGGATGGCCTCGAGTAATTCAAGCCCGGCGATCCGCAAACCGCAGCGCCAGCGCGGCGTGGCGAGGGTGGAATCGTTGCTGGAGGCGGCTGGCGAGGCTTTCGCCGAGAAAGGCTACGACGCCGCCACGATGACCGAAATCGCCGCTCGGGCGGGTGCATCGATCGGTTCGCTGTACCAGTTTTTCCCCACCAAGGAGCTGGTGGCCGAAGCGCTGGTGGCGCGCTATGTCTCGGCGCTGCACGCGGACCTCCGCCGCATGGCGGGCCTTGCGCGTTCGATGGATGCCCGGAGCCTGGGCGCGAAGCTGCTGCGAACCGTCTACGAATTCCGCCGCAAGAATCCCGGCTTCGTCACCCTGGGCGAGGCCACCAATCTGCCCGACTCCATCGTGCTTGGCCTGCGCAACACCTTGCGTGAACTCATCACTGACATCCTGGTGGCTTTCGCACCGGAGATCGCGCGCGAGAAACTGCGTCCGCAGTCGTTCGTGTTGCTGCAGCTGATGAAATCGTTCGCCGCCTTGAGCGCCGAGCCTGGCATCAAGGGCCGCAAGGACGTGCTTGCGGCGCTGGAGGACACCTTCGTGCTGGCGCTTGGGCACCTGGACGCAGCGCGTAATTAACGCTTGCGTGAGGTTTTGCTTGCGGCCTTTTTCGAGACGGCCTTCTTCGAGGGCGCCTGAGCTGGGGCCTTCGACTGGTTGCGCCACAGCGCCGCCCCGCCGACGATGCCAGCCTTGTTGTCACCGATGCTGACGTTCTCGGGCAGCCCGTCGGGATCGACATAGTCGGCGTTGCCGCCGCCCAGGTAGATGTGGTCGGGGCTGAGCAGGACATTCATCGTGCGCAGCGCCATGTGCAGGCGTTTGTTCCATTTCTTCTTGCCCACATCCTCGTAGGCTGCGTTGCCGAGGAGCTGCTCGTAGGTCTTTCCCTTCTTCAGCGGATGGTGGGCCAGCTCCATGTGCGGCATCAATTCGCCATCGAGGAAGAGGCCCGTGCCCATGCCGGTGCCCAGGGTGACGACGAATTCCAGGCCCTTGCCCTTGATCAGGCCGAAGCCCTGCATGTCGGCATCGTTGATGAGCTTTGCCGGATGGCCGCCCAGCGCCTGGCTCAAGGCACGTTCGAGCGGATAGCCCACCCAGATTTCCTTGCCCAGGTTTGCCGCCGTCATGACCTTGCCGCGGCAGATCACGCCCGGGAAGCCGATGGAGATCCGGTCGAAGGGCGGAAGGCTGGTCACCATCTCCGTGACCAGCTTCACCAGCACATCCGGTGGACACGGCTGGGGCGTGGGCACGCGGACGCGCTCGGCCAGGCTCTTGCCCTTTTCATCCAGTACGTCGGCTTTCAGATGGCTGCCACCGACATCGATGGAGAGAATTCCCGCCTGCTGCTTTTTCATGCATTGGTCCTTGCGTGCTTGCCGTTGTCGCCGAAGGTGAGGGAAAAGTCGCGCCCTTCCCAGCGTGCAGCGCCGGGCCACCAGAACGTGAAGCGTAGTGTCGCCGATGTCGACGACTTGGCAACAGGCAGGTCCGTCACGTGGGTGCCGAAGCCGCTGGGCCGGGAATCGGTGTCGTGGACGGTGGCCCAGTCGTCGTCGGACCAGTGCACGCGCGTGGCTTCAAGCGTTTCGATGCGCAGGTCGCGTCCATGCGCCAGCGGCGCCCTGGGAAGATCGAAGCGCCACAGGGTGAAGCGCGAGGTGACGCCCTGCTCGAGATAGCGCTTGGCGGTGAGCGGTGGCATGTCGAATATCACGCCATCGGCAAGGGAACGTAGCAGCTTCAGGTGTTCGGAGTGCGCCCACACCAATGGCATGGCGGAGCCTGAAGGCCGGCCGCGTTTGAGCAAGAGGGCGGGAATATCGTCGGCATCCCATACCTGCTCGGGCAACAGGCCGCCGCGATTGGCCGACAGTTCCATGGACTTGAGCAACCGGCGTGCCTCATCAACGCGGCCCGCGGCCAGTTCGAAGTGCGCACGTTCGCCCGTGAGCAGCGGCCATGGCCGGCCGATGCCGACGCCATCGAAGCCCGATCCGTCGGCGTGCTCGCCGTAGCCGTCCTCGTTGTAGCGGTACCACGACGGACCCTGGGGCAATTCCACCTTCAGCTTGTGGTCGATCACTTTCACCGTGTCGACGATGCGCGGGTCGTGGGCGCTGCGCAGGCCGAACCGCACCAGGGCCAGGGCATCGGGGCTGACGATCTCGGCGGTGGCATGGAAGGTATGCGCGCCATCGCGGTTCTTCACCACGATCTGGCTCGACGCCAGGTCGCCTGAGGCGCCCACCGAACCCATGCGCACGTAATAGCCGGCGGCACCGGCTTCCCGAGCCAGCGGCGTATCCAGCACGAAGCACCAGTCCTCGATGCCATCGTTCCATGCGTCGGCGGTCTCGCGCAGGTAGCGCGCACACGGTGCATCCCCATGGTGCTCGATGAGCTCGGCGGCGGCGAGCAATCCGGCGATGGTCACGGCCAGGGTGAAGGGCGAGAAGCCGGCGTCTTCCTCCCAGCGATCCTGGGCAGTCAGCGGTCCGTTGCGCACGATGAACGATGCCGCGCGCCGGATCATCGGGATGTAGCGTGCGGTGCCAGGGCCTGCGGTGATATTGGCCCGCTGCAGTGCCTCGACCAGCAGGATCGGGAAGGCGCATTCGTCCAACTGCACGCCGCCCCAGTACGGCTTGCCGTCGAGCCACATGTTCTGCGGCCAGCGGCCATCGACCTCCTGGGTGGCCTGGAGGAAATTGAGCACGTCCAGCGCGGCATCGCCCAGGCCCGCGGCCAGCAGGCCACCGGCGCTCTCCACCAGGTCACGCGGCCAGACCAGGTGGTAGCCACCCATGTCGTCATCGCCCTTGGACTGGCCCCAGGGAATGGAGAGGCTCGCGATCATCGCGCCGCGATACCCCACCGGTGCATGGGTAAGCAGCACGCCCACGTCGATGCGATAGAGGTCGTCGCCACTGGGACGCTTGCCGCCCTTCAGGTCGAAGATGGCCTTCGTTTTCTCGCGCCAGGACGCCACGTAGAGGTTTCGCGCGTGCAGGAAACCATCCTGAAGGCTCCCGCGCACCCGGAAGGCGGCTTCCTCGGGCGTGGTACCGAAGCCGATCGCAACGGTGCAGCCGTCGTCGTCGCTCATGTCCAGCTCGACGATCATGGCTACGTTGCCATCCTCGGCGCGGGTGTAAAGGCACGGCAGGTCGCCGGTTTCCTTCAGGTCCCGCCAGCCATCGGACCGGCCGACGAAGCCAACGCTGCGGCGGAGCACGGGCGGTTCCGCGCCCAGGGCCAGCGAGCGGCCACCACCGCGGGCGAAAACCAGGTCCTTGCCCTTGTATTGCCCCGTCCAGGCGGTGTTGTGGTCACCCCCGTTCACCAGGTGCGGGGCCAGCAGCATGTAGACGCGGTAGTCCTCGCGCCTGCCTTCGAGCGCTTCGAAGCGGATCTGCTGCAGTACGACGTCCCGCCGGGGGTCGGTGATCACCCGCTTGGTGATGCGAAACCGCCCCCGGGTGCAGGTATTGACCAGCCGGTAGGCCGGGAGCCCACTTTCGTAAGATTCCACGGCATGATGGGCATCACGCTTTTCCTCGGCGAAGAATCCGTCGGGACCGGTCACCAGCAAGCCCGCGTCGCGGATGCAGGCCATGTCGATACGCGGGTAGTACACCTCGTTCAGGATGCCGCGGCCCAGGGTGAACCAGACCCGGCTTTCGGCGGTCAGCGCCGTGCCGACACCCGATTTGGCCGATGAAGACCACCTCGCCGCGACCCCGGGATGGCCGGGTGCCGGCCGATCTTCGTTATCAGACATGATGCATTCCGGGCAGGCTTCGAATGCCCGACTCTACGCCCGCCCGATGACCGTCGCCACCCCTCTAAGATGACCTTCAAGCCTTTGTAAGGCTCGCATTTTTTCGCCGGATATCGAACGGCCGTTCCAGGCACCTGGAACAATTGGACGTCCATACGTCCGATCGCGTCCGGTTCGTTCCTAGGAAAAATAGTTTCACCGCCAACTGTTGACACGCGTGGCAGAACCACTTTATGGTCGCTTCATGTCGCAGCGCACCAACATCAGCCGCATCGCCGAACAAGCCCGCCATCAGGCGGTCGGCGCCACGCTGCGACTTCGCGGCACGCTTCTTCTTGCCCTTGTACTCGTACTCCTTATTACCAACGGAGGTGCGGGCTGAGGGCATGTGTCCAGGTAACTAAGAAATAACCTGAAGACTCCTCAAAACCCCGCACCTTCCGAAGGTAGCGGGGTTTTTTGTTGCCACTCATTCACCGCCCCAAGCGGAGCAGACCATGAGCCACCCGAATCACACAACGCACGAAAACGACGGCGAGCCGGACGTAGGACGCGTGCGCATCTTCGACACCACCTTGCGCGACGGCGAACAGGCCCCGGGCTTCTCGATGGACCGGCGCGCCAAGATGCGCATGGCGCACGCCCTGGAGGAACTGGGCGTCGACGTGATGGAAGCGGGTTTCCCCGCTGCCTCGCCGGACGATTTCGCCGCCGTGGCGGAAGTGGCCAAAGCGATGAAAGCGCCCACGGTCTGCGCCCTGGCGCGCTGCCAGCCGGGCGACATCGATGCCGCCGGCAAGGCGCTGGCGCAGGCTCGCCGCTCGCGCATCCACGTGTTCCTGTCTACCAGCCCGTTGCATCGCGAGCACAAGCTGGGAAAGACCAAGGCGGAGGTGGTCGATATCGCCATCGCCGCCATCAAGCGGGCCAAGGACCAGTGCCACGAGGTGGAATTCTCGGCTGAGGATGCCCTGCGCACCGAGCACGACTACCTGGTGGAAGTGTTCAACGCCGCGGCCGATGCCGGCGCGATCGTGCTCAACGCACCGGACACCGTGGGCTACACCACGCCATCGGAGATGATGGAACTGTTCACCTACCTGCAGGCCAACGTGCGCCGGCCGAAGGGCGTGATCTTCTCGGCCCACTGCCACGACGACCTGGGCCTGGCCGTGGCCAATTCTATGGCCGCCATCAGCGCCGGCGCCCGCCAGGTGGAATGCACCATCAACGGCATCGGCGAGCGTGCCGGCAATGCCGCGATGGAAGAAATCGTGATGGCGCTGCGCACTCGCGCACCGTATTTCAAGGTCGATACCGGCATCGTCACCGAACGGCTGTATCCCACCTCGCGTCTGCTGGCCAACCTCACTCAACAGCCAGTGCCACGCAACAAGGCGATCGTCGGCGACAACGCCTTCGCCCATGAATCGGGCATCCACCAGCACGGCATGCTCAAGCATCGCGGCACCTACGAAATCATGCGCCCGGAGGATGTCGGCGCCAGCACGTCGCTGGTGCTGGGCAAGCACTCCGGCCGCCACGCGCTGCGCCAGCGGCTGGTCGCGCTGGGCTTCGAACTGGACGAAGCCGCCATGGACGAAGTGTTCACCAACTTCAAGAAGCTGGCCGACCGCAAGCGCGAAGTGGTGGATGCGGACCTGGTGGCACTGGCCGGCGGCGCGGACCCTGAAACCCAGGGCCCGTGGCGCATCCAGAACATGCACGCCAACTCGCACGTGGGCGGCAGCGCGTCGGTCACGGTGCAGCTGCGCCACGACGACGGGCGCGAAGCCAGCGAGGCTGCCATCGGCGATGGCCCCGTCGACGCCATGCTGCGCGCCGTGCAGCGCGCCACCGGCCAGCCGCTGGAGCTGGTGGACTTCCAGGTACGCGCCATCAGCCAGGGCGGCGACGCGCAGGGCCACGCCAGTCTTTCAGCCACGCACCTGGGCCACGAGTACCGGGGCAATGGCGTAAGCACCGACATCGTCGAGGCCACCGCGCATGCGGTGCTGGCCATCGTCAACCGCATCGAACGCCAGGCGCCGCAAACGGCGGCCGTGGCCGCACAACGCTGAACCAGGAGCACGACCCATGCAAGCCCCGTCCCTCATCTGGCACAACGGCAGCATCAAGCCTTTCGCCGAAGCCACGGTCCACGTCGGCGCCCACGCGCTGCACTACGGATCGTCGGTGTTCGAAGGCATCCGTGTGTATGCCACGCCCGATGGCCCGCAGTATTTCCGCCTGCGTGACCACACCACGCGGCTGTTCCAGTCCGCCCGCGTGTACGACCTGGACCACGGCTACGACGCGCAGACGATCGACCGCGCCTGCCGCGAGGTGATCGCCGCCAATGGACTTCAATCAGCCTACGTGCGGCCGATCGTCTATCGCAGCGGCTTCACCTTCTCCCTGGCGCCGCCGCTGGATACGGCCGTGGACGTGGCGATCATCGCCCTGCCCTGGGGCGCCTACCACGGCACCGACGCTCTGGAGAAAGGGGTGGACGTGTGTGTTTCCTCGTGGAACCGCGCCGCGCCCAACACCTTCCCCAGCGGCGCCAAGGCCGCGGGCAACTACCTTAATAGCCAGCTGATCGCCCGCGAAGCCATCAGCGGCGGCTACGCGGAGGGCATCGCCCTGGGCACTGATGGCCTGTTGAGCGAGGGTGCCGGCGAGAACCTCTTCATCGTGCGCAACGGCGTGATCCACACCCCGCCGGTGGCCGCCAGCATCCTGTGCGGCATCACCCGCGACAGCGTGCTCACCCTGGCCTGCGCCCGCGGTTACACCATCGTCGAGCAGCCGCTGCCGCGCGAGTTCCTGTACTTCGCCGACGAAGTGTTCATGACCGGCACCGCGGCCGAAGTGACTGCCGTGCGCTCGGTGGACCGCAAGCGCGTCGGCGACGGCGTGCCCGGCCCGGTCACACGCCAGCTGCAGGACGACTTCTTCGGCCTGTTCGATGGACGCACAGAAGACCGATGGGGCTGGCTGACGCCAGTACACGAAGCAACCGAAGCGAAGGTGGCCGCATGAGCGCCCGTACCCTGCTGGACAAACTCTGGGATGCCCACCAGGTGGTGGCCGAAACCGCCGCCACCCCAGGCGTGCTGTATATCGACCTGCACCTGGTGCACGAGGTGACTTCACCGCAGGCCTTCGATGAACTGCGCTCGCGCGGACTCACCGTGCGCCGCCGCGACCGCACGCTGGCCACCCTCGACCACTCCACGCCCACGCTTCCCGCCGGTGCCGACGGCCGCCGTCCGTACTACACGCCGGAAGCGGAAAGCCAGGTGGCCAAGCTCGAGGCGAACGTGGCGGAGTTCGGTATCGACCTGTTGGGTTGGGACAGCCCCGACCGCGGCATCGTCCATGTGGCAGGCCCCGAAGTGGGCGCTACTCATCCAGGCATGACCATCGTCTGCGGGGACAGCCACACCGCCACCCATGGCGCCTTCGGTTCACTGGCCTTCGGTATCGGCACCACCGAGGTCGGCCACGTGCTGGCCACGCAGTGCCTTCTGCAGCGCAAGCCGAAGTCCCTGGCTATCCACGTCGAGGGACAACTGCAGCGCGGCGTCACCGCCAAGGACCTGATCCTGCACATCATCGGCAAGATCGGCATCGGCGGCGGTACCGGGCATGTCATCGAGTACCGGGGCTCGACCATCCGCGCGCTGTCGATGGAAGAACGCATGACCGTGTGCAACATGTCCATCGAGGCGGGCGCACGCGCGGGCCTGATTGCTCCCGACGACACCACCTTCGCCTGGCTGGAAGGCCGTGAGCGTGCACCGAAGGGCGCGGCCTGGCACAAGGCGGTAGCACACTGGCGCACCCTGGCTTCCGACGAAGGCGCGAGGTACGACCAGGAAGTCCATATCGACGCCGGCGCCATCACGCCCAGCGTCACCTATGGCACCCATCCAGGCATGGTGGTCCCCATTGCCGCAAACGTACCCAAAGCCGCCGATGCACTGGAGCAGAAGGCACTGGACTACATGCGCGTTACCGCCGGCAAGCCGATGGCAGGTGAACACGTGGATGTCGTCTTCATCGGCAGCTGCACCAATGCGCGGCTGTCGGACCTCCATGCCGCCGCCGGCATCCTTCGTGGACGCAAGGTGGCAGGCCACGTGCGGATGCTTGTGGTGCCGGGCTCGGAAAAGGTTCGCCGCGAAGCCGAAGCCGCGGGGCTGCACGAAGTCTTCCGCGCCGCCGGCGCCGAGTGGCGCGAGCCGGGCTGCTCGATGTGCATCGCCATGAACGGCGACCTGGCCCAGCCAGGCCAGCTGGTGGTGAGCACGTCCAACCGCAACTTCGAGGGCCGCCAGGGCAAGGGCGCTCGCACCGTGCTGGCCAGCCCGCTGGTCGCAGCCGCGTCCGCCGTTGCCGGCGTGGTCGCCGATCCCCGTGACTATCTCGACCAGGAGGCCGCCGCATGAGCAGCTTGCGACCGCTGGCCTACGTGCACTCCCGCACGGCGGTGCTGGCCAATGAAAACATCGACACCGACCGCATCATCCCGGCGCGCTTCCTGACCACCACCGAGCGCACGGGCCTGGGCAAACATGCCTTCGAAGACTGGCGCTACCTCGCCGACGGCTCGGACAACCCGGATTTCGCGCTGAACAAGCCCGCCGCCCGCGGCTGCCAGATCATCGTCGCCGGCCACAACTTCGGTTGCGGTTCCTCGCGCGAGCATGCGCCCTGGGCCTTGCTCGACTACGGCATCACCGCAGTGATCTCCAGCGAGATCGCCGACATCTTCCGTGGCAACGCACTGAAGAATGGCCTGCTGGCCGTGGTGGTGAGCCCGGCCGAACACCGCTGGCTGCTGGAACATCCCGGCACGGAACTACGCATCGACGTTGCCGCCGGCAGCATCCGCCTGCCCGACGGCGGCGAGATCCGCTTCGAGCTGGATGAATTCTCACGCCACTGCCTGTTGAACGGCGTGGACCAGCTCGGCTTCCTGCTGCAGCAGGACAACGCCATTACCGCATTCGAAAAGAACCTGGAGCAGGCTGCATGAAGGCGACCATCGTTGTATTGCCCGGCGACGGCATCGGCCCGGAAGTGGCCGCTGCGGGCGTCGCCGTGCTCAAGGCCGTGGCCGAGCGCCATGGCCATGAATTCTCCTTCGACGAGCAGCTGATCGGTGGCGCCGCCATCGATGCCGTCGGCGATCCGCTGCCGGCCGCCACCCGCGCGGCCTGCGAGAAGGCCGACGCCGTGCTGCTGGGTGCGGTGGGCGGCCCGAAGTGGTCCGATCCGAATGCGCCGGTGCGCCCGGAACAGGGCCTGCTGGCGATCCGCAAGGCGCTGGGCGTGTTCGCCAATGTGCGGCCACTGAAACTGCACCCGCGCAGTGCGGCGCTCTCTCCGCTGAAGCCCGAGAAAACCAAGGGCGTGGACCTGGTCTTCATTCGCGAGCTCACCGGCGGCATCTATTTCGGCGCCAAGACACGGTCGGAAACCGAGGCCACCGACGAATGCCGTTATTCCGTGGTGGAGATCGAGCGGGTGATGCGCCACGCCTTCGAACTGGCCCGCACGCGGCGCAGGAAGGTGACCTCGGTGGACAAGGCCAACGTGCTGGAAACCTCGCGCCTGTGGCGTTCCGTGGCCACGCGCATCGGCCAGGAATATCCGGATGTTTCGCTCGAGCACCAACTGGTGGACTCGATGGCCATGCTGCTGCTCACGCGCCCTGCCGACTACGACGTGATCGTCACCGAGAACATGTTCGGCGACATCCTCACCGACGAAGGCGCCGTGCTTGCCGGTTCCCTGGGACTGCTGCCTTCCGCATCGCTGGGGGAAAAACCCTGCGGCCTGTATGAGCCTATCCACGGCTCGGCGCCGGACATCGCCGGCAAGGGCCTGGCCAATCCGCTGGGCACCATCCTGTCCACCGCGATGCTGCTGCGCCATTCGCTGAACCTGCCCACCGAGGCGGCGCTGGTGGAAGCCGCCGTCGACGCGGTGCTCGAGCACGGCAACCTCACCCGCGACGTCGGCGGCACGGCCAGCACGCAAGACGTGCTCAACGCCGTGCTCGATGCCTGCAACGCGAAAGCGGAGGCTGCATGAATACGAAGAAGATCCCCATCGCGCTGCGCAGCGACGCGATCAAGACCGGACCGGACCGCGCCCCCGCGCGCGCCATGCTGCGCGCCACGGGCCTGGACGACGATGCCATCGCCCGCCCGATGGTGGCCATCGTGCACAGCTGGTCCAACGTCTCCCCCTGCAACCTCAACCTGCGCGATCTTGCCGAGGCCGCCGCCGAAGGCGTGCGCGCGGCCGGTGGCACTCCGGTGGAGTTCAACACCATCGCGGTCACCGACGGCATCGCCATGGGCACCTCGGGGATGCGTGCATCTCTGGTGAGCCGTGAGCTGATCACCGACTCGATCGAACTTGCCGTGGACGGCCACTGCCTGGATGCAATGGTGGTGCTGTGCGGTTGCGACAAGACCATCCCCGCCGCCGCGATGGCATTGGCGCGGTTGAATATTCCTGGTGTCGCGCTCTACGGCGGCAGCATCGACCACGGCACCCGCAACGGCAAATCCATCACCGTGCAGGAAGTGTTCGAAGCCGTCGGAGCGCATGGCGCGGGCAAGATCGACGATGCCGAGCTTGCCGATGTCGAGCGCCACGCCTGCCCGGGTGCCGGTGCCTGCGGCGGTCAGTTCACCGCCAACACCATGGCCATGGTGCTGACCACGCTGGGCCTCACGCCGGTGGGCCTGAACGACATCGCCGCCACCGATCCCGCCAAGCGGGACGCGGCGCGCCGCTGTGGCGAGCTGGCCATGGAAAACCTGATGGCTGGCCGCAAGCCGCGCGACATCCTCACCCGCGCCGCCTTCGACAATGCCGCACGCATGGTTGCCGCCACCGCCGGCTCCACCAACGCTGTGCTGCATCTGCTGGCCATCGCCCACGAGGCTCGCGTGGCGCTGTCCATCGAGGATTTCGAACCGGCCTCGGTGCACACGCCGGTGATCGCCGACCTGAAGCCCGGCGGCAAGTACAGCGCGGTGGAACTGACCGCCGCCGGCGGCACCGCCATCGTGGCGCAGGAGCTGCGCAAGGCCGGCATGCTCAAGGACACCCCGACCGTCACCGGGCACACCCTGTTCGCCGACCTCGACGTCGCGCCTGCGGCCACTGCCGGCCAGGACGTAGTGCACACGGTGGCCAACCCGCTCAAGCCGCGCGGTGGCTACAGCATCCTCTACGGCAACCTGTCGCCCGAAGGCTGCATCCTGAAACTCGCCGGCCACGGCCGTACCAGCCATGCGGGCCCCGCCCGCGTGTTCGAAAGCGAGGAACAGGCATTCGCCGCCGTGCAGGCCGGCAGGATCCGCGCTGGCGACGTGATGGTGATCCGCAACGAAGGCCCCGCCGGCGGCCCCGGCATGCGCGAGATGCTGGCCGTCACCGCAGCGCTGGTGGGCCGCGGCCTCGGCAACGACGTGGCGCTGATCACTGATGGCCGCTTCAGCGGCGCAACGCATGGTTTCATGGTGGGCCACATCGCGCCGGAAGCGGCGCGTGGCGGTCCCATCGCGCTGCTGCGCGAGGGCGATGCGATCTTCATCGACGCCGGCACCCGTGAACTGCGCACCGACGCGGATCTAGCCGCGCGCCGCAGCAGCTGGCGTCCGCCGGCACCGAAGGTCACCCGCGGCGCGCTGGCCAAGTTCGCCCGGCTGGTGGGTTCGGCCGCCGAAGGCGCCGTCACCACCGCCTTCGAGGACACCGAGGCGCCCGTGCCTGCCAGCCGCCCCGCCCGCGACGAAGAACGCTTTACCCAGGCCTTGATCGGCAATTGAAGTCTCGCGGCACCTAAGCCGCCCCTGATGCATTTTCCGGAGAATGTAATGACCGACACGCAAGCCACCACCGCCCCTCTCGCCCGCGCACGCATCGCCGTGCTCGGCTACGGCAGCCAGGGCCGCGCGCACGCGCTGAACCTCAAGGACTCCGGCCTCGACGTCGTCGTGGGCCTGCGCCCCGGCGGTGCTTCGTGGAACCGTGCCTACGTCGACGGCTTCGCCGTGGCCGAACCCTCCGAAGCGGTGCGCGGCGCGGACCTGGTCGCCGTGCTCACACCGGACATGGTGCAGCCGGACCTGTACCGCCACGCCATCGAGGCCAACATCAAGCCAGGTGCGGCGTTGCTGTTCGCTCATGGCTTCAACATCCATTTCGGCCAGATCAAGCCCCGCGCGGATATCGACGTGGTGCTGGTGGCGCCGAAGGGCCCGGGCGCGCTGGTGCGCCGTGAATACGAAATCGGCCGCGGTGTGCCCTGCCTCTTCGCCGTGCACCAGGACGCCACCGGCAAGGCCGCGGAGAAGGCGCAGTCGTATGCCGCGGGTATCGGCGGCGCGCGCGCCATGTTGATCGAGACCGACTTCAAGGAAGAAACCGAGACCGACCTCTTCGGCGAACAGGCCGTGCTTTGCGGCGGCGCCACGGAGCTGGTGATCAAGGGCTTCGAAACCCTCACCGAAGCAGGCTACCGCCCGGAAATCGCCTACTACGAGGTGATGCACGAGCTGAAGCTGATCGTCGACCTGTTCTACGAAGGCGGCATCAAGCGGATGCTGGAGTTCGTCTCCGAAACCGCCCAGTACGGCGACTACACGCGCGGCCCGCGGGTGATCGACGCCAGCACCAAGGAGCGCATGAAGGGTGTATTGAAGGACATCCAGGATGGCACCTTCGCCAGGGAATGGACGGCCGAGTACCAGGCAGGCCTTCCCAACTACAAGAAATTCAAGCAGGCCGACCTTGATCATCCGATAGAGAAGGTTGGCGCGGCGCTGCGCGCGCGCATGCCGTGGCTGCAGGGTTCGAAAGATCCGGCCCCGGCAGCACCCGCCTCGACACCATGACGCACCCGCGCCGGCATGCATGCACGCCGGCGCGTATGGCGTTCGCCAGGAAGCACTGGATCTCCTTGACGAAAGCTTTCCCCAAAGGACTCATGTGAACGCGCAACTGGACACCCCCGGCGACATTAGCTCCAAGACCCATCCCCGCGCAGGGCATGCACTGACCGGCGCCGATGTCGTGGTGCAGGTACTGGCCGACGAAGGCCTGGATGTACTGTTTGGCTATTCCGGCGGCGCCATCCTGCCGGTGTACGACGCGATCTTCCGTCACAACCTTGAGAACCTCCGGACGGACGGCAGCGAGCCGCTGCCGCTCATCGTCCCTGCCAACGAACAGGGTGCGTGCTTCATGGCGGCAGGCTATGCACGAGCCTCCGGCAAGGTGGGTGCGGCACTGGTCACATCGGGCCCCGGCGCCACCAACGCTGTCACCCCGGTGCGCGACTGCACCGCCGATTCCATCCCGCTGGTGGTGATCAGCGGCCAGGTGCCCACCGCGGCCATCGGCACCGATGCTTTCCAGGAAGCTCCGATCAGCACCATCATGGGAGCCTGTGCCAAGCACGTGTTCCTGGTGACCGATGCCAGTGCGCTGGAGGCCACCTTGCGCACGGCGTTCTACATCGCCCGAAGCGGACGTCCCGGCCCGGTAGTGGTGGATATTCCCAAGGACGTGCAAAACACCGTGGTTACCTTCGAAGGCGCGGGGGAATTGCCGGTACCCGGATACCGCGCGCGCCTGCGCGCCATCGAACAGACGCCATTAAGCGATGTCCGCTGCGCGGAATTCTTCGCCGCGCTCAAGGCATCGAGCCGGCCGCTGATATACGCCGGCGGCGGCATCATCACCGATGGAGCCCGCGATGCGTTGCGCGATTTCGCGCACAGCTTCGGCCTTCCCGTGACCACCACGCTGATGGGCATCGGCGGCTACGACACCACCGATCCGCTCGCCCTGCACATGCTGGGCATGCACGGCACGGCCTATGCCAACTATGCGGTGGACGATTGCGATTTCATCTTTGCGCTCGGCGCACGATTCGATGATCGCGTGGTGGGCGTGCCCGACAAGTTCGCGCCGCGTGCCAGGACCATTGCCCAGATCGACATCGACCCGGCGGAGATCGGCAAGGTCAAACAGGCCGATTGGTTCCACGCCGGCACCCTGCGCACGTCGCTCGAACGCCTGCGTGCATGGGGTATCGCCCATGGCTTCCAGGCGGACTATTCCGCCTGGCATGAACACATCGCGGGGCTTAAGTCGCGGCACGGCCTCGATTACGACCGGCAAAGCCCGCTGATCCAGCCCTATGCGGTGATCGAGGCGATCAACCGCATCACGCGGGGGCACGCCATCATCAGCACGGGCGTGGGCCAGCACCAGATGTGGTCGGCGCAATACTTCGATTTCCGCGAACCCCGTCGCTGGCTGACGTCCGGATCGATGGGAACGATGGGCTTTGGCCTGCCCGCCGCCATCGGCGCGCAGTTCGCGCGGCCGGACCTGGTGGTAATCGACATCGACGGCGACGCATCGATCCGCATGAACCTGGGGGAGCTGGAAACCGTCACCACTTATAACCTGCCGGTGAAGGTGGTGGTGCTGAACAACGTCGGCGACGGCATGGTGCGGCAGTGGCAGAAACTCTTCTTCAAGGGAAGGTTCTCAGCTTCGGACAAAAGCCTGCACAAGAAGGATTTCGTCAAGGCAGCCGAAGCCGATGGCTTCGAATGGGCGCGGCGCCTGGGCGATCCGGCGGCCATCGAATCCACCATCGCCCAGTTCCTTGCCTTCGAAGGGCCGGCCTTCCTCGAAGTGATGATCGACCCGGATGCCGGTGTGTATCCCATGGTCGGCCCCGGCGCCTGCTATGCCCAGATGGTCACCGGCGACTTCATCGCCAGCCGTGACGCGGCGCCCGCCGCACCGTCTCCCACCGTCGCCAGCCCCACGGGAATGTTCTGAGCATGAGGCACCTGATTTCCATCCTGCTGCAGAACGAAGCCGGTGCCCTGGCGCGCGTGGCTGGCCTCTTCGCCGCGCGCGGCTACAACATCGAATCGCTCACCGTGGCCGCCACTGGCGATGAGGAAGCCTCGCGGCTTTCACTGGTGGTGTATGGCGACGATGCCGTGGTGGAGCAGATCGTCAAGCAATCGCGCAAGCTGGTGGACGTGATCAGCATCGAGGAACTCACGACGCGCCAGCACGTGGAACGCGAGCTGGTGGTGGTGCGCTTCGCGGCCTCGGGCCTGGCCTGGGCCAACAGCCACGCACGTGTCCTGGCCAGTGGCAGCGATCATTGCGTGGCCGAATTCAGCGGCCATGCCGACGATGTGGACGAGTTCCTCGCCCAGCTCGCCACCCGTGCGACGGTGCACGATGTGGCGCGCAGCGGATTGGCCGCGCTCGCTTCCTAGGACTTTTTTCCGACAGTTAGGCTGCGACGGCCGGTCGATTCCTTGTCGTAGCGGTTTGTATGCATGGGTAGGGTAACGTCTCCCGAATGAGCCAATGGACTCCTCGCATGCTTTCTTCAACCGTCTCCGGCAGGGGTTCCACGCCACCCTGCATCCTGCTCAACATGAATAAATTGCAGGGTTCGGGCAACCAACAGCCGTGCGGCGAATCTCACCGGCCTCTGCCTTTGTCCGCTGCATCGATGGACGCCGTCGCCAATACACCCACTTCCGCGCTTCGCAAGACCGTGGCCTCGATCATGCGCGAAGAGACTGGAAAAACTAATCGCATCGCTAGCGAACTGGACACTGCAGAAGTGTCTCCCGACGAACTGGCCACTCTGCTTGATCGCGCCACCAGCCGCGATGCCTGGACTAATGTTTTGCGCTATGCGCTGTGCAACGGCTTTCCGTTGGCCATGGTGACATTGGCGCTCAACCTCTTGGCGTTCAAAGGATTTGTCAGACTCACCGGCAGTGACGCCTCGGCTGGCGTCCTTTATGGCATCAGCCTGGGCTCGGCAGACGTCGTGCTCGGCAAGGTGTTCGAGCACATGTTCGAAGGCATGACCTATACACCAGCCGAACTCGCCTCGCCGGTAGCGTTGACGCCGTATCTCACAGCCACGACGCTTCCTTTGACCGTCCGCAACTTCGTGCGTGCGATCGCGCACGTATCCCTGGTGCTGGCCGGAAAACGCGAACTGGTGGCCCCCGTCGACAATGGCATCGAGGTCGTCGGGGGAGTGCTTGCCACCGTTACCACAGGTCACGCGATGGAGCGGCATTCGCTGCCGAAGAAGGATGATTGCCATCGCGGCATACTGATGCGTGAGGACCTTATTTCGGTGATCGGCCAGCTTCGCGAGGGGCGCGCCGCGCACACGGGCCGCCTCGCCCGGCAGGCGGGCGGGGCGGCGCTGCGCGCCGTGCTGGATGTCCCTGCGGGCTTGCGCAAGCTTGTCACCCCGGCCGGGGTGGTCACCGTGGCAACGCTCGCCGCGTTCGTGCCCGCGGCGATGATCGCCATGGCGGCCACCCGTGATGCCATCCATGACGAGACCCGGGGGATTCCGGAGGCAAGTGCGGAATTGGTTAGGATCGGCGTACTGTCTTCCGCCTATCTCATGCTGGCGGTCGGCGTGCGCTACGCCAGCCCTGCCTTCGACAAGGTGGGCGCCGCCCTCAAGCATGTGGGAAGTACCTGCCTTACCGCAGCATCACGGATGCCTTTCAATCACTTCACGCTGGATCCGGAATGGTACTGGCTTCCCCACGAGAGGAAATCCTCATGCCCAACAACCCCATGAATCCCCAACCGCCCATCGCCGAACCCGGCAAGGAACGTCCCGATGGCGACATGCGGGAGCCCGGCCACTACAAGCCCGAGCACGACGCCGATCCGGACGTGGGCGACGAAGAAGTCGATGAAGATGAGATCTGACGCTTAACCGTGACATCGCGCGGCGCTAGACTCATGCCGATGAGTCCGCCGCGCAAACCGCGCCGTCGCCCAGCGACCGCCGCCACCAGGAAAAATCCGGTCCACAAGCCGCAAGTTGCCGCGGCCCCTGTTCCTGCACGCCCCGAGGACGCAACCGCGGGCGCATCGAAGGTCGTCGACTGGCTGCTTGCCCGCCTGCCTCCCGCATGGCGCGGCAAGGCCCGGGATTACCTGGTGCTTACCCGCATGGACAGGCCGATCGGCGCACTGCTGTTGCTTTGGCCCACATGGTGGGCGCTCTGGATCGCCGCCGGCGATTTCCCACCGTTCGGCCCGTGGGTGATCTTCACCCTGGGCGTGTTTTTCATGCGCTCGGCGGGCTGTGCCATCAACGATTTCGCCGATCGCAAGCTCGACCCGCACGTCGCACGCACCGCAGGGCGACCACTGGCATCGGGACGGATAACACCGCGCGAAGCGCTGGCCGTTTTCGGGGTGCTGCTGCTGGCTTCGTTCGTGCTGGTGCTGTTCACCAATCGGCTGACGATTTACCTGTCGTTTGCCGGCGCCGCGCTGGCGGCGATCTACCCCTTCACCAAGCGCTATACCAACCTGCCGCAGGTGGTGCTGGGCGCGGCCTTCGGCTGGTCGATCCCGATGGCCTTCGCCGCGGTGTCCAATGCAGTGCCGCCGGTGGCGTGGCTGTTGTTCCTGGCCAATATCGTGTGGTCGACGATGTACGACACCCAATACGCCATGGTCGACCGCGAGGACGACCTGAAGATGGGCGCGAAGTCCACCGCCATCCTGTTCGGCGACGCGGACCTGCCCATCCTGTGGATCCTGATGGGCACCTTCGTGCTGGCCATGGTGATGGTGGGCACGCGCGCGTCGCTGGGCTGGCCGTACTGGCTGTCGATTCTTGCCACGTGCGGCCTGTTCGGCTGGCAGCAATGGCTCATCCGCGGCCGCGAGCGCATGGCGTGCCTGACCGCCTTCCGCCACAACAACTGGGTGGGTTTGGTGTTGTGGGTAGGCATCGTGCTGGCGCTGGCCCTGAAGTAACCCTTTCAGGCACGCGCCAACGCCCAGGCATCGACGGTCGTTGCACCGGCGGCCAGCAAGGCCCGCGTACAAGCCTCCATGGTGGCGCCGGTGGTCATGACGTCATCGAGGATGGCTACGTGCGGCGGCACCGCGCCGGTAACGGAGAACGCGTCTCGCAGGTTGCCGCGCCGCGCCTGGGCATCAAGTTCGGTCTGGGCCGTGGTTCGACGCGAGCGCCTCAGGCAACCGAGCAGGGGCAATCCCAGATGCCTTGCCAGTGGGCGCGCCAGTTCCATTGCCTGGTTGTAGCCACGGGTCCGAAGCCGGGAACGATGCAGGGGCACTGGCATGATCGCATCGGGCAGTTGCCGCGGCGGCTCGGCGGCGCACCACATCCAGGCAAGCACTTTTCCACAGGCAAGGTCGCCATGGAATTTGAACCGAGCCTCCAGCAGATCCAGCGGCCATGCATAGCGGAACGGTACCCAGGCACTGGACCAGGGAGGCGGCTGCCGGATGCAGCCGCTGCATAGCGCCAGGTTGGGCGGGAGCGGCAGGCCGCAAAGCCGACAGGCGTGGTGATTGGCGGCCATGTCGGCCAGGCACGCCATGCAGAGGTCCATGCCCTCACCGGGTGCATGGCAAAGCAGGCATCGGGTGGGAATCAGGCGATCGAGCGCCTCTGTAAACCTTCTATTGATTAGTTTGGTTGACACAATGGGATGTCCTTTCCACACTTCGCCCTTCCCCACCCCCGGAGCCGCCGATGCCTGCCACCCTCCGCCACGACTGGTCCCGCGAGGAAATCCAGGCGCTGTTCGATCTTCCCTTCGGCGAACTGCTTTATCGCGCGCATACCGTTCACCGCGAGCACCACGATCCGCAGGCGGTGCAGGTATCCACGCTGCTGTCGATCAAGACCGGCGGTTGCCCGGAGGACTGCGCCTATTGTCCGCAGGCCCAGCGCTACGACACGGGGGTCAAGGCCGAAAAGCTGATGAGCGTGGATGCCGTGGTGGCGCGGGCGAAAGCCGCCCGCGATGCCGGCGCCAGCCGCTTCTGCATGGGCGCCGCCTGGCGTGCGCCGAAGGATCGTGACGTGGAGAAGGTGGCGCAGATCGTCACCGCGGTGAAGGCGCTGGGACTTGAGACCTGCGCCACGCTGGGCATGCTCACCGGCCCGCAAGCGTCTGCACTGAAGGATGCAGGGCTGGACTACTACAACCACAACCTGGACACCGCACCAGAGTTCTACGGCCAGATCATCCACACGCGCGACTACCAGGACCGCCTGGATACGCTCACCCACGTGCGCGATGCAGGCCTTCGCACCTGCTGCGGCGGCATCGTGGGCATGGGCGAATCGCCCGACGGCCGGTCCGGCCTGCTGCAGGCGCTGGCCAACCTGCCCCAGCACCCGGAGTCGGTGCCGATCAATCAGCTGGTGCGGGTTCCGGGCACGCCGCTGGCCGATGCCGCGCCGCTGGATCCGTTCGACTTCGTGCGCACCATCGCGGTGGCGCGGATCCTGATGCCAGCCTCGATGGTGCGCCTCTCGGCCGGCCGCCAGCAGATGGACGATGCCGTGCAGGCGCTTTGTTTCCACGCTGGGGCGAATTCGATCTTCTATGGCGAGAAACTGCTGACCACCGGCAATCCCGATGTCGAACACGACCGCCAGCTGTTCCGGCGGCTGGGTATCCATGCGATGGAAATTGCCGCCGACACCGGCACCGTGCACGCCGACATCATCGAACCCTGCGCCGCGTGAGGCCTTCGCTGCTGGCCGCATTGGCAGCGGCGGCCAGCATGCGGGAAGCCGATGGCCTGTACCGGCGCCTGCGCACAGTCGATGCCAGCGACGGCCGGCACGCTACCGTCGACGGCCGTCGTTACCTGGTATTCGGCAGCAACGACTACCTGGGGTTGGCCCATCATCCGGATGTGGTCGCCGCGCTCGGTCGTGCGGTCCAGGCAGGGGCGGGCGCCGCGCATCTGGTCAACGGACATACGCGTGAACATGCAGCGCTCGAGGAAGCCCTGGCTGCCTGGACCGGACGCGAGAAGGCCTTGCTGTTCTCCACCGGCATGATGGCCAATGCAGGCGTGATGCAGGTATTGCTGGGGTCGGTGCCCGGATCGCTGTCGATCCAGGACCGCCTGAACCACGCCAGCCTGATCGACGGCGCGCGCGCCGTCGGCGCCGAGCTCCGGCGTTATCCCCATGGCGACGCCGACGGTGCTGCGCGGCAGCTCGGGCTGCGTCCCGGCCGCGCGGCGCTTGTGTCCACCGACGGCGTGTTCAGCATGGACGGCGACATCGCACCGCTGGCGGAACTGGCCGGTCTTTGCCGCCGCGATGGCGCCCTCCTGCACGTGGACGACGCACACGGCCTGGGCGTGGTCGGCCGGCATGGCGGCGGCAGCGTGGCCGCGGCGAACCTGGACGAGGCCGACGTACCCGTGCTGATGGGCACGTTGGGCAAGGCGTTGGGCACCTCCGGCGCGTTCGTGGCTGGCAGCGCCAGCCTGGTCGATGGCCTGTTGCAGTTCGCACGCAGCTACATCTACACCACGGCCATGCCGCCGGCGCTGGCCGCGGCCAGCCGGGTCGCGGTCGGCCTGGCCCAGGCCGCCGATGATCGCCGCGCCAGGCTTGCGAGTCTTGTTTCGCGGTTTCGCACCGGCGCCAGCCAGTTAGGCCTGGCATTGCTGCCGTCGACCACGCCGATCCAGCCGCTGATCCTGGGCGAGGCGCCCCTTGTCAGCGCCGCGGCGGCGGCGCTGGAAGCGGAGGGCATCCTGGTAACGGCCATCCGGCCACCTACCGTGCCCATGGGCAAGTCCCGGCTACGCCTGACTTTTTCGGCCCTTCACGAGCCATCGGACGTCGATCGCCTGCTCGACGCCCTGGACCGGGCGGTACCGGGGACGGCGCGGGAGCGCGCGGTACAATAGGCGGTCATGTCCACGCTCAATATCTCCGCCTACAAGTTCGTCGGCATCGACGATGCGCCGGCCCTGCGCGAACGCCTGCTCGAACAATGCACGGCGCTGGCACTCATGGGCACGATCCTGGTGGCCCCGGAAGGCATCAACCTGTTCCTGGCCGGCCCCCGCGGCGCAGTAGACGCGTTCATGGATTTCCTGCGCACCGATCCGCGCTTCGCCGACATCACACCCAAGGAAAGCCATTCGGAGCTGCCTCCCTTCCGTCGCATGCGCGTGCGCCTGAAGAAGGAAATCATCACCATGCGCCACCCGCTGGTGCGGCCCGAGCTCGGGCGCGCGCCCTCGGTGCCCCCGGCAACGCTTGCACGCTGGCTCGATACCGGTTGCGACGACGAAGGTCGCGAAGTGGTGATGCTCGATACCCGCAACGATTTCGAAGTGGACCAGGGCAGCTTCAGCAACGTGGTCGATTACCGGCTGGCGAGCTTCGGCGATTTCCCCGGGGCCGTTGCCGCCGATCGCGGGCGTTTCGCCGGCAAGACGGTCGTATCGTTCTGCACCGGCGGCATCCGCTGCGAGAAGGCCGCCATCCACATGCAGGACATCGGCATCGATCATGTCTACCAGCTGGAAGGCGGCATCCTCAAGTATTTCGAGGAAGTAGGCGGTGCGCATTTCCAAGGCGAGTGTTTCGTCTTCGATGATCGCATCGCGCTAGATCCATCGCTCCGCCCGGCAGCCAAGGCGTGAACAAGCTTTCCATCGATATCCAGGGCCAGGGACCGACGCCGCTGGTGATGTTGCACGGATGGGCGATGCACGGCGGCGTGTTCGATCCGCTGGTCGAGCGTTTGCGCGACCGTTTCACGATGTACATGGTGGATCTTCCAGGCCACGGCCATTCACGCACTTCCACGCTGCCGCTTGAACCGCTGGCGATCTCACGCGCGGTGGCGTCGGCCACGCCGCCGGCGGCGTGGCTGGGCTGGTCCCTGGGCGGCCTAGTGGCGCTAACGGCTGCGCTTGAACTGCCCGGGCGTGTGAACGCGTTGGTCATGATGGACGCTTCGCCGCGCTTCGTGCGTGCCGACGACTGGCCGAACGGCAGCGACCGAAAACTCGTGCACCAACTGGCCAGCGACCTGGCTGCCGACTACCACGCCACGCTTGAGCGGTTCATCACCCTGGAGGCCATGGGCAGCGGCGATCCACGCGGCGAGGCGCGGCACATGCGGGAACGGGTGTTCTCGCGCGGCGATCCCGACGCCCGCGTGCTGATGGAGGGCATCGCCCTGCTCGAAAACACGGATCTACGCGCGCGTCTGCCCGCGCTCAAACTGCCCAGCCTATGGCTTGCCGGCCACCGCGACCGCGTCGTCCATCCTGCGGCCATGCAGTCGGCCGCGGCGCTTAGCGACGGCAGCTTCATCGATATTCCCCACGCGGGGCACGCCCCATTCATCGGCCACGCCGATGTCGTTGCCTCGGCCATCACGACCTTCATCGACGCCTTGCCATGAGCGACTTCCACTTCGACCACCGCCAGGTGCAACGCAGTTTCTCCCGTGCGGCCGCCACCTATGAAGAGCACGATGTGCTCCAGCGCGAGGTGCAGCAGGGCCTGCTGGAGCGGCTGGAATTCTTCACCGAAACACCTGAGCGCATCGTCGATGTCGGCGCGGGAACCGGCCGTGGCGCTGCGCTGCTGAAGAAAGCCTATGGCAAGGCCCAGGTGGTGGCGATCGACCTGTCGCTGCCGATGCTTCGGCAGGCAAAATCACACTCGGGATGGCTCAAGCCTTTCAGCCGCGTCTGCGCCGATGCCTACGCCCTGCCCGTACACGATCGCAGCGTCGACCTGCTGCATTCGAACCTGTGCTTCCAGTGGTGCGAGGATCTTCCACGCCTTTTCACCGAATGCGTGCGCGTGGTGCGTCCCGGTGGATTCTTCGCCTTTACCACCTTCGGCCCGGACACCCTGAAAGAATTGCGCCAGGCCTGGGCCGAAAGCGACGGGCAACCTCACGTGGCCCGCTTCCTGGACATGCACGACATCGGCGATGCGATGCTTTCGGCCGGGTTCAAGGATCCGGTGCTCAGCGTCGAGCGCTATACCCTGACCTATGCCGACCCTACGGGACTTATGAAGGACCTGAAGGGCCTGGGCGCCACCAACGCCGACGCATCACGCCAGCGCGGCCTTACCGGCAAGGGGCACTATCGCCGCATGCTGGAGCGCTACGAGGCCTTGCGCGTGGATGGCCGGATCCCCGCCACCTGGGAAGTGGTCACGGCGCACGCCTGGGGAGCCCCCGAGGGCCAGGCCCGGGCCAGCGCCGGCGGCGAAGTGGCCAGTTTCCCGATCGACAAGCTCCGGGGCTCGCGGCGGCCGCGCGCGTAGGGCCTGGATGAAAACAGCTTCATCTCCACGGCCCCAAGTCAGGAGTAGCATCCAGCTTGCTCGGGGGAGCGATGGAGGAAATCATGAAACGAATCAGTCTTTTCATTGCAGTTGCACTTTCCGGTATCGGCATGGCGGCCATCGCCGGCGAGGAGCCCACGCCGCTTCCCGGCCAGGAGAAGGCCGTCGCGATTGACCAGCAGCCCTGTCCCGAGGGACTCGAGCGCATGCTGCCGGGCAACTATTATTTCTGCGAGGGCGTTCGCTCGTTCTGGGACGGTAACCGCAACGCGGCGCTCTACAACCTGCAGGAAGCGGCATCCTGGGGCAGCAAGCGCGCGCAGTATGCGCTGGGCGTGGCTTACTTCAACGGTGACCAGCTGCCGAAGAACCGCCCAGCGCATACTGCGCGCGCTTG
>Ga0207694_10000827_pt1 | contig 27549 bp, 29 predicted proteins | sample KBSC34metaG_FD_184353 | JGI IMG/M metagenome (GOLD analysis project Ga0207694, IMG submission 184353) | Corn rhizosphere microbial communities from Kellogg Biological Station, Michigan, USA - KBS C3-4 metaG (SPAdes) (version 2) | ecosystem: Host-associated > Plants > Roots > Rhizosphere > Soil... | reverse complement strand
CGAGAACAGGGGGAGGAACCGCCGTGCGCGCAGCAGGTGGGCAACGTTCTGGATCAAAGCCTAAGCGCGCTGGGTTTCATGGATGGGGCCGCAGGCATAGCCAGCTTTGCCGAAGCCGCCAAACCTTATAACGCTTGACGCGGGACAATGCTGTCGCTGCCGAACCTGCTCACGCTTTCGCGCATCCTCGCGGTGCCGATTCTCGTATTCCTGCTGTGGCGGCCGGCGCCCGTCGATTATGCGATCACCTTCGTGCTCTACTGCATCGTCGGGATCACCGATTATTTCGACGGTTATCTCGCGCGCGCCTGGGGAAGCATCTCGAAGCTCGGCCAGTTCCTCGACCCGATCGCGGACAAGATCATGGTCGCCGCGGTGATCGTGATGCTGATCGCCAGCCGCAAGGCCAATCCGGTCCCGGAAATCGACGGTCTCAATCTCATTCCCGCGCTCGTGATCCTGTTGCGCGAAATCATCGTGTCGGGCCTTCGCGAGTATCTTGCGGGGCTGCAGGTGTCGGTTCCGGTGAGCGCGCTGGCCAAGTGGAAGACGACGCTTCAGCTCGTGGCGCTCGGCGCGCTGATCCTCGGCGGCGCTCTTCCGCATCAGCCTTGGGTGCATCTCGTCGGGATCATCTGCCTCTGGTTCGCGGCCGGGCTCACCCTCATCACCGGCTACGATTATTTGCGGGTCGGCCTTCGCCACATGGAATAATCCTCGAGCGGCGGGGAGTAATCGATTCCCCTGTTCTGACTGACGAAGGAAAGTCGTTTCCGTCGATCGCCACGCGCGCCTAGGCGTGGAGTGGAACCTTATATTCGGAGGAATCGACGATGGACGCGAAGACCGGTGACCCGCTGCACGGCTCCCCGATGGAAGAAGGCGCCGCGCTCAGATCGCTGCTCGGACGCACCAACCGCGACTGGTGGCCGAACCAGCTTTCGCTCGAAATCCTTCCGCAAAAGGGCGCGACTGGCGATCCCTATGGCGACGACTTCGATTACGCCGAAGCGTTCCTGAAGCTCGATTATGACGCGGTGAAGCGCGACCTCACTGCCCTGATGACCGACAGTCAGCCGTGGTGGCCGGCGGACTATGGGCATTACGGGCCGTTCTTCATCCGCATGGCGTGGCATGCCGCCGGCACCTATCGCATCGGCGACGGGCGCGGCGGCGCCAATTCGGGTCAGCAGCGGTTCGCCCCGCTCAACAGCTGGCCGGACAACGGCAACCTCGACAAGGCGCGGCGCCTGCTCTGGCCGATCAAGCAGAAGTACGGGCGCAACCTCAGCTGGGCCGACCTGATGATCCTGGCGGGCAATGTCGCGTTCGAATCGATGGGCGCTCCGGTATTCGGCTTCGGCGGGGGCCGCGCCGACGTCTACGAGCCGGAGCACGACGTCTATTGGGGCACGGAAGAGGAATGGGTCGGCAAGGGCGCGCAGCCGCGCATGGGCGACGCAGCCGAGGAGGTGCTCGAGAACCCCCTCGCGGCCGTCCAGATGGGGCTCATCTACGTCAATCCGGAAGGGCCGGGCGGAAGCGCCGACGCGCTCGCATCGGCCAAGGAAATCCGCGAGACTTTCCACCGGATGGGCATGACCGACGAAGAGACCGTCGCGTTGACCGCCGCGGGGCATACGTTCGGCAAATGTCACGGTGCTGGCGACGCGTCGAAGGTCGGCGCCGAACCCGAAGGCGCGGACATCGCGCAAATGGGTCTCGGCTGGCAGAGCGGCCACGCCAGCGGCATGGGCGACGACACCATCACTAGTGGCCTCGAGGGCGCCTGGACGCCTCATCCGACCAAGTGGGGCTCGGATTATTGGCACATGCTCCTCGACTACGAATATGAGCTGGTGAGGAGCCCCGCCGGCGCGAAGCAGTGGCAGCCGATCGACCCGAAGCCCGAGGATTTGGCGCCCGCGGCGCACACGCCGGGCAAGCGGGTGCCGACGATGATGACGACGGCCGACATGGCCTTCAAGATCGACCCGGAGTTCCGCAAATATGCCGAGCGCTTCCGCGACGACCCCGACTATTTCGCCGACATGGCCGCGCGCGCATGGTTCAAGCTGTGCCATCGCGACATGGGACCCAAGTCCCGCTACCTCGGACCGGAAGTCCCCGAAGAGGATCTGATCTGGCAGGATCCGGTGCCCGCCGGTCGCACGCCGAGCGACGGCGAGGTTGCCGACCTCAAGTCGAAGATTCTCGCCAGCGGGCTGACGGTGAGCGAGCTGGTCAAGGCCGCCTGGGCTTCGGCCTCGACCTATCGGCGGTCCGACCATCGCGGCGGCGCCAACGGCGCGCGCATCCGCCTCGCTCCGCAGAAGGATTGGGCGGTCAACGAGCCCGCCGAGCTTCAAAAGGTGCTCTCGAAGCTCGACGAGCTCCGCAGGAGCATCTCGCTCGCCGATGCGATCGTTCTCGGCGGCTCCGCGGCGGTCGAAAAGGCCGCGAAGGACGCCGGCTTCAACGTCTCGGTCCCGTTCACCGGCGGCCGCGGAGATGCGAGCCAGGAGCAGACCGACGTGGATGGCCTTGCTTACCTCGAACCCAAGGTCGACGGCTTCCGCAATTATCTTTCGACGCGGATGAGCGTTCCCACGGAGGAGCTGCTGGTCGACCGGGCGCATCTGCTCGGCCTCTCCGCGGCTGAGATGACGGTTCTCGTTGGCGGCCTTCGCGTTCTCGGCGCGAACCACGGCGGATCGAAGCACGGCGTCCTCACCGACCGCGTCGGCCAGCTGACCAACGACTTCTTCGTCAACCTGCTCGACATGGGAACGGCGTGGAAGGTGGTCGACGAAAGCGGCGACCAGGAATTCGCGGGTACCGACCGCGCCACCGACCAGCAGAAGTGGACGGCGACGCGAACCGACCTCGTGTTCGGCTCCAATTCGCAGCTTCGCGCGATTTCGGAGGTCTATGCCGCCGATGACGCGCGCGAGAAGTTCGTTCGGGATTTCATCGCCGCGTGGGTCAAGGTCATGAACGCCGACCGCTTCGATCTCCGCCGTCCGAAAGGTGCGTCGGCGAGCAGTGCCCGCCAGCCGGAAATGGCAAAGTAGGAACAGTTAGGGCCGCGGCTTTCCCCTCCCCAGACTCCCGCCGCGGCCCACCCTTTTTGTAAGCTTAGGCCTCTTCGAGCGCCGGTTCTTCCGCGGCCTCGGGCATGGCTGCCTCCAGCTCCGGAATCAGGTCGCGGGCAATTCTGCGGAGGGTCGTGGCGAGCAGCTGGAAGTCGTGCTCCCGGGGGCTCGACCGGCGCCAGATCAAGGCGATGCGGCGGAAGCCGTGCGCCGATTCCAGCCGCTTCGCATCGACCCTCGTGCCCTGGAGGATGCCGGTCTCGATCGCCATCCCCGGCACGAACGTCAGGCCGAGGCCGTTGTCGACCATCTGCACGAGCGTGTGCAGCGACGTCCCCATCATCGAGGCATGCGCGCGGATTTCGGGACGATTGCAGGCGGAGAGCGCATGGTCCTTCAGGCAATGGCCATCTTCCAAGAGGAGCAGGCGATTCTCGTCGATTGTCGCGGCGTCGACGCGGAGCTCGTTCGGAGCTTCGCCGGGCGGGAAGGCGACGTAAAGCGGATCGCTGAACAGCGGCGCTGAATCGACCTCGCCGCAGTTGAAGGGGAGGGCGAGCAGGACGCAATCGAGCTGCCCCCGATGCAGCGCCTCGCAAGCCGCGGTGCTCGTTTCCTCGCGGAGATATAGCTTGAGGTCCGGCCATTCCGTCCGAAGGCGCGGAAGCATTGCTGGCAGGAGGAACGGAGCGATTGTCGGGATCACGCCCATTCTCAGCTCGCCGTGGAGCGGCTGGCCCTCGGCGCGCGCCATTTCCGCCAGCTCCTCGGCTTCGCGAAGGACGCGGATCGCCTTGTCGGCGACCTTTTCGCCAAGCGCCGTGAATCGCACGAGGCGGCGGGTGCGCTCGACCAGGGTCACGCCGAGCAGCGCTTCCAGCTCGCGCAAGCCCGCCGAGAGCGTCGACTGGGTCACGAAGCAGGCGTCGGCGGCCTTGCCGAAATGTCCGTGGCGACGAAGCGCGACGAGATATTGAAGCTGTTTGAGCGTCGGAAGATGGACGGTCATTAATCGACTATTCCAATGAGAATGGCCGTCATAATGGACTTGACCGATTAACGCCAGCTAGGCGGTCAGCAGCTTCACCGATGAGACCAGCAGCGTGATGGCGAGAATCGGCCGAAGGACCGAATCCGATGAGCGGGTCGCGAGCAGGCTGCCGAGGATGATCCCCGGAATCGATCCGGCGAGCAGCGAGACCATGAGCGTCAGGTCGACCGAGCCCATCATCCAGTGCCCGATTCCGGCGATCAGGGTCAGCGGAACGGCGTGGGCGATGTCGCTGCCGGCAATGCGCGCCACCGGCAGCCTCGGATAGAGGATCAGCAGGGCCGTGGTGCCGAGCGCCCCCGCGCCGACGGACGTGATCGATACGAGCACGCCGAGCAGCGCACCGAGGACAATCGTCCAACGCGTCACCCTTCGGTCTTCCATCGCGTCGATGTGATGACCCGCCCAGTTGAGGATCCATGGACGGAAGAAGACGGTCACGCTGGTAACCAGCAAGGCGCTTCCGAGCAGCACGTTGAGCAGGAAGGCGCTGTGGGCCGTCTTCACGTCGAAATAGGCCATGACGCCGAGCGTCGCGATCGCGGCCGGGACGCTTCCGAGCGCGAGCCCACCCACGATTTTCCAGTCCACCGTCTGGCGCTTGCCATGAACCGCCGTGCCGGCCGTCTTCGTGACCGAGGCGTAGAGAAGATCGGTGCCCACCGCGGTTGCCGGGTGAAATCCGAACAGGAGGACGAGCAGCGGGGTCATCAGTGAGCCGCCACCGACGCCCGTCAGGCCGACCAGCGCTCCGACCAGGAATCCCGCGAGCGAATAGAGCGGATTGTAGGCGGAAAGGATCGCTGTCCCCTAGCTTACGCGGAGAAAAGGCATGGATTTGCTGCTTTTCGCCCCATTGAAGACCGGTTGCTTTGCCGAACGCACATGGCTTGGCAAGGGGTCCGGGGAGGCGGCTGTGGCATGAGCCGCCTTTTCTTTGCGGCGGGCCGAACCTAAATTGTTCGCCCAAGAACGAAGAGGTCTAGCACTTGAGTTCCGGGCTCACCGCCTATCTCGATTCCGTCAAGTCGCGCGATCCCGCGGCGCGTTCGCGCTGGGACGTGGCTTTCTATCCTGGCGTGTGGGCGCTCGGCCTTCACCGGCTCGCGCACTGGTTCTGGGAAGGGCGGCTTTATTTCCTCGCCCGCCTGATCAATCATTTCTCGCGGTTCCTGACCGCCATCGACATCCATCCGGGCGCCAAGATCGGCGAGCGTTTCTTCCTCGACCACGGCTTCAGCGTGATTGGGGAGACGGCGGAAATCGGCGACGATGTCACCATCTACCAGAGCGTGACCCTGGGCGGCACCAACCCTTCGGCGGGCGAGGGTGGAAAGCGTCACCCGACGATCCGCACGGGCGTCGTCATCGGCTCCGGCGCGCAGGTGCTCGGACCAATTGAGATCGGCGAAGGCGCGAAGATCGGCGCGAACTCGGTGGTCACCAAGGACGTTGCGCCGGGTTCGACGGTGGTCGGAATTCCAGCCAAGCCCGTGCCGGTCGAGGCCATTCACTATAGCCCCGGCTTCATGCCCTACGGAACGCCGTGCGGCGAGGATTGCGATCCGGTCCGCGTGCGCATCAACGAGCTGGAGCATGAGCTCGAGGAGCTGCGCGCCGAATTGAAGGCGCTGAAGGCTGCCCGGCAGCCCCAGCCGAAGGTCAAGAGCGCTTGAGCGTCATCGCGCCGTTCCCGAATCAAAGGGACCGGCGCCCAATCGCCACTTTCGACCGCAGGGAGCTGATGCGGATCCTCGACCTTTATGGGCGCATGGTCGCGGCCGGTCACTGGAAGGATTATGCGCTCCGGATCGATCCAGATGTCGCGGTGTTCGCGGCGTATCGGCGGCACAGCGAACGGCCCGAAGTGCGGATAGAAAAACGCCCCGAGCTTCGGTTGAAGCAGGGGGCGTTTGCATTGGTCGGTGAGCATGGCGCGGTTCTCAAGCGGGGCCATGAGCTCGCGCCCGTGCTGGCCCCGCTCGAGCGGCGGCTCATGCGGCTTGTTGGGTGATCGGCGCCGGCCGATCCAGCTCCGGCAAGCGGGCCTGAAGGTTCGACGGAAGCCGGCTCACGATCAGCCTCCGCGCCTGGTGCCAATAGGCCGACAGAAGCAGGAGGGCTGAGCCGATAATCAGCGCCGTCAGCGCGACGTTGAGCTCGACAGCCCCGAACTGCTTGAACAGCTCCGTCAGCGCGAACAGCACATAGGCCAGGGCCGAGACGAGCAGCGCGCGGCGGTCGATCGCCAGCGCGGTCAGGCCGAACAGCACGTACAAGGCTACAACGAGCAGCCCTTCGCCCGTGCCGATCGAGCCGTTGTTGACCCCCATCAAAGTGAAGATCGGGTGAGCGATCATCGGGGCCGCCAGCAGGTGAAGCCAGAAGGCGACGTCGCTTCGGCGGGTAGTGCGCGCGCGATCCGATGCGTCCCACCACATCGCGAACAGGAACACCCCGATGCCCAGCAGCAGGATGAATCCCAGGATCAGGTTCTTCGCGGCCTGGGTGTCGCCCGGCTGAACGATTGCGACGATGATTGCGAGGATCAGCCCGGCGACGGCTGCGGCGCCTGCGGCGACCGTGATCGGAACGTGGAAGCGGCGCCAGTGGAGCCACGCCGCGCCGGCGGCAACCGCCGCGCTCACCGCCCCGACGGTCGCGGGAAGCAGCTGGTCGGGCGTGTTGAACCGGTCGGGTCCGATGACTTGGACGAGGGCAAAACCGACCGTCGCGAGGACTCCGCCGACGAATGCGAGAAGGAGCAGGATCGACGGCAACGCCATCCGCCTCTTCGCCGTAAAGAACAGGGCGAGGCCCCATGCCGTAACGCACACCGCGAGCGGAGCGAGGAAGCTTGGGCCGACGTCGCCATTGTCGGAAATCATGAGGCCGGCGGTCTGGCCGATACTTTGGCCGATCCAACCGACCGCGAACAGGAGGATCGCGGCGGCGATCGACACGAAGATATCATTGAAGCCGGTGATGAGACGGAATTGCTCTTCATCCGCAATCGCGGTCGAGCGCTGGCTTGAAATGTGCGCCCGCAACGCGTCGGCGGCTTCGGCGGTAATCACGCCGGAAGCGACCGCGTCGTCGATTTCCTGTTGGCTGTACATGCCCTCTCCTCCGCAAAATTCGGGCGATGATAAGCTCGGTGTATTATAGTGTCAATACAGCAAGGCGGAGAGCTCGAGTCGCACTCGGCAGGTTCAACGGCGATCCCGCGCCGGGACATTGAAGGGCGAAAGTCAACACTTATTTTGAACTTCAAAGCCGCCTCCGGCGTTGTTGCGGCAAATAGATATTTAGAAGGTTTCTGAACGTGATAACCCGGTTGCTGGTCGGCGCCGCCTGTGCGGCGCTGCTGGGCACGGCTGTGCCTGTTTCCGCCGCTACGACCCCGGAACTTCCGGGCGTGGCGATCTCCCCGTCCGCCAGCCAGGCGGTCGACTCCTTTTATGCAAGCCGCCACGGCGCGCCGCTATGGCTGCGCGGCGGGGCTGACAGCGCCGCCGCGCGAGAGCTGATCGGAGTGCTAGACCGCGCGCCGCTCGACGGTCTCGACAGCGGGCCGGCGCTTGCCGCGCAGGCCGAAGCGATGATCGCGAATGCCCAGGCGGGCAATCCCGCCGCGCTTGGCGCCGCCGATCGCCTGCTGTCGGCCGCGTGGGTCAGCTACGTCCAGGCGCTGCAGCAGCCACCGTCCGGGATGATCTATGCCGATTCATGGGTGATGCCGCGGCGTGAAACGCCGATGCAGATCCTGCAGCGTGCAGCGACGGCGCAGTCGCTTGCCGGCCATGTGCGCTCGGTCTCCGAGGTCAACCCGATTTATGCGCAGCTTCGCGACGCGGCCTGGGCTCGGATGCAGTCAAACGGTGGTGCGCTCGACCCGCGAGTCCTCACCAGTCTCGACCGCGCGCGTGAGCGGCCGTTCCAGAAGAAATATGTGATGATCGATGCCGCGGCGGCTCGGCTCTACATGATCGAGGACGGACACATCGTGGATTCGATGAAGGTCGTGGTCGGAAAGGCGGGGGCGGGGACGCAGACGCCGATGCTGGCGAGCACCATCTATTATGAGACGCTCAATCCCTATTGGCACGTAACGCCGGAACTCGTCCGGACGCTGACTGCGAAGAACGTGCTGGAGCAGGGCGTCAGCTACCTGACTTCGCGCGGTTATCAGGTGATGCCGGCCGATCCCGACGACGACCGGTTGCTCGATCCGTCGAAAGTCGACTGGCGCGCGGTCGCCGATGGAACGCTGAAGGTCCGCGTGCGGCAGCTTCCGGGCCCCGCCAATTCGATGGGCCGGGTGAAGTTCGGTTTCCCCAACGCCTACGACATCTACCTTCACGACACGCCGGTGAAGGAGCTGTTCACGCAGGACGACCGCGATCTCAGTCACGGCTGCATCCGGCTTCAGGACGCGGAGAAGCTTGCGCGCTGGATGATGGGGGGCGAGCCCGAAGTCGCCTCGGACGCCCCGGAGCAGAATGTCGCGCTTCCGACGCCGGTGCCGATATACGTCACTTACCTGACCGCGCAGGCGCATGACGGGCAGCTGAGCTTCGTCGACGATATCTACGGCCGCGACGCCCAGGCCGAGCGGATGGCGGCGCTGCGCTGACGCCGATCCTCTCCATCGCATCAGCGATGGGGAGGGGGACCGCCGAGCGATAGCTCGGTGGTGGAGGGGCCAACCCCATCCTGCCTCAGGCCCCTCCACCATTGAATCTTCGTTCAATGGTCCCCCTCCCCATCCCGCTTCGCGGGACGGAGAGGATCATTGATCAAACCGACACTTCGTCCATTGTCCTGAGCCTGGGCTGCGGGATGCCTTCGCTCTTGAAGCGCCTGGTCAGCTCTTCTTTCCGCTGCGCCAGCTGCTTGCCGAGGGCGTCGAGATCGAGCTTGCCCTTGCGCGCCTGGGCGAAGATTCCACCGGGCCCTTCCTCTTCCTCGATGTGGTGCTCGATCTCTTCCTGAAGGACGTGCACCTTGGTGTCGAAGAACTCGTCGTCGGCGCCCTCATTCTTCTCGATCTCGGCGACGAGCAGCTTGGCGGCGTCATGCTCGACATAGCCTTCCTTGAGCTCATCCTCGTCGACCGTGCCTTCACATGCCGGATAGAAAATCTGTTCCTCGAGCTGGAAATGGACGGAAAGCGCGAGGCAAATCTCGTGGGCCAGTTTCTCCTTGCGTCCGTCGCCCTTCGCTTTCTCGAAGTGCTTGAACAGCTCCTTCGCGTCGCGGTGGTCCTGCTTGAGAAGTGCGATCGCGTCCTTGTCGGCCATGGCTGATCTCCCGTGATTCTTTGACAGCGAAACCAACTGCTTGGCCCGGATGTTCCTGCAGCCGTATGCGTCACGACAAGGTCACCATTGCGAAGCCCCACGGGCTCGATTTCAAGGCGACGGGCTATCTCATTTCCATCGGAAGCGTGTTTTTCCTGGGAGCCCTCGCATGGACCAAGGAGAACCCGCCCGGCTGGTATTATCCCGTCCTGATCATCGGCATGGCGACATCGATCGTCGGAATGGGTTTCCGCTACCTCGCGCACCTGCGGCAGAAGCGGGAAATCGACACAGCGGAGAAGGAAGCCGAACGGCGCTAGCGGCCGTGGTCGGCGCTGTCTCCGCTGTCGTTCGAGTCGTTGTCGGCCGCCGCGATCGATTCGGCGGGCGACTTGTTGAGCTCCATCCAGTCGCGGAAGGGGAGGTGGTAGATCATGTCCATCACCTCGAATTCGAGGCCGCCGGGCTGCCACGTGTCGCTGTTCCATAGAGCGACGACGCCGCTCTTCTTCCGGGGGTCGAACAGGATCAGCGAGCGATAACCTTTGATCCCGCCGCGGTGGCCGACGATCTGATGCCCGGCGTAATCGTAGCTCCGCCAGCCATAGCCGTACCAGGCCGTGCCGAGCCGCTCGAGGAACTTGCGCAGCCGCCCGCGCTCGCCGGGAGTTTCGACGTAACGGCCGTGGATGGTGTCGAGCAGCCTGGCGTCGACGACGTCCGGCATCTCGCCCATCTGGGCTTCCATCCACAGCGCCATGTCCTTGATGTTGCTGTTGATGCCGCCGGCGCCGGGGACCTTGTAATAGGTGTCGCTCATCGGCCATGGGCGGCGTCCGGCGCTGTGCGGACGCGCCCAGCTGCGGTTCGATTCTATCCCCGCCAGCGAGACGCTTCCGCTCGACATTCCGATCGGGTTGAACAGGTAGCGCTTGACCGCCTGCTCGTAGGGCAGGTGGGTGACTCGCGAGACCATCTCGCTTGAGGCGTCGTAAGCGACGTTTTGATAGTCCCAGCAGGTGCCCGGCGCGCACACGGCGTCGAGCTGGCCGAGCTGGGTCCTGAGGAAGCTAGGGTCCTGGCCTTCCTCGAGCTTGTTGTCGTAGGCGTTGCGGTAGAGGCCGAGGCGGTGCGAGAGCAGGTCGCCGACCGTCGCGAGCCGCTCGTTGCCATTGGGGAGCTTGAGGTCCGGCGCATAATCGGCGACGGGCGCATCGAGGTTGATCTTGCCCTGTTCGGCGAGCTTGGCGACCATCGTCGCTGCAACGCCCTTCGAGCAGGAGGCCCAGCGGAAGACGGTGTCCGGAGTCACCGGGTCGCCGGAACTCTCGAGCGTCTCGCCATAGCCCTTGAGGAAGGTGATCCGGCCATTCTCGACGATGCCGACCGCGAGGCCGACCATCGTCGGCTTCTTCATCAGCTGCTGAAGCCTTGCGTCGAGGAGCTGGTAGTTGATGTCGCGCCGCGACGCGGGGGAGATCGCCGCGAGCTTGAGGTGGGCGGCGGCGATCTTCGAATTGCGCTGTTCGGCCGAATGCGGGCGCATGGCCAATAAGGATGCGCCCATCAAAAGCACGAGCGCGCCGACGCCGACCTTGCTGATCGTCTTCAAAGAACTTCCTTCCCCACCCCTCCTGCTAGCTGTGACGGGGAGGCGGCTGCCTCTCAACGCTGCCCGGGCAAGCCATGCGATGAAGCGACTCTGTCTTGCGACGAACGGGCTTATGGCTATGAACGCGCGGCACGGCCTAAAGGTCGCGGCGGGAGGCCGGATCGATGCAGTTCCTGAAGACCTTGTTCTGGGTGCTCGTCGCGGTGGTCGTCGTGCTTTTCTCGGTTCGCAACTGGACCAGCGTGCCCATCAACCTGTGGGGCGACATCCAGGCGGACATCAAAATCCCGATCCTGCTGCTGTTCGTGTTCCTTCTGGGCTTCCTGCCGACCTGGCTGCTGATGCGGACTCGCATCTGGTCGCACCGGCGGAAGGTCGATGCCCTGGAGCGCTCGCGCGTCTCGCCGGCCGCGACGGCGCCGGGCACTGATGATGAGGAGAATGAATGAGCCAGATCTTTGTCGCGTTGGATACCCAGGACGTCCATCGAGCGGCGGCAATCGCGCGCGACGTCAGCGGCGTTGCGGCGGGCGTGAAGCTCGGCCTCGAATTCTTCTACGCCAACGGGGACGATGGCGTTCTCCGGATTTCCGAACATGAGACACCGGTCTTTCTCGATCTCAAGCTCCACGACATTCCGAATACGGTCGAGAAAGCGGTCCGAGCGCTGGCGCATCTGGAGCCGGCGATCCTCACCGTGCACGCGTCGGGGGGCAAGGCGATGATGGCGGCGGCAAAGGCTGCCGCGCCCGCTGAGACGAAGGTCGTCGCGGTGACGGTGCTGACCAGCCTCGACCGCGACGATCTCGCAAGCATCGGCGTCGACCGGTCGCCGGCTGCCCAGGTGAAGCGTTTCGCGGAGCTAGCCCATGAGGCGGGAGTCGACGGGATCGTCTGCTCGGGCGCCGAGGTTGCGGCGGCGCGCCACGCATGGCCCGACGGATTCTTTGTCGTTCCGGGCGTGAGACCGGCGGGATTTGCGGTCGGTGACCAGAAAAGGGTGGTGACTCCGAGGGAGGCCGCCGCCGACGGCGCGTCGGTGCTCGTCATCGGGCGGCCGATCACCGAGGCTCCGAACCCGCGCCGGGCAATCATGGACATTGCCGCCTCACTGGAGCAGACGCCCGCCTAAGCGAGGATGATGAAATGAACTGGCTGAGCCGTGTCCGCAGCGGCATTCCCTTCCTGCCCAAGCGGCAGACCGCCGAGAATTTGTGGCACAAGTGCAGCAAGTGCGGGACGATGGTCTTCGTCAAGGAATGGGAAGAGAATTACAGCGTCTGCCCGCGCTGCAACTTCCACGACCGGATCGGACCGACGAAGCGCTTCCAGCAGCTGTTCGACGCGGCCGAATATGAGATTTTGGCGGCGCCCGAAGTGCGCGAAGACCCGCTGCGGTTCCGGGACACGAAGCGCTACACCGACCGGCTGAAGGCCGCCCGGGCCGCGAACGGCGAACGCGACGCGCTGGTGAACGCTCGCGGCAAGATCGACGGGCACAAGGTGGTGATCGGCGTCCAGGACTTCGCCTTCATGGGCGGATCGATGGGCACCGCGGTCGGCGCCGCCTTCGTCGCCGGGATTCGCGCGGCGATCGAGGAGAGGGCCCCCTACATCATCTTCACCGCATCGGGCGGAGCGCGGATGCAGGAAGCGATCCTCTCGCTGATGCAGTTGCCGCGCACGACAGTTGCGATTTCGGAACTGAGGGAAGCCGGGCTGCCGTACATCGTCGTGCTGACCGACCCGACGACGGGCGGCGTTACCGCGTCCTATGCGATGCTCGGCGACGTGCAGATCGCCGAGCCGGGCGCCCTGATCGGCTTCGCGGGCCAGCGCGTGATCGAGCAGACCATCCGCGAGAAGCTCCCCGAGGGCTTCCAGCGCGCCGAATATCTGCTCGAGCACGGGATCATCGACATGGTGGTCTCGCGCGGCGACCTTCGCGACAAGCTCGCGCTTCTTATTTCCTACCTCGCGCCGGAGGCGAAGGAGGCGGCGTGACGTTTCATTCCTCCCTGCGAGCGCGGCTCGTGGGGAGGGGGACCGCACGAAGTGCGGTGGAGGGGCCAGCGGCGCCAGCGAAAGGCCCCTCCACCATGCAGTCTTCGTTGCATGGTTCCCCTCCCCATCGCTTCGCGACAGGGAGGAATTAAGTGGCTGACTTCGCTCGCTCGACCAATCCCCACGTTCAGGCCCAGCTCGACCGGTTGTCGAAGCTCTCGCCGGCGGGCGACCGGCTGGGACTGGAGCGGATCGCGGCGCTGCTCGAGCGCCTCGGGCGTCCGCAGGACGCCCTTCCGCCGGTGTTCCATATCGCGGGAACCAACGGAAAAGGGTCGACGGTCGCTTTCCTCCGCGCGGCGCTCGAAGCGAGCGGGCGCAGCGTCCATGCGTTCACCAGCCCGCATCTCGTGCGCTTCAACGAGCGCATCCGGATCGCCGGGAGGCTGATCGAGGACGACGAGCTCGCGAGCACGCTTGCCGAGGTGATCGACGCCGGCGCCGGAATCGAGCCGAGTTTCTTCGAGGTCGCGACCGCTGTCGCTTTCCTCGCCTTCGCCCGGACTCCGGCCGACGCCTGCATATTGGAAGTCGGGCTCGGCGGACGGCTCGACGCGACCAACGTAATCGAGCATCCGCTGATCACCGCCATCGCTAACCTCGCGCACGATCATCAGCAGTTTCTCGGGACCGGTCTTCCCGGGATCGCGGGGGAGAAAGCCGCGATCGCGAAGCGCGGCGTGCCGCTGGTCACGCAGCTTTATCCGCCCGCGATCCGCGCGCGGATCGAGAAGATCGCGCGCGAGCGAGAAGCTGTCTGGCTTCCGCGCGGGCGCGCCTGGGATGCGATCGCTCGCCAGGGCAGGCTTCATTATCGCGACGAGAAAGGCGAGCTCGACCTGCCACTGCCGCGTCTCTTGGGACGACACCAGGCGATGAATGCTGGCCTCGCCGTCGCGATCCTGCGCCATCAGGGTGAATTCGACCTTCCGTTCTCAGCGCTGAGCGCGGCGATGGGCTGGGCCGATTGGCCCGCGCGGCTTCAGCGACTTGCACCGGGACCGCTCGTTGGCGATCGAGAGGTCTGGCTCGATGGCGGCCATAATCCGTCAGCGGCCCGCCAGATTGCCTCGTTCGTAAGGAAGCAGTTCGATGATGGCCGCCCGCTGCACATCGTCTTCGCCAGCCTGGCGACGAAGGACCCGCCGGGAATGCTCGAGCCGTTCAGGGGAATGGTGGCCCGAGTCCATGCCGTGCCCATTCCCGACCATGCCTGCTTCACGCCGAGCGACCTTGTCGAAATCGCCGGCGACCTCGGTTTCCCGGCCGATGCTCACGACAGCGTCGCGGAAGCGCTGGCTTCGGTGGCCGCTGATGCGCGGGTGCTGATCTTCGGCTCGCTTTACCTCGCCGGCGTGGTGCTCGCGGAAAACGAGCAGGTACCCGACTAGCGCGCCGGCTGGCCGCTTTCCCCGAGGGCCTCGGTGGCCTTGGCGCGAGTGGCGGGCGGTAGCTCGGAAGATGCCGCGCGCTGCTCCTGCGACGACACGCGCCACCATTCCAGCAGGACGAAGACGACCGCGATGAGGCCGGCTGCCGCGGTCCAGCGGAAGACCAAAGCATAGCCATATTTGTCGAAGCTCTCGCCCGCCACTCCGCGGCCGAGCGAGCCGACCAGGAAGGTCAGCGACGATAGCAGCGCGTACTGTACGGCGGTGAACTTCTTGCTGATGATCCCCGACAGGTAGGCGACGAAGGCGGTGAGGGCGACGCCAGTCGCGATATTCTCGTAGCAGATGGCGACCAGTAGCCTGACCATGCGGTCGTCGGCTCCGAACAGACCGAGCAGATTGTTCAGGCGCAAGGTGTGCGTGAAGGCGTCGATGTTCGCGCCGCCTTCGGCCAGATCGGCGTAGAGCAAATTGCCGAGCGGAGTCACCGCTGCGCCGATGAGCACTGTGGGGAACTTGCCGATCCGGCTGAACAGATAGCCGCCGAGGCTGATCCCGATCATCGTCATGAAAATGCCGAAAATCTTCGAGGCGAACGCGACCTGGTCCTTCGTGTAGTGGAGGTAGTCGAGGTAGAAGGGGAAGGCGAAGCTCGACCAGATATTGTAGCAAAGCGCGTAGGTCAGGATGAAGCCGATGATGATGAGGACGCCCCAGCGAAGGCGCTCCGACAGCTCGGCGAGCGGCGACACGAGAGCGCCGTAGATGTGGTTCATCGCGGCTCGGGCGCCGGTCGCATGCGGATGGCCCTGATCCTGAACGCCCCGACCGTGCGCTTTCAGCCAGTTTACGCCGGCGGCGATAATCAGTGGCACGAACACCGTCGCGACGATGATCCAGGGGCCGTCCTTCGCGGTGAAGTCGGCGACCGACGGCGGCGTGGTTCCGTTCTGCTGCGCGGCGAGCATCGTCGCCATGAACACGCCGAGCGTGATGATCGCCCAGGCCCAGCAGATTCCGACGATGGCAAGCGCTGCGAGGCGCACCGAAGCGCTGATCTCGCCCGGTTGCTCGAGGCCTTGTTCGATGACGTTCCTGGGCGGCCGCTCGGTGTCGGGAGCGGTGACTGCGACGATCATCACCAGGACCACGAGCGCTGCCATGACCCAATAGACGGTGCCCCAGGGGATGCGGGCGGCGAGGAATAGCGCGAAGGCGCCGCCGACGATCGAGGCCGTTCGGTAGCCGAACTGATAGACTGCCGAGAGAAGCTCGACCGTGGTCTTTTCGTCGGCGACATCGATGCGCCAGGCATCGACGGCGATGTCCTGGGTGGCCGATGAGAATGCTCCGATCACGGCGAAGATCGCGAACCAGCCGATGTTGGTGGCGGGATCGGTTGCGCCCAGCCCGATGAAGGCGACGATCAATCCGACCTGGCACAGGACGATCCAGCTCGTCCGCCGGCCGAGGACCGGAATTCTTACGCGGTCGACAAGTGGCGACCAGAGGAACTTGAACGCGTAGCCGAGGCCGATCCACGACAGGACGCCGATCGTTGCGAGGTTGACCTTGGCATCGCCGAGCCAGGCGTTCAGCGTCCCGATGAGAAGCGCAAACGGCAACCCGGAGGAGAATCCGAAAGCCAGCATCGTCGCCGACTTGCGCGTCGCGAGCGCCGCCTTGAGCAGCTTCAAACCCTTGGGCCGCTGGCCTGCCATCTGGTCCCCTCTCCGTTGTTGTTGGCGAACCTTAGACAGCTTTGACGAGGCTGCATAACCCCGCGCTGAACGGCCTGCCGCCTACTCGGCTTCGTCGACCGCGATGTAGAGCTCGACGCCCTTCGGAGGCTTCACTTTCTCGCCCTGGAGGTGGCGGTCGACGGCTTCGATCGCCTTGATCAGCTGGCGTTCGGTGTAAGGCTTCATGACGCAGCCGACGGCAACCTCCGACGCCGACGGGTTGGTGAGGCCCGTCGCGAAAAGTGTCGGCACGCCTTTCGCCTTTGCCGCGCGGGCAAGCTCGATCCCCGTCTGGTCCTTGCGAAGGCGGACGTCGCTGAGGATTAGATGCACGACCTCGCGCTCCAGGATTTCGAGTGCCTCTTCGAGGTCGTCGATCGTCGCCACGACCTCGTATCCGGCGTCGCCGAGAAAATTCTCGTTGTCGAATGCGGTCAGCGGCTCATCCTCGACGATGAGGATGCGCTTGACGACCTGCTTACGCTTCCCGAACAGCATCTTTGGTCCCGACCATGACTTCGCCACCGCAACGAACGAACAAGCGCCGAGTGCCGCCGCATCGCAGGCCTCGAACAACTGTGCCTGCCGCGCCACAGAAGGAGGGTGGTCCCCAACGGATCGCCAAGCTCCTCGCCCGCGCCGGAGTCGCGTCTCGGCGCGAGGTCGAGCGCATGATCGCCGAAGGGCGCGTCGCGCTCAACGGGGAAAAACTCACCACGCCGGCGACGTTGCTCGAGAATTTGGATGAGGTGAGCGTCGACGGGAAGCCGGTGCGGCCGGCGGCGGCGACCCGGCTATTCCGATTCTACAAACCCCAGGGGGCGATCACGGCCGCGCGCGACCCCAAGGGCCGACCGACGATCTACGACCGGCTCCCCGCAGGCCTTCCGCGGCTGATGCCGGTCGGGCGCCTCGACTTCATGACCGAGGGGTTGTTGCTGCTCACCAACGACGGCGAGCTGAAGCGCCAGCTCGAGCTTCCGCGAACGGCAGTTGTCCGGACCTATCGCGCGCGCGCCTTCGGGCGCGTGACTCAGGAACAGCTCGAGCGGCTGGCGGAGGGAGTTACGATCGAGGGCATCCATTATGGCTCGATCAACGCCAATCTCGAGCGGCGGACGGGCAGCAATTGCTGGATCGAGATGAGCCTGACCGAGGGCAAGAACCGCGAGGTGCGGCGCGTGCTGGCGCATCTTGGACTGCAGGTCTCGCGGCTGATCCGGACTGCCTACGGCCCGTTCACGGTGGAGGACCTGAACCCGGGCGGCGTCGATGAGATCGGAAGCGTCGACGTGGAAGCGCTCCGAAAAAGTCTGAAATGATCCTCCCCGGAACGGGGAGGTGGCAGCCGAAGGCTGACGGGGGGGTCGATTTCGCCCTCATCGGCCCCACCACCATGCTTCGCATGGCCCCCCTCCCCGTTCCGGGGAGGAGCTGATGAGGATCATCGCCGGCGAGTGGCGGGGCAGGGCGATCGAAGCTCCTGCGGGAGCTGGCACCCGCCCGACCGCCGATCGTGTGCGGGAAACCTTGTTCTCCATGCTGGCGAGCCGGCTCGGCAGCTTCGAGGATTTGCGGGTCGCCGACCTGTTCGCCGGGAGCGGGGCGCTCGGCCTGGAGGCGCTTTCGCGGGGAGCGGCGAGCGCGGCATTCGTCGAATCCGACGCCGCAGCGTCCGCCGTTATCAGGCGCAACGCCGAGAAGCTTGGTGCGGGCGATCGAGTGCTGGTGATTGCGGGTTCGGCGCTTGCGCTGCCGCGGTCCGACCCGTTTGATCTGATCCTCGCCGACCCGCCCTATGCGCCCGGTTCCGGGAGCTCGGTCGTGCAATCGCTCTGCAAAGCCTCCTGGCTAGCGCGCGGCGGCTGGCTGAGCGTCGAGACCGAGCGTGGCGACAACGTCGTTCCTGGCGAGCTGGTGATTGAAACCAGCCGGGTCGTAGGCCGCGCCCGGCTTACGCTTTTGCGCCGCCCTTAGCCGCCTTCCGGATCTCGTCGATTTCGTTGCCTAGCCGCCGGCCGACGGCCTTGGCGGCGGCCTTGCCCGCTTCCTTGACAGCCTTGCCCGCGCGCTTCCCTCGTCCACCGTTGCCGCTGGTGAAGCCATGCTCGGCAAGCGAAGCAAGCGCGGCGGTCGCCGCGACGGCGACGAGTTCGGCGACGAAGGGGCTCTGCAAAAGCTTGATGAATGCATCGCCCATATTCTCGTCCGAGCGGGAGCCGCCGCCGGAACTTGGCCGCCGTGCAACCGCTGTCGTCTTCTTGGTGGATTTCCTGGCGGTCCTGGCGCTGCTGGTGGTTCGGCTATGGCCCGTCGCCTTCCTGGCCATGTTCTCATTCTCCTGGTGTGCTGGCTTTGGAACGCTCAACTCTTGGGCTGCATGGGCGTATCCCGGCGCGGGATCAACCGCGCCGGGTTTGGGGAGAAAGACTGGGGCCGCGCCACCTACGCCGCGCGGCCCTCGGCAAATTACGCGCCGATATAGACCGGCGTACCGACGTCGGTCACCGAATAGAGCTTCTTGGCAAAGCCCGCCGGCAGGCGGACGCAGCCGTGGCTGGCGGGGTGACCCGGGTTGTATCCGGCATGCATCGCGATGCCGTGGGATTCGAAGAACTGGGCGAACGGCATCGGCGCGTCGTCATATTTGTTCGAATGGTGCATCACCGTCTTGTTGAGCACCGAGAAGATGCCGGTCGGGGTCGGCTTGTCGTCGCGGCCGGTCGAGATGGACGCCGCCGCCATCAGGGTGTCGCCCCGATAGAGGTAGGCCATCTGATCCGACAGGCTGATGACGACGCGTTCGGGACCCGCGCCCTGGGGGACGTCGCGCCAGACATATTGTCCTGGCTTGATGACCTTCGGGCCGAAGGCGTCGACAAGATCGACGCGCGCCTGGGACGCAGCGTCGCTCGCTTCCATCCTGGCTTCGTAGGTTTCCAGCGCGGAGGCCGGCGTAACAGCAATGGTACTCGCAAATACGCACGAACCCGTCAGCGCCAGCGCAATGGCTAGCTTCCTCATTTTAAACACCTGAATTTGCTATTGACTTTTGCTGCGAGAATGCACTGGCCCCGAGTCGGGTTCCTCCAATTGCCGTTTATCAGGCTGTGCCAAGCGGAAGCGAATCCCGCCGGAGGTTCGCGTCGGAGAATCGCAAGAAACTGAAGTTATTAAATAAATTGTCGAACGAGACCGTTGTCGAGTCCGCTCAATCCATGTCCATCTTCTTGCCGCCGGGCGCCTGAATGCCCGCAACGAAGTTCGCGACCTTCCAGATTTGGTCATCCTTCAGCTGGCCGCGCCAAGCGCCCATGCCGGAATAGCGAACGCCATCGTGGATCGCCGCATATGCCTCGGGCGCGGACACGTCGGTGCCTTCCTGGAAGAATTGCGGCGCGCGGGGGTAGAAGCCCTTCGCGCCCCAATCGCTCGGACCCGTAGCGCTGCCATGGCAAACGGCGCATTTGGCCGCGTAAATTTTGCCGCCGGACGCCAGAGCGGCCTTGTCGTTGGCCTCGACCGGATTGCTGAAGGCGTCGGAGCGCTTTTCGAGCGAAGCATCGAGCGCGCGCATTCCAAGCGACGATTCCCAATGAGGCGGCTCGGACGTGGAATTGCTGGGGAGCCACCCGGCGATTCCAACCAGGACGAAGATGACGGGCACGGCGATTACGCCAAGGACGAAGGCAATGAGCGTTTTCATGGCGCGAACCCCTTTTTCCCCCGATCATCGATACGGCTGAAGTAGACCGATATCAGGCGGATTGCGACGCACATTCCTGAGCAATCGTTAGCGACTTGTTAGCCCAACAGGGCGCAAGGGATGGACGAGTGCTGGATGAGAAATGGCTGACACCCCTTCAGTCACAACCGTTGTCGTGGGTGACCGCCTCCCATGGCCCGAGGATTCGTGGGCCGGGGACGAGAAGGGCCCCTTCGATTCGGGAACCCTGACGGTCGGCGGTTCACGCGAGCCATGCTCCATTCGCAAGATCAGCGCGCTCGGGGTGACTGTCAGCAGCAAGCTTGCTCCCGCTCTGGGGGATGCGGCCTCGGTCGAACTCCCCAACGGCCAGCGCGCGCCGGGCAAGGTCGCATGGACGGGGCGGAACCAGCTCGGTGTCCGCTTCGACGACAATATCGACGTGATCGCACTCCTCAATCGCAAGCTGGTCAGCCAGACGCGCGAGCGCCGGACCATGCCGAGGCTGGAAGTGCGCTGCCCCGTGCATATCAAGTGCGGCGGCCAATTCTGGATGGCCACCCTGCGCAACATTTCGGCGCGTGGCCTTCAGCTGGAAGCGGACGAATTGCCGGCCGTCGGCGCCTATGTTTCGGCGTTTGTCGAGGGCCTCAACATTCCGCCCGGCGAAGTGGTCTGGAAGCGCGCGCGGCTGGCGGGCATCGAGACGATGGAAGAATTGAGCTGGACCTCGATCATCCCCTGGGTGCGCGGCCTCGTGAAGCGCGCGAGTTAGACCTCGTTCAAGCGCAGAGACAGCGCCGCAAGACCGAGCGCTGCGGCTGCTGCGGTGACCAGCGTGAGATTGGGCGGCGGTCCGTAGACCTTGGCTCCTGCGACCGCTCCCGCAACGAAAGTCATCCAGAGAAAGAAGTTGTTGGTCCACGCCCAGCTGCCGCGTCCCCGGACGGACGATGCGATTCCGGTCCCCACGCGGACCAGTCCGCCGGTCATGTAGGTGACTCCGAAGCGGACCTCGCCTTCGCGCTCGAAGACGGTGTTCATTGTACCCATTGCCAGGGCGAGGCATGCGAGTGCCTTGAGGGTCGCTCCGCTGCCGTCGAGCCAGGCCGCGGCACCCAGCAAGGCGGCAGCGCAAGCGAGCACGACGGCGGGGCGGCGCGCGCCGGCTGTTTCGCCCACCAGTGATCCGAGGACCACTCCGCCGACGAACGAAACGACCAGATAGCATGCAAGAAGACCGTCGCGCAGGTGATTGGCGATGCCGACACCCAGCCGGGTCGAATTCCCGCTCATGAAGGAGACGAAGAACCCGCCCGACCGAATGAATCCGATCGCGTCGATGAAGCCGGCGAGCGCGGCGAGGAGGCAGGCGAACAGTCGCGCGCGAGATTCGAGGCGGGTCATGGGCGTGGAGCGAAGGAGAAGGCCGCCCTAGGAAGCGTTGACGAAGCTGTCGAGCACCTTCTTCCGCCCCGCCTTTTCGAACTCGATCTCGAGCTTGTTGCCTTCGATCGCTTCGATCGTGCCGTAGCCGAACTTGCCGTGGAACACGCGCTGGCCGAGGGCGAGGTCGGTTCGGCCCTGGTTGCCGAGGCTGACGGCGCTGGCGCGGACTTCGATTGGGGGTTGGAGGTAGGGGTCACCGCGCACACCCCTCACCCTCCCAGCGCTGTCGCGCCGGGCCCCTCCCTCTCCCGCAAGGGGAGAGGGGCTCAGGCGGGTTGCGCGCTGCCAGCCGGGGCCGCGGCTCGGGCGCGCGACGTGCGCGAAGGGATCGGCGCGCTCGGACCATTGCGCGCGCCACAGGCTCTCGCCGCCGGTCATCGTCGTTTCTTCCTCGATGTGCGCCTTGGGAAGCTCGGCGAGGAAGCGGCTGGGGATCGAGCTGGTCCACTGGCCGTAGATGCGGCGGTTGGCGGCGTGGAGAATCGTGCAGCGCCGGCGGGCGCGGGTGATCGCGACATAGGCTAGGCGCCGTTCCTCCTCGAGGGCGGCGAGGCCGCCTTCGTCGAGCGAACGCTGCGAGGGGAACACCCCTTCCTCCCAGCCGGGAAGGTACACCATGTCGAACTCGAGGCCCTTGGCGGCGTGGATAGTCATGATCGTCACGCGGTCGCCCTGGCGCGCCTCGTCATTGTCCATTACCAGGCTGACATGCTCGAGGAACGCGCCGAGCGATTCATATTCCTCCATCGCGCGCGTGAGCTCGGCGAGGTTTTCGAGGCGGCCCGCGGCTTCGGCCGAGCGGTCCGCCTGGAGCATGGCGGTGTAGCCGGATTCTTCGAGGACGATCCGGGCGAGCTCGGGGTGGGGGAGCGAATTGGTAGGGCCCCCTCCGTCCCCCGCTTGCGCGGGGGCCACCTCCCCCGGAAATCCGGGGGAGGATGCGTTTAGCATCCCTCGCCATCTCGCGATGTCGGCGACGAAATTGCCGAGGCTGCGGCGCGCCTGGGGCGTCAGTTCGTCGCTGTCGAGCAGGGTGGCGGCGGCGATGAGAAGCGGTTGCTGGGTCGCCCTCGCGTGGCGGTGGATGGTTGCGACGGCCTTGTCGCCGAGGCCGCGCTTGGGCTGGTTCACAATCCGCTCGAAGGCAAGGTCGTCGGCCGGCTGAACGATCAGGCGGAGGTAGGCGATCGCGTCGCGGATCTCCGCGCGCTCGTAGAATCGGAAGCCGCCGATGATCTGGTAGGAGAGGCCGATAGCGATGAAGCGCTCCTCGAACTCGCGGGTCTGGAACTGGGCGCGGACGAGGATGGCGATGTCGTCGAGCGAGCCGCCGCCGCGCATGTGCCCTTCGGCTTCCTCGCCGACCCGGCGCGCTTCTTCGGGGCCGTCCCAGACGCCGATGACCCGGACCTTCCGGCCGTCACCGGCATCGGTCCACAACGTCTTGCCGAGCCGGCCCGCATTGTGCGCGATGAGGCCGTCGGCGGCGGCGAGAATGTGCGAAGTCGAGCGATAATTCTGTTCGAGACGGACGATCTTCGCGCCGGGGAAGTCATGCTCGAAGCGGAGGATGTTGGTGACCTCGGCGCCGCGCCAGCTGTAGATCGACTGATCGTCGTCGCCGACGCAGCACAGGTTGCGGCGCGGCTCGGCGAGCAGCTTCAGCCATTCGTACTGGGCCTGGTTGGTGTCCTGATATTCGTCGACGAGGATGTAGCGGAAGCGGTCTCGGTAGGCGTCGAGGACGTCGGCGTGAGTGCGGAAGATGACCAGCATGTGCAGCAGCAGGTCGCCGAAATCGCAGGCGTTCAGCGTCTTCAGCCGCTCCTGATATTGCGCGTAGAGTTCGGCGCCGCGGCCGGCGGCGAAGGCTTCGGACTCGCCGGCATCGACCTGCTTCGGGGTCCAGCCGCGATTCTTCCACCGGTCGATGAGCGCGGCGAGCTGGCGCGCAGGCCAGCGCTTCTCGTCGAGATTCGCGGCGGCGATGAGCTGCTTCAGGACCCGGAGCTGGTCGTCGGTGTCGAGGATCGTGAAGTTGGATTGAAGCCCGACGAGCTCGGCATGGCTTCGGAGCATTCGCGCGGCGACCGAATGGAAGGTGCCGAGCCACGGCATGCCCTCGATCGCTCCGCCGGATATCTGCGACACGCGCTCCTTCATCTCGCGCGCGGCCTTGTTGGTGAAGGTGACCGACAGGATCTGGCTCGGCCAGGCCTTGCGGGTCGCGATCAGGTTGGCGAGTCGCGCCGTGAGCGCCGCGGTCTTTCCGGTCCCGGCGCCGGCGAGGACGAGAACCGGCCCTTCGGTCGTCAGGACAGCTTCGCGCTGCGGCGGGTTCAGGCCCCGCAGATAGGCAGGTTCGGACAGGGGGACCGGCGATTCAGGCACTTAGCGGAATTAGGGGGAGGAGAACGGAACGGCAACCGAAGCGAACCGGCTTTGTGCGAATCGAGAAGGTTCCTGCGATTTTGCCCGATATCCCCGTTATCCACAGCCCAAAAGCCGAATTTTTCGCTTTTGCGACTCGGATGACATGTGCATGGTGACTGGGTGATCGGGACGGCGGTCCCGGCCTCCTCGGAGCCGGCAACGGTGAAGAGAGCGGCAGGTGGCCAAAGGTCCGATCTCCGCCGGCAGGATTGGGAAGAGCCTTCGGGTTCTTACCGGACCAGCCGGGAAGAGGCGCCGGAAGAGGAATCTTCCTGTCGCGCGACGCGGCTCCCGGGGTTCCTCGGAATTCTGGTGAGCAAAGCGGGACGCGATAGAGGGTTTCCCAAGAAGGGCCGCGGAACATTGAATGGTTTTGGCTTCGAGGGACTTCGGTTTCAGAGGCCAGGCCGGAAAGGTCGAAAGACCAGCGAACCTTCGGGCCGCGCAGTCTGGTAGATCGATCTGGCTCCTCGCAAGAGGGAGTTGTTCGATGGAAAGCGACGCCTGAGCTGGTGAGCCAGGATCGAGAGCGGGTCGTTAGGGCGAAAGTTCTATCAACCAGGTTACGAATACCGGCATATCCTTCGCTCGGCGCAGTGGGGGCTGGCAGCAATGCCGGCCCCCATTTCTATTTGGGCGAAGCCGCTTCGCGTCCTCGCTTCATGGAGCTCCGCCGCTGGAGGCGGATTCGGTTCTATTAGGGCGAACCGCATTCCTTCGGGCCCATCCTTCGAACTATCCTTCGTCAGCCTCGCCGCGATGCCGCCGCCTTGCTATGCAGTCGCGAATTTCCGCGTTCCTGGGGAGGGGCGGCATGGTTGCAAAACATGAGAGGGCGGCGGGGGAGCTGCTTCGGATCCTCGGCATCGGGTTCGGGCTCGCGGTCGTTGTCGGCGGAGTCGTCGGTCAGGGGATCATGCGAACGCCCGGGATCGTCGCCGGAGCGATGCCCAATGAGGCGTGGAACCTCGCCGCCTGGACCCTTGGCGGGCTGATCATCCTCGCCGACGCCTGCGGGACCGTGGAGCTCGGCGCTTCGATACCCCGCGCGGGCGGGCCTTATGTTTTCGCGCATCGCGCCTTCGGACCGTTCGCGGGGACGATGCTCGGCTGGGCGGACTGGCTGAACTACACGCTGGCGATCTCGTTCGTTTCGGTCGTCTTCGCCGAATATGCGCAGCGGCTGGGCCTCGCGACCTCGCTTCCGCTCGGAGCCCTGGCCGTCCTGCTCATCGCCGTCGTCACGCTGATCAACTGGTCGGGGACGAAAGCCTCCGGAGCGAGCCAGGTCGCGGGAAGCGCGATCAAGGGGCTCGGGCTGCTCCTTCTCGTTGCGTTGCTGTGGATCATCCCCGGCCACGCGCCAGTCGCGAGCCCTGCCGCCGCGCCAGCCCCTGTTTTCGGGCTAGCGGCGTTCGCGGTCGCAATGCGCGCAATAGCGATCACTTATGGCGGGTGGAGCAGCTGCGTCTATTTCTGCGAGGAGGTCCATCGGCCCGAGCGCAGCGTGGTTCGAGCGACGTTCGGCGGAATCCTGCTCGTCATGCTGCTGTACCTGCTGGTCAACGCCAGCATCCTCCACGTCCTCACCCGCGAGCAAATCGCGGCGTCGAAGCTTCCCGTCGCGGACGCGATGGCCGCGGTGCTTGGCCCGGCGAGCGGGTCCGTGATCACGATCCTCGCGATCGTTTCGGTGGTCGCGATCTGCAACCTGCAGGTGATGACCGCTCCCCGGATCGCCTACGCCATGGCGCGGAATGGAGTGCTTCCTTCAGTTCTCACGCGGGTCTCGGCTTCGGGTACGCCGCGCGTGGCGTTGCTGTGCACGACCCTCGTCGCGGCCCTGCTCGCGTCAACCGGCGGATACGAGCGGCTGATCGCGATGGGCGCGCCGTTCCTGATCGGAGTCGCAGCGGTCAGCGACCTCGCCGCAATCACCATGCGTTTCAAGGAGCCCGAGCTCGAGCGGCCGTTCAAGATGCCGCTGTTCCCGCTTCCGGCCGTGGTGGGCTTCACGGTCAACGCCTTGCTGATTGGCGCCATCTTCTACGATGACCCGATCGATACGTCGCTCGGCGTGGGGCTCCTGGTAGCGATCGGAATCGCGACGAAGGTGCACGCGCACCTCAGGCTTCAGAGGCCCGCCGCGGTCTAGCAATCCGACGCACCCGCACGGCAGACTGGCGCGCCTTTGCGAAGCGCGATTGAACCCTTGGACGCCGGCAAGGAAACCTACGCTGTCCCGCGCGTTGGGGGCGCAGGTGGCGGCGGCATCATGCCGACGGAGCGGCGGGCGAAGGAGTTCTGATCGTGCTCAAGATCGCCGCTATCGTTCTCGCTTCCGCAGCAGGCTTTGCAGCCGCGGCTGCTACACCAACCTCAACCCATGAGCCGACCGTCAGTCGATCGGCGTCGCCGGCGGCTCCGGCGGATCCGAGCTCGACACTCGTTTCGGCCGCTCCGTGGTGGGAGAAAGTCACCGTCACCATGGACGGGGACGGCAAGCCCGAGGCCTGCGCCTATGAAACCAGCCTCAGCCCTTCGAAGACCGAGACCTGCGACGTCGGTTCGGACCAGGCGGCGGCGGCCACCAAAGCCTCCGAATCGCATGGCGAGATCACCCGCATCACGTTCGAGCGCCGGTTCAACCCGGGCGTGGCTCCGGACACGACCAAGCTTCAGATCGGCGATACCTTGCTCGGCGGGCAGGTGATGGCGCTGGCGATCGACGCCAAGGGCGCGGTCAAGGGCTGCCGGGTCGTCGCGGCGTCGGGCGCGATGCGTCCCGAATATAATTGCGACGACGCCCAGGCCGAGAAATTCAAGGCGAGCTACACGCCGGGCGCGAAGGAAGCACCCGACCGCGAGGGGTATATGACGATCCTCGTCTACGGGCATTCGGAACATATGGTTTGAGGATTGGAGGCTCGCTTCGGCGGGCCTCGTTCGGCCGATCCCAATTATTCGAATATCGGTTTTCCGTCGGCACTCCATCATGGAACGGAGCGCGGTTCACGGCTCAAACCCTGCTGCCAATCGAGGACGAGGAGGCAGCGATGAAGAGCAGATGGATCGTGCCGTCAGCCGCACTGGCGGCGATGGCCGGAATTACGGCCAGTGCCGGCAAGGGGCCCACCAGTCCCAAGAGCGCAAGCAATGTTCCGGGCGTCGAGTTGACGGTGAAGGCGCTGCAGGTGACGAGCAGCGCCTCCAGAGTGCTGAGCGGGGCCTTCGAAATCCGGCCGCCGAATCCGGGTGAGGCGTCGATCAGCTCCAACGGGGTCGGCGGCGCCTGCCTTGTCGCGCAGCTGCCGGTGCAGGCCAAGTCGTGCACGACGAGCCACCAGTGCGACATAGTCTTCGGCCATGGAAAGCCGAAATGGGGCGGCTATTGCCTGGGCGGCCAATGCTGGATCAAGGCGTCGGAGAATTACTGTCTCAAGGGGGTCGGAATCGGCCCGCACTCGACGCCGCCGGCGGACGCAAGCGCCGTCTATGACTATGCGGCGAAGAAGGTCGAGTCGCCGCCGATCAAGTGGCGGGTGCTGGGCTGCGTCAACGGCGTGCCGGTGAGCAAGAACGCAAAGGCCCCCGCGCCGTGTCCGGGCGGCCCGGGCCAGGTGATCCACGATGCGGGACAGCCGACTGCGGTCCCATAAGGCTAATCCAGCTTCGGACGTAGTCCCGAGGGCGCGCCTGTCCT
>Ga0207694_10000825_pt1 | contig 27605 bp, 20 predicted proteins | sample KBSC34metaG_FD_184353 | JGI IMG/M metagenome (GOLD analysis project Ga0207694, IMG submission 184353) | Corn rhizosphere microbial communities from Kellogg Biological Station, Michigan, USA - KBS C3-4 metaG (SPAdes) (version 2) | ecosystem: Host-associated > Plants > Roots > Rhizosphere > Soil... | reverse complement strand
GATCAGGCGTTCTCGGGTTCTGGCGTGCGCCGCTTCATGAGCAGCGCGGGAACGGGACGCTGCGACTTCGGCGTCGCGTGCCCGTTCAAAGACGCAGCCGGCTTCGCCGCGATCGGCTGGTCGGGATTGCGCGCATAGGCGTCCTCGCGCTCCTGCTCGCGGCGAGAAAGTGCCGTGCGCTCCGTGGCGCGTGCATGCCCGTTCGTCGCACGGCGCTCGGGGTGCGGCCGCGCCGCGTCGGCGCTCGCGCGCGGGGTGGCGGATGCTCGCGGCGTCGCGGCGGCGCGCGGTGCACGCTCCGCAGACGCGCCGCGGGTTCGCGCCGGTGCGACGAAATCGCCCGCCGCCTCGACGGAGACCTTCTTCTTCAGCAGCCGCTCGATCTCGGCGAGGTATTTCTCTTCCTCGGGCGCGACCAGCGAGATCGCTTCCCCGCTCGCGCCGGCACGGCCGGTGCGGCCGATGCGATGGATGTAATCCTCGGGAACGTGCGGCAGCTCGTAGTTGACCACCAGCGGAAGGTCGTCGATGTCGAGGCCGCGGGCCGCGACGTCGGTGGCGACCAGCACCTGCAGCTTGCCGTCCTTGAACGCCTGGAGCGCCTCGATGCGTGCAACCTGCGTCTTGTCGCCATGGATGGCGGAGGTCGCGAGGCCGTCCTTCTCGAGCTGTCGCGCGAGGCGCGACGCACCGTGCTTGGTGCGCACGAAGCACAGGACCTGCCAGAGATCGCGCGAGCGCACGATGTGCACGAGCAGCGGCCGCTTGGCGTCCTGAGCAACCTTGTAGGCCTTTTGCGTGACGGTTTCGGCCGCGGTGTTGCGCCGCGCGACTTCGATGAGCTTCGGCTCGTTCAGCAGCTCGTCGGCGAGCCTCTTGATCTCGTTGCTGAACGTGGCGGAGAAGAGCAGGTTCTGACGCTTGGCCGGCAGCAGCGCCATGATGCGCTTGATGTCGGGAATGAAGCCCATGTCGAGCATGCGGTCGGCTTCGTCGAGCACGAAGATCTCGACCTGGCCGAGGTTCACGCTGCGCTGCTCGACGTGGTCGAGCAGCCGGCCGGGTGTCGCCACGAGGATCTCCACCCCGCCGCGCACGATGGGAAGCTGCTGCTTGATGTCGACGCCGCCGAACACGCACGTCGACCGCAGCTTCGTGTGCTTGCCGTACTCCTTGATCTGGGCCTCCACCTGGATGGCCAGCTCGCGCGTGGGCGCGAGGATCAGGGCGCGCACGGGATGCCGCGCGGGCGACGGGCTCGCGTTGGCGTGCTCGGACAGCTTGTGGAGGATGGGAAGACCGAAACCGGCAGTCTTGCCGGTGCCGGTCTGCGCGCCGCCCATGACGTCCTGACCTGCAAGGACGACGGGGATGGCTTGCGCCTGGATGGGGGTGGGTGTGGTGTAGCCGGACTCGGCAACGGCCCTGAGGATCTCAGGACGCAAGCCGAGGTCTTCGAACCTCGTGGCGTTCAACAAGTTCTCCTGGAATCGCGGCCTACCGCGCGGCGGCGGTTTCCGGTCCAGGCAGCGCCAAACACATGTTTCTCAAGGATCGCCGCGCGGGATCGTGCGGCGGGTCGGGAAGGGCGGTGACCGGAAGCGGCCGCCCTACGCGAGCATTATAGCCTAAGTTACGGATTTTCCAAAATTTTGTAGCGGTGCCATGCCGGCGGACGCTATAATCGCCTATTTTGCTGCGCCGCACGCCGACTCAAGGACCTGCGCGCAGCCCGCCACCGCCCATGACCCCCGCTGCACCCGCCCGCCGCGCCGACTTGCGCAATCTCGCGATCATCGCGCACGTCGACCACGGCAAGACCACGCTCGTCGACAAGCTGCTCGTGCAGGCGGGAACGTTCGCGCGACATCAGCACGTCGGCGAACGCATGATGGACAGCAACGATCTCGAGCGCGAGCGCGGCATCACGATCTTCGCCAAGAACTGCGCGATCCGCTACCAGGGCGCGCAGGGCAGCACGCACATCAACATCGTCGACACCCCGGGTCACGCCGATTTCGGCGGCGAGGTGGAGCGCGTGCTCGGCATGGTCGACGGCGTGCTGCTGCTCGTCGATGCCGTCGAAGGCCCCATGCCGCAGACCCGTTTCGTGACGCTGAAGGCGCTGAAGCAGGGACTGCGACCGATCGTGGTCGTCAACAAGGTCGACCGTCCCGGCGCGCGCCCCGAGTGGGTGGTGAACCAGACGTTCGAGCTCTTCGACCGGCTGGGTGCGAGTGACGCGCAGCTCGATTTTCCCGTCGTGTACGCATCGGGCCTCAACGGCTGGGCTACGCACGATGTCGCGGTCGCCAAGGGCGGCACGCCACCCGCGGGCGCGGATCTGCGGCCGCTGTTCGAGACGATCCTCGCGCATGTGCCCGCCCCGGCCGCGGACGTCGACGGACCCTTGCAATTCCAGATCAGCGCGCTCGACTACTCGAACTATCTCGGGCGTCTCGGCATCGGGCGCATCCGGCGCGGACGCTTGCTGCCCGGCCAGGAAGTCGCGGTGCTCGATGGACCGCTCGCGGAAGGCGAGATCGCGAAGCGCGCGAAAATCGGCCAGGTGCTCGCGTTCGAAGGCCTCGATCGCGCGGCGGTCGAGCACGCGGAGGCGGGCGATATCGTGCTGGTGACCGGCGTCGAGGCGCTCACGATAGGCACCACGCTTGCGTCGCTGGAAGCGCCCGAGGCGCTGCCGGCTATTGCCGTCGACGAGCCCACGCTGTCGATGTACTTCCAGGTCAACACCTCGCCGCTCGCGGGCCGCGAAGGCAAGTACGTCACGTCGCGCAACCTGCGCGAGCGATTGATGCGCGAGCTCCTGACCAACGTCGCGCTGCGGGTGGAGGAGACCGAGGACACCGACATTTTCCTCGTGTCGGGCCGCGGCGAGCTGCACCTCACGATCCTGATCGAGAACATGCGCCGCGAGGGCTACGAGCTCGCGGTGTCGCGCCCGCGCGTGGTGCTGAAAGAGGTCGACGGTGCGACGCTCGAGCCGTACGAATACCTGTCCGTGGACGTCGAGGACGCGCACCAGGGCGGTGTCATGGAAGCGCTCGGCGAGCGCCGCGGCGAGATGACCGACATGGCGTCCGACGGCAATGGCCGCACGCGTCTCGAGTACCGCATTCCGGCGCGGGGGCTGATCGGATTCCAGGGTGAGTTCCTCAACCTCACGCGTGGCACGGGACTGATGAGCCACGTATTCGACGGCTACGCCGCCGTCAAGGCCGACATGCCCGAGCGCCGCAACGGCGTGCTCGTCTCGCAGGAGGACGGCGAAGCGGTCGCGTACGCCCTGTGGAACCTTCAGGAGCGCGGTCGCATGTTCGTCGCGCCGGGCGAGAAATTGTACGAAGGCATGGTGATCGGCATCCACAGCCGCGACAACGATCTCGTGGTGAACCCGATCAAGGGCAAGAAGCTCACCAATGTGCGCGCGGCGGGCAAGGACGATGCGATCCTGCTGACGCCGCCGATCAAGCTGACGCTCGAATACGCGGTCGAGTTCATCACCGACGACGAGCTGGTCGAGGTCACGCCCAAGTCGATCCGCATTCGCAAGCGCTTCCTGAAAGAGCACGAGCGCAAGCGCGCCGCGCGCGAGCTCGCGGGGACCGAAGCGGCTGCGTGAATCGCGCGCCGCGAGGCGCTCGGCGGGACGGAGTCGCGCGATTGGCCGGGACGTCGACGACGCGCACGATTCTCACAAGTCGCGCATTGGGATGCGAAGCGAGCGTCTGCCAGAATCGTGTTCATGACCGCCGTGCTGGACGCCGCGACCGCATCGCGCCTCGCCACCGCCGCGCTCGACAACGTGGCGCGCGAATACCCGAATCACCCGGGCCACGTGCTCAACGGACCGGAGGACGCGCGCACGCCGCGCGAGCTCCATCCCGCGTTCTACGGCAGCTACGACTGGCACTCGTGCGTGCACATGCACTGGCTGCTGGCCCGCGTGCGGCGCCTGTTGCCGGCGCTGCCCGAACGCACGGCCATCGATACCACGTTCGACGCGCACCTTGCGCCAGCGGCCATTGCGGCGGAACGCGGCTACTTCGGGCGACCCGGCACGCAATCCTTCGAGCGTACCTATGGCTGGGCGTGGCTCCTCGCGCTCGCCGCCGAGCTGGCGCGTGACGACTCGGCACGCCGCTGGCGCGACGCGCTGGCGCCGCTCGCCGAAGTCATCGAGGAACGCTATCGCGACTTCCTGCCGCGCGCGCGGTTTCCGATCCGCTATGGCGTCCATTCGAACAGCGCATTCGGTCTCGTCCTCGCGCTCGATTACGCCGAGGTGACGGGCCACGCCGACTTCGCCGATCGGCTGCGCGCGAAGGCGCGCGCCTGGTACGGGGGTGACACCGACCTGCCCGTCGCGTGGGAGCCGTCCGGCGCCGATTTCCTCTCGCCGGCGCTGATCGAGGCGCACTTGATGCACCGCGTGCTGCCGGCTGGCGACTTCGCGTCCTGGCTGACGCAAGCGCTACCGGGGCTCGCGCGCGGATTGCCGCCCGCGCTGTTTCATCCGGTGGAGGTGAGCGATCGCACCGATCCCCAGATCGTGCATCTCGACGGGCTCAATCTCTCCCGCGCATGGTGCTTCGATGCCATCGCGGAGGCGCTCGGTGATGGCGATGCGCGCACGCCGCGGCTGCGCGATGCCGCGGTCGAGCATCGCGCCGCGGGCCTCGTGGGCCTCGGCAGCGGGGACTATTTCGGCGAGCACTGGCTCGCGACATTCGCCCTGCTGGCGCTCACCGGCGGACCGGCGCGCTAAACTCGCCCGTCATGCTGGAACTCCTGGTTGGAATCTGCGCCGTCGCCGTGATCGCGGCGCTCGTGCTCGGCATCGCGAGCTTCACCCGGCTGTCGACCCTCGCGCACTCGACCGCGCAGCAGGAGCGCGATACGCGTCAGGACCTCGCGCTCGCGCGCCGCGAGCAGACCGAGGCTTCCGCGGTGCTGCGGCGCGAACTGGGCGAGCGGCTCGCGCAGCTCACGCAATCGAACGAGCAGCGGCTCGAAGCGATCCGCACGACCGTGGAGCAGCGTCTCGACGTGCTGCGCAACGAGAGCGCGCGCAAGCTGGACGAGATGCGAGCGACCGTCGACGAGAAGCTGCAGGCGACGCTCGATCAGCGCCTCGGCGAATCGTTCAAGCTGGTGTCGGAGCGCCTCGAGCAGGTGCACAAGGGCCTCGGCGAGATGCAGACGCTGGCGGTCGGCGTTGGCGACCTGAAGCGCGTGCTGACCAACGTGAAGACGCGCGGCACCTGGGGCGAGGTTCAGCTCGGCGCGCTGCTCTCGGATGTGCTCACGCCACAGCAGTTCGCTACCAACGTCGAGACCGTGCCGGGAACCGGCAAGCGCGTCGAGTACGCCATTCGCCTGCCCGGGCGCGGCGACGACGGCGTGCCATGCTGGCTTCCCATCGACGCCAAGTTCCCGCTGGAGCATTGGCAGCGGCTGCACGACGCGCTGGAGCGCGCCGACGTGGCGGTCGCCGAGGAGGCCCGCAAGGGCCTGGCCGACTTCCTGCGCCAGCAGGCGAAGACCATTCGCGCGCTCTACGTCGCGCCTCCGCACACCACCGACTTCGCGGTGCTGTTCCTGCCGCTCGAAAGCCTCTACGCCGAGATGATGGCGCGTCCGGGGCTCGCCGATCAGCTCCAGCGCGATTACCGCGTCATGCTCACGGGGCCGAACAACTTCCTGGCGCTGCTGAACATCGTGCAGATGGGCTTTCGCACGCTCGCGATCGAGCAGCGGTCGAGCGAGGTGTGGCGCACGCTCGGCGCGGTCAAGACCGAGTTCGCGAAGTTCAGCGACGTGCTCGCCAAGATCAAGGAGCGTCTAGACCGCGCGAGCCAGGAGCTCGAGAACGCCGGGGTGCGGCGGCGCGTGCTGGAGCGTCATCTGCGCACGGTGGATGCGCTGCCGGAGCCCGAGGCGACGAAGCTGCTCGGCCCCGAGCTCAACCTCGACCTCGACCTGGACGCGCGCTCCGAGGAAAAGTAGCGTCATGTTCGACGCGCTCCGCCGCTGGCGCGAGCAGCGCGTGCTGCGCGCCTCGTCGCTGCCCGACGCGCTGTGGCGCGAGGCGCTCGACGCGCTTCCGTTTCTCGCGATCCACACCGAGGCGGAGCTCGCGCGGCTGCGCGACAAGGTCGTCCTCTTCCTGAACGGCAAGGGCATCGTGGGCGCCGGCGGGCACGAGGTGACGCCGCTCGAGCGGACGATCATCGCGCTGCAGGCGTGCGTGCTGATACTCGAGCTCGACTTCACGCTGTACGACGACTTCGAGAACGTCATCGTCTATCCCGGCGAATTCGTGCCGGGCTGGGAATGGGAGGACGAAGCGGGCGTGGTCCATCGCAACGACGACGCGCTCGCCGGCGAAGCGATGCCGGGCGGACCGGTGGTGCTGTCCTGGCCCGACGTCGCGGCCTCCGGCGACTGGGACGCGGCGGGCATGAACCTCGTCATCCACGAGTTCGCGCACAAGCTCGACATGCGCAACGGCGACGCGAACGGCTGTCCGCCGTTGCCGCGCGACATGCCGGCGAAGGAGTGGAAGGCCACGCTGAACGCCGCGTTCGAGCATTTCGCGCGGCGCGTCGAGCGGGGCGAGGACACGGCGATCGATCCCTACGCTGCCGAAAGCCCGGCCGAGTTCTTCGCCGTGCTGTCCGAGGTGTTCTTCGCCGATCCGACGCTGCTGCGCGAGCAGTATCCCGGCGTTTACGCGCAGCTCGCGAAGTTCTATCGCCAGGATCCCGCCGCGCGCGCGGCTAACTCTGCTCGGACCTGAAGACTACAAAAGGATATATCCGCAGTTATATCGCAGCCCGGGACGGCCGTTCGTAGAATCAACGTGCTCGCGCTTGGCGTGCCGGGAACGGTCGCCGCCGAGGAAGTTGCTCGCAATCGCGGTCCCACCGGAGGACACGTGAGCGACTTACAGCCGTGGCCGGAAGTGGATCCCGGGCCGGGGGAATTCATCGCACTGGCCGCCGCCCGCTGTGTGTTGGCGGCAAGCGCCATCGTCATTCTTCTACTGGCCCCCGAAGAGCCGGCACGCCACGCGACGCTGACTTATGCGTCACTGATCGTGTATGTCGTTTATAGCGCCGCCATCCTGGTCGTCCTGTACCTGGCGCCTTCTCAGGCATTCCTGCGAGTCATCCCGTGGGCTGACGTGGTTTTCGCGGGGTATCTCGTCGCGCTGACCGACGCCACGAACAGCGTGTTCTTCTTCTTTTTCTTCTTCCCGATACTCACCGCCGCGTTCGATAAAGGTTTTCGCACTGCGCTCGCCGTGACGTGGTCCGCCGTGGGCGTGTTCGTTCTGGCATGCCTGATCGCGACGCCCTATGACCAATCGCAGGAGATCGATCGGGTGCTCATTCGCCCGTGCGCGCTGCTCGTGATCGGGCTACTGATCTCTCATCTCGGTGAAAGACAGCTTTCCTTGCGCGGGCGACTAGGCTTCCTGACGGCGCTTGGCGCGCCGGGCAACCCGCGCGTCGGCGCGCGCACGCTGATCGAAGTCAAGCTGGCGGCGCTGTGCCGGTTCTTCGATGCCGAGGAAGGATTCCTGGCGCTCGCGTACAACGGTAAGAGCAAGACGCATCTTTTCCATCATTCGGTGAACGCCGCATTGCCCGTCGCCCGGCGCACCGTCACGACCTCCGAGGCGACGGTTCGCCGATTCATCGGCATAGAGCAGCCGTACTCGATCCACCCGGAACCGCCAAGCCGACGGGCCATCCAGCGACTGACGTCCCTGTTGCGGCTACGTGCTCAACCAGCCGGACATGAATCCTCTACCGACGCCTTGGCCAACCTGCTCGAAGCGGGATGCATCATCACAGCCGCTTACCAGCAGGGCGAGCACACCCATGGTCGACTGGTGCTCGCTCGGCACAAGGCCCACTTCACCAGCGGCGATGCGCGTTTTCTGCGCGAGTGCGGCACCGCGCTCGCCAATGTCGTGGCCGCGGCTTCGTTGACGGAGGAGCTTGTCGGCCACGCCGCCGAGTTCGAGCGCTTCAACATTTCGCGCGATCTGCACGACACGACAATCCAGCCGTTCATCGGGCTGCGTATGGCGGCACACAGCATGGCACTCGAATTTCGTGACGAGGAACGCGCGTTTGCTCGCTTCCGCCAGCTCGTCGAGCTTGCCGATCAGGCGATCGAGGACCTTCGGCGCTACACCCGGGGATTGCGAGAGGGAGGTGGCGGAAGCCAGGAGTCGCTGCGGCGCGCGCTGCGACGGCAGGCATCGCATCTGAAGCGGTTCTACGACGTGGACGTGCATGTCGACGTGAATGATGACGCCACGCTCGAAGGACATCTCGTCGAAACCGTGTTCCACATTGCGTGCGAGGGCCTGAACAATGTCGTGCGCCATACGCGCTCGCGGTTCGCCCGGGTCGTGGTGCGCTCTGAGCACGGTAACCTCGTCATCGAAATCTGCAATCGACTCCCCCAAGGCATGCCTGTGCCGAACGCCTTCGCGCCGCGGTCCATCGGCGAGCGCGTCGCGGCGCTCGCCGGCACGACGCAGGTCGAGCCCGCGCGCTCGGGTTACACGGTGGTCAGATGCAGCATTCCTCTGGACGATCGGCGGTGACGACGCCCGGCGCGCGTGAGCCCATCGGCATACTTCTGGTCGATGATCAGCGCACCGTCCTGCGCGGACTCGAGCTGCTCGTGGAGTCGGCACGGCCTGTCATGCGCGTCGTCGGCACCGCGTCGACGGCCGCGGAAGCACTCCATGTGTGCGTGGGCATGCGCACCGATGTTGCCCTGGTCGATTTGGATCTCGGCATGACGCACGGGAATGACCTCATTCCCGAGCTCCTGCGCCTTGGTGCTCGCAGGGTGCTCGTGCTGACGGGCTTGGGCGACGTGCAGGCGCATCTCGAAGCCATCATCGCCGGCGCACAGGGCGTCGTGCACAAGGAAGCGGCGCCCGAAATGCTGTTGAAGGCGATCGCAAAGGTGCACGCCGGCGAGCTATGGCTCGATCGCGTCGCAACCTACCAACTGGTCGGCATGCTGAGACGCCGGGTTGCCATATCGCGCGTCTTGCGCACGGACCGGCGCGTGTCGAATCTCACCAGGCGCGAGCGCGAGATCATCGTCGCCGTTTGCTCGCACGCGGGCTCTCCTGCCAAGGCGATCGCGGCGATGCTCGATATCACCGAGCATACGCTGCGCAACCACCTGACATCCATCTACGAGAAGCTCGGTGTTGCGACCCGACTCGAGCTGTTCGAGTTCGCGCAGAGAAACGCGATCGCGTCGAACACTGAGTAGCGTTTTTGCACGCGCGTGGCCTCGGCGTCCGGAGCAGGACGTTTCTCCTACGCCCGGCCCGAGCTACATCCCATACCGCGGCGACGATACCGCTGGTACTGTCGACCTCGCCGCAGCAAGTACCGGCGAGAACGAGCACGACGCGCCAGAACGCGCCGCACGAGCGCAAGTGAATATTCACCAAGATCACTGCGCATATTCGGTCGGTCGGTTGTCGTTTGAGGGCGTACACGTTAATTGATAGGTGCCGGGGCTCGAAAGGACCGCGACATGGCAAGACCGGTACCGTGGAGGGCGCAGTTTCGCGTCGTGCGACAAGATGGCCAAGCAGGCGCCGCGCAGCCTGCCGCAGGCGAGCGAAAATGACTTCAGTTGCTGGCGCTGGTGAACTTCGTCTGCAGACCGACGCGCGCGACGAAGCATCCATCGGCGACAAGCACGTCGGTACCGTCGCACGGCGGACGGCCCACGAGGCCGCCGGCCCCCGCATCGCCGGGCGCCGGAACGGCGGCAACGCCGAGGTTCGAGCGGAACGTGCTCGTCTCGTTCGAGACCTGCATGACGGGATCCTGCAAGCGCTCTGCGGCGCGACGCTTCAACTCGAACTCATTGCGGGGCTCATCGACACCCACCCATGGGTGGCCAAGCAGCGGTTGCGCAAAATTCGGCAGGTCCTCACAGAAGAACAGCGCGAGCTTCGCAAGTGGGTGGACGACGTGCGTCCCGTGGACGACCACGTCAAGACCTCGATCGTCGACCTGAAAGAGCTATTACGCCGGCTGTGTCGCCGGGTCGAGCACCAATACGGCCTCACGGCCGAGTTGTGGGCGCCCGCGTCCGGCACGTTGTCGCCGGGCCTCGCCGGACACGTTTGTCATATCGTTCAAGAGGGTCTGACCAACGTGGGCAGGCACGCTCTCGCCAAGACTGTCCGCGTCGACCTCCAGATCGATGCCCGGTGGGTCCGGATCGTCATTCGCGACGACGGCATCGGATTTCCGTTCCAAGGCGCGTTCGACCTTGCCGAACTTGTCCGCGAGGATATCGGGCCGCGCTCCCTGAAGGAGCGCGTCGTGTCGCTTGGCGGCAGCCTGCTCCTCACATCCGAGCTGACGGGTTCGGGCCTCGATATCACTCTGCCGACCGCGTGCATGTGAGCCGGACTCGACATGGTGCGTCGCCTGCATCGCTGGACAGCCTCGGCGCTGCATGCGTCGAGCTCATCCGCATTGTTGTGGCCGACGATCATCCCATCGTGCTCGGCGGGCTCGAACAGCTTTTCGCATCCGAGTCCGATTTTCGGGTCGTCGGCACCGCCAGCACCGGCCGCGAGGCGCTGGCCGCAGTCCGCCAGCACGAGCCCGACGTGCTCGTGCTCGACCTGCGCATGCCGGACCAGGACGGCATCGACGTGCTGCGCGAGCTCGGGAACGAGCACGCGGTTACCCGAGTCGTGGTGCTGACGGCGTCCGAGTCCGATCAAGTTCTGGAGGCCATTCGCATGGGCGTGCACGGCGTGGTTCTGAAGGACATGGCCATGGAACTGCTCGTGCGCTGCGTTCGCGAAGTCAACACGGGCAATAAGTGGATCGAGAAGGCGCTGGCCACCCGCGCTCTGGATCGATTGCTCATCCGGCGCGCCGGCGACCTCGGTGGCCCGGCCGCATTGACGGCCCGCGAACTCGAAGTGGCTCGTCTGAGCTCGACAGGCTTTTCGAACAAGACGGTTGCGATGAAGCTTTGCATCACCGAGGGGACCGTCAAGCTGCACCTGCATCACATCTATGAAAAGCTCGGATTGGAAGGACGCATGGCGCTTTCCCAGTACATGCGCAACAAGGGGATCGTGTGATGAACGATCGGTCGCTGGTTCGCAGAGTGCGGTGCCGCCTCGAAATGTGCGCTGCAGTGATCGTCGCGTTGTCGTTTGCCGCGCAGAGCTTCGCCCAGCCTGGTGCAGCCGCGGCGCTGCCTGCGACGGTCGCTGCGGAGAGCGCGTCGGGTTATCGCGTGGGTCCGGAAGACGTGCTCGAGATCTCGGTGTGGAAGGAGGACAACCTCAAGAAAGAGGTGCTCGTGCGGCCGGATGGCGGCATCTCGTTCCCGCTCGCCGGGGATCTGCACGCCGCGGGCAAGACGGCGCAGGAGATCAGGGACGAGATCACCCAGCGTCTCGGCAAGTTCATTTCCGATCCCGTGGTATCGGTTTCTGTGCTCAAGATCGCGAGCAAGATCTACGTGATCGGCCGGGTGAACAAGCCGGGTGAGTTCCTGCCGGGGCGTTACGTCGACGTCCTCCAGGGATTGAGCATGGCAGGAGGCCTCACGCCGTTCGCGGCCGAAAACGACATCAAGGTACTGCGAAAGGAGAACGGACGCGAGCTGACATTCCCGTTCCGGTATTCGGAGGTGAAGCGGGGCATCAATCTGGAGCAGAACATCACACTGAAGGGCGGCGACGTGGTGGTGGTTCCCTGAGGGAGCCGGTAATGGCCATTCCGGCTCGGAAAGCACGCGCTTGCGTAGGGCTCTATGTCATGTGCACGGTCTTCACCGCGAATTCGTCCCGAGCCGCCGAATGGTCGGCTCTTCCGTCGGTCGCCGTCCGGACCGAATACGACGACAACATACGGCTCACTACCGCCCCGCACCCCACCGTATGGGGAATCATCGTGTCGCCGCTGGTCAATTTCAGCGCCGATACCGAGACGCTGAAGGTGACCGGCGGACTTGGAGTCAACGTCAATCGCTATTTCGGGGAGGAGGGCCTAGACACGGTGGACTACCTCCTGACACTTCGGTCGCGCTACGAGGGTGAGCGGGATCTGCTGGCCCTCAACGTGGACGCCATTCGCGACTCGACTCTGGTGAGCGAGCTGCTCGAAACCGGCGTGGTCGAGGAACGCAGGCAACGGAACCGGCTCAGCGTGAACCCGTCGTGGACGCGGGCGCTGAGCGAGGTCATTACGTTGACCGCCAATTACGCCTACAGCAGCGTCAACTACGCCGACACGGCGGGCACGAACCTCATCGACTACACCGACCAGAATGCCAGCATTGGCGCGACATGGAAGCTCAGCGAGTATGACCTCGCGAACGTCACAGGCTACTACGACCGCTACGAGACGCGGCCGGCGCAGCTGAAGGCGGACACTTACGGTATTCAGGCAGCCTATGAGCGCGACTTCTCCGAAACGTTGCATGCCGCGCTATCACTCGGTGTCCGACAGACGCATAGCACGCTGACGTCCCAAGGGCTAGTCTGCGAGGGCACCCTCGTCTTCGGCTTTTGCTTCGGCAGTGTGGCGGCGATCACGCTCTCCGAAACCGAGCGCTCGACAGGCTATACGGCTCTCGCGAGCGTAGAACAGAGATGGCAGACGGATCGGCTTGTCGGCAGCGTCAGCAGGCAGCTCAACCCGACGGGGATCGGAGCGCTCGCCGAAACGGACCGTCTGTCGGTGCGGTGGACGAGGCAGTGGTCGGAAACCGTCACTTCCTCGCTCGAGGGCTCCGTATACCGCACGCGCTACGTGGGCAACGCTGTCGCCACGAGCAACAGTAATTTCTACAGGATCCAGCCCACCCTCAGCTGGCGTGTGAGCGAAGGATGGACTCTGACCGGCGGATACAGCTACAGCCTCGTGAAGTACGACCAAACGTCCGCGACGGCGAGGGCCAACGTGGCGTACCTCATCGCGTCGTACACCTGGCCGAAGTTCAGCATTTCACGATAGGCGAAATCCGGGAACCACGATGCAAACAGAATCGAGCGCCATCGGGCAACCGATGTTCGACGCGGGCAACGCGGCCTACCGCCCCAACGGCGGAGTGAAGGACATCGGCGAATATCTCGACACGTTCCGGCGGCGCAAATTGCCGATGCTGTGGACGATGACGACGCTTTTTCTGCTCGTGGCCGCCGTGGTGCTGCTGTGGCCGTCGAGCTATCGGTCGACCGCGACGATCCTGATCGAGGAGCAGGAGATACCGCCTGACCTCGTGAGATCGACTGTTTCGAGCTACGCCGATCAGCGCATTCAGGTGATAAGCCAGCAGGTCATGACGCGGGCCAACCTGATGCAGATCATCGACAAGTACAAGCTCTACGACAGCTACCGCGCCAATCACACCAACGAGGACGTGCTCGATCGATTGCGGAAGGACATCCGGCTCGACATCCTGAAGGCCGACGTGATCGACCAGCGCAGCGGCGCGAAGACCACCGCAACGATCGCGTTCACGTTGTCGTACGACGGCGAGTCGCCGGGGGTGGCGCAGCAGGTCGCGAATGAACTCGTTTCGTTATATTTGAACGAGAACCTCAAGAACCGGCAGCAGCAGAGTGCGGAAACCGCGACGTTCCTTTCCGACGAAGCCGTCAAGCTGAAGGACCATATCTCGGATATCGAAAAGCAGCTCGCCGCATTCAAGGCACGTAACGTCGGGCGCCTGCCCGAGCTCGCGCCGCTCAACATGCAGCTACGCGATCGAACCGAGAACGAGCTCAAGGACGTGGACCGGGAATTGCTGTCGTTGAACGATCGCAACTTCTACCTGGAGAGCCAGCTCGCGCAACTCAAACCGAACACGCCGCTGATTTCGACGACGGGAGAGCGGGTGCTCGATTCCACGGAGCGCCTGAAGACGCTGCAGGCCCAATATGCAAGCCTGTCGGGCGTCTATTCGGCCGACCATCCCGACATCGTCAAGATGCGGCGTGAGATCGACGCGCTCCAGAAGGAGACGAGCCGCAGCGACGGCTCCTCCGAGACGGCCAAGCGGTTGACCGGCCTGCGCGCCGAACTGGCAGCGCTCCGCGATCGATATTCCGACGATCATCCCGATGTCGTGAAGCTCAAGAAGGCTATCGCCGCGCTCGAAGCGAGCCAGACCGCTGCCGCGGGCAAGACGGCGGAGGCCAAGCCGGAGAATCCGGCATACATCGCGCTGCAGGCGCAGCTCGAATCCAACCAGAGCGCAGTGAAGAGCTTCAAGGCGAAGCAGGCCGAACTGCGGTCCAAGGTCGCGTTCTACGAGCGCGCGCTCGTGGAGACGCCGCAAATTGAGCGGGAATACATGGATCTGACCCGGGATCGCGATGCGTCCGTCGCGCGATACCAGGAGATCAAGTCCAAACAGATGCAGGCGCAGATCAGCCAGCAGCTCGAGAAGGATCGCAAGGGCGAGCGCTTTTCGTTGATCGATCCTCCGCAGCTACCCGAGCAGCCGAGCAGTCCGAACCGCCCGCTGATACTCGCGCTTGGCATGGTCCTGTCGATGGGTGGCGGCCTCGCCTCCGGCGCATTGGCCGAAAGCCTCGATCATTCGGTACGCGGATCGAAGGCGCTTGCCGGTCTGGCGGCGGTTCCGGTGCTCGCCGTGATCCCATACATGGAGACGCAGCGGGACAAGCAGCGTCGTCGTCGGATCCGCGCCGTCGTCGCCCTCATTGCATTGCTGCTCGCCGTGCTGGCGCTGACCCTCGTCCACTACTTCGTGATCCCGCTCGACGTTCTCTGGTTCCGGTTCCTGCGCAAGATCGACGTCGTCCTCCCCGGCATGTCCGACGCCGGTCCCGACCTCATCCAACTGGCTGCGTGGATTTCATGGATCGCATAAGCAGAGCGTTGCAGAGAGCGCGGCAGCAGCGCGGCGGCACGGAAGCCCGCTTCGGCGGTCTCTCCGCAGACGCCGGCGTCGACATGCAGGCGACCACACCGGTCAAGAGTGGGTACACCCGCACGCGCGTGATTGATGTCGATCGGGAGACGCTTGCGCGGCATCGCGTTGTCAGCGCGTACGACAGCTGCATGTTCACCGACGCCTTCAAGATCCTATCCATCCAGGTATCACACATACTCCAGTCCAACGGATGGAACACGATCGCCGTGACGAGTGCCAACGAGCACGAGGGCAAGACTCTGGTGGCGGTCAACCTGGCGATCAGCCTCGCCATGGAATTCAGGCAGACGGCTGTTCTGGTGGACGCGGACCTGCGCCGGCCGAGCGTCAGGCAGGCGTTCGGCCTCGAGCGCGGCGCGGGATTGAGCGATCACCTCGTCTCACACGTCCCCGTCGAAGACTTGCTCGTCAACCCGGGCATCCAGGGCCTCGTCGTCCTGCCGGGAGGAAGACCGCTGCCCGATTCGTCCGCGCTCATGGCATGTCCCCAGATGACGCGACTGGTAGACGACCTCAAGACGCGGTATCGCTCCAGAATCGTCGTGTTCGACTTGCCACCGCTCCTCCGCGCAGCGGACGTCATCGCTTTCGCGCCCAACATCGAGGCCGCTGTGCTGGTGGTGGCAGAAGGCGAGACAGCCGGCGAGGATGTGACTCGCTGCACCGAGCTGCTCGGTGAAACGCGGCTGATCGGCACGGTGCTCAACAAGTCTTTGGAATTGCGGCTGCCAGCAGACAAGGAATACCGGATGATTGATCCGCCCGCCGGCTGGCGAAGCGGCAGGAGCGCCTAAGTGTACGAGAGCTTCTACGGATTTCGGGAAAAGCCGTTCTCGATCATTCCGGATCCGAGCTTTCTCTACTTCAGTCGCAAGCACAGCTTGGCGCTGGATCTGCTCGAATACGGATTGATGAACCAGGCCGGGTTCAACGTGATCACCGGTGAGATCGGGACCGGCAAGACGACGTTGATTCGCTACGTGCTGAACCGCGTCGACCGTGACGTCTCGGTCGGCCTGATCTCCAATACCCACCGTGCCTTCGGGGATCTGCTGCGCTGGATTCTTTTCGCATTCAAGCTCGAGCACCGCGGCAAGGAAAAGGTGGAGATGTATCAGGACTTCGTCGAATTCCTGATCGAGCAATATGCGCAGAACAAGCGCACGCTGCTGATCGTCGACGAGGCGCAGAACATGGCCGCCGAGACGCTCGAAGAGCTGCGCATGCTGTCCAACATCAATGCGGACAAGGACCACGTTCTGCAGGTAGTCCTCGTGGGACAGGCCGGCTTGCGCGACACGCTCAGACAGCCGGAGCTTCAGCAGTTCGCCCAGCGGATCGCCGTGGATTATCACCTGGAGCCGCTCGACCGCGATGAGACGGTCGCGTACATCCATCACCGCATCAAGATCGCGGGCGGCGATGGAAGGCGCCTGTTCGATGGTGATGCCTGCGGCGCAGTCTTCGACCACACCGGGGGAGTTCCGCGCCTCATAAACCTTGTTTGCGACACGGCGCTGGTCTACGGGTTCGCCGAGCAGAAGGCGCGCATCGATGCCGCCACGGTGAACGATGTGGCACGCGACAAACAGAAGGGCGGAATACTGCCGCTCCGCGAAGCACACGCGGCGCCGGCGATCCTGAGAGGTATCGCGTAGCGAGGGTAGCGTTCGCGCTGCTGACGCGGTTCGTCAGAACACAATGAAGCAGATCCTACAGAGCCTCTCGACCGGCGAATCGAGCGTGCACGAGATCCCGTGTCCGGCGCCTCGCGCCGGACATTTGTTGATCCGCACGACGGCCAGCCTGGTGTCGGCTGGTACGGAGCGAATGCTGGTCGAGTTCGGCAAGGCAAGCCTCCTCGACAAGGCGCGCCAGCAGCCGGACAAGGTCCGTATGGCGCTGGAGAAGGTGGCGACGGATGGCCTTCTTCCAACTGTGGAAGCAATCCGCGACAAGCTCGAGCGGCCCATTCCGATGGGCTACTGCAATGTCGGCGTGGTCGTCGAAGTCGGCGCCGGCGTCACGGGATTCGCCGTCGGCGACCGAGTTGCATCGAATGGCGGGCATGCCGAAATCGTGTGCGTGCCCAAGAATCTGTGCGCGCGGATACCACGGGAAGTCAGCGACGAGGCGGCGTCGTTCACGGTCATTGGCGCGATTGCATTGCAGGGCATTCGTCTCGCCGGGCCGACGCTGGGCGAGAAGGTTGCCGTGATCGGACTCGGTCTGATCGGACTGGTCACCGTGCAGCTCCTGCGCGCCCAGGGCTGCGACGTACTCGGAATCGACGTTGACCCGGAGCGCGTCGATCTGGCTCGCTCGTGCGGTGCCGGTTCCGTCGTCCTCGCAGATGGAGAAGACCCGGTCGCGGCGGCGAGACCTTTCGCGCGCGACCGTGGCGTCGATGCGGTGATAATCACTGCATCGACCCGCAGCAGCGAGCCGGTTCATCAGGCAGCACAGATGTGCAGAAAGCGCGGGCGCATCGTTCTGGTCGGTGTGGCGGGTCTCGAGCTTCGCCGAGCGGACTTCTATGAGAAAGAGCTCTCTTTCCAGGTGTCGTGCTCGTACGGCCCAGGTCGTTACGACGCGCGATACGAGGAGGGCGGGCACGACTACCCCGTGGGGTTCGTTCGGTGGACCGAGCAGCGCAATTTCGAGGCCGTGCTCGACATGCTGGCGGCTGGGCGGATCGACACCGCACGGCTGGTGTCGCATCGCTTTCCTTTCGAGTCGGTGAGCGCCGCCTACGAACTCATTCAGCAAGGCACGCGGTCGCTCGGAATCGTGCTCAGTTATCCCGATGACCGCACCCGGGCCACATCCGAGCTCCGAAATCCCGTCGTCCGATTGACGCCTCGCAAGGTCGACACGCCTCGGACAGGCGCGGCCGTCGTTGGCGTGCTCGGTGCTGGCAACTACGCCACGCGCACGCTCATTCCGGCGCTCGCCAAGACCGGTGCGACCCTCAAGACCGTTGCGTCCCTCGCCGGCGTGACGGCGGCGTACGCCGGGCGCAAGTACGGGTTCGAGGAGAGCTCCACGGATGCTGCTGCACTTCTGCGCGACCCCGACATCAACATCGCCGTGATCGCGACGCGTCACGACAGCCACGCGGATTACGTGTGCAGCGCGTTACGGTCGGGCAAGCACGTGTTCGTGGAAAAGCCGCTTTGCATCGCGCACGAGCAGCTGGCTCAGATCGAAGCTGTCGTCGCCGGGATGGATCACTGCCCGCTTCTCATGGTCGGCTTCAACCGCCGCTTCTCCCCGCTGATTGCCAGGATCCGACAGCTGCTGTGCGCGGTCACGGAGCCGAAGTCTTTCGTCATGACCGTGAATGCCGGAGCCGTCGCGCCGGGGCATTGGACGCAGAACGGGGCCGTCGGCGGAGGACGCATCGTAGGCGAGGCCTGCCATTTCGTCGATCTGTTGCGCTTTCTCGCCGGGGCGCCGATCTCGTCGGTACACGCGACCGGGCTGGGCTCCGCGATCGCTACACCGGCTACGCCGGACGTCGCCGCGATCACGCTCGGCTTTGCCGACGGCTCCTTTGGGGTGATTCATTACCTTGCGAACGGGCATGGCTCCTTTCCAAAGGAACGCCTCGAGGTGTTCTGTGGCGGCCGCATCCTTCAAGTCGACAATTTTCGCGTGCTGCGAGGCTATGGTTGGACCGGCTTTCGCAAGATGGCTCTCTGGCGACAGGACAAGGGAAACGACGCCTGCGCAGCGGCGTTCGTCGAAGCGGTGATCCGCGGCAAGGCCTCGCCCATACCGATAGACGAGGTGATCGAAGTCGCGCGCGTGACGCTCGACATCGCGGATCGACTGGGGTGAGGTAATGGCCGTTCACGCCGACCGGCTGCTTCTTTACGCGAGAACGCTGTCCAACCTGCGTCCTTCACAGATCGTCTATCTCGCGCGGCGGCGCGTGATCGCATGGCCCGCATTTCTCCCTGCGCGTCAGGCCGCCGAGGCCAGAACAGATTTCGAGCTGCAGCGCGGGATCGAGCGGCGCTCGCCAACTATCGATGAGCGCGAGCTGCGGTTCCTCAACGTAGCCAAGTCCTTCGATCCAGACCGGTTCGACTGGACGAGCGCGGACATGACGCGCCTATGGCGCTACAACCTTCACTACTTTGATTACATCCTCGATCGCGCGAGGTCTGCTCCCGGTATCGCCCGTCTGCTCGACGATTGGATCGCGCGCAATCAGGTCGGTATCGGCGAGGCCTGGGAACCTTATCCGGTATCGCTACGCATCGTGAACTGGGTGAAGCTATTCGTTCGCGACGAGTTCAGGGGACGGCTTCCGGCGCGATGGCTTTCGAGCCTGCATCAACAGGCGAACTGGCTCGAGGGCAATCTCGAGTACCACCTGCTTGCCAATCACCTGCTCAAGAACGGCAAGGCGCTGTTGTTCGCCGGCGCGTTCCTGGCGGGAGCGGACGCGCGGCGTTGGCTGCGCAAGGGACTTCGCATCCTGACCGAGCAGGCACGCGAGCAGATACTCGACGACGGCGGTCACTTCGAACGAAGCCCCATGTATCACGCACTGGTGGTCGAGGACTACCTCGACGCGCTCAACGTGCTGCGCAGCGCCGGCGACGCCGGTTGCGACGCCGCCCGCAAGCTCATGACAGACAAGACGCGGGCGGCATTGAACTTCCTGCGCGCTATGCGTTATCCCGACGGCACCATACCGCTCTTCAACGATGCGGCCCTGGGTATCGCGCCCACGTTCGACGAACTCGCCGAATACGCCGGCCGCATCATCGGCTACCGCACCGGCCCCGGTCCAAGGGACATTCACATCGCGAGGTTCGACTGCAGCGGCTACTTCATCATCCGCGACGGCGAGCGAATGCTCGTCGTCGACTGCGGCCACATCGGACCGGCGTACCAATGTGGCCACGCTCATTGTGACACCCTGAGCTTCGAAATGGTGCTGGATGGACGCAAGGTCATCGTCGACGGCGGCGTTTACGATTACGAGGACAGTGCGATGCGCCGCTATGTCCGAAGCACGGCTGCGCACAACACCGCGATGATCGACGGTTGCGAGCAATCGCAGATGTGGGGGGCCTTTCGCGTGGGACGCCGGGCAGCGCCCGCCGGCGCCGATATCGGTATCACCGACGACGCGACGGCCTGGTTCGTGGGCAGCCACAACGGATTCGCACACCTGCCGGGCAAACCGGTGCACAGCCGGCGCATCGAGTACAACCGCACCACGCAATGGACCATCGTGGACAGTTTCTCGGGACACGGCGAGCATGCGATCGACAGCTTTCTCCATCTTCATCCGGATCTAAGTGCCAGACTCGATGGAAATCGCGTGGTCATCGGCGACGGGCATGAACGCGTGGCGACCATCGATGTCGTGCATCCGGCGTCGATCGTGCTCGAAAGAGGCTGGCATTGCCCGGAATTCGGCAAGAAGCAGTCGAACTATGTGATCAAGGTTTCCTCTCGTCGCGCGCTGCCCTTCGACCTCACGTATCGCGTGACAGGCGCCGCGACGGCCTCCAGTGGAGTTGGACCGCACGGCATGGAAACCACAACGTCGTCATGGCGCTGAGAATCCTGGCCCTGTCGCATTACTTTCCGCCCGAGGTCAACGCGCCGGCCTCGCGAATGTACGAGCATTGCCGGCAATGGGCGCAGGACGGTCACGACGTCACCGTTGTGACGTGTGTACCGAATCATCCGCGCGGCGAGGTCTACCCCGGCTACCGCAACAGGCCGTTCTGGCGGGAAGAAAAAGATGGCATCCACATTGTCCGCGTGTGGACGTACGTCACCGCCAACGAAGGCTTCCTCAAGCGCTCCTTCAATTATGTGTTCTACATGGTCGCCGCGACGGCCGCGACGGCATTTCTGCCGCGGGCTGACGTGGTGATCTCCACCTCGCCGCAGTTCTTCAACGGCCTGGCAGGCTACTTCGTCGCGGCGATGAAGCGCGCGCCATGGATTCTCGAGATCCGCGACTTGTGGCCCGAATCGATCCGGGTCGTCGGCGCCGTGAAGAACGCGTGGATGATTCGAGCGCTCGAGCGGCTGGAGATGTTCGCGTACCGCAACGCCGACGCCATCGTGCCGGTGACGGAGGCCTTCCGGCGCTACATGATCGGCAAGCGAATCGCGCCCGGCAAGATCGAAGTCATCACGAATGGCGTGGACCTGGACTTCTTCGAAGAGACCACGGACGGCGTGCCGAATGACGACGAACTGCCGCTCCAGGGCAAGTTCGTGTGCTCGTACTTCGGCACGCACGGCATGGCACACCATCTCGAGACCGTCATGGAAGCGGCGGCGATTCTCAAGGAACGCGACGATATCGTGTTTCTCCTCGTGGGCGACGGAGCCGAGCGCAAAAGGCTGAACACCATGCGCCTGCAGATGGGGCTCGATAACGTCGTCATGCTGGGCCAGCAGGCCAAGGGCAGGATGCCGCTCCTGTGGCGACGATCCAGCGCGAGCATGGTGCTGCTGAAGCGCTCGGAGCTCTTCAAGTTGGTAATTCCTTCCAAGATCTTCGAGAGCATGGCGATGCGGCGGCCCATCATCCTCGGCGTCGACGGAGAAAGCAGGCAGATCGTCGAGCAAGCCCGTGCAGGCCTCTGCATCGAACCCGAGAACGCTGCAGAGCTGGCGCGACGCGTCGTGGAACTCGCCGACGATCGTCAGCTTTGCGCGCAACTTGGAGCCAATGGCAGGAGCTATGTCGCCGAGCACTACGACCGCATCGCCCTTGCGCGAAAGTACGAGGACCTGATGTCGAGGGTTGTCTCGCGCGGCGCGTGCCGCGCGGTCGCGGCGGGTAGCTCCTGAGCCAAGGACAACAGCGAAGGCGCGCGAACGAGGATGAACCCGAACGGTGCGACAAGACGGCATTTCGGCGTCGAGCTGCCATGGCTCTGGCTCGGCGCGGGCCTCGCGTGCGCTCTGCTCGCATTGCTGTTCCACGACGCGTTGTCGGTCATGGTCGAATGGTGGGCGGAAAAGCCGGAATACAGCCACGGCTTCATCCTTCCTCTCATCGCCGCATTCTTCGTCTGGCAAAGAAGCGGCGAGCTCCAGTCGCTCGCGTGGCGGGGCTCCTGGGCCGGGGTCTCGATCGTCATCCTGGGGCTCGCCGCCTATGTCGCGGGTGAGCTCAGCGCACTGTACGTCATCGTGCAGTACGCGTTCCTGGTCGTGCTCGCCGGCCTCGTGATGGCGCTCATCGGATGGCGGGCCTTCAAGATTGTGTGGGCACCGTTCGCGCTGCTGTTCTTCATGATTCCGCTGCCCAACTTCCTCTACCAAGGTCTGTCGGGGCAGGCGCAGCTGGTTTCAACAGAGATCGGCGTCGCAGTCATGCGCGTGTTCGGGGTCAGCGTGTTCGTCGAGGGTAACGTGATCGACCTCGGCACCTACAAGCTGCAGGTGGCCGAAGCGTGTAGCGGTCTGCGCTATCTGTTTCCGCTCACGGCGCTCGGATTCATTGCGGCCTACGTGTACAGGGGCGAGCCATGGAAGCGGGCGCTGATCTTCCTGTCCGCAGTGCCCATCACGATCCTGATGAACAGCCTGAGGATCGGTGCGATCGGCGTGCTGGTGGAACACTGGGGCGTGTCGATGGCCGAGGGTTTCATCCACGACTTCGAGGGCTGGGTCATCTTCATGGCGTGTACCGGAGTGCTCGTCGTCGAGATGTGGCTGCTCGCGCGGTTCGGCGAGCACAAGCGCTCCCTGGGCGAAGTTTTCCGCCTCGATTTGCCGATGCCTCGACGCCCGTTGGCAGGCGCCCCGGGCCACGCGATGACCGGCCCGTTCATTGTCGGCGTCTCACTGCTCGCATTGGTCTCTGTTCTCTCCACGGCGCTGCCGACGCGCGCCGAGGCCAGCGTCAAGCGTCGCAATTTCTACGAGTTCCCGATGAGCGTCCAGCAGTGGCGCGGTACGCCGTCGCGGCTCGACCAGGTGGAGCTGGATGCTCTGAAGCTGGACGATTACGTCATGGCGAACTTCTCGAGCGATGGCCGACGCGGCGTCAACTTCTATGTCGCCTTCTACGCGTCCCAGCGCAAGGGCGAGTCCGCACACTCTCCGCGGTCCTGCATCCCGGGCGGCGGCTGGGAGATCACCGATCTAACGCAACGAACCGTCGACGGTGTGCTGGCGGCAGGCCAGCCGCTCCGGGTGAATCGTGTTCTGATCCAAAAGGGCGACAGCCGGCAGCTCGTCTACTACTGGTTCCAGCAGCGGAGCAGGATCATCACGAGCGAATACCTCGTGAAGTGGTATTTGTTCGTCGATTCGATCACCCGCAACCGCACCGATGGCGCGCTCGTGCGGCTGCTCACGAACGTCGGCGCGAACGAGTCCGTCGAGCAGGCCGATCTTCAGCTCGCCGGCTTCGCGCGCAGCGTCGCTCCGCGTCTCGACGATTTCGTTCCGAGATAGGCTGGCCCGTGACGATCTTCTTCACGTTCGTGGTCGCGACGTTCGCCACGATGGTGCTCATCCCGCCGTTCGTCCGGCTCGCGGCGTGGATGCACGCGACCGACCTGCCGGGCGATCGGAAAGTGCACACGACGCCGATGCCGCGCCTCGGAGGCGTCGCGATGGCAATCGGTACGGTATTGCCGCTGCTCATCTGGGGCGATCGCGAACCGCAGCTCGTCGCTTTTCTCGCAGGCGTCGCCATCATTCTCGCGTTCGGCGTCTGGGACGACGTCAGCCGGCTGGATTACCGCATGAAGTTCGTGGGCCAGATCCTCGCGGCGCTGGTCGTCATCGTGTACGGGGACGTCGTCATCCGGTCCTTGCCGTTCGCAGGCATGAGCACGCTGCCCTCGTACGTTGCGATACCGGTGACGGTATTCGCGCTGGTCGGTGTGACCAACGCCATCAACCTGACCGACGGTCTGGACGGATTGGCCGGCGGCACGACGATGCTCAGCCTGGCAGCGATCGCGGTTCTGTCTTACACGTCCGGGGGCGGGTTCGTGCTGTTGGCCGCAGCGAGCGTCATCGGCAGCATCCTCGGCTTCCTGCGCTTCAACACGTACCCGGCGCGCATCTTCATGGGCGACGGCGGAAGCCAGTTTCTCGGCTTTAGCACGGGCGTGCTGGTCATCACGCTCACGCAGCAGGCCAATACGGCATTGAGCCCGGCGCTGCCGCTACTGCTCCTGGGACTGCCCATCGTCGATACGCTGCTCGTGATGGCCGAAAGGATGCACGAAGGACGGTCGCCGTTCACGCCCGACAGGAAGCACATCCATCACCGGCTGCTCGCCCTCGGCTTCGACCATTATGAAGCCGTGTTCGTGATCTACGCCCTGCAAGCGGCGATGATCTTGCCCGCTTACTTTCTGCGATTCGAGGCGGACTGGCTCATCATCGCGCTGTACGTGGCGTTCAGTGCGTGCGTCGTCGCATTCCTGACGGTTGCTCCCGTGTTTGGCTGGCGGGTGCACGAGCAGGTCGAGCGCGCCGGTACACCGCACGCACCCATCTGGATCGGCTGGTTGCGACGCGACCAGCGCATGCTCAAGGGGGCATTCTACGCAGCGGTCGTCGCGATTCCAGCCTTCTTCTTCGTCGGTGCATTCTTTGTCGCGAGCGTACCGAAGGACATAGGAGCGCTGGCGCTGGTGCTGCTGGTCGCGCTTCTCGCGGTCTACGTGCGGCATCGGCACCGCCCGTTCAGCCTGTTCGAGAAGGGCAGCGTCTATGTCGCAGGCATTTGCCTCGTCTATCTGATGCAGCTCAGCCCGGACGCCTTCGAGCGCTTCGGCGTGTACTGCAGCGTGCTGTTCGTGGCCATGAGCGTGGCCGTCGCGGTCGGCTTTCGCGTGGGAGCAGAACGCTTCAGGGTGACCCCGATGGATTTCCTGGTGATATTGATCGCCCTCGTCGTTCCAAACGTGCCCGAGCTCCACATGAAGGTGCAGCACCTGGGCGTCGCGACCGCAATGATCATCGTCCTGTTGTACAGCATCGAGCTCGTTCTGAACAACGTCTGGCGACGCTGGGACGTCATGCGGTTCACGACCTACGTGACGCTCGCCGTGCTGGGCGTCAGAGGCCTGGCTGGCGCCTGAGCACGAAGATGACGCGATGCAAAACGACTGCGCGTCGGGAGGAGTGAAGCAATGAAGCTGAACCCACGAGTGCCCGTCTGTGCCGTATCGGTGATCGCTCTTTCGCTGGCCATGGCGGCTTGTGGCGGCAAGGAAGAGCGAAAGGCCATGCACATGGAGAAGGGCCGCTCTTACTACGCGCAGGCGAACTTCGACAAGGCGCGCATCGAGTTCAAGAACGTGCTTCAGATCGACCCGAGGAGCGCCGACGGGTATTACATGATGGGACGCGTCGAGCAAGAGCAGCAGAACTGGTCGAACGCGTTTGCCGACTACCGAAAGGCGGTCGAGCTCGACCCCCAGCAGGTCGACGCCAAGGTGCTGATGGGCCGGCTCTACGTGCTGTCGGGCGCGGCGGACGAGGCGCAGAAGATCGCCGATGACGTGTTGTCGAGCCATCCGGGTCACCCGGGCGGGCTATACCTGAAGGCTGCCGTGCTCGCGCGCCGGGGCGAGTTCTCCGAAGCCGTAGCGGAGGCGCAACGCGCCATCGAGGCCGATCGCACGCTAGCCGACGCGGTGAGCCTGCTCGCTGGCCTGTACAGCCGCGCCGGTGATGACGAAAAGGCGCAGCGGGTGCTCGAGGACGGCGTGCGCGCGAATCCGAACAGCGTCGAGCTGCGAGGGGACTTCGCTTCCGTCCTGCTGAAACGCAAGGCGTATCCGCAGGCCGAGCAGGTATTCCGGGACATCGTGCAGATCGATCCTGGCAAGTACGTCTACCGTACGAACCTCGCGGCCTTCTACAACAACACCAACCAGCCGGAGAAGGCGGAAAAGGCGCTAAGGGACGCCGTGGATGCCGATCCCGAGGATACGCAGCGCTATCTCGTGCTCGTCGACTTCCTGGCCGCGAACAAGGGTCCGGCCGCGGCTGAAACCGAATTGACCTCGGCCATTGCCGCGAAGCCGAAGGTGTACCCCCTGCGTTTCAGCCTCGCCCGCCTGTACGAGCTCACGGCCAGGCTCGATCCGGCCGAGCGCGTGTACCGGGAAATCATTGCATCGGACAAGACGGGACCCTATGGCCTGCGTGCGCGCAACAGCCTCGCGCGGCTCAAGGCGGCAACGGGCAACACCGTCGAGGCCGATAGGCTGATCGCGGAGGTCGTGAAGGACAATCCGAAAGACAGCGACGCGCTGCAGCTTCGCGCACAGATGGCGCTTGCACGCGGCGATGCCAAGCGGGCCATCGCCGATCTGCGGGCAATCCTGAAGGACCATCCGGATTCACCCGAGATCGTGAGCCAGCTGGCCGCGGCCCACACCTTGAATCACGAGCCGCAGCTGGCGAGGGACGTGCTCGACAATGCCATCGTGCGATACCCCAACAATGCTGCGCTTCGTGTCGCACTGGCGTTGTTCCTCGTGCGCGGAAACGATCATGGCGGCGCGGGGAAGGAACTCGATGCGGCGCTTCAGCTCGATCCGAAGAACGTGCAGGCGCTGCAGCTCAAGGCGGACATGCAGACAGCCGGCAGGGATCTCGCCGGAGCCGAGCAAACGTTGGCGAAGCTCAAGCTCGCCGTTCCGGAGCAGCCCCTCGCGTACTATCGGCTGGGCCTGCTGTACCAGGCCCAAAAGAAGTACGACCAGGCGCTGTCGGAGTTCGAGACGGCGTACGCAAAGTCGCCGGGCGCACTCGACGCACTGACGGCGATCGTGAACGTGCGCCTGGCGCAGAACAAGCCGGATGAAGTCGTCGCGCGGCTGAGCAAGGCGATCGAGGCCCGGCCCAACGATGCGGCACCGTATACATTGCTCGCCGAGGTATACCGCAAGAACAACAAACTGACCGACGCGGAGAGGATGTTCCAGAAGGCGGTGGAGATCGGGCCCCGGTCGACGGCAGCGTATTGGGGCTTGTCCAACGTGCATGCGGCGCGAGGCGACAACGTCAAGGCCGTCGCCGCGCTTCGGCAAGGCCTCGCAGCCAATCCGGAGGATCGCTCGCTGACCCTGGCATTGGCCGAGTCGTATCAGAGAACCGGCGAGATCGATCGCGCGATCGCGGAATACGACAAGCTCCTCGCCCGCAATCCACGCGACGATGTCGCGGCCAACAACGTGGCGGCCATTCTGACCGATTCGAAGGCCGATGCCGCGAGCATCGCGCGGGCCTTGCAGCTCGCCGAGCGATTCGAGGACTCCACGGACCCTTCGGCGCTCGATACGCTGGGCTGGGTCTATTTCAAGGCCGGACGGAACGACCGGGCACTGGAACTGCTGCAGAGGGCTGCCGACGGCGCGCCGCAATCAGCCCCGATTCAATACCATCTCGGGATGGCGTACTACAAGCAGGGCGATGCGACATCGGCGAAGGCACACCTGCAGCGTGCCGTGGCTGCGAACGTGAGCTTCGGCGGTCTGGACGAGGCGCGTGAAGTGCTCGCGAAGCTGTAGATGGACCACCTGCCACCCGAGTCCAGTATGAGATCG
>Ga0207694_10000822_pt1:15000-27738 | contig 27738 bp, 26 predicted proteins | sample KBSC34metaG_FD_184353 | JGI IMG/M metagenome (GOLD analysis project Ga0207694, IMG submission 184353) | Corn rhizosphere microbial communities from Kellogg Biological Station, Michigan, USA - KBS C3-4 metaG (SPAdes) (version 2) | ecosystem: Host-associated > Plants > Roots >... | reverse complement strand
TTCGGCGCCATCGGCGGCTACGTAGGACTATAAGCCACAACGGTTAACAAAGCGCTTTGCCAACGCTCTATCGCTAACGTGCTTGCATCCTTTGATCAGGGATGGGGCGCGCATGTATCCATGCTGGCTCTGCTAATTTTTCCTTAAAAGCGTCTTGCGATGCTCCTGGTTGCTACCTACCTCACGACCGATTCAACAGAAGGCTGCCGAAAGGCACCATGATTTCGGATCGAAAGGGGGCACACATGAATTTCAAGCCGCTTTCCGACCGCGTTCTTGCCCGGCGAATGGACGCCGAGGACAAAACCGCAGGCGGAATCATCATTCCCGATACTGCAAAAGAGAAGCCCCAACAGGGCGAGGTTCTTGCCGTTGGGCCCGGTACAAGGGACCAACAGGGGCAATTGCATCCCCTCGATCTTCAAGTCGGCGACCGCATCCTCTTTGGCAAATGGTCGGGCACCGAGATCAAGATCGATGGCGAAGACCTGGTTGTCATGAAGGAAGCGGATATTTTGGGTGTTCTGGCCGGACCGGCGGGTTCGGTTGGGCAGGCTGCCTAATTGAGAGGAGACGAATAATGGCTGCAAAGGAGGTCAAGTTCAGCACGGAAGCACGCGAGAAGCTGCTTCACGGCGTCGATATACTAGCCGACGCAGTAAAGGTTACATTGGGTCCGAAAGGCCGAAATGTTGTGATCGACAAATCCTTCGGCGCGCCACGCATCACCAAGGACGGCGTGACCGTGGCCAAAGAGGTAGAGCTTTCGGACAAGTTCGAGAACATGGGCGCACAGATGGTGCGTGAGGTTGCCTCAAAGACCAGCACGACGGCCGGCGACGGGACTACCACCGCGACGGTGCTCGCCCAGGCGATTGTCAAGGAAGGGGCGAAGGCGGTCGCCGCAGGCATGAATGCGATGGACCTCAAACGAGGCATCGACCTCGCAGTCAATGCCGTGGTCCGGGAACTTCAGGCCCGCTCGCGGAAAATCACGGCGAACAACGAAATCGCGCAGATCGGAACGATATCTGCCAATGGCGACACGGAAATCGGCGAGATTCTCGCAAGGGCGATGGAAAAAGTCGGCAACGAGGGGGTGATCACGGTCGAAGAGGCCAAATCGCTGACGACCGAGCTCGACGTCGTCGAGGGTATGCAATTCGATCGCGGCTACCTTTCGCCCTACTTCGTGACCGATCCGGAAAAGATGATAGCTGAGATTGAAGACGCATACATCCTGATCCACGAAAAGAAGCTCTCATCTCTGCAGCCGCTCTTGCCGCTGCTGGAGGCGGTGGTTCAAAGTGGTCGTCCGCTGCTGGTGATCGCAGAAGAGGTCGAGGGTGAGGCGCTCGCCACGCTTGTCGTCAATAAGCTGCGAGGCGGTTTGAAGATCGCGGCGGTGAAGGCGCCCGGCTTTGGCGATCGCCGCAAGGCGATGCTCGAAGATATCGCTGTGCTCACGGGTGGTCAGGTAATCAGCGAGGACCTCGGCATCAAGCTCGAAAGCGTGACGATCGGAATGCTCGGGAAGGCGAAGAAGATTCGCATCGATAAAGATACGACGACAATCGTCGAAGGCGCAGGCGCGAAAAAAGACATCGACGGCCGGATTCAGCAGATCCGAGCTCAGATTGAGGAAACCACCTCCGACTACGATCGCGAAAAGCTACAGGAGCGGCTGGCGAAACTTGCAGGCGGTGTCGCGGTTGTCCGCGTCGGCGGCGCAACCGAAGTCGAGGTAAAGGAGCGCAAGGATCGCGTCGACGATGCGATGCATGCCACGCGCGCGGCGGTCGAGGAGGGAATTCTTCCTGGCGGGGGCGTCGCCCTTTTGCGCGCCGTTCAGGCGCTCGAAGCGCTGACGCCGGCGAACGATGATCAGCGCAAGGGCATCGATATTGTCCGTCGGGCTTTGGAAGCGCCGGTGAGACAGATCGTTGCGAATGCCGGCGTGGACGGTTCAGTCGTGGTCGGCAAGCTGACCGAGACGCCAGATTATAACTGGGGCTACGATGCCCAGTCTGGGGAATATCGCAATCTGGTCGTTGCGGGCATCATCGACCCGACCAAGGTGGTCCGGACCGCGTTGCAGGATGCGGCCTCGGTCGCCGGCCTGATGATAACCACCGAAGCCATGGTCGCCGAAGCCCCCAAGAAGGAAATGGCGCCGACCGATTTGGCGGCCTGATCACAGGCGGCCGCGATTGACCGCAACCCGGCCCAAATCCTGGAGCAAGGGCCCGGCTCCTCAGATAGGAGCCGGGCCTCTCATTCGAGATCAGCACGGTATGCGGCTCGTGCAGCTCGCGCGGGCGTTCATTAATCAATTGCCAGGCTGATACACGGCGTACTTAAGTGGAGCGGCCGGCGTTGATCCATTCGGCCAGGCATTGATCGGTACCGTCCGGGGGACGGGCCGATCATGCGAGATCGAAGACGACTCGCCTTTACCCGCTTGTGCCCTCGAGCCGCAACTACCCCATTTATGCGAGATCATCTTCGGGCGTTGCCCGTTTCCCGTGCCGGTGACCTCCGTCGTGCGCGTGCAAACATCGCCATTTTCAGAGACAGTCGAAACCAGGGAGTACTCCGCAAATCCTGGCGCGGCGCTACGAAGATCACCCTCAACTATTGGATCTAAACTGGGAAACGGCATGGCCATCAGGTCCGCGTGATGCATCAATGCACTTAACCGGTCCATTTCCGCCGAGATCCGGTCCATTGCCACGAAGGGTGAAGTGGGTTCAAAGAATTCGGCGGTGAGCGGACTCGGCTCCAGGAAGACTTTCGGCGCGACATTTCCCGTATATTGAATCTGAACAGTCCCGCCATCGGGGAGTTGGACCGCCATCGTGTGGACCGCGGGCCCATTCGCCAGAGCCATTCCCGCACTGCCGGCCATTCCGAGGGCAATGACGCCGGCTGTAAGAACATTTCGAGCAGTTCGCATGGTTGCCTCCTCTTGTTGAAGACAAGTCGAATCTATGATCCATGATCCGCATATTGTAGACCCGCGATGCAAATTTTTTCAGGTAGCGTAAACAATTGGTTTGGTTATCGAAAATAGGGTCTGTCCGCCGCCCGATAACTCAATCTCGCGTGTACCGAAACGGCGCTGGAAGAAGCTCGAAGAGCGGCCGTCTTAGGCTCTGCCGAAGCCTACACCGGGGCGCGGGTATCGAGCCACTTACGAGATTGCTTGCCGGCGGCGTCGGCACCCGTATCCTCACGCGAGCGACATTCCTCTCGCGCAAGAGTGCGAGGGCGCCGTAAGCAGAAGCAGCAACTTGAAAGTAAAAGGCCCTTCCCGGCCTGATGTAGCGACCGCCACGAGTCTGGCGAAGGTGGGGGCCGGGCGGCCTGAGTTGGGTCGGCAAGCGGCCGGAACCTGATTGCGCCCTCCTTCGATCAAAAATCCGCAACCCGGCGTCCGGCCGCCCTCACTTAATCGGCGATGAAATATGAAGCGGCGACGGAATTGCGACAGATTTCGGGCGCTATAAACTCGCCTCGGGGACGGCCCGCATTGCGCCCTTGACGGCCGCATTCCCGTTCCTAAATCAAAGCTCGCCGGACGCCCTCAAAGGGTCTTGGCGGGGAACGATAGTCGGATCAATCACAGCCGACTGCGGCCGCGTCGCTCAGTTGCGAGGATGTGCGTCGCCTCTTACGCACTCCTCCCTCGCTCGCGCGAGCTAGGCGAGCCGCGGGAATCTGTGGTCGGCCTGATTGAACCGATCCCTCCAGCTCCGAGTATTGGCGAGCGTCCGGCGAGACACAACCAATGTCGGCCGGCGCGCAGGCGTTTGTACTTTCACGTCGGCCACGATCGAGAAGGAGGTACAGGCATGTGGCCATCGCAGGAATTCCGCCGGTGGGCGTTCGATCCCTTTCCGGCGTTCGACCCTTTGACTGGGTTCAGGCGGATGCAGCGGGAGATGAGCCGGGCGCTTTCCGAGCTTCCGGCTATCGCTACGGGAAATTTTCCGCCGGTCAATCTCTGGCTCGGCGAGAACAGCATCGTGGTCACCGCGGAACTGCCGGGACTTACCACCGACGACGTTGACATAACGCTCAATCAGGATGCGCTGACGCTACGCGGCGAGCGGCATCCGTCGGCGGAGGAGAATGCCGGCTGGCATAGACGGGAGCGATCCTATGGCCGGTTCTCGCGGGCGGTCCGGCTGCCGTTCCGCGTGGATCCTGACAGGGTTCAGGCGCGCTTCACTGATGGCATTCTCGAAATCGAGCTGGTCCGGCCCGACGCCGATCGCCCGAAGAAGATTACAGTACACGCCGGCTAAATCGACGAGGATCTAGAGGAGGACAATCATGGCGAACGAACAACAAGGCACCCAACTCCAAACCGCGAAGGGCCAACTGCCGGCATCGGCCGATGGTGAGCGAACCAGCACGCGTCAGGTCTTCATACCGGTCACTGATATCTACGAGACCGCAGACCGCATCGTGGTCCTGGCCGAAATGCCCGGGGTTCCGCCCGATGGGGTCGACATCACGCTCGAAAGGCGTGTGCTGACCATTCGCGGACGGCTCGCAACGCGAGAGCACGGCGGCTATCGGCAGATCTACAGCGAGTACGGCGAAGGCGACTACGAGCGGGTCTTCACGCTCTCGGAGGACATTGATCGCGACCGCATTGAGGCGAGTCACAAGAACGGCGTTCTCCATTTGATTTTGCCGAAGGCGGAATCGGCAAAGACCCGGAAGATCGAGCTCAAGGCCGCCTGACCGGTCAATTGCCCAACCCTGAGTCCAAACTTCGAAAGGAGGTTTCAAATGGCAGTGAGAGATCTGATCCCGTGGGGTCGTTCGAGTGCCCCGGCCCCACGAAGCGAGAGCACCCATCCATTCCTGGCGTTGCATCACGAGATGAACCGCCTGTTCGATGACTTCTGGCGCGACTTCAGCCCGCCTTCATTCGAGGCCAACTCCTTTGGCTGGCCGAACGTCGAACTCTGGGAAACAGACAAGGAGGTGAAGGTCGAAGCCGAACTGCCGGGTCTCGACGACAAGGACATTGAGCTCCTGCTCAACAACGGAATCCTCACCATCCGTGGTGAGAAGAAAAGCGAGAGCGAAGACAAGAACCGCCACATGAGCGAACGATTCTACGGACGGTTCGAGCGACAAATCGCGCTTCCGACCGAGGTCCAGGAGGATAAGATCGCAGCGTCCTTCAAAAAGGGTGTGCTCACCGTAACGCTACCCAAATCCCCTGAAGCAGCGAGGAAAGTAACCCGAATTCCGGTCAGAGCAAACTGATGTGTTGCTGGGGTCCGGCGGCCGGTCGCTGCCGGACCCGCTATTTTCTTCAGGAGATGGCAGATGCCGTTCGACAGTGCGAATTTCCACGACCTTCCGGTTGGCGGGGAACGTGTCGTTGAACGAGACCGCGGCGCGCCGGAAGTTCGGATTTTTCGGCGGTCGCGTTCGGTCATACAAGCCGGAGGCGCGAACTCGCGGTGCTGGATTATCGAGTTCGAGCCTGTCAGCAAGCCATTCATCGAGCCGCTGATGGGCTGGACGGGTTCTGAAGACCCCACAGCCCACTTGCGCCTCACTTTCGGGACCAAGGAACAGGCGGTCGCCTTCGCTCGTCGTCAGGGTTGGAACTATAGTGTTCATGAACCTCCTCCCAACAGGCCGGCCACCCATCCGGGCGTCAGTCTCCAACCTTCGAGCTCGACAAGTATTTGGCCCTAGAGCGTCGGAGCGAGGCCAAGCCGATCGATTAGGAAGGGACGCCGCTGCCGACTTGTCCCCGCTCTGCGCGGGATCTGAGGCCCACAGGACGGCATGGACTACCTGACACGCGCGAGCGCAGCAGAGTGGAACGAGCGGCGGTTCAGACGCAGTATTGATGACAATCTAGGCAAGAGAGAATGACTGATCTCAAGTCACGCAAAGAGATCACCATTAGCGATCACTCTCGTAATCATGCCGACGTGTCAACGGGCAGCGGGCCCAGGACGGCGCGCTCAGCCTACCAGACCGCATCATCGACACGCAATCAACCACAACTGTATGATAGCAAACCCGGCCTTCACCCGAATATTCGTACGATGGCCGTGCCGATCAGGACTCCCACGGCCAGACCGCTGCTGGCGGCGCCGAGCACCCAGACGAACTGCTTGTCGGCTGTTCGGGCGGAGGCGAAAGATGCTGAAAGGACGCGCGTGATCTCGTCGAATCCTGAGCGTGCCTGATCGAGTGCTTCGCGATCGGCCTGGCGCGCGGAGCGGCTGGCGGCGGCGATCTGCTCCGCCCAAATCTGGGCGGTCATCCGCAAGGCAGGCGCCTCGGCGAGCTCTTTGTTTGTCCGCAGGATCGCGTTGAGCGCCTTTCCCATCTGGACGAGGGTTTGGGAGTAGTCTGGAATTTCGATCGACGCGTGTTCGGCAGAAAGACCGGCAACGGCGCGCCGCATCAGGGCGATCTCCTGACGGAGCTCTTCGAACGCGGCGGCTGCCTCGTCCACCGGCACAGTGTCTTCGGATGTGTCGCTCATAATCACCTCCTCCCTACAGGCCGATCCCAAGACCGCGCCCCAGATAGCGCATCAGCTGGCGGCCGATGCCGGTATCCATCGCCATTCCGACGCCGAGCTGCCGCGTGCGATTGTGCAGAACGGATTCCAATTGCGGATCGCGGTGCAGCCCTTGGGCCCTTGCGCTCATGCTGTCGGCGATGCGTTTCGCGCTTCCGTGATCGCCGCTGTCGGCGAAGCTTAGGCGTTGCTGGTGGAGGCCACGCCAGCGCGTGACGAAGCGCTCGGCGCGCTTGTCGGGATCGAGGCGGACCTCGGTCTCGAGCCGCATTGCGCGAATGGCGCGCTGCGTACGGCCCTCCGCGGTCTCGCGCACCAGGCTTGGATTTTCAGCGAAGGCGCTGGCGAGATCGCGTGCGGCCTCTGGCCGGATTTGATCGAGCCAATCCGCGGCTTTGGCCAGGGCCATCTCCTGGTGTGGCAGGACCGGCAAGCCAACCGTTCGGGCCGCCTCCGAAGATCGTGATCTTTCGCCCGTCGCGATCGGTCATGCAGGCCGGCCGGGCCCGCACGAAGCGCTGGATGCTGAGTTCGAGCCGACGGCGAGCCCCTTTATCGAACCGTTGATGGGGTGGACCGGATCGGAGGATCCGTTCGCTCACCTGAGTTTCGCGACCAAGGAGCAAGCGGTCGCTCTCGCGGAACGGCAGGGCTGGGATTATATGGTCATCGAGCCGTACGCGGCGGATACAGTCGGACGCGCCGCTCACATGAACCTGGTTCGGGATGGAGGGGCGACCTTCCCGCCGAACATGGTGGTCGCTGGAGGGCAGGCTAAGGAAGAGCCGTGACCGCACGTGTTACTCTCGCTGGCGGGCGAAGTGCGGATCCTGGCTGCCTCAACATTTTCAATACGAACAGGCCCTTCCCTGAAGAGGTCGACCGGGCGACTGAAGACGATTTTTCGCGGGATGGGTTGCGGGAAACCGGTTCGTTTGTTGGTGCTTGATGACGTGCTTACCTCCGGATAGCGAGTGCGGATCATCAAGGCGCAGCAGCGGTTCCTATTGGGAAGGTGATCGTCAGTTCCGTTCCGCTCTCGGTTCTCCATTGAGCTTCGCCGCCCACCTGCCGAGCCAGCCCCTCGATGATGCGCAAGCCGGTGCCGCCACTCGTACCATTGCCCATCCCCCGACCATTGTCGGCGACCACGAGACGGCCCTGGCTCTTGGTCGGACAGTGAAGGCGGATCGATATCGTACCGCCGCTGTGGAAGGCATGCTTGACGCTGTTTGTGATGAACTCGGTGACAATCAGGCCGAGCGGGATGGCAATATCTGTCGGGACAGTCAGCGGCCGCAGGTCCGAGGTGAAGCCGATTTCCGCGTCATCGGTGCGATGGAAACGGAGCAGGCTGGCGCCCAATTCGCCGATATAGGAAGCGAGCTCGACCCGATCGAATTTCCCGGAGGCGTAAATCTTCTCATGGATCAGTCTAAGCGCATCTATTCTCACTGAGAGATTCTGTAGATCTTTTTTCCCCGACGGGGTTTCCGCCTGACTCAGCGCCATGCTGACGAACGATGAAACCGATTGGAGGTTGTTCTTCAGCCGATGCTGCAGCTCTTGTAGAAGCTGCGCTTGCTTTTCGGCGAGGTCGCGAAGATCTTCTATATTCCGGAGGCGCTCGACCGCGGCCGCCAGCATGTTCGCATAGGTGCGGAGGAAAGAGATATCGTCTTGGGTAAACTGGCGCGGCGATCTGCTGTCGACTTCCAGGATACCGATTGGCGGTCGGTGATCCCCGCCGATGATCGGTACATTTACGAAAGCCTGCACACCCTCCTCAAGCAGGAACGCCGCGACCTTAAACCGTTTTTCCTCCAATGGGTTGGTGGCGATGGTGGGCTCCCCGGTCTCGAGCGCGAAACGGTCCGCGGAATCGTCGTCCAGCGTCAGTTGCTGGCCTACGATCCCCGGCCGCCAGCCTACGCCGGCGCGAACAAGGAGATTTCGCCCACCGTCCTCGCACGTGATGATTTTCGCAAGATCGGTTCCTAGCGCTTCGCCCACCAGGCGGCACGCCTCCTGAAGAATGGCATTCAAATCGTGCGTCTTCAGCGCCAGCTCGCCGAATTGCGCGAGCGCTCTCTGCTGCCGAAGCAAAGCGTCGTGTTTCGCGGGTTTCGACGGATGCCGACGGGAGCTGGTGTCGCGGACGGCCTTTGTCTTGGAAACCATGGATCAGGTCCGAATGTTGGCGAACCTGCGATCGTCTCGCCCTTTGCGACGTTGCGATCGCCTGATGGTCCGCAGCAAGAGTGGATTTTAGGCCCTTTGCCGATGACAACCCGGCACCCTGCCGAATGTTGCTTTCGACATACAGCTCCCAGAAAACCCCGCCTCCCCAGGCTTCTTTCCAGGGGGTGAGCACCTCGTCTACTGGTGTGAGGACCCCAAGCGGTGCCGATAGACGTCGGGAGCGGCAGTCAGTCTAGTTTCGTTTACGTTTCACATTGGTCAGGGTCGAAGAAGCGCCCCCAAGCCGCTGGGCGTACCTCATCGCTCGGATACGGCGGCTGAACCTCATCGGCTCTGCATTCAGGCTTGAAATCCGCCCTTGCAGCAGAATGCATGTCGGCCGTCCGGGCCGCCATGGAGGCAATGACTGCTAATGGCGCAACCGCGACGCACAGCTTCTCGGTTGCGATGTCTGCTGTCGAGAATGGCGACGCCGGCCCGCGACATGCCGCATTGCTGGCTCTCAGCCGGATGCACTTTCTGCAGGAGGAGCCGGATGAACAAAGCTGCCAGCGTCTAGCGGCAAACCTACCTTTATACCGTCTCTCGTATGCTCTTGTACTACTTAGAGAATCCCGCCCTTGTAGTCGTTGCCAAGCGTGCAAATGTCGACTCAAAAAGCACAGCAGCGGCGGTCGAAATATGCCCGAAACAGACAGATTTCTGCGCATGCGATCCGTATTGGAGCGGGTCGGTTTCAGCCGATCCACGCTCTACCGGAAAATGCAGGAAGGAACGTTTCCGCGACAGGTGCAGATCAGCGACTATTGTCGCGGCTGGCGCGAGTCGGCGGTCAACCGTTGGATGGCCAACCCCGCGGCCTACCGAGAACCCGATGACCCGCGGACCGACGGGACATGACGGACCATAGAGCGCCCCGCCCTGGCCGGGTGATAGTGACTGCGGAGCCGCGAGCTCTGCCTAACTTTTTGATCTGTCTTTTTTCAAGCGCACACCCGGTTCATCATCATTGAGAAACTGAACACCAGCTGTCTCTAGGGCAGCTTGCACAGCCTGGATGTTCGCAACCCGGCCGGGGATCGGCGTTTCTCCTGAACTTTCCATGTGGCGGATCGTGTTGACGTTCAAACCGGCACGCTCGGCAAGCTCTGCCTGATGCATGCCAAGCAGCGCCCGCCCTGCCTTGAGTTGATTTCCCGTTAGCATGCGATCGCTCCGGAAATTATCATTCTAGTTTTAATACCCAAATTAGCTTGACGAAAAGCGAAACCGTAACTAGTTTCTATAACTAGTTTTGCGGCGCAGATGAACTCTACGCAGCCGACCCCAACCCATGCTCGGCGGGAACTTGGATCATGGCTGATGCCCACCATACCACGAGTCTGCCTTCCGTCAGCCGTCGCGCGTTGCTGGCTAGCACGGCTGCGGCACCGATAGCTGCAGCGCCCCGATTTCTCTCGTCAGCCGAAAGTGCGCCGGATCCCGTAGTTCCCCTGTGGCGCGAATGGCAACGCCTGCACGCGCGCGCATCCGAGCTTTGCAACCACTGGCAAGAAATCGAAAGCCGCCTGGTACACGCGTTTGGCTTTCCGCAAGTGTTCATTCCGGCGGCCGATGGCGTTCGGGGTATTTGCGCCCAATCCCACTCGGACATAGATCAGGCCATCGCAGGAGGCGACTGTTCGCAGGAAGTAGGCGCCGACCTGCACGCCGAGCTTGCCGTGCGACGGGCGCGCTGGGATGCCGAGGCGAAAGCGCTCGGATTTGACGAAGCCAATCGGCAGGAACTGGAGGCTTGGCGCGAGGAAGAGGAAGCTGTACGGGCTGTCTTCCGGACAAGAGCCGCAACTCTGGCCGGTGTCGAGATCAAGCTCGCGCTGATGATCCAGCTTTGCACTACCTTTTCCGATGATCCGGATTTTCCGCTGCCTCAGTTGCGTTCGACCCTGTCTGACGTGAAACGCCTCCGGTCCACGCTTGCCGCATTGCGGTGCTGACTGGCCGCCGGTGCTGATGGCGACCTCATGCCGGGCCGAATGAGGCGGGCGGTCAAGGCCGAAGCCGCGCAGCGGTGGCGCGCAGCGCCAGCCTTGAGGGACCGCCGCGGCCCGGCATTCTGCGCCGGCAGCACCGGCGGAGAGTTCCGGGGCCGGGCATGCGGGCGCCATGCAGCCGAAGGACGGATTTCGGGGGTTGCCGGAATCGAGACGGCATGAAATTTTTTTTGGAGTTCCGTGGGTAGCCTTATACGCGCTTTAGGGTGCTTTATACCGCCTCCAGTACGCCGGAGTAGTCGTAAGCCACTGATAGGACAGGATTTATGCCGTTAATCCTGAGCTTGGCAACGCCACTTCTCGATCTCGGGGATTCTCTCGATCGGGAGGCGGCGGTCATGATTCAGGATCAAGATTGCGCGGGCGGAGTACTGCCGGCCGCGAACGATAATGCCGACGGGGAGAAAGCGGCCCGGATAGACGAGGCGGTACTGCGCATCGCCCGGCTCATCGGACGCCAGATGGCGCGGGAGCAGTTCGAACGCGCCTGTCCGGCCAACGACAATCGCCCGCCAGATGGGCACCATGACTGAAACGGAGATCCCCGCATGACCCGTGTCGCGCTCTACGCCCGCTACTCCGACGACAAGCAGAATGCCGCGTCGATCGAGGATCAATTCCGCATCTGCCGCGAGCAAGCCTCGCGAGAGCAATGGCGGGTGGTCGGCACCTATCAGGATGCTGCCATATCCGGCGCGAGCATCGTACTGCGGCCTGGGATTCAGTCCCTTTTGCGGGATGCCCAACAGGGCAAGTTCGAGATGGTGATGGCGGAAGCTCTCGATCGCGTCAGCCGCGATCAGGCCGACGTGGCGACATTGTTCAAGCATCTGCGCTTCGCGGGGGTGGAGATCGTAACACTGGCCGAAGGCCAGATCAGCGAACTTCACGTCGGCCTCAAGGGCACCATGAACGCCCTGTTCCTCAAGGACCTCGCGGCCAAGACGCACCGCGGACTTCGCGGCCGGGTCGAAAGCGGAAAATCTGGCGGGGGACTCTGCTACGGCTATTCGGCCCTGAAACAGATCGACGACCGAGGCGAGCCAATCCGGGGCGAGCGCACCATCAATGAGCCGGAAGCTGAAGTTGTTCGCCAGGTCTTTCGCGACTTCGCCGCTGGCATCAGCCCACGCGCGATCGCGCGCCGGCTCAATGCCGAAAGCATCCGCGGGCCGCATGATAAGCTTTGGACCGACTCCACGATCCGAGGCCATGTCACCCGGGGCACGGGGCTTCTGAACAACGAGCTCTACGTCGGCCGACTGGTCTGGAACCGCCTCCGCTACGTCAAGGACCCGGCCACGGGCAAGCGGGTCTCACGCCTGAATCCGAGCGAGAAGTGGATCACAACCGAGGTTTCTGAACTGCGGATCATAGACGATGTCTTGTGGCAGGCGGTAAAGCGCCGCCAGGCGGAGATCGAGGGCAAGTATGCCAATGCGATCAGCGCCACGCGCGCCGCGTTCGCCAACCGGCTGAACGGCATGCATCGTCCGCGCTCCCTTCTCTCCGGTCTTTTGTTTTGCGGTTGCTGCGGCGGTCCCTATTCGCTGCGCGGTCAGGATCGTTATGCCTGTTCCAACCACGTCATGAATGGATCGTGCAGCAACAGTCGGACTATCGCCCGCGAAAGCCTGGAGGCCCGCATGCTGGCAGGCTTGCGGGAACGGCTGATGGCCCCGGAAGTCGCGGCCGAGGCGATGCGTGCCTACACCGAAGAGACCAACCGGCTCAACTGGGAGCGGCGCGCCTCACAGGAGGCCGATCGTCGTGACCTGGAGAAGGTCAAGAAATCGATCAAGGAAATCGTCGCCATGATCGAGGACGGCAATGGCAATCGCACGCTGATTGCTCGCCTGAGCGAGCTTGAGGCGAAGGAAGATGGAATCCAGGCGCGTCTCGACCAAA
>Ga0207694_10000822_pt1:0-7500 | contig 27738 bp, 26 predicted proteins | sample KBSC34metaG_FD_184353 | JGI IMG/M metagenome (GOLD analysis project Ga0207694, IMG submission 184353) | Corn rhizosphere microbial communities from Kellogg Biological Station, Michigan, USA - KBS C3-4 metaG (SPAdes) (version 2) | ecosystem: Host-associated > Plants > Roots > Rhizosphere... | reverse complement strand
GTCCTGTCGGGGAAGTCGCACGCGATATACGGCGTGCGCCGCGAGGACGGGACGGTCGAGTTCTATACCCGCGACGGCAAGAGCATCAAAAAGGCCCTGCTGCGCACTCCGGTCGACGGGGCGCGGCTGACCTCGGGCTTCGGCATGCGGATGCATCCGATCCTGGGCTATACGCGGATGCACAAGGGCGTCGATTTCGGCGTGCCGACCGGGACGCCGATCTATGCCGCGGGCGACGGCACGATCGAGTATGCCGGCTGGGCCGGCGGTTACGGCCGCTTCATCAAGATCAAGCACGGCCCGAACATGGAAACCGCCTATGGCCATATGAGCCGGATCGCGGCCAGCTCGGCCGTCGGCCATCATGTCTCGCAGGGCCAGGTCATCGGCTATGTCGGCATGACCGGCGACGCCACCGGCCCGCACCTCCATTACGAGGTGCTGCGCAACGGCTCGCAGGTCAATCCGATCAGCGTCACCTCGATGCCGGTATCGACCGGCCTGGAAGGCAGCGCGCTGGTCGCCTTCCAGAAATCGGTGAACGAGCGCGAGACGCACCTCGCCGCCCTGCTGGACGGGCCGCAGGTGGCGCAGAACCACAAATAAGAGAGTTAAGGGGCGCTTATCCCGCCTTGGGCGGGGTACAGCGATTCTTGGTGCCTTCGGCCGGTTCGCGGGTCCAGCTCATGGTCCGGCCGAACAGCGAGATGCCGACATAGCCCCTGAGATCGAGCTTGTCGGGCCCGTCCAGCTTCATCTCGGCCTTGTACGTGTCCCCGCCATCCGGATCGTAGACCCAGCCGCCTTCCCATTTGCCGGCGGTCTTGGCCGGCGCCAGGCTGCCCATCATCATCAGCCCGCAGAGCGGCTGGTCCCGCTTGGTCTTGTCGGGGTTCTTCAGGTCCATCGGGGAGTCGCCCGGCTTGCGGGTCGTGCGCAGGCCGACGATCTGGCCGCACAGATTGGCGCCGCACGGCTCGATCTGCACGACGGAACCGCCCTCGGGCGTCACCCAATAGCCGACGGCGGACTGATCGTCCGCAAACGCAGCCCCCGCCAGGGAGAGCGACGCAGCCAGCACCAAACCGGACATTGCCTTCATTGTTCTGTTTCCCCTTGTATCTTACGTAAAATCACACTCTGCGCCGGCTCAGGGAGCACGGCAACAGCCTCCAGAACGGCGCGGAGCTGTGCCCGGGCCGCGTGCAGCCGATCCAGCAGGTCGAGCACGACCGGCATGGCCTCGTCGTCGATCGCCAGGTCACGATGAAAGTCGAGAATCATGCGGACGCGGGCGCGATCGGCGTCGTCGAGCGCCGGGTTCTTGCCCGCCCGGACGGGCAGCACCCAGCGGCGCTCGATCCAGCCGCTGAGATCTTCAACCGTGACGCCGATCTCGGCAGCCACATAGTGAAGAGATCGGTTCATTCCGCTCCGCACATGCCTAAACGCCGCGGACGTCGTACTCCCGTCCCGGCCAATTCCTGATGAAATCGCTCAAGGCCGCATCCGGTTCCTTGGGCAGCATCACTTTCAACGTAATGTACTGATCGCCCGCCGATCCGCTCCTGGGCGCGATGCCCCGGCCGCGGAGCCTGAGCCTGGTGCCGCTGTTGGAGCCGGCCGGCACCGTCATGCTGACCGGCCCGTCGATCGTGGGCACGTTGATCTTGCCGCCCAGCACCGCCTCGGTCAGCGTCACCGGCAGGTCGACCAGCACGTTATTACCCTCGCGCCGGAACAGCGGGTGCGGCTCGACCGTGATCTCGATCAGCGCGTCGCCGGCGGGGCCCCCGCCGGCACCGGGCTGGCCCTGGCCGCGCAGTCTCAGCACCGTTCCGGTTTCCGCGCCCAGCGGCACGTTCACGTCGAGGGTCCGCCCGTCGGGAAAGCTGAGGCGCTTCTGCGCGCCCTTCGCCGCCTCCAGGAAATCGACCGTCAGTGTGTAGGACAGGTCGCCGCCGCGCATCCTGAACTCATTGAAGCCACCGCCGCGGCCCCCCTGGCCGGCGCGGGAGAACATGTCGGCGAAGATGTCGGAGGGATCGAAACCGGCATTTGAGCGATATCTAGCGCCCTGCGGCCCGCCGGCATAGGAGCGATAGAACGAGCTGTCGGCCCGCTCCTGCCCGGACGCGTCGATCTCGCCGCGGTCGAAGCGGGCCCGCTTGTCGGTATCCGACAGCAGATCGTAGGCGCCCGATATGTCCTTGAACTTTGCCGCCGCCTCGGCGCTGCCCGGATTGAGGTCGGGATGGTGCTGCTTGGCCAGCTTGCGATAGGCTTTTTTGATCTCGTCCGCGCTGGCGGTCTTGGCGAGGCCGAGAGTTTTGTAGGGATCATTCATAGCCCGACAATATTGTCAGCAAACGGCCCGGCCACAAGATGCCTTAAGGCCCGGAACGGCAAGCAAAAATGAAGGGGCCGCACGCGGGCCGGAGCCGCCCGGAAAAAGCGCCCCGGTCCCGGTCCGGGCGCCGGTTTCGCGCAGAAGGCTGAAGGACGCCGGATACGCCGGGTTTATTGCATCGGATCAGTCCCAAAATCGCAGTTTCCGACCAGACAGACTCGCGGCAGCCGCCTTGTGAGCGCAAGTGCCTCAAAAAGGCCAAAATCCGCGATTCTTTTGTTGTATAAAGGTAACATAAACAAAATTCGGTAGGTCTTTTTATATCAATAACTTACAAAGTTTTTTTGTTCAACTTCACATTTTTTCAAAGAAAGCAAGAAAATTAATTGCACGAGAAATCGGGAAAACACGCGTCAGCTATGCCTTTATCGCTGGACAAAGGGTCGGAACTTTTTTAGGAGTCCGGCCAAGGACGAACGAGGGTGCCCATCAAGGGCGGTCGCAGCCGGGTCCAATGCTTAAGAACAAGGAGGCAGGAGCCTTGTTATTCCGTAACCTTTCCATCGGCTTAGTAGTCGCCTGCGCCATTTTTGCGGGTGCGTCTCAGCCGGCCAAGGCCTGGAACTGCGTTCAGTTCGTACATCAGGTTTCCACTCTTAAAATCTCCGGCGACGCCTGGAAATGGTGGAGCAACGCCGCGGGTCTCTATGATCGCGGCCATGCCCCCGAAACCAAGGCGGTTCTGGTGTTCGACCATACCAAGCGGATGGTCCACGGCCATGTCGCGATCGTCGCCAAGCAGATCAACAAGCGCCTGATCGAGATCGATCACGCCAACTGGTCGATCGGCCATTGGGGCCGCGGCAAGATCACCCGCAACGTACGGGTTCAGGACGTCTCGGAGAAGGGCGACTGGAGCATGGTCGAGGTCTGGAACGAACTCGATAACTGCTGGGGCCGCCCCTACAAGACTTTGGGCTTCATCTACGCCCGTTAATTCACGGGCACGCTGATCTGGGGGACAGCACAAAAAAGCCGGGCCGCTGAAAAGCGCCCGGCTTTTTTCATGTCCGGATGCCGGCCTATTTGTGGTGCTTGCCCTTTGCGGCGGCATGCTTGGCCGGGGCCGCGCGCTTGGCGGCAACCGTACGCTTCGCGCCGGCGGCATGCTTGCCGCTGACCGGGCCGCGGGTCACGGGTCGGACGGCCGAATGCGCGCCCGACTTCTTCCGCATCGTGTCGGCATAGGTGACCATGTCCGTCGTTTGCGCCAGCACCGGCCCGGCGAACAAGGCGGCCGCAAGCGCCGCGGCGAAAACAGCACGAACCATCACTATCCCTTCCAGATCGGCCCCAGACTTATCCGCGAGTTTGCACGATTAAGGCCTGGCGATCACCCAAAAAGATAAAAGCCGGGGCAACGTAAGCCGCCCCGGCTTTCGAAAAACGCAGAAAACTGCAGGGCAGCTTACTGGGCGGCCGGAGCGGCAGCGTCCTTCTTCGACTTCTTCGACGACTTGTGCGAGGCCTTGTGGGCCTTCTTCGCCGGGGCGGCGCCATCGGAAGCGGCCGGGGCCGGATCGGCGGCCAGGGCGATGGCCGGGGCGGCGAGCATGAGGACCGCGAGGGAAGCGGCGGTGAGCTGACGGATCATAGGGGAATTCCTTCCTGATTAGGTCACCGGCGCGGACCGTTCCGCACCGACGCGACGGATATTGTCCGCCCGCGCCTTTCCGGCTCGTGTCAGGGGCATTACAAATTGTTAATCAAGCCGGCCTAAGACGATGATTCAAGAAGCCGAATCAGGCCGGCACCGGGAAGATCAGCATCACGATCAGACCGGGATCGTTGTCCCCAAGCTCGATCCGCGCGCCGTGCAGGCGGACGATCGCCGCGACCAGCGCGAGCCCCAGCCCGCTGCCCGGGGTCGAACGGCTGCTGTCGAGCCGCACGAAGGGTTCGAGCACGCGCTCGCGCTCGGCCGCCGGGATGCCGGGGCCGGTATCGGCGACGCTGAGCCGAACGTCGCCGGCTGACCGCTCGACCGTGAGCGTGATGGCGCCGCCGCCCGGCGTATTCTTGATCGCATTGTCGACCAGGTTGGCCACCGCCTGGAACAGCAGCTGGCGGCTGCCGACCACGGTGCCCTGCCCTTCGCCGTAATGCATCGCGATCGACCGCTCCTCCGCCGCCGGCCCGTACAGCTCGACGATGTCGGTCGCCAGCTCCCCCAGATCCAGAGACGCCATCGAGGCCCGCGCGCTGCCGGACTCGGCGTCGGCGATCGACAGCAGCGCGGTGAAGGTGGCGAGCAGCTGGTCGGCGTCGGCGATGGTGCGCTCGATCGCCTGGCGCTGCGCCTCCGAATCCGGCGTCTCACGCAACAGCATCTCCAGCCGCCCCTTCATCCGGGTCAGCGGGCTGCGCAGGTCGTGCGCGATATTGTCGGTCACGGTGCGCATCCCGCTCATCAGCCGCCGGATCTCCTCCAGCATCGCGTTCAGCGTGTCGGAGAGCCGGTCGAACTCGTCGTTCGAGCCGCTGACCTCGATCCGGTGGGTGAGGTCGCCGGTCCGGATACGCTCGGCAGCGCGGTTGATCGTGCCCAGCCGGGCCAGCATGCGCCGGCTGATCAGCAACCCGCCGCCCACGCCCAGAAGCAGGGTAAGCCCCGAAGCGTAATAGAGCGCGTCCAGCATCAGCTCCTGGAAATCGGCGCGGGCGTGCAGGTCGCGGGCGACCAGCAGCTTGGACCCATCCTTCAGCGCATAGGTCTGGCCCCGGGCCGCATGCGGGCCATCGTCACGGTCGATGGAGAAATTGATCCAGCCCTTCGCATCCGGCTCGGCCGTGGGCCAGGTGTGGATATTGGCGGCGAGCGGCGAGCCGTCCTCGTCCTCCAGCAGATAGAGCCCGTCGCCGGAGCGGTCGGGCGCCACCCGGTCCTCCACCGCCTCGATCAGGCCGGCGATGCCCTGGGACGAATATTCCTGGATCAGCGCCGCGGCGTCGGCCTTGGTCGCCTGCTCGGTCTGGTCGTCGATGGTGGCGATCGCCTGGACATAGATAAAGGCGAGCAGCGCCGCGACCGAGAGGAAGAACAGCAGCACATAGAACAGCGACAGCCGGAAGGTCGAGCTGCGCACGAAGCTGGGCAACGGCCGGGCCATGGAGGGTTCAGGCAGCCCTTATCGAATAGCCGGCGCCGCGCATCGTATGCAGCAGCGGCGTGTCGAAGCCCTTGTCCAGCTTCTGGCGGAGCCGGCTGATATGAACGTCGATGACGTTGGTCTGGGGATCGAAATGATAGTCCCACACCCCTTCCAGCAGCATGGTGCGGGTCACCACCTGACCGGCATGGCGCATGAGATATTCGAGCAGCCTGAGTTCCCGCGGCTGGAGGTCGATCGGCTTGTCGCCGCGCCGCACCTTGCGCGACAGCAGGTCGAGCTCGAGATCGCCGACGGTGAGCTTGGTCTCGACCGCCTGGACGTCGCGCCGCCTGAGCAGCGCCTCGATCCGGGCATGGAGCTCGGAGAAGGCGAAAGGCTTGGACAGGTAATCGTCGCCGCCGGCGCGCAGGCCCTTCACCCGGTCGTCCACCTGGCCCAGCGCGGAGAGGATCAGCACCGGCGTGGTGATCTTGGCCGCGCGCATGGCCTGGACCACCGACAGGCCATCGAGGCCGGGCAGCATCCTGTCCATGATGATGGCGTCGAACGAACCCGATGTCGCCATGAACAGGCCATCGCGGCCGTTATCGGCATGGTCGACCGTATAGCCGGCCTCGGTCAGGCCCTTGCGCATATAGGATGCGGTTTCGGCGTCGTCCTCGACGATCAGGAGATGCATGTGCCTGTCACTGCCCCATCAGTGCGGAGTGTCCTGCAGATAAGATAGGCCGCGCTGGAACTCAGCCATCCCCTTGTCGGCATGGCCCTCGCGGCAGAAGCGCGTGCCGGCATTGTGCGCGACCTTGGCCTGGAACAGGCGGCGCTGGTTGCCGGCCTTCTGCAGCGCCAGCTCAAGCTGGTCCTTGAGCGGCTTGCAGCGGTCGTCGACCGGATGGCGCGGGCGTTCGACAGGGTGGGCATCGGCGCGGGGCGGGTGCGGCTTGATCAGCCGCGCGGGCGGAGACGATGCCCCGTCGGCCGTGCCCGGCAGCTGCGCCGGCGCGACCTGTGACGACGCGGCCTGCGTGGCCGCCGGTTGCGTGCCCTGACCTTGCGGTATCTGGGCCTGCGCCGCGGCGCCCCCGACCAACAAAAGCGCGCAGACGATTAGCAGTTGCTTCGCCATCTCGTTCTCTGCGCCTCAACTCCGTCGACGCCACATTACTCTATACGGATAACAGTCCGATTGCTGCCGCATTACAATTTGTTAATTCGGTTCAGCTCTTTATTTCGCCTCATACGCCGCCATCAGGCTGAGCCCCTCCTCGATGGAGAATTTCGCCGAAAAGCCGAGCGCGCGCCCGGCCGCCGCGGGGTTGCCCAGCGATTCGCGGATATCGCCCATCCGCGGTTCGCCGAAAGCGATATCCGGCGTCCGGCCGAAAACCCGCCCGATCGCGGCGGCAAGCTCGAGCAGCGACGTCGTTTTGCCGGTGCATACATTGAAAACGGATGCGCCGGGCGTTTCCTGTCCCCCCGCATCCTGGCCCATGGCACTGAGCAACGCGTCGACGACGTCGGCAACATAGATGAAATCCCGCGTCTGCCCGCCATCGCCGAAGATGGTAATGCCCTGCCCCTTGCCGATCCGGTTGAAGAAGATCGAGATCACCCCCGAATAGGGCGAGCCCGGGTCCTGGCGCGGCCCGTACACGTTGAAGAACCGGCACCCTGCAGTACGCACCCCGTGCACATGCGCCGCCACCCGCCCATGCAGCTCGCAGCCCAGCTTGTCGGCGCCATAGGCCGACATCGGCCGCGTCTGCGCGGTTTCGGCCAGCGGCAGATCGGGATTGTCGCCATAGACCGCCGCCGAGGAGGCATAGACCACCGGCACCGTCCGGCCGGGCCGGGCGCGCCGCGCCGCGTCGAAGATGGTGATGGCGCCGGTCAGGTTGGCGCGGTGCGTGCCCAGCCAGTCCCGGTTGCCCAGCTCCACCGAAGCGACCGCCGCCAGATGGAAGCAGCCGTCCACCC
>Ga0207694_10000820_pt1 | contig 27782 bp, 19 predicted proteins | sample KBSC34metaG_FD_184353 | JGI IMG/M metagenome (GOLD analysis project Ga0207694, IMG submission 184353) | Corn rhizosphere microbial communities from Kellogg Biological Station, Michigan, USA - KBS C3-4 metaG (SPAdes) (version 2) | ecosystem: Host-associated > Plants > Roots > Rhizosphere > Soil... | reverse complement strand
TCGACGGCGAGCGAAGTCGACGCCATGTACAGCTGGCCTTTCGATTCCTCCGCTTCGGGCCTTGCGCCCCGGGGCGGGCGGATTCCCGGAGCGCGCTATTTCTTCGCGAGCCGGTCGATCCCCTCGAGCACTGCGGCGGACTCCGCGATCTCCGCGCTGGCCGGATCGTCGTGATGACGGTACGCGTCGAGCGCGCGTTGCGCATGATCGCGCGCGGCGGCAAGGTCGCCGTTGCGCGCAAGCGCCTGCGCGTGGATGCGCCACAGATAGCGTTCGTTGCCCGGATTGTGGCTGCCGCTCGCCGTGCCCATTACGCGCTGCGCTTCCATGCTCGCGCGCAGGGCGGCGGTTGCATCTGCGCGCTGCAACGCCAGCTTCGCCAGACCGCCATGGGCCAATGCCGTGAAGTCGAGGTTGCGGCCGTGGTCCTGGGCGATCACTTCGTCGAACTGGCGCTGCGCTTCTTCCGACTCGCCTTGATCGAGCAGGAACAGGCCCCAGCGCGCGCGTGAGTTCATCAGCCTGGCGTTGTCCGGTGCCCCGATCTTCGCCGCATAAGCGATGAATTCGTCCAGGGCCTGCTTGAGTACGCGGCGCGCATCGTCGCGACGTCCGGCGCGATCATAGGCGCTGCCGAGGATTTGTCGCACGTAGGCGACGTCGACGGCCACTCCGCTGTACGATCGTTCGAGGTACTGTCGTTCGACCGCCTCGAGTATCGGAATGGCCTCGCGCGGGCGTCCCTGGGCGCTCAGGCAGGAGCCGTAAACCTCCAGCGCCCTGGCGACATGGTAGGCCTCTTTCTCGTCCGGTTTGGCGGGCAGCGCTCGGCGCATCCTGTCGAACAACTGATCCGCCCGTTTGCGATCGCCCTGGCGACAAGCCAGATCGGCCCAGTTCGACAACGTCACCCAGTACCAGTGATCGCGCTCGCCGTGGGTCTGCAGGAACAGGTTTGCCGCGCGTTCGTAACTCGCATTCGCCTCGGCGATTTCACCCGACCCTTCCAGCTCGATGGCAAGATTGAATTCGATGAGTGCCGCTTGCGCGTCGTTGCGTTCCGGCAGCAGGTCCAGCGCGGCTTTGGCCCGGCGATGCAATTGGAGGCCGCGTGCGACATCGCCGCGATCGCCGCTGTAGACGTTGCCCAGATAGAGCAGCGCGTTGACGTACTGCAGGTCTGCGGGATTGGTGCTCTCGTACAACGCGATTGCACGCAGCAGCATGGATTCGTATTCGGACTGCTGCTTGGCGTCCGAGCTGATCGTGCCGGCCTTGAGCACCCACCAGCGCGCGCGCAGCGGTGACCGATCCAGTCCGGCTTGCCGGATCAGCGGATCGGCACGGTCGAGCAGCCGTGTTGCACTTTCGAAATCGGACGCGTCCTTGGCCTCCTGCAGATAACCGTCGATGACCCGCGGATCCTGTTCGCCGTAACGGTGCCGCGCGAGTTCCATGTACCTGGCGTGGAGCGCCGCATAGCGCTCTGTTTCGAACAGTTCATGGAAGATGTCCGCGATCGTGCCGAGCAGTTCGATCTGCAATTCGGGTTGCGCCGCGAAATCCCGCTCGATGCGCGGCGCGCTGGCATCGAGCAGTTCGCGTGCGGTGATGCCGCCGCGCGGCTTGTCCGATGCCTGGCGCGGATCGCTGGCCTTGAACATGCTGAGCAGGAAGTTCTTGGTGGCCTCCGCGCGCGAAGCCTGCGCTTCGGCGACGCGTGCCTGCGTGGCAGCCTTTTGCGCCTGCCACAGCGTGCCGATCAGTCCCGCCGCGAGCGCGAGGATCAGCGCCGCCGCACCGGCAACCGGCAAGCGGTAGCGGCGCAGCACGCGCCCGAACACGTACAGGCGCGCGCCTTCGCGCGCCAGCACCGGTTCGTGCGCCAGATGGCGTCGCAGATCCAGCTTCAGCGCGTTGACCGTGTCGTAGCGGTGCGCCGGCTCGCGGCGCAGACACTTGGCGACGATCGCGTCGAGATCGCCCGCCAGCGCGCTCGCCGGCAACGGCGCATCGGCCTTGTCGCGGATAGCGTGGCTCGGCAACGGCGCGATGCGATCGGTCAACTGCGCCAGCGCCTGTGCCGACGGCAGGCCGCGCATGCGCAGCGGGCGCTCGCCGGTCAGCAGTTCGAACAGCATTACGCCGAGCGCGTAGACGTCGGTCGCCGTGGTCACCGGTTCGCCGGCCAGCTGCTCCGGCGCAGCGTAGTCGGGCGTGAACGGCGCGACCGTCATCGTCGGATCGGCCGACTCGTTCGCCGCACTCGCATCGAGCAGCTTGGCGATGCCGAAATCGAGCAGCTTCACCTTGCCCTCGCCATCGACCAGCGTGTTGGCGGGTTTCAGGTCGCGATGGATGACCAGGTTGCGATGCGCGTAGGCGACCGCGTCGCAGACCTGCGCGAACAATTCGAGCCGCTCGCCGAGCGAAGCGCCGCGCGCGTTGCAATAGTCGAGCAACGACACGCCGTCGACGTACTCCATCACGGTGTACGGCCGGCCGTCCGGCGCTACGCCGCCGTCGAGCAGGCGCGCGATGCCGGGATGTTCCAGCCGCGCGAGAATCTGCCGCTCGGCGTGAAAGCGCGCCTGCTCGCCGATCGCCTCGAAGCGCAGCAGCTTGAGCGCCCCGCGCTGCCTGAACCCGTCCGCATCGCGCAGTGCGGCGTAGACCTCGCCCATGCCGCCGCGCCCGATCAGCCGCTCGATGCGCCAGCCGCCGAGGCGGGTCTCCGCAGCGAGCGAAGGAACGATCGGCGCGGCGTCCGCGGCATTCCCGATCAGCAACGGGGTGTCGAGCACGCCTTGCGCCGCGTGCGCGTCGAGCAATGCCGCGACTTCGCGCTGCAATTCCACGTCGTCGCCGCAGGCGCGCGCCAGCCGTGCCGGCCGCTCCGCCGCGGGCCAGTCCAACGCTTGAGCAAAAACCCGCTCGAGCTGCTGCCAGCGTTCACGTAGCACGACGGCTCCCGACGATCTTGCTGCCATCTTCTCATACAACAAACGGTCGCGAATCCGGCAATGCAGGCGGGCAGGCGGTTGCCGCGCTGCCGGATCCGTCGCTGTTTCCTGTATCGGACTGGAAAGGGCTGATGCAAGGAGACGAAGCCATGCATGCGACAAGGCCGGACCAGGCGGGGCAGCCGCGCGCCGACACGCGCAAACGAAGCGACCGGGGCACGATATCGGCCGGGCAGCGCATCGCACGCGTACTCGTCCACGCGCTGGCCGGCCTGCCGTGGCTGCTGCAGGCAGCCTATTGTCCCGCGGCACCGGGAGACTTCGACTCGTCATTCGGCAATGGCGGCCGTCGGCTCGTGGACGTTTCCGTCCAGGGCAAGTACGACAAGGTCGCCCGACTCATCGTGCGCGCCGACGGCAAGCTGTTGATGGGCGGCACCTGCCAATTCCAATACGACGTTCGCGGCTTCAATTCGGAGACGTTCTGCGTCACGCAGCTGCGGCCCGACGGCAGCTACGACGGAAACTTCGGTCCGGGTGGCGTCGGCTATCTGCAGTTCAACACGATCAGTGGATGGCCGATCGGTTCCGGGCTGGACGACATGATCATCCTGCGCGACGGCCGGATCGCGCTGCTCGGCTACGACCTCGACGGCAACAAGCCGATGGTGGCTGTACTGCTCGCGGACGGCAGCGCGCTCGACTCGACGGTCGGCGGCGGCAAGGGGTTCGTGGAGTTCACGCTCAGTGCGCAGCCCGGGACGGAACTGGAGACGAGCCTGATCGAACAGCCGGATGGCAAGATCCTCGTCGCCGGCAGTGCGCCCGGGATCAGCGGCAACCAGGATTTCGCCGTGACGCGCCTGCTCGCGAACCTCAGCGGTCCGGATCCTTCGTTCGGATCGAACGGGTATCAGAGTATCGCGTTCGACCTTGGCGGGCCCGGCGGCGACGATAGCGACTATTGCGTCGCCGTTCGGCTGCAGTCGGACGGCAAGATCGTGCTGTCGGGTGACGCGGCCACGTATCCCGCAGGACAATCGCCAACCGGGTACGAGATAGGGATCACGCGCCTGAACGTCAACGGCACGCGCGACCTCACGTTCGGCAATGGCGGCGACGGCCGCGTGCATTACGCGGCCGGAGGCGTGGCGCTCGCTGTCGATGCGCAGATCGATTCCGCCGATCGCATCGTCGTCGGCGGCGAATTCTTGGCGGCCATTCCGGCTACCGAAGGGAAGTGGCTGGTCGATCGGCTGTCTCGCGACGGCGCGCGTGATCCCTCGTTCAACCAGGGCAATCCGAAGATTTTTTCCCCTCCGGTCGGCCACGGCGGTGGAACGATTCATCGTCTCGCATTGACGCGCGACGGCATCTATGCGATCGGCGATACACGGCGGACGGCGCCGCCCGCCGCGAGCAACAACTACTTTGCCGTCGCACGGCTGCACGCCAATGGCTCGCTTGACAGCCGGTTCGGCGATGCCGGCCAGGTTTTTGGCTCGTACGCGACGACGAACGATGTCGATGCGACGGGCACCGACATCGGAATCGGCCAATCCGGAGTCCTTGTCGCCGGTACCCAGACGCAAGCCGTCATGAACAGCAACGACAACATCTTCAAGTTCGCGATCGCACGGCTGCAGGACGTCCCGCCCTTCGACCTGATCGGCCACAAGGGCGCCGAGGCATGCTGGTCCAAGGCCGTGACCGAGCCGGCGTTCCTCGGCCTCGTCGGCAGCAACGTCGAAGGCAATACGGCTTGTATCCCGCCGTTCGTCTTCAATTCTTTCAACGGTACCGCGTTCGTGACGTACAACGTGTGCTACACGGCCGCGTGTCCCGGCGGAAACGTGGGATGCCCGGTCACCACGCATACCGGGGCTTTCGGCGTCGACGGTGATTTCGGCGCGGGCCAATTCAGCGCCACCGGCACTGCCGACAGTTTCATCATGGCGGGTGTGAGCGGATTCGGTACCTGCAACTACAGCGCAAGCGCCATCACGACGAGTTATGCCACGGACTACATCTTCACCGACGACGGCAATCACGGCGACTACGCGGCGTTGCTGAACCAGTTTACGGCGGCACCGACGAATGTCGCTCTCAGCGGCTCGGGCTCGGACCCGAGCTGCGGAAGTTCCGCTGCCTACCTCTATCCTTACTTCTACGCCTACGCAACCGTGGGCATGAGCGCCGGCCTGAAGCAGAAACTGCAGAGTCCGACGGTCGGCAAGGCGGTATGTCCGGCGCAGTAACGCATCGAAAATGGAGGACCGCGAAAAAATGGTGTCGGAGCGGCCGTCTGTTTTGAAGCGTAGTCCGACCCCGCATCCAGGCAGGTGACGAAGATGAACGACAACAATCTGGCGTCGGCGTTGCACAGGATCGTTTCGAGCGGACTTCGCGATTCGACCGCGGTGTCGGCGCTCGCGCTCGCGGCGGCTCTCGGTTGCGCCGCGACAACGGCGCTCGCGGGCAATACGTATATCGTCAGCACCGCGCTCGATCCGGTTGGTCCGCCCGACAGCTTGAGCCTGCGCGAGGCCATCACGGCCGCGAATAGCGCGGACGGAAACACGATCCAGTTCGCGCCTGCGCTCGGCGGCAGCACGATCACGCTGACGACCGGCGAAATCCAGATCAACCATGCGATGAATATCGTCGGACCCGGCGCCGGGAACCTTGCCATCAGCGGCGCCTACGCCAGCCGCATTTTCTACTTGTCGTGCGCGGACAAGAGCCAACACGTGTCGATCTCGGGCCTGGCGCTGCGCAACGGCAGCACGGCGGACTTCGGGGGCGCCATTTCGTCGAAGCGCTGCTATCTCGACCTGTCGCAGGCCAACATCAGCGCATCGCACGCCGCGAGCGGCGGCGGCGTGTCGTTCAACAATGGCCGAATCGTGCGCACGGTCGTGTCGGGCTGCAGCGCGAGCACTGGCGGTGGCATTTTCGAACACCTCAGTGAAGGGCCGCAGACGATCGCGTACAGCACGATCAGCTACAACCACGCCAGTACGGCAGGTGGCGGAGTCGGGATGGTCTTTGTCGGATACCCAAGCGTCATCACGCACTCGACGATCAACAACAACTCCGTTACGCCGGCGGGGTCCAGCGGACTCGGCGGCGGCGGAATCGAAGTGATCAGCGCCGGGCTGAAGCTATACTTTTCGACGATCAGCAACAACAATTCCCTGAAAGCGGGCGGAGGAATCTCATTCGCGGAATCGGGTGCCGCCGACGCTGCGATCATCTATCGTTCGACGATTACGTCAAATTCGAGCTACATGACACCCGGCAACGGCGTCTACACGCCTTCCGGACACCCGAAGATCACGGCGAGCATCGTTGCGGACAATTTCAACATTTACGGCGGTACCGACCTCTCCGGGTCTTTTATCCTGTTGTACAGCCTGGTGCAGAACCCCGGCAGCGCAACGATCACCGGAACGGGCTCGATCTTCGGCGTCGACGCGCATCTCGGCCCACTCGCGGTCAACGGGGGCTTCACGCGAACGAGGCTGCCGTTTGCCGCAAGCCTGGCCGTCGACGGAACCCCCGGCTGCGGCCAGAATCTCGGACCCGACCAGCGCGGCGTGGCCGCGTGCGTCAACGGCAAGGTGGACATGGGCGCGGTGGAGCGGCAGTCGCCCGAGGTGATCATCTTCCGCAACGGATTTGAATCCGGATAGCGCCGCGACGTTTCTTCTCCAGCGATGCGCGACGCCGGCATCGGCGTTCGCGAATGCTCGACGAGTGCGGCGCTTCACCGCAACGAGGCGATGTACGCCGCGATGTCGATCATCTGCTGCGTGCTCAAGCGGCCGGCGACCGGTTTCATCAGCTGCGCCAGGCTGCCGTCGCGCGCGCCGGTCTTGAAGTCGTAGAGCTGGCGCACGAGATAACTCGGCGAGCGCCCGGCAATTGTTGCGCGGTCGCGCTCAGCTGCCGTCGAAGCCATCGCGAAAGATGATTTCGGCCGCCTCGAATGCGCCGAGGTCGCAACGCCCGCCGTACGGCCGCTTGACGCCGCGCTGGTCGCGCGTGAGCACGGCGCCGACGTTGTCGGTGCAGCCGCCCAGGTTGCCTGCATCGATCGCGGCACTGCCGCCCAGCAGTGCATGCGTCTGCGTCAGGCCGCCGTTGTCGTCCAGCGGGCCGAAATTCGCGGCGCCGGTGCCGTAGCTGCCTGCAACCGTGCAATGGGACGTATCGACGTCGACGCTCAGCAGGTTGTCGCCAAGCGAGCTGAGCGATCCGGCGCATTCGTCGCCGGCCAGGGTCGGGAACGGCCCCGACACGATCGATCGCAGGTTGCCCTGCACGATGCTGTTGGTCATGGTGAGCGAATTGCCGCCCACGACGTAGATACCGCCGCCGATTGCGCTGCCCGAGTCGTCGGCGTTGGCCAGGTTGTCGGTGACGGTCGTGTTGTACAGGGCGACGCCTTGCCGGACGTACAGCCCGCCGCCGTTCTCGAAGCTGAAGTTGCCCGAGACCGTGCTGTTGACCAGGATCAGGTTCACAGCGCTGATGCCACCACCAGCGCTGATGCCACCACCGCGTAAGGAGCGGTTGCCGCTGACCGTGCTGTTGCGGACAGTCGCGCTGCCGCCATTCACGACGAGCCCGCCACCCTCGCCGGTCGTGCCATTGTCGTGGTTGTCGCGGATCGCGCTGCTGTCGATCGTCAACGTGCCGCCGGCGCCGAGGACGCCCCCGCCAAGCGTGCTGGGACCGTTCGTGCTGTTGGCCGACACGACGCTGTTTGTCATGGTCAACGTCCCGGAGTTCCAGATGCCGCCGGCGTAGCCCTGCATGTTGCCGGTCGCATTGTTGTCCGCGACGACGCTGTCGACCAGAGTCAGTGTGCCGCCATTGAAGATGCCGCCACCCATACCGAAATTGCCGCCAACCTCGCCCGCCTTGTTGGACGACACGAGGCAACGCGACAGCATCAGGGTCGCGAAATTCTGCACGCCGCCACCTTGACCGCTACCCTGCTGGAGGGCTTTGCCGTGCAGGAACGACACGCCGGAAATCGCTGCGACAGGGCTGCCGTAGGTGCAGACGTTCGAAACGGCCGCGTCGCGGATGCAATGCGAGACACGCAGCACGCCGGCGCCGACACCCATTGCGTCGATCGTGTTGTCGCTGCCGTTGATCGTCACGCTATCGGCGATCTCCAGCGCAAAGACACCGGAAGAAGCGCTCATCGTCAATGTATAGGTGACGTTCGGCTGCAGGTTGATCGTATCGGCACCCGCCAGCGCGTTTGTCTCTTCGAGCGCCGCACGCAAGGTGCAGGCGCCGTTGCCGGCGACGGTTTCGCAAACGCCATCACCGGGGTTCGCGTCGTGGAAGTCGGCCGGGCTGTTGACGGCAAACGTGGCCGCAGCGAGCGGTGGCGCCGGCAGGTACGCCAACAGAGCGACAAGCATGAACAGCGCCGGGCGACGTCCCGGCGATACAGCATCCCCAATCCCCATCGGTCGGACTCCCGGCCCCAGCCAGAAGCCTATGTTCGCACGAGACGGCCAAGGTTTGCGCTACCGCCGCCCGCCATGGGAATCTGAGCTGACCGCGCAGCGGGTCCGCCGGAACCGATTTCGCGAACCCGAGTGAACCTGTCAGCGTTCCAGCGGCTTGTTTCGCATGGCTACGGCTCGAACGAGTCGGCGAAGATGCGGTCGTCCTGGCCGCTCAGCGTGAACGCGAGATTGAACGAGCTGCTGCTGCCGATGATGTCGGTGCCGATGCGCAACCAGTTCGGTGCAAGGTTCGCGTTGCGGATCCAGGCCTGCAAGTCCGATACGAACGGGGTGCCGGGCGACACGATGGGACGCGATCCGGAGAGCCAATAGAAATCGCCGCTGAAGAGTGCTACCTGTGCGACGAAGAAGTAGTGGCCTGCCGGCAGCGTGATCGCGGGAATGAAGGTCGCATTGACCACACCCTCGGCGCCGGACGCCGCACCATCGCCGCCGGTCAGGTTGTTCGGCGCGGGATTGATGCCATTGAGCACCGAATTCAACGCCGTGAAACTCGGGTTCAGCAGCGTGAACGATACGGAGAGGCCGTCGGTCGCCGTGTCGCGCGCTTCGTAAGCGGTGTCGGAAGGGGAGTTGACGCGAGTCGGCGAGCCCGGCGGAGCGGGGTTCGTCGAATCGAGCGGAAACACGCGGTAGATCTTGACGACGACCTGGCTGATCGAAGCGCCCGACGCGCCGCTCGGCAGCAAGCCGGTGAATGTCGCGCCCGTGAGCGTCGTCTGCAGCGGCAGCACGAAATCGTCCGCGGCTTCCTTGAACGCCGAGCCGGGCCGCGATGCCGCGGCGAGCTGATTGTTCGGCGTCCCGGTGCTGAAGACGTACGGATCGGCCAGCGCCGGGGATGTCGTCGCCAGCAGGACCGAAACAAGGCAAAAGATTTTCATTGCGATCATCCGGGGAGCAGCAGCGGGAAGCGATAGCCGTTGAGCCGGCGCCGGCGAGACGATGCATTCGCGCAAGGCCACGATCCGGGTCGCCGCAACATCGGCGAAGACTACTACGCGGACACGGTGCGTTGGTGAAACCGGCTACGCGAAGACGGCCAGAGTGAATTTCCGTGTAAATTCAGAAGAGGCGCATTGGAAGGAACGAGGTTGTCCGGCGAAGAAAAATGACCTGACCGCGGCCAACGCGTTGCGCCATGCACCGCGTTGGCCGAGGAACGCAGTCTCTGCCTCCTACTTACTTGAACTGGAACCCCGCGATGTGGCGGGTTCCGTCGACGAAAGGAACCACGAGTTGCCTGCAGCTGCCCGACCACGTTGCACCGTCAGGCAACGAAGCATGCCATCGTTCGTCACAGCGACACTCTGAAACCCTTGTTCCGCGGCTGCGGGGCACGACATCGCCCACAGGCACTACGCGTTCGTTGATTCGAAGCACGCTGTCGCCGATGTGAAGCACCGCATCGCGAAATTGGCGCATGACATCATCGGCACAAAAAAACGCCTCGATAGTTGCCCATCGAGGCGTTGGGGTTGCATGAGCGAAGACTTCGCCTATCAATACAGACAGCCGGCTTGCCCGCTGCGATTCAGATAGCCGGTACGCGCGGTATAGGCGGCGTTGGACCATTCGCCTTGCAATATCCAATGGGTGCCACCCAAGGATACCGGTTCTGGCGCCGGCTCCGAGAGGAACGCCCAGGCACATTTGTCGCCATTTTCCTGGCCTGAGGAGTCGAACCAGCCGGTTCCCTGCGGATCAGTGATCGCTTCTGACAACTCATGCGAGGTCACGTTCGCGAGTGCGGCAAGAGCTGCCGAGTGACCGGTGACGGTGTCGCCGACATCGCAGCCACTCACGCCACTCAGATTCGGCATGTAGGCAACCTGGATCGGCGTCGAGCCGCAGCTGCCCCAACTGTGCCAAGCGCAATAGCTGACGTGACCGGCGCCGGTCGAAGTGAATATGAAGTACACCGCGTTCGGATTTGGAGCGTTGTTGGTCACCTTGCACACTTCGGCGACGGCGCCCGAGGTACTAAGGGCTCTTGATGGCGGCGTACTGTTGTCCTGGTACACGCCGCCGACCACCGTCTTGCCGCTGACCTTGCCATTGGATCCGGTGTATTCTCCCGACGCGTTCCCGATGCTGCTGCCGCTGAAACCGGAGAAGAACGTGGCCATGCCGTTCGTGATGTCGCTGCTCGAGGGACCCCAGAAGATCGAATACGTCGTCGGCGTGACCAACACGTTTCCATTGTGGTAGGTCATCAGCGCGGAACCACCGCCGCCACCGGGCTTGCCGTAGTTTGGCTTGGAATTGTTGAATTCCTTCCTGTGGAAAACGTGTTCGGGAGCGTCAGCGGAGAGGAACACGTCACTTTCATAATTCGCCAGGTCGCCACGTACGATTTCACCCTCGGCGTTCGTGACGTACACCGGCTGCGAGGGGCTGGAACGCGAAGCGACCAGGTCTTCCGGATCATGCACCATGCGAACGAACGCATTGCCGCGATAGAGCGCGGCCATGCCATCGCCATCGGCGACGAGCACGTCACCGGCGCGCAGCTGGCTGCCATTGGTGTCGTATGAGATGTAGAGGGTCTGGTTGCGTTGGGCAGCAACGGCAGACGTGGCGCAGATGCTTGCGAGAACTGCGCTTGCCAGCAAAAGATGTTTCATCTATCTCACTCCGGGATTTGAGCCGCCTTGGCTCTGGTTGCAGTTGAGTTCCTCAAGTCGATGAGGAACTACTCAGGATGATGCGAAAGCAACAAAGTTCGTCCGTGAAATCCAAAATAATACCTGCCGAAACGGCCCTTGATCAGTGTGTAGATGGCTCTACAAACCAGACGGAGCTTAGCGTGATTCGGCCCACAGTCAATGCTGCTCGGCAGCAGCAAGATTGTCAGCATTCCGTCAGCAAGAGATCTCCTACGAGACGATTCGCCAATCTCCGACAGCATCAGCTAGCTGGAAGGAAGCAGCGCGGCCGTAAGCCTCATGAGCCCTCATTCACCGAAGCCGTTGGGAGTTTGCTGACTGCACCTGCGGCAGGCACCCACCAAGTCGCAGCTGTTACTGCTCTGGCGTCATTGCGCAGCCGCGCACGGCTGAACAGGCGCCCGGTGCGGGCGGATTCGAGGGGTTTGAAGCAGCGGCAGCGTCGGCGTAGCATCAAGTCCGCCAACCAGCCGGGCAAGCTATTCAAAGTGGCGCACATCACCGGTGTCACTGGGGAAACGACTTGCCGAGCGGCGGCGCACGACATCGCCGACGTGGACCACGACTCCGCCGATTCGGAGCACGACGTCGCCGACGTGAAGCACGGCATCGCTGACCTGGCGCATGACGTCGTCCACGTGGCTGCCGACGTCGCCGGCGCGAAGCATGACGTCGCCGGCGCGAAGCACGGCATCGCTGACCTGGCGCATGACATCGTCCACGCGATTGCCGACGTCGCTGGGGCGGAGCATGACGTCGCCGACGTGAAGCACGGCATCGGGGAATAGGCTCACGACGTCATCCACGTGGCTGCTGACGTCGCTGGCGCCGAGCACGACGTCGCCGATGTGAAGCACGACACCGCGGAATTGGCGCATGACGTCATCCACGTGGTTGCCGACGTCGCCGGCGCGACGCATGACGTCGCCGACGTCGCGCACGAGGTCGGGGATGTCGTCGTCGACATCGGCGATGCGTTCGTCGCGAACAAAAAAAAGCCGCATCCCTGCGGCTTTTGTCCTTCCCTGGGCTGGAGAGGCGGAAGTGGCTACGCCGCCTTGGCGAACGCCAGCACGTGAGGCTCGGCCGGAGGCTGCGTCGGCGTTGGCGTCGGCTCAGCCTGACGCATCGTGCGGGTGAACCGCGAGCCCAGTTCCTTGCGCAGCGAGTCGAGGCCTTCGGACTTGCCCGAGCGCTTGAGCAGGTTGTAACCCTCCAGTGCCGCTGCCATCACGTCGCTGCCGAGGGCGAAATTCGTGTCCGCCGCGCGTTCGCTCAATCGCGCCAGCCGCACCATTCGCGGTCGCAACTGATCGATCCCGTTGAGATCCGCGATGGCGTCCGCCAGGCCGAGATTCTGCGGCACCATCTGCGGATTCTGCTCCAGTACATGCAACGTCTGGCGACAGAAAGCTTCCGACTTGTTGCCCATCCTCTTGTACGACTTCTTGTTGGGCAACGCGATGAGTCCGGCGAGCTGTGTTTCCAACTCCGTCAGTGCCGAATCGACTGCCGTGATCTGCGCATCGGTGAGATTCCAGGAAACGAGATTCTGCGACATGCGAACTTCTCCCTTTGGTTGACTCCGGCGTCGGCCCCCATGGCCGGCACCGGCGTGCCGAGCGGCACGGGAGTATTGGAACGCAAGCGCATCTCGCCGATTGAGACTGTGGGAAACGATCCTGATCGGCCCTTCGAGGCGTGCCGCGGTGGAGCGGAAAGCGAGCGACAAGAGTCAGGTTGGTCCGTCGCCCAGGGACCTGAAAATGTACCCTGAGCCGGCTCTCGCCGGTTTCGATCACGGGCTGGGATCGAAGTTGTCGCGAAAAATGAAGTCCTCCGGGTTTTGCCGCTCGACGGAGCCCATGTCCAGGTGGCCGTTGACGCAGCGGCGCACGCCGCGCTGTTCGGTGTTTACGTCGGAGCAGGCTGGACCTGCGTCGATGACCGGACTGTTCGCGGCCGGAAGCAGGGTCCAGGTCGGCCCGCCGTTGTCTTTCAAAAGTCCCAGTTTCGGATCGACGCCGAACAGCGAGCTGCTGCTGATGATGGTCGCGCTGCCGGGACTGCGAACCAGGCTCGATATTATGGCGAAAAACCCGGCGAGATCGTACATGCCGCCACGATTGAAATTGTTCGCGACGATGGTGGAGTTGAGATAGGCTTGCCCGCCGGATGCGCTGATGCCATTGCCTTGGTCGTAACAGCAGCTGCTGTTGCCAACGATGGTGGTGAACTTGAAAGTGGCGTGGCTTGCCGCGTAGCCACCCTGCAGGTAGACCCCGCCGCCGCCGTCGGAGGCGTAGTTGTACGCTATCGTCGAATCTTCCACCAAAGACCTGGTGCCAGAGAGAAAAATGCCACCCCCGAGATAGCTGCCGTAACCGAGCATCGACGTGACCGAGTTGCCGCTGATCGTCGAATTGGACATGGTCAGATAGCCGCTGGCCATATAGATTCCGCCGCCGCGATCAACAGCGGTGTTTCCAAGAATCGAACTCCTGTTGACGTTTACGTTGCCGTGAGTGTAGATGGCGCCACCATTGGGTGCGCTGTTGCCGCTGATCGTGGCGTTGTCCAACGACACCCCGTAGGCGGAATTGGAAGCGATTGCGCCGCCGCCGTTTTGCGCATGGCTTGCCGTGATCCGCGAGTTCAGGAGCTCCAGTCCGCAGCCGTTGGCGTACACGGCGCCGCCGTAGCTGGTGCTTGCGCCGCTCGTCAACGTTACGCCGGACAGCTTCAGATGTCCGGTCCCGCTGCAAGACTCGATCTGGAAGATTCGCGACGCATTGTTGCCGCTGATCGTCAGGTGGTCCCGACCCGGGCCTTGGATGTACATCGGCGTCGTCACGGGAATCTCGGTTCCCGCCAGCGTGATCGTGCTGCCGACCAGGCTGGCGTCGAACTGTACGGTGTTTCCGCTAGATCCACTCGCCAACGCGATGGCCTGGCGCAGACTGATGGTCCCGCCCGGACCGGGATCGAGCGCCGTGTTGACCGTAAAGATGCTGCCGGCTTCGGCCGGTGCGGTGAACCCCAGCGCCAATGCCATTGCTGCCGCGCAGACGAGAGGCGCGCCGCTGCTGCTGCGCGAGAGCGAGGCGCCGATTGCGGCGCCCAGCGGCTTACCGCGCCGTAGACGCGCCGCCGTCATTCGCCCGGCACCGCGTCGAAGATCGAGTGCATGATCCCTCCGTCGCCAGCCGCCGCCGCACGTGCGGCTCGGTGCAGGCATAGAAGTCCCGGATCAAGCTTACTCCTGCGCCGACACGAGTTCACCTTTCCGGAGCAGCTCGGAAAAGGAGAAGTGCCAAGGCACTCTGACCCCGTTACTTGGTCTTACTGCGCATCGGCCAGGCACTGGATCGTCGTCTGCAAGGAGAAGTCCGAAGCGGTGGTGTGCCGCTGCGCCCGAAACAGGTCGAGTTTGTACGTCTGACCCGGCGCAAGCCCATAAAGGGCAGCATGCGGCGCATCGAAGGTCACCGAAGCCGCCGTTGCACCGTGGACGCCGCCCATATCGATGAAGAGCTTGCCGTCGATGTACGCCCATACGTCGTCATCCCCGGTGAACGAGAACGTTTCGCCGCCGTGGAACACGAATTGCGCGTGCAGCATCGTGGTGAAGTCGTAGTTGTGGCCGGTGCTCCCAAGGTTGCCGAAGCCCAGATCGTCGATCGGGAAGTAGGCGCTGTTCGAATACCCGAACGTGCCGGGTGGATTCTCGGTGAGCGTCAGCGTCTGCTGAATCGGAAGGTTGATCGGGTCGTCCGTGAACCATTGTGCGAACGAATCGGCGCTGGCGACTTGTACTTTCGTCGGGCCCTGGCTTCCGTAGGTCGATTGCAGCGTCGGCACGCCGCCGGGCACGATGCTCGACGCGGCAAGGCCGGTCGCAAGCCCTGCGCTGAATTGCTCGAAGTCCGGATGGCCGCCGGCTTCGTAGTAGGCCTTGAAGTCATGCAGGTACGCGGTCAGCGTGCCGCACGGCACGACCGTTACCGGCATCGATGTGACGCTGGCCTCCTGGTTCGAGCCGTCGCGAACGGTTTCGGTGACGGTGTACATCCCGGCGGCCGCGAAGGCGTGAACCGGATTCTGCAACGTCGATGTGCCACCGTCGCCGAAGTCCCAGGCCCACGAACCGATCGTCCCGTCGGCATCGATCGATTGATCGGTGAACGTTGCCGCCAATCCCTCGGCGACAAAGCTGAAGTCGGCAGTTGGCGGCGGATCGAACGCATCGGCGAATATCTCGTCGGATGCCACGTCGTCGGCAAGCGCGAAGGCAACGCCGTGGGCGGCAAGCGCGAGCGCGATGATCGACGCGCGCAAGCAGCGCGCGCGTGAAGCGATGGTGGTCTTGATGGGTTAGCCCCTGGGCCGAATGACGGCTCAGAGGATAGTCAATATTGCCGACATGGCGATAGGGGCAAGAGTGGGCGCTCAGGCAGGCAGCAAGCGCGGTACTGAAACAGGAGCAGAGTACTGTTCTGGAAAGTCTACTCTGACCCCTGATTGTTGCCTGATTGTTGATTGTTCCCTTTGTTGGCGCGCCTCAATTGCAAGCCGAAGTGGTTTCGAAGCTGTCGCTGAAGATTGCATCCTGGTCGGAGCACAGCGAGAACTCCGACGTGTTCCCCTTCGGATCGGTCGCAGTCGCCGTAATGACGCGGTGACCCGTCGGCACGGTGAAGGGCAGCGGGCCGAACGAGACATTGTTCGACGGGCTGGTGCTGACATCCTCGAAGCCGATGAAGTCCCTGCCCTGGCCGTTGTGCGATTTGTCACAGCGGGCGCCGGCAAAAAATTCCAGCCGGTAGGTCTTGCTCGCTTCGCTGTTCAGACTGCCGCTTACCTGCACGGCCGTCGGCGACTCGATCGTCACGTTGCTGATGACCGGATAGTTCTGCAGGTTGTTGTTGCCGGTGTCGCCATCGTTGGTATCGTTCGGCGTCGGCGGTGAAACATTGTCGCTGCCGCCAAGGCTGATGCCGAAGCCGTTGCCGGCGATCGAGTTGCCGAGCACGGCCCAGTTCGCAGCGAGCGCGATGGAGACGCCATTGGTGCCGTTGCACGCGATCACGTTGCCTTCGCCCGCGGCCGTGCCGCCGATCAGGCCGCCAGAAGCGGCCGAGGTGACGAGAATTCCGGAGGTTCCGCTCGGCAGCGGCAGCGTGCCGTCCAGGCTGACGCCGATGTGATTACCCTGAATCACGGGAGTGCCTGCAGCGGCATCGCCCTGGACCAGTATGCCGTTCAAGGTGCCGCGAATCAGGTTGCCCGCGTCGGCTGCGCTGCCGCCGATCGTGACCGCGCCGCTGCTGGCGCCGACGACCACCCCGTAAGGGCCTGCCGGTAGGGCAAGCGTGCCGGCGGCATCGGTGCCGATGCGATTGCCCAAGGCGCTGGAGGCACCCGGGTTGGAAGAGTTGGAATTGAACTGGAGGCCGACCAGGGCCCACCTGCCGATAACGTTCCCGGCACCGGCGACGCTGCCGCCAACCGTGTTGCCGCCGGTGGCGACGTTGATCCCGTACTGCGCGTTGCCGATCGCCGCGGTGCCGCTGGCGTCGACATCGAAGTAGTTGCCCTGGACCAGGTGCGAGGCGCCGCGCTCGATCCACAGTCCGACGCCACCACCTCCACCGTTGTCGAATGCGATCACGTTGCGCAGCGCCGGCGTCGTGCCGCCGATCGTGTTGCCGGTGCCGTTCACGTCCAGGGCGTCGAAAGTGACCAGATGCGTCGACACCGTGGACCCATCGGGCTCCACGCCGATGAAATTGCCGGCTACGGTCACATTGTCGCTGTCGACCTTCACCATGTAACCCAGAGGGATGCTGCCGCCGGGCCTCACGATGGACAGTCCGCGTACCGTGGAACCGCTGCTGCCCGGCGCCAGATGCAAGCCGGTTCCGGTCACGCCGCTGATATCGAGCCGGATCGCGATCACGGCATTGTCGCCGACGGCGAGCGTATTGGCGCTCGCGCCGGGCTGCGTTGCATAGCCATCGATCACGACCGGTGCAGTGATGTCCGGCAACGTCGTCGACGGCGCAATCGTGCAAATCTTCGGTGGCCCGCCGACGCACCCCGCATCGGTAATGTCGAATTCGATCGTGTCCGTTCCGGAGCCTCCGGCAGCGCACTCGCCGCTCTTTGCTCCCGAGGCCGTGTTGGTATTTGCCGCGGCGATCGCTTCGCGCAGCGTGCAATGGCCGTCGTCCAACACAATATCGGAGGTGCTGTTGACCACGATCGCAGCGTCGGCCGCCGGGCTGGATGCCAGCACCAGCGGCAGTGAACGGATCCAAATGCGCCTGCATGCACGGTGCATACGAACCCCGCTTCGCAACAGAGCACGCGTGGAAATATGCTCCCGTGTATTTGCAAACGCAAGATCAGCGCCGATCCAGGCCCAGGGTGCCGCGGCTTCTTCGATGCCGGAACGCACCCTGACACATTTCTGACGAGGAATTGAGGAATTGGAGGAATTGGGGACGGGGGTGGTCAAGGCGATTTAACTGCCTCCGTCTCCTATTTTCGGTTCCGCGTCATCGCATCGTAGGGGGCGACCCGAATCCATTATTGAAGATGGTGTTGGTGTCGCAGCCGGTGTACCACGGCGTAATTCTGGTCAACGAATCCCATTCAGCGTTATCAATAGGCGCAAAATTGTTGCCGGGGCAGAGTGCACCATAATCCAAGAAGAAAATCGGATTGGGCGGGGGCGGCATGGCTCCTGTCAATTTGTTACCTGGTATGTCGAAGACTTGCAGGAAGTGCAGGTTTGTAAGCGGCGGCACTGGTCCGCTCAGATAGTTATTGTTAACGGCGAAATAGCTGAAACTGGGGTTGTTGTCGAATGAAGGAATCTGTCCAGTGAGCTGGCTGTTCCTTACGCTGAATTGCCGAAGACTCGGCATTGTGGAGAAGTTTGGTATTGAACCTGTGAAGGCATTCTGGTCGCCGTCGAATTCCACTAGCTGTTCCAGACCGGCGATCACGTCAATAATCCCCGTGAGGCTGTTGTAATCTACCTCCAGCCTCGCGAGTTGGCTCAGCTTGGAAATCGAAGCCGGCAGCGTGCCGGTAATGTGGTTTTGGCCGAGGGTCAGCCAAGTAAGGTTTGGCAACCCGCTTAGGTCAGGAAGTGGCCCATCGAGGTTGTTGTTCCGCAGATACAGCGCGGTGACATGGGGAGTCGTGTCGCACGTTACACCATACCAGCTACATTCGGACCCGTCCGGACCTTTGCCAGTAATCTTCCAGCCTGTATACCAAAAATGTCCGCGCGTACTTTTGTGTAGAGCAACCAGTGCCTGCCATTCCGATAGCGGTATCGTTTGGCCGATTGCGGTTCGCACAACGACGGCAATGAAAACGATCAACAGCATTTGCACTGCTCGAATCACCCGCTACACCTCCCTTTCGCACCTCAAGTTTACCGGAAGTGTGAAACTGACGGCGCAGCAAGTAGCCCGGATGAAGCGACGGCGGAATCCGGGAGAGTTGCCCCGGAATTCGCCGCTGAGCTGGGAATTGGGACGGGGGTGGTTTAGGCAATTTAACTACCTCCGTCCCCTATTTTCTGCCAATACTCCCAATCAATTCGGGAAAAATTCCGTGGGAAACGGGTCAGAGTACTATTTCGCAAAAGTGTACTCTGACCCCAATTTTTTGACGCTTGGGCGGTTTCGTCAGTTAGGTTCTGCGGGCACCAATGGAGCTTCGCTGCCGTTAGCTCTGTCGATAAAAGCACCGCGGTAGCCGATGAGTCTCAGGACAAACCGATCAACGAAGCCAACAAGCCAGAAGTACTCCTCGGCATGGCTGTCGAATGGATGAAGTTTATCCGGCTTCGCAAGGTGCAGGAACGTCGCCTCATGGATGAGCTTATTGCGCGCATCAATGAAGATACTTATGGTGTCCGCATCGATTTTGATATGCAGGTGTTCTTGGACAGCAGCGATGCTCTCTCTGAAAGTATGATGGTGACATCCATCGGACATTCGAAGTAGGCCTTCGAGGGTATCATTGCTGAGATCAAGTCTTTGGACCGCCTCGCGTATTGCATTCCGCATTTCCTTTTTGAATTTCGCAGCCTTGGTCGTATTTGGAAACCTCGGAGGCAAGAGGTGCCGTTCCAAAACCATTGCCTTGACCGCCTCCATCAACACGACGATTTTGATTGCCCGTACGTCGATAAAGTCTGTTTGATCACATGCATCGACGTAGAGGCCAAGGAGCTTTCTGTATGGAAATTGCTTGCGAAACGCGACGTACGCGTCAAAGGTTTTTTCGACGAAGGCAAACGTCAGCCCATCCGGGATTAGGTCCATCGGCGTCAAGCGACGCGTGATCCGGCTTCCAAAGTGACATCTCAGAATTTCATCATTCGTGCCGAGATCCTCATAACTGATCCACTGGATCTTCGTTCCTCGAGCGTAGGACAAAAGTTCGCACACCGTATCGAGAAAGTCGATCGACGCCTCCTTATCGCCCCCGGACACCTCGGCAATAGCTGTTACCGCAAAAGGATCGCGGATACCTAGCGTAGAAATCTTTGCCTCATATTGATCGGCAGGACGCAGTCGAACGCTGATATCACCTCTTTGAAAGGTGAAGTCGAATCTGTCCTCTGGCGCAAAATTGACGATCCGAAAGCGCCGCGTCCGCGATTCTTCTTCTGAGGTTAGGACATCAATACTCTTTGTTCGGAAGCCCGCCGAATTGGAAGGCCTTCCCTCGCTCCTAGTCAGGAAATCGCCAGAGTACGTTACGGTATCAGCAGCGATGACCTTTCCGCAGTCAGTGCGACCTACCAAGCGAAAAATTCTTCGATTAAGCATCAAGCCTATGACTGATGGCGTGTCTACGTCGAACGAGGAGAAGGCGCATTCGAGATGGCAAGCTGAGCTAGAAAATTGAACCGCGTGAAACGTGCAAGCGAGTGGAGTCGATTGCGCATCCCCAATCGCATACAGCGCGCCACTGCCCGAAATAATCCATTCGACGCCGGTTGGCCAAGTGAATGCCATTTTTCCCCCTTAGACGCTACGACGTTCTTCTACGTATTGATGCATCGCGTACTTGGGTAGTAAGGGACTGGCTCATCCGCTCATAAAAGAGCACGAAGGACCTAGAACGTGAATGTACATACGCCTACGACTTACTTGAATCTGATTCGTATCCCGAATAGACGCTCATATGCGTTACGTTCGAGTGAGCGTCGAACGAATCCGTGTATGAAGGATCGAAAAACGCAACTATTCGGCGGAGCGACGCGATCGATGCAACCCCCAGCCTCGAATTCGGGTATGCGGTCCAAGGTTGGCAGTGGAACATCTCATTTGACGCAACTCCAAAACAACTATATCGAATCAAAATCCCGATGTGAGACAGATCGGGCATCCCATTAGCACGGCACGCTTCTTCCTGCGTAAATGCGTACAAGAATTTCTGGGCGCGATTAAAGAAGCGAGTTCGAGACAGGTTTGTTTTCTTAATTCTGAAGAGAGGATTCAGAGCGAAAGAGGCATCGACCATCACGATCGAGTTTTGGTTGTTCGTCCTCTTCGTGCCTTGGCGCGATGCTTTTTCGATATTTCGTTTCAGCGAAGCGAGGGATTGAGGGCGTTTACATTCTGCGATAAAGACTTCGTTCGGTGTTGCGATTGTCAGATCACCATCACTCGGAAGTTGGATCTTGGCACCACATTTCGCGGCACGCACAGCCATTGCAAGCTCGAAAGAGATATTCCTGCCTTCCGGCGCTGTGTCGTCTACATAACCAGGGCTTCCTTGCGTGGCCAGATGGAGACGATGTACCGCTGCGGGTCCGAACATTTCAAATGCGCCCGCGATTTCGCTGAGCTCGGCGGATTCGTAAAGGGCCGAAAAGTATGCGGGAAGATCTCGTGTAATTGGTGCGCCATGGGTGATGGCGATGAGTTCCTGCATGCTCTGAATGCAGTAGTCTAGGCGGCGGTGGTGCGAAACTCCGGCTGAAACTAACTCCGCTTTCAGACCTCGTAAAGAACTTTCTATCTCTCCATACGAGGAGTAGGAAGGAGGAACGTCGCCGCGCATGGGCTAATTACGGTCACCCGCACTTGCTATACCCGCAATTCAAACAAGTCGCACACCCATCCATCAGGATGACGGCGTTCGTGTTGCACTTGTTGCACATCGTCGCGCCGGGCGGGAAGGCTGACGCTTCGGCATCGGCTTCACCCTCTCCCCGGCCCTCTCCCGTCAAGGGAGAGGGGGAAGAGCCGGGCGACGCAGAGGAGGAACCGGATGCGGCAGAAGAGGATTTGCGCGCGGTCTCGCCGAGCACGCCGGCAAGGTCGCCGCTCAGCGTGTTGCTGATCGCGCTGTTGATCCGGTCCAGGTTTCGCTCAGATTTTTTTTTTGAGCTGTCGCGGCTCACGCGCGCTTCGTACGCGGCGCGCTTCTCGGCGATCAGCTTGCGCTGCTCGGGGTCGAGTTCCGGGTCGTGCAGCAGGCCGATGGATTTCAGGTGCTGCTCGATGATCGCGCCGAGCTCGGCGACGATCGACGGCATGTAGACGCCGCCGGCCTTGAAGTAGCCGCCGCGCGGGTCGAACACGGCTTTCAATTCCTCGACCAGGAACGTCACGTCGCCGCCCTTGCGGAACACGGCCGACATGATGCGCGTCAGCGCGACGATCCACTGGAAGTGGTCCATGTTCTTCGAGTTGATGAAGATCTCGAACGGGCGGCGCAGTTCGTATTCGGTGCCCTGGTTCAGCACGATGTCGTTGATCGTGACGTACAGCGCGTGCTCGAACAGCGGCGACTTGATCTTGTAGGTGGCGCCGACCAGCGTATCGGGGCGCTCGACCTTTTCGTGCATCTGGATGACTTCGGCCTTCGGCACCTCGATCACGTCGGGCGGATCAGCCGGCAGGGCAGGGACCAGCGACTTGTCCTCGGGCTTGCCGACGCTGTATCCCTTGATCTTCTTGGAAATCTTGATGGTCACTGCTGCAAACTCCTTCGATCTTCGTCACCGGCGTGGCGGGGCCGCGCCATGGCGGCCCCGACCAGTGCCTTATTTCTTGTCCTTCTCGGCTTTCGACTTGCGGCGCATGTCCATCGTGTGGGCGCGCTTGTAGGTCTGGATGTCCTTGAAGTGGCCCTTGGCGTCGCGTACGGCATAGAGCTTCTTGCCGGCGCTGCTGTACATCGTGGTGCGGTGGCCCTTCTTGCGGGCGGCCTTGCGTGCCGGTTTTTTCTTCGCGGCGGTCTTCTTCTTCGCGCCCTTCCTGACCGCCTTCTTCGCGGTCTTGGCCTTGCGCGCGACCTTCTTCGTCGCCTTCCTGACGGCCTTCTTCACCGCTTTGCGGGCGGCCTTGGCCTTCTTCGCGACTTTCTTCACGGCCTTCTTCGCCGCTTTCTTTGCCGGCTTGGCTTTCTTCGCGGCCTTCCTGGCTGCCTTCTTCGGCGCAGCCTTCTTCGCGGCGACGGCCTTCTTGACGGCGGTCTTCACTGCAGCGGCTTTCTTGGCGACGGCGGCACCGGCGGCAGCGGCCTGCTTGACCACGGCATCCTTGACCTGCGTCGCCCTCTGCACGGCAGCGTCCTTGACGTTGGTCGCCACGCTGGCGGCCTTTTCCGCCGCAGCCTGGCCGACCTGGCTCGCCTTCTCGGCCACGGCCGAGCCGATTTCCTGCGCTTTCTCGACGACGGCATCGACCGCGTTCGCGGCGCCTTCGCCCATGGGCGTGTGTTCGTTCTGCATATTCCCTCCGACGATATCTGCGATGAGCTGGAAAGATTCCGCCGATGCTACATTGTATATTTTGCAGCCTTGCGGAACGTAGCGTAAGCCTTTCCCTTCTGTGGTTCGGCGTGCGCTTGCAGCACGTCAGAACTTGCCGTAGTAGCCTTCCTTGAGGGCGTCGAACAGATTGGCGGCGGTATGCGTTTCGCCGTCGTATTCGATCTCTTCGTTGCCCTTGGCCTCGATTACGGTACCGTCTTCCAGCTCGAAGCGATAGAGGGTGTTTTCAAGGTCCGCTTCCTTGACCAGCACGCCCTGGAAGGCGGCCGGGTTGAAGCGGAAGGTGGTGCAGCCTTTCAGGCCGCGCTGGTGGGCGTAGCGGTAGATGTCCTTGAAGTCCGCGTACGGGTAGGCGGTCGGCACGTTGGCGGTCTTGGAGATCGACGAATCGACCCACAACTGGGCGGCGGCCTGGATGTCGACATGTTCGACCGGCGAGATGTCGTCGGCGGCCACGAAGTAGTCCGGCAGGCGTTCCTCGGGCTTGTCCGAGCCGGGAATGGCGGCGGCGTTGATCAGTTCGCGGTAGGCCAGCAGTTCGTAGCTGAACACCTCGACCTTTTCCTTGGACTTCTTGCCCTCGCGGATCACGTTGCGGCTGTAGTGGTGCGCGAACGACGGCTCGATGCCGTTGCTGGCGTTGTTGGCCAGCGACAGCGAAATCGTGCCGGTCGGCGCGATCGAGCTGTGGTGCGTGAAGCGCGCGCCGGTCTCGGCCAGCTGCATGACCAGCTCCGGCGCCACGCCGGCGACGCGCTGCATGTAGCGGCTATAGGTGCTGTGCAGCACGCGGCCGGGCACCTTGTCGCCGACCTGGTAGCCGTCCTGGACCATCTCCGGGCGCTTGCGCAGCATCTCGGCGGTGACCTCGAACTCCTCGCTCATGATCGGCGCGGGGCCTTTTTCCTGCGCCAGGCTCAGCGCGACTTCCCAGCCGGCGAGCGCCATGTCGCGCGCGACCTGCTCGGTGAACTCGCACGATTCCTTCGTGCCGTAGCGCATCTTGAGCATCGTCAGCGTGCTGCCCAGGCCCAGGAAGCCCATGCCGTGGCGGCGCTTGCGCAGGATCTCGCCGCGCTGCTGCTCGAGCGGCAGGCCGTTGATCTCGACGACGTTGTCGAGCATGCGCGTGAACACGCGCACGACTTCCTTGTATTCGTCCCAGTCGAAGCGCGCCTTCGGGCCGAACGGGTCGCGCACGAAGGTGGTCAGATTCACCGAGCCGAGCAGGCACGAGCCGTACGGCGGCAGCGGCTGTTCGCCGCAGGGATTCGTGGCGCGGATGTTCTCGCACCACCAGTTGTTGTTCATCTCGTTGACGCGGTCGATCAGGATGAAGCCCGGCTCGGCGTAGTCGTACGTCGAGGTCATGATCATGTCCCACAGGTGCTTGGCGCGGATATGGCCGTACACCTTGCAGGCGACCAGGCCGTCGTCGCGGCTGACGTAGTTCTTGTGCGTCGGCCATTCGCGCCAGATGATCTTTTCGGCGTCGGTGAGGTCGATCTCGTCCTTTTCCTTGGCGTTGATCGGGAACACCAGCGGCCAGTCGGCGTCGGTCTCGACCGCTTCCATGAAGCCGTCGGTGATCAGCAGGCTGAGGTTGAACTGGCGCAGGCGCGCGTCTTCGCGCTTGGCGCGGATGAAATCCTTGACGTCCGGATGGCTGACGTCGAACGTGCCCATCTGCGCGCCGCGGCGGCCGCCGGCGGACGACACGGTGAAGCACATCTTGTCGTAGATATCCATGAACGACATCGGCCCGGACGTGTACGCGCCGGCGCCGGAAACATACGCGCCGCGCGGGCGCAGCGTCGAGAATTCATAGCCGATGCCGCAGCCGGCCTTCAGCGTGAGGCCCGCCTCGTGCACCTTGTCGAGGATGCCGTCCATCGAGTCTTCGATCGTGCCGGAAACGGTGCAGTTGATCGTCGACGTCGCCGGCTTGTGCTCCAGCGCGCCGGCATTGGACGTCACGCGCCCGGCCGGGATCGCACCGCGGCGCAACGCCCACAGGAATCGCTCGTACCAGTAGTTCTGTTTCTCGGCCGTGGTTTCCGCGCCGGCCAGCGCCCGCGCGACACGCTGGTAGGTATGGTCGATGCTTGCGTCGACCGGTTCGCCCTGTTTCGTCTTGAGGCGATATTTCTTGTCCCAGATGTCGTAAGAGGCGGACTGCAGGGGAATCTCTGCCAGGCCGCGACCCAATGATTCGAGGCGCACCGTACTCATTTCGTATTCGTCCTCCCGGTTTTGTCCAAACCGTTCTTCTTTTGAAGCAGCCCCAGCGCATCCGTGCCGTCCGCTGCTTTCCATTATTTCCCTGACCGCGCCGCCCTCCGCGCGTTCACCGTTCCGCAAACCTGCAAATCCGCAAAGAAAGCTCCGCCCTCGGCTCGGGTTCCGGACGCCTCCGGTTGCCTCTCGCCGACCTGCCGTTATCGTTCGCTATTCGTCATCCCGCAGCGCGCCGACCGCACCGCCATTGTCTCATGCAACCCGTATATTTTGGGGCGTCTGCAAGGACCAGGCACAAGATATTGTGAATTCGGTCAGGAAAACTACGCCGCTGGAAAGGCGTTGTCAAACGTTTTTTTTGACGATGGAATTCAACCGTTTGCGGCAGCTATTTCCGTTGATTTCTGAACAGCGCAAGAATTGCACCACGAGGCCTTGTCATTGGATTGAAACCGCCGCCGCCGCTTGCGGTCTGGAAGGCGGCTACGTTCCAATTCACCGTCATTCTCTGGAAACCACCATGTCCGATCGGTCATTCCGGCGCCGCGTCCTGCTCGTCGCGGCCATGTTCCTCCTGGCCCTGGGCCTGTCTGTCGTGCTGGCGCCACACGCCACCCAGGCGACCCTGCCGATCGGCGCAGACGGCCAGCCGCTCACGTCGCTCGCGCCGATGCTGGAAAAGGTGGTGCCGGCCGTGGTCAACATCAATTCCAAGACGCGCGTGCGCGTGCGCAATCCGTTCATGGACGACCCGTTCTTCCGCCAGTTCTTCGGCATGCAGAACGCGCCGCGCGAACGCATCGAGCAGTCGCTCGGCTCCGGCGTCATCATCGACGCCGCCAAGGGCTACGTGCTGACCAACAACCACGTCATCGAGGGCGCCGACGACATTTCGGTGACGCTGCACGACAACCGCACGCTGCCCGGCCACCTGGTCGGCAGCGATCCGGAAAGCGACATCGCGGTGGTGCAGATCCCCGCCGACCACCTCACGGCGCTGCCGCTGGCCGACTCGACCCAGTTGCGCGTCGGCGACTTCGTCGCCGCGGTCGGCAATCCGTTCGGCCTCGGCCAGACCGTCACGCACGGCATCATCTCCGCGCTGCAGCGCTCGGGTCTGCGCGGCGTCGGTTTCCAGAACTACATCCAGACCGATGCGCCGATCAACCCGGGCAACTCCGGCGGCGCGCTGGTCAACCTGCGCGGCGAGCTGGTCGGCATCAATTCGGCGATCTACACGCCGTCCGGCGGCAATGTCGGCATCGGCTTTGCGATTCCGGTCGACCGCGCCAGCGATGCGATGCGCCAGCTGATCGCCAGCGGCCATGTGCAGCACGGCTCGCTCGGCGTGCAGGCGCAGACGCTGACACCCGAGATCGCGCGCCTGCTGCAGACCAACCTGCAGCAGGGCGCGGTGGTGACGGAAGTTGCGCCGCAGTCGCCGGCCGAGGAGGCGGGCATCAAGCCCGGCGACGTGATCACGGCGATCGATGGCAAGGCGGTAAACAGCGACAACGACCTGTACAACATCGAGGGCATCTCGAAGATCGGCACGGCGCTCGACCTGAAGGTGCTGCGCGACGGCAAGACCTTGACGCTGCACGCGCGCCTGGCCGCCGAGCAGTTCTCCAGCAGCGACGGCGGCAAGATCGACGTGCGCCTGGGCGGTGCGGAGCTGGCCAATGCCGGCGAACGCACGCGTCGCGAAGGACTCAACGGCGTCAGCGTCGTGCGCGTTGCGAGCGACAGCCGCGCGGCGAAGAACAGCCTCAAGCCGGGCGACCTGATCGTCGCGGTCAACCAGGTCGAGATCGGCGGCGTCGACGACCTCAAGCGCCTGCTGGCGCGCCAGCCACGCCAGCTGCAGCTGGCCGTCGTGCGGGCGCGCAATATCACGTTCCTGACGATGCAGTAGCGACCCGGCTGGAGGATAATGCGGCTTCCAGCCGTTCGTCCGGGGATCCATCAGTGAACATCAAGACCGTGTTGCGCGCGTGCGTTATTTCGTTGTCGATCGGCCTGTGCGCCGTGGCCTTCGCGCAGGATGCGGCAAAGAAGCCGGTGGCCAGTCCGGCGAAGGCTGCCAGCCCGGCGAAGGCCGCCGCCCCGGCCAGGAAGGCTTCAAAGGGCAAGGCGCCGGTGCCGGCCGGGCCGGTGCTGGTCTGGCGCGGCGACCACAACGTCGCGCGCGCCTTCATGAAGGACTGGGCAGCCGATTACGAAAAGAGCGGGCAGGGACGTTTCACGCTGCAGCCGTTCAGCACGATTTCCGGCCTCGACGCGGTCAATTCGGGCGCTGCCGACATCGCCGGCAGCTCGCGCCCGCCGATGCCGGGCCGCGCCGAAGAACAGGGCACGAACTTCCTGCCGATCGCGTGGGACGGCCTGGTCATGATCACCTCGCCGAAGAACCCGGTGAGCAATCTCACGCTCAAGCAGCTGCATGACATCTACCTCGGCGATGTGACCGACTGGAGCGACCTCGGCGGCGCGCCGGGGGAAATCAACCTGTACGGAGTGGCCGGTCCGCTCGACGGCA
>Ga0207694_10000819_pt1 | contig 27790 bp, 19 predicted proteins | sample KBSC34metaG_FD_184353 | JGI IMG/M metagenome (GOLD analysis project Ga0207694, IMG submission 184353) | Corn rhizosphere microbial communities from Kellogg Biological Station, Michigan, USA - KBS C3-4 metaG (SPAdes) (version 2) | ecosystem: Host-associated > Plants > Roots > Rhizosphere > Soil... | reverse complement strand
GTCACCTTGTTCAAATGCGGCGGCACGTCGGGATTGTGCCCGCGCGCGATCGACAGCGCATTGGCCGCCTTGTAGAAACCCTGCACCGCGATCAGCGGCGCACATACCGGATTCGGCGCGGCGACGACCGGCAGTCGATGCGGCTGCGCTGGGTCGGGTGAGGTCACCCACACCTTCGCGCCGCGCGCGGCGAATTCGTCGGCGACATCGCGCGTGCCGGCGAACGACTCGTCCTGCTGGGTCAAGAACAACACCGGGAAGTTGCGCCCGACCAACGCCATCGGCCCGTGCTTCACTTCGGCCGAGCTGAATGCCTCCGCATGCAAGCCGCAGGTTTCCTTGAGTTTGAGCGCGGCTTCCTGCGCGGCGCCGAGGCCGAGGCCACGGCCGACAACGAAAAGACTGTTCGCATCGACAAGCCCGTCGACGAGCGAGGACGAGTCCATTGCCCAGGTCGCGCGCATCGCGTCCGGCGTGGCCTGCAACGCGGCGTACAGCGCCTCGTCACCTTTCCAGCGCGCAGCGATATGCACGAGCGCCGATAATGCGCAGAGATAGCTCTTCGTCGCGGCGACGCTCAATTCCGGACCCGCGCGCAGCGGCACGACCGTGTCGGCCACCTTGGCCAGCGGCGAATCTTCGACGTTGACGAGCGCGACGACATGCGCGCCCGACTCTTTCGCACCGCTTGCGGCGCGCACGAGGTCCGGGCTGCCGCCCGACTGCGAGATCGCGATAAACAACGAACCGTCGAGCTTCTGGTGCGAGTGATAGATCGAGCTGATCGAGGGCGACGCCGACGCTGTCATCAGGCCCACCTGCGTCTCGAACACGTACTTGCCGAATGTCGCCGCGTGGTCGGAACTGCCACGCGCGCAGGTCACGATGAAGCGCGGCGGCGCCGCTTTCAACTTGCCGACCAGGTCGGCCACGATGTCATCGTTGGCGACAAGCTGGCGCGCGATCGCATCGGCGCTTTCGCCGGCCTCGTGGAACATTTTCGTCTCATTCGGCTTCAGCATGGGCGTGACATCGTTGTCATTTGGGTGCGCGATAGTAGCGGGAATTCTGCGATGAAGCACATCGAAATTTATTCGCCGTGCAGTTCAGCGACGAAATCGTAGGCGTCGCCGCGATACAGCGAGGTGGTGAATTCGACTACGCGGCCGTCGTCGAGAAACGCGCGGCGTTCGATCGCCAGCGCGGGACCGCCGGCTTCACAGTCGAGCAACGCGGCATCGTCCGCGTCGAGCGCCACGGCGCGCAGGCGCTGCAATGCACGCGTCGGCCGGCAGCCGATTTTTTCCAGCGCATCGTAGAGCGACAGCTTGATCGCATTCGGGTCGGCGATGATCGCCGCCGGCACGACGGTCGATTCGACCGCGAGCGGCTTGTCGTCGGCAAAACGCAGGCGGCGCAGACGGATCACGTCGGCACCGGGCGACAGGTTGAGCGCCATCGCCTCTTCCGGCGTGACTTCACCGACGCCGCGTTCGAGGAATTTCACCCGCGGCTTGAGTCCGCGCGCGCGCAGGTCGTCGGTGAACCCGGTCAGGCGTGAGAACGATTTGACGATGCGCTCGGCGACGAACGTGCCGGCACCGTGGCGCTGTGTGAGCAGCCCGTCTTCGACGAGACCACCGATCGCCTTACGCACGGTGACACGCGAGAGCGCGAGCTTTTTCGCCAGATCGCGTTCGCTCGGCAGCGCCTGCCCCGGCGGAAACGCGCCGGACTCGATCGTGTTCTGGATCGCGCGGCGCAGGCGCAGGTAGGCCAACGATCGCTGTGCATCACCACCGCGATCGAGTTTACGATATTCACCGTACAGGGTCGTCTGCATGCCACCATCATACCAATGAAATACCACTTTGGCCAATTCGATCGCATTTGCCGTGGATTTTTGCAGGCTTAGCCCCATTTTCTCGGCTATGGCAATCAGTGGTATGAAAGTGGTATCATTACGTGCATCGGCAAATTTCCTATTCAAAACAGGCTTCCGGAGCACACCGTGGCAGAAATGAAAGTGGTCGACGTATTTGATCTCGTGATCTTCGGCGGTACCGGCGACCTCGCCATGCGCAAGCTGCTGCCCGCGCTGTACCGGCGCTTCGCCGACGGCCAGATCCCTGCCGACAGCCGCATCGTCGGCGTCGCCCGTACCAAGGACAGTGACGATTCGTACCGCGACAGTGTGCGCGCGGCGATCGCACAGCATGTGAAGAACGCCGATCCGGCGACGGTCGACCGCTTCCTCGCCGGCGTGCACTACTTCGGCCTCGACGCCACCCAGGATTCGGGCTGGAACGAGTTCGCCGCCGAGCTCAAATCTCGCTCGGGCCGCGTGCGCGTGTTCTATCTCTCGACCAGCCCGAGTCTGTTCGTCGCCATCTGCGACCGCCTGCGTTCGCACGGCCTCAACGGCGACGACGCGCGTGTCGTGATCGAGAAGCCGATCGGCAGCGACCTCGCCAGCGCAACCGTCATCAACAACGACGTCGCCACCGCGTTCGACGAAAAGCATGTGTTCCGCATCGACCACTATCTCGGCAAGGAGACGGTGCAGAACCTGCTCGCATTGCGCTTCGGCAACGTGCTGTTCGAGCCGCTGTGGAACGCGCGTCGCATCGATCACGTACAAATCACCGTCGCCGAAACGGTCGGTCTGGAAAAACGCGGCGCCTATTACGACAACGCCGGTGCGCTGCGCGACATGGTGCAGAACCATATCCTGCAGCTGCTCTGCATGGTCGCAATGGAAGCGCCCGCCTCGCTCGACGCCGACGCGGTGCGCGACGAGAAGCTCAAAGTGCTGCGCTCGCTCAAGCCGATCGACCGGAACAACGCCATTCTGCACACCGTGCGCGGCCAGTACCGCGCCGGCGCGAGCAACGGCGGCGCGGTGCCCGGTTATCTCGAGGACCTCGGCAAGCCGAGTTCGAACACCGACACCTTCGTCGCGATCAAGGCCGAAGTCGACAACTGGCGCTGGGCCGGCGTGCCGTTCTATCTGCGCACGGGCAAGCGTCTGCCGGCACGCGTGTCGGAAATCGTCATCCAGTTCAAGCAGATTCCGCATTCGATTTTCCTGCCGTCCGCAGGACCGATCGCACCGAACCGACTCGTGCTGCGTCTGCAGCCCGATGAGGGCGTGAAATTATGGTTGATGATCAAGTCGCCCGGCCCGGGCGGGCTGCGGCTGCAGGAAGTTCCGCTCGACATGAGCTTCGCCGAAGCCTTCGGCGTGTCGCAGCCGGATGCCTACGAGCGCCTGCTGCTTGACGTCGTGCGCGGCAATCTCACGTTGTTCATGCGCCGCGACGAAGTCGAAGCCGCGTGGACGTGGATCGACCCGATTCTCGCCGCCTGGAAAGCGAGCCCCGAACCGCCCAAGCCCTACACCGCCGGCACCTGGGGACCGAGCGCTTCCGTTGCGCTGATCGAGCGCGACGGCCGCACCTGGCACGATGCGGACGCGAACGACGCATGAGTGCGCTCGACTATCATCGTTTCGACGACGGCACCCACCTTGCACACGCGCTCGCCGCGTCGGTGGCGAGCGATCTCGCGCGCGGCATCACGGCACGCGGACACGCCGTGCTCGCCGTGTCCGGCGGCAAGACGCCGCAACGTTTCCTCCAGGCGCTGTCGCAACAGCCGCTGGATTGGTCCAAGGTCGCCGTCACTCTGGTCGACGAACGCTGGGTGGCGCCGACCGACGCGCGTTCGAACGAAGGCTTCGTGCGTGCAAACCTATTGCAGGGCCCTGCTGCGGCCGCACGCTTCGTTTCCCTCTATCACGCCGGCGCCGCGACGATCGAAGACGGTGTGGCGACGATTGCCGCCAGCATCGCCATGCTCGATCTTCCGTTCGACGCGCTCGTGCTCGGCATGGGCGACGACGGCCACACCGCATCGTTCTTCCCCGACGCCGACAAGCTCGCCGAGGCGACCGATCCGAAGACACAGTCTATCGTCCTGCCGATGCACGCGCGCAGCGCCGGCGAGCCGCGCATCACATTGACGCTGCCGGTGATCCTCGACAGCCGCGCGATCTACCTGCACATCGAAGGCAAGCAAAAAAACGAAGTGCTCGAAACCGCGCGCTACGTCGCCGCCAGCAACCGCGCCTATCCGATCAGCGCCGTGTTGCGCAACGCACGCACGCCGCTCAAGGTGTATTGGTGCCCCTGAACGTTGAGAAATCGTCATGTCGCTGAATCCCGTCATCGCCAAAGTCACCGCACAGATCGCTGAGCGCAGCCGAGCAACGCGCGAGGCCTATCTCGACAAGATCGATCGGGCCAAAGGCCACGGCCCGCATCGCAAGCGTTTGTCTTGCGGCAACCTTGCCCACGGCTTCGCCGCGTGCGGCGTGGACGACAAGGCGGCGATCCGCGCCAACGTGCACGCGAATATCGGCGTGGTCACCGCCTACAACGACATGCTCTCGGCGCATCAGCCGTACGAGCGCTACCCCGAGCTGATCCGCCGCACCGCGCGCGCGATAGGCGCGACCGCGCAGGTCGCCGGCGGTGTGCCGGCAATGTGCGACGGTGTGACGCAAGGCCAGCCGGGCATGGAGATGAGTCTGTTCTCGCGCGACGTCATCGCTCTCGCCACCGCCGTGGCGCTGTCGCATGACATGTTCGACGCGGCGCTCTACCTCGGCATCTGCGACAAGATCGTGCCGGGCCTGATGATCGGCGCGCTGACGTTCGGCCATCTGCCCGCGATCTTCGTGCCCGCAGGGCCGATGCCGAGCGGTATTTCCAACGACCAGAAATCCAAAGTGCGCCAGCTCTACGCCGAAGGCAAAGCGAATCGCGAAGAACTGCTTGAGGCCGAAGCCGCGTCGTACCACGCGCCGGGCACCTGTACGTTCTACGGCACGGCGAACTCGAACCAGATGCTCATGGAATTGATGGGCCTGCACCTGCCCGGAGCCAGTTTCGTCGCGCCGAACACCGCGCTGCGCGAAGCGCTCACGGTGGCCGCGGTCGAACGCGTCGCCGCGATCACCGCGCTCGGCCAGGAATACACGCCGATCGGCCGCATCGTCGACGAACGCGCAATCGTCAACGGCATCGCCGGCCTGCATGCGACGGGCGGCTCGACGAATCTGCTGCTGCACATCGTCGCGATCGCGCGCGCCGCGGGCATCATCGTCACGCTCGAAGACTTCGACGCGATCGCCGGCGCCGTGCCGCTGCTCGCCCGCGTCTATCCGAACGGCAAGGCCGACGTGAATCAATTCCACGCCGCAGGCGGATTGAACTTCCTCATTGCGCAACTGCTCGACGCGGGGCTCGTCCATGCCGACGTGCTCACGGTGAACGGCACCGGCCTCGATGGCTACCGCAAGCACGCGCTGCTCGACGCCGAGAAAAAACTTTCCTACGTGCCGGTTGCCGCGGCGAGCTACGACGAAACCGTGCTGCGTTCCGCGTCGAATCCGTTTCGCGCCGATGGCGGCCTGAAGGCGCTCACTGGCAATCTCGGTAGCGCGGTAATCAAAATTTCTGCCGTTGCGCCCGAGCGCGCCGTGATCGAAGCGCCCGCGATCGTGTTCGAAGAACAGGACGACGTGAAGGCGGCATTCGAACGCGGTGAACTCGACCGCGATTTCATCGCCGTGGTGCGCTTTCAAGGTCCGCGCGCGAACGGCATGCCCGAATTGCACAAGCTAACGCCGACGCTCGGCGTGCTGCAGGACCGCGGCTACAAAGTTGCGCTGGTCACTGACGGGCGCATGTCAGGCGCTTCGGGCAAAGTGCCTGCGGCGATCCATCTCACGCCCGAAGCCGCAGCCGGCGGCGCGATCGCGAAAATCCACAACGGCGACATCGTCCGCCTCGACGCGAACGCGGGCACGCTCGAAGTCAAAGTGGATGCGGCGACGTTCGCCGCGCGCGAGGCTGCCAAGGATCATAACCTCGCATCGCATCACGTCGGCCTGGGGCGCGAATTGTTTTCGCTCTTCCGTGATACCGTCGGGCCCTCCGACGCCGGCGCGAGTGTGTTTTAGCTTTCTCTGCTGCCGTCATTCCCGCTTGACCAGCCGTCCGGCTGTTGAAAGCCGCGAGAATGACAAAACAATATTTCAGTATCGAAGACCCTTTCCCATGACCACCCCCATCGAAAAGAAACAAGCCGAAGTCGAAAAAACCTTGCGCCTTGCGCCTGTCGTCGCCGTCGTCGTAATCGAGGATCTCGCCGCTGCAGTCCCGCTCGCGAAAGCACTGGTCGCCGGCGGCATTCCCGCCATTGAAATCACCTTGCGCACGCCGGTGGCAATCGATGCGATCCGCGCCATCTCCAGCGAAGTCGAAGGCGCCGTCGTCGGCTCGGGCACGGTACTGACGCCTGGCGATCTGAAAGCCTCCGAGCGCGCCGGCGCGCGCTTTGCCGTGTCGCCGGGCGCGACCGACGCGCTGCTCGCCGCCGCGGATGCGAGCATGCTGCCGTGGCTGCCCGCTGCCGCGACGGGTAGCGAAGCGATGCGACTGTTCGAGCGCGGTTACCGCTTCCAGAAATTCTTCCCGGCCGTGCCGGCCGGTGGCGTCAATCTGCTCAAGGCCTGGGCGTCGCCGCTGCCCGGAATCAAGTTCTGCCCGACCGGCGGCATTCGCGAAAACACCGCGCCGGATTTCCTTGCGAGTCCGAACGTCATCTGCGTCGGTGGCACGTGGCTGAGCCCGGCCGACCTGCTCAAAGCCGGCGACTGGAAGAAGATCGAAGAACTCGCGCGCACGGCCGCAGCTTTGAAAGCCGCGAAGTAAGTGGCAGCGGAATTGTCACAAACAAGGCGCGCTGTCGGCACGCGCACAGCTCACGTGCAGGCGGTGCCGATATAGTGCCGTGTAGTTCGCCAGCACGCCGTTCACGCTGCCATTGACAAGCTGATTGATCCAGAAACCGGTGACAGGTTGTCCGATCAGCACATTGCCATTCGCCGCGACAAGACGATGGTTCTGACCGTATTGGCCCGCCAAGTTCAGTTCGGCCCACCCGTTCTCGAATGGGGCCACGGAATATATGCCGGTTACAAGTTGCGACGCGACGATTTTCGAGTAGGACTGTTGTTGACCGAAGGTCACGATCTGCGTCTCGTAGGCCAGCCCTAAATTCAATGGAGGCTGTCCGAAGCCACCGAAGGAAATGGGACCCATTTGCTCTCGATTGAATACGTCTAGATCAACCGGGCTGAGCGCCGTGCCGCCATTGGCGCTGGTGAACTGGATATCGAACGGAGCGCGTGCGCCATCGACGGCGAAGTAAGGATCGACATAGAACCGCTTCGTCGGATAGGTGATCACCCATTCCGATGCAGCGGCGATGCTCTTTGATGTCCAGTATTCGTTCTGGATCTTGTCCGCCATGAACACGGCGGACACCGCATCGACGGGATGCGAATAAGTGAGGGACAGCGACCCGTCGTCGGTGCAGATATCCGCCGTCGCGGAAGTGGCGCTGGAAATATTCGGCGTCAGCGAGTCCGGCCGACTGTGCTCGCCACGACCGTCCTTGGCATAAAACTGAGCGATGGCCTCGGCGGGATAAGAAAACACCGTGCCGTTCGCAACATTCAGAATCACACCGTTGCCGAACAGACCGCCCGAAGGCGGCCCGATGTCTTTAGTTGGATCGAGCGTCCACTGCCCGCCACTCGCCCATGCGGCGACGATGCTGGGGCAATTTTCAGGAACGCCATTTGCTGCGTGACTGATCGCATCCAGCGTCGCGCTCGACGTCACCGTGCCCATTTCGATGATCTCGATATGCCCCTCGCGCGTACGCGTCGTGTAGATGGGGCCGCCGTCCTTGGCCTGAGCGCCGGTGCCATCGAAATTCGTCGTCGTGAAAGGGAGCGCCGTCTGAACCGTTGTCGGCAGCGTAGGTACGGTGCAACTGGCGTCATTGGTGAAGATCGCAGCGCCACCATTACCGGCATCGATCACTGCACCGACCCAATAATCGTGCGGTGAAAGATAGAGATTGAAATCCTGCACGTCGCGGCCGTTGTAGCCTTCTAGCAGACGTACTTTGATGGCCTTGCCGATGGTCGTCGAGTTCGTGATCGTAACGAAGGTCGTGTAACCGCCGTTGACCGTGTAGTAGGGATAAACCAGCACCTGTCCCAGTCCGTTGGGATTCAGATGCATTGCTGTCACCGTGGATGCGCACAAACTCAGAGCGATGCCGCCCCATGTCGCGGAAACTGCCTGTTTCATAACGTGCTCCATCGACGTCCCTAGCCTCATGCTATTCCCGACGACGTCGACCGTACAAGCGCCCCGACCCGCTTTTATTTTATCGGCGCGCCGCCCGGCCGCACCGGCCCGGTCGAGCCGCGAATCACGAGCGTCGGACTGAAGCCGACGTTGTCGATGCTCTGTTCGGCGTGACGGCCGTGTTTGAGTTCGCCGATCAAGCGCTCGGTTGCGCGGCGTGCAATGTCTCCAGTGGCCTGTTTGGCCGTGGTCAGCGCCGGCCAGCATTGGCGCGAGAACGGGCTGTCTTCGAAGCCCGCGATCGACAGGTCGTACGGGACGTTCAAGTTGGCGGCTTTGGCCGCGGCGAGTACGCCGGCGGCGATCTCGTCGTTCGAGCCGAAGATCGCGGTCGGCGGATTCTTCAGCGCGAGCAGCTTGCGCGCGCCGCGAAAGCCGTCGTCGAACGAGTAGTCGCCTTCAACGATCAGCGCTTTGTCGAGCGCGATGCCGTAATGCTTTAGCGCATCCTCGTAACCTTGATAGCGCTCAGGACTCGAGCGGTGCGCCTTGCCGCCCCAGAGAAAGCCAATGCGCTGGTGGCCGAGCTGGATCAGATGCTCGGTGACCGCATATGCCGCATCGCGGTCATCAACGAAGACGCAAGGAAATCCGTCGCGCGGATCTTCCGCAGCAGACAGAATGCGCACGAACTTGATTTTGTTCGAGGCGAGAAATTGGATGAGTTCCATACGCTCGGACATCGGCGGCGCGAGCACTAACCCGGCGAGACGCGAGCGCTGCACCAGTTCGCGCAATTCTTCGGCGAGACCGGGTGAATTCGAATCGCAGGGATGGATATTGAGATCGAACCCCGTTTCGCGGCACACCGACAACACGCCGTTCTGCATCGCGATGACGTAATAGGCGTTCGGATTGTCGTAGACCATGCCGATCGTGTACGACTTCGCGCTGCGCAGGCTACGCGCGGATTGATCGGGCTGGTAGCTGAGTTCAGCAATCGCGCGCTCCACGCGCTTGCGCGTCGCTTCGAGCACCGAGGGTTCGTGATTGACGACGCGGGAAACGGTTTTCAACGACACTTTCGCGCGTTTGGCGACATCTTTAATCGTGGCGCTGCGCCTGTGCGTCGTCGTATCCGCATTCATCTGTGTCATCTGCTTTGCAATTCCCGCCTATTGTCACTGAAAGCCGCCGAAGCGGCCAGTTGAACACCACACTCCGCGCACACGCCGCGCAAGATTGCCGCGGGCGCAAATGATCTTCGTCGCCACCGGGGTTAATTCGTTCTCGCCGGGAATACCGAAACTCAGGTCACGAAAAACCAGTTTTATTCCACCGTTGTCATCGACTCGCACTTCTTTATACCGCTTTCAGCAAGCATTTTCGCCACTTTCCTGCCACGTGAATAAATTTTGTCACGAAATATTGACAACGTTGTCACCTTGCTGGAAACTGCGCCGCGACCGATGAAATTCGACCACGTCGGCAGTGCTGGGGGATTCCGGCCACGTTCCGGAACGTTGCAATCCTGAAGCGGGGAAGCGGTACACGATGCAAGGCGCAGGTCCGCAAATCGTCGATCAGCCGATGCTGCACGCACGTGCCGCGTCCACTGCGAACGCGCCTTTTCTCGCCGCCGACGTCGGCGGAACCCATGCGCGCATCGGTTTGATCCAACCCACTCCCGGCCCCGCCGGCCGCGGCGCGAAGCTGAGCGTTCTGCACTACCGCAAGTTCGCCTGCGCCGACTATGCCAACCTGCACGACATCCTGCGCGAATTCACCGACTCCGTCGACGGCCCCGTCGCGCGGCACGCCTGCATCGCCTGCGCCGGTTTGCTGCGCGGCGACGATCTGATCAATGCCAACCTGCCCTGGCGCGTGTCGATTTCGCGCCTGCGCAGCGAACTGCAGCTCGAACGCGTCATCCTCGTCAACGATTTCAAGGCCGTCGCCTACGCCGCGCATTTCCAGGGCGTGGCGCAGTCGAGCCTCATTGCGGGCAGCGGAGCGATCGATCCGACGCAGCCGCGGCTCGTCGTCGGTCCCGGCACCGGCCTCGGCGCCGCGGTGCTGATTCCGGGCGAGACACGCCCCGGCATTCTCGCCACCGAAGGCGGCCATGCGGCGCTCGCTGCACGCAGCGAACTCGAACTGGAAATCCTGCGCCACCTCGGTCACGGCTCGCGGCATGTGCCCAACGAGCAGATTTTCTCCGGCCCCGGCCTGCTGACGCTCTATCGCACGCTCTGCGTGCTGCGCGCCGCGCATGTGCAATTCGAATCGCCCGCGCGGATCACCGCGGCCGCGCTCGCGCGCAGCGATGCACTCGCGGTCGAAGCCGTGGACATTTTCTGCGCTTGGTTTGGCAGCCTGATCGGCGATCTCATCATGACGCTCGGCGCATACGGCGGTGTCTATCTCGCCGGCGGCGTGCTGCCGCAGATTCTGCCGCTGCTGCGCGAAAGCGAATTCGCGGCGCGCCTGGGCGACAAAGGTGCGCTGCGCGAGGTTCTCGAACGCGTTCCGGTGCACCTGATCGATCACGGCCAGCTCGGCGTGACCGGTGCAGCGCACTGGTTTCTCGATCACGAATACGAAGAAACAAAAAGCTGAAACAAGTTCAAGGAGAACTAGAAGAACACGGGAGGAGTGATGGGTGCGGGACGCACGCTTAGAAGAATACAAAAGAAAAAAGCAAAAGGGCTGGAGACTCGGCGAACGTCCAGTCTTCCTGACAACACAATTTTGAGAGGGCCAACATGAAGTACTCCAAGACCATGCTCGCGGCGAGCATCGCCGCCAGTCTGTGCGCTACCGCACTTGCCTATGCCGCCGACCCGGTTCCGGCCGATCCGCAGCAGACGCAGTCCCCGTCGGATACAGAAGCGAACAAGAAGAAACCCGCCGAGGAACTCGGCACCGTCGTCGTCACCGGCATCCGCGACACCGAAGCCAGATCGCTCCAGCTCAAGCAGGCCTACGACTCGCATGTCGAGATCATCACCGCCGAGGACATCGGCAAGCTGCCGGCGAAGAACGTCGCCGACACCCTCGAGCGCCTGCCGGGCGTCAACATCTCCTCGTCGAGCGCGAGCGAAGGCGGTTTCGATGAAAACGACCGTGTCTCATTGCGCGGCACCAACCCGAGCCTGACCCAGACCCTGATCAACGGCCACACCGTCGGTACCGGTGACTGGTTCGTGCTCAGCCAGGTGCAGACGGTCGGCCGCAGCGTCAGCTACACACTGCTGCCGTCGGAAATCGTCAGCGAAGTCGTCGTGCACAAAACTTCCGAGGCGAAGATCCTCGAAGGCGGCGCGTCCGGCTCGGTGGACATCATCACGCGCAAGCCGCTGGAATACAGCAAGGATCTGACTGCCTCGGCGTCGATCGGCGGCGTCTATTCCGATCAGCCCGACAACACCAAGCCGCAGTTCAGCGGCCTGGTCAACTGGAAGGTCAACGACAGCTTCGGCATTCTCGGCCAGTTGTTCTACGAAGAGCGCTCCCTACAGCGTGAAGGCCAGGAAGTCGTAGGCGGCTACAACCAGATCGCCGCGACCGATCCGATCGCCAAAGCGCATCCCGATCTCGCCGGCGTGTACTACCCGAACGAAATCGGCGCGGTGCTGTTCACGCAGACCCGCAAGCGCGAAGGCGGCGTGATCGATCTCGAGTTCAAGCCCTCCGACACCCTCACGCTCAACCTCAACGGCTTCTACTCCAAGCTGAAGGCCGACAACTACAACCGCAACTACATGATGTGGGGTAGCCAGTTCGTCAACAGCGGCGCGGGCTTCGGCTCCAACTACACGGTCAAGAACAATGTGCTGACGTCGGCCACCTTCGCTCCGGTCGCCGGCAGCACGGCGCCGTACGTCGTATACGATCAGATTTCGCGTCCCGGCGCGTCCTCAAAGTCGGATTACGTGACCTTCGACGCCGATTGGCGCGCAACCGACAGGCTGACTTTCAAAGGCCAAGCCGGCATCACCAACGGCAGCGGCAAGAGCCCGACGCAGGACGTGATGGAGCTCGGCGGTCAGGCCGGCGCCGGTGCGAGCTGGAACATGCACGGCATCAATTCGCCGATTGACTGGACGATGGGCGGCGACAATTCTTCGCCGTCCGGCATCTTGCCGTCGGCCGGCTGGATCTTCGGCGAGCAAGGTATCGATGTAAAGGACAAGGAGAAGTGGGCGCAGGCCGACGGCGAGTTCGCAGTCGACAGCGGCGCGCTCTCCACGATCGACTTCGGCGTGCGTTACGCCAAGCACACGCGCGAGAACCTGTTCGACGTGGCACAGGGCCCGAACTGGGCGACCAACTGGCAAGATCCCTCCGGCTATCCGACCGGCTCCTTCTCCAACTATCCGGGCGACTTCGGCAGCAACGTCGGCGGCAGCTTCCCGGGCAATATCTGGTACTGGACGCCGGCGCAGCTCGCAGCGATCGATGCCAAGTTTGCCAACCGCGATCCGGTCGCCCGCTTCTACTTCAACGACATCTACTCAGTGAAGGAGACGGACAAGGCCGCTTACATGCAATTCAACTTCGTCGGCAACGGCTGGAGCGGCAACCTCGGCGTGCGCTACGTCGGCACCGATTCGGACATCAGCTACAGCTCGACCAGCCCGCAGGAAAAGATCGTCACCGGCCCGATCACGGGTTCCGCATTCGGCGACTACTACTGGAACACGGCCAAGACCAGCAAGGACAATTTCCTGCCGAGCGGCAACATCAAGTTCGACATGCGCGACGACATGGTGCTGCGCGTGGCCGCTTCGCAGACGATGACGCGTCCGGACTACTCCGCCCTGGCCGGCTTCGTTTCGCTCGACGACCTCACCCACACCGGCAGCGGCGGCAACCCGCAGCTCAAGCCGATCGTGTCGACCAACGTCGACGTGGCCTGGGAGTGGTACTTCGCGCCGCGCGGCCTGCTGTCGGTCAGTGCGTACAACATGGACCTGAAGAACTACATCAACTTCGGCAACGAGACGCGCACCTACAAGGACATGCAGGCGAGCGAAAACGCCGGCCACGACATATTCAACAGCTACCTCGTCAGCGTGCCGCACAACGTCGACGGCCACGTCAAGGGGGTTGAGTTCAACTATATCCAGCCGATCGGCGAGAACTTCGGCGTCGCCGCGAATTACACCTACGCGGACGGCGGCACCGACGGCGGCGGCCCACTGCAAGGCAACTCGCGCAACACCTACAACCTGTCGGGCTATTTCGAAAACTCGCTGTTCAACGCCCGCCTGTCGTACACCTATCGTTCGACGTTCTACGCCGGTGTGAGCCGCACCGACACGTTCTACCAGCAAGGTTCGGGCACGCTGAACGCCTCGTTCGGCTACGCCGTCGCGCCGTGGGCGACGATCACCCTCGATGCGATGAACATCAACAACCCGAAGCTCAAGTACTACACGCAGAGCGCCGCCTACGGCAATCAGCCGTACGCGTTCTACGTGAACGGCCGTCAGTACTACGTCACCCTGCGCTTGAAGTTCTAACCCTGCGACAAGCATCCCTGCTCCCGTTGCCGGGAGCAGGGGCAGGCAGGGAGCAATGCGGCCCTACTCTTTTCAAGGCGTTCTCCAGCCGTTGCGGGCCTTGTGTCATTTGAGGCCCGCTTTTTTTTGTGCGTTTCCAGGGACGGTATGATCGACCCCTCTTCGACGGTACGCATTCCCATGCCCAACGCACCTCGTTTCGCCAGCAAGATCCTTTGCGCCATCGTCGTCGCGTCGACCTTGGTCCTTGCCAACTGCCGCAGTACGAATCCGATCACCGCACCAACGAACGCCATGCCGACGGCACCTGCCGCCGAAGCGCCGCTTTCCCTGATTCCTGCACCGTATTCCCTGCAACGCAACCCCGGCTATTTCGAAGTGCACGATGGCACCGTGCTGCGCGTGCAGACTTCGACGCCCGAAATGGGCGCCGTCGCCCGGTGGCTGAGCGAGGCCGTGCTGCGCACGCGCGGCCTGCACCTCAAGATCGAACAGCTCGATCCGACCAAGACCGACCTGAAACTCAGCGAAGGCCCCGGCATCGACGTATTCCATGAGAAGCCGGACGAAGACTCCGACTACAGCGAACACTACGCGCTCAACGTGTCCGAAAAAGGCATCGAGATCGAAGCCTATACCGCGCACGGTTTCTTCAACGCTGCCACGACGCTATGGCAACTGCTGACGCCGGACGGCAAGATGTCGGGACCGGTGCGCGTTCCCTGCCTGCGCATCGAGGACCATCCGCGCTTTGCCTGGCGCGGTTTGATGCTCGATCCAGCACGGCACTTCCAACCGCCCGAGTACGTTAAGCAATTCATCGACTGGATGGCGCTGCACAAATACAACGTGCTGCACTGGCATCTGACCGACGACCAGGGCTGGCGCATCGAAATCAAGAAATATCCAAAGCTGACCGAGGTCGGCGCCTGGCGCACGCCTGCCGGCAAGGATGCGAGTGACAAACGCGTCGGCGGTTACTACACGCAGGAACAGATCCGCGACATCGTCGCCTACGCGCAGCAGCGCTTCGTCACGATCGTGCCCGAGATCGAGATGCCGGGCCACGCGCAGTCCGCGATCGCCGCGTATCCGCAGCTCGGCGTCACCGGCGTGAATCCCGGCGTTTCGCACGACTGGGGCGTGCACACATATCTCTACAACGTGGAAGCCCCCACCCTCGTCTTCCTGCAGAACGTCCTCACCGAGACGATGGCGCTGTTCCCATCGAAGTACATCCACATCGGCGGCGATGAGGCAGCAAAGGATCAGTGGCAGGCATCGAAGCGCGTGCAGCAGCGTATGCGTGCGCTCGGCATTAAGAACGAAGCAGAGCTGCAGAGCTGGCTCATCAAACGCACCGAGACCTTCCTCGCCAAGCATGGACGCAAGCTGATCGGCTGGGACGAAATTCTTGAAGGCGGCCTGCCGCCGCGCGCAACGGTGATGTCTTGGCGCGGCACCAAAGGCGCGATCGAGGCTGCAAAGCAGGGCCACGATGTTGTGCTTTCGCCCGATCCCGATTTGTATTTCGATCATCTGCCGACCCAGCTCGCCGAAGAGCCGGCCGGCCGGCCGAGCCCGATCACATTGCAACAGGTCTACGATTTCAATCCGGTTCCGAAAGAACTCAGCGCGGCCGAAGAAAAGCACGTGCTCGGCGCGCAGGCCAACCTGTGGAGCGAATATCTGCCGACGCCGGACAGCGTGACGCGTGCTGCCTACCCGCGCGCAGCTGCGCTCGCCGAGGTGCTGTGGTCGCCGGCGTCAGCGCACGATTGGCATGGCTTTCTCGAACGTTTCGTCGCCCAGGTCGAGCGTTATCGTCGAATCGGCCTCGGTTATTCGCAGACTTCGTTCGCCGTGGATATCCGCAGCGCCTACGATGCGAAAACGCGGAACGTCGGAATCGATCTCAGCAATCCGACCAACTTCGGCTCGATTCGCTACACGCTCGACGGCAGTGCGCCGACGCCGCAATCGATGCTTTATCGCGCGTCGTTCACAACACCGGCGCGCGGCGAGATTCGTGCGACGACATTCGAGCGCGGCGTCCCCCTCGCCGATGCGCGCGTGCGCAAGCTCGATCCGTCGGCGCTGCGACATCGAACCTCCTCCGAACTCGCCTCCTGTCGTCCGGGTAAAGGTTTGCCGTTGAAATTGCCCGATGTCGCTGCGGCGGAAGCGTCGAACATAGCTTATTTGGTCGATATCTTCGAACCGTGCTGGGTGTGGACGCAGGCCGATCTCGACGGCATCGCGCGCATCGAGATCGACGCAGCCAGCCTGCCGTACAACTTTCAGCTGTGGCACGACATCAAGCAGGTCGTCGACCGCAAACCGGAGAAATATCCTGCGGGCGAGTTGCAGCTTCGCCTCGATCGCTGCGATGGCGATGCACTCACAATCGTGCCGATCGGAGCACTGGCCGCGCAGCCGCATAGCGCAAAACTCGACATCGAACTCACCGCACGCACGGGCACGCACGACCTCTGCTTGCAATTCGCCAGCGGCGGGCACGACCCGTTGTACGTCATCGACGCGGTGCAGTTGGTGCCGCGCCCGTGACCGCCGCCTCGCGCCGCCTGCTTTCCCTCGACGCGCTGCGCGGTTGCACGGTCGCGGCCATGCTGCTGGTCAACGATGCCGGCGACTGGGAGCACGTCTACGCACCGCTCGAACATGCGCAGTGGCATGGTTTTACCCCGACCGACCTGATCTTTCCGTTCTTTCTGTTCGTGATGGGCGTATCGGCCGGGCTTGGCATCGTGCCGCGCGCCGAACAAGGCGCTGATGCAGCCGCGCTGTTCCGCAGGGCATCGATGCGCGCGCTGCGAATCATTGCACTCGGTCTGGCGATCAATCTGCTCGCGGCGTGGCTATTGCCCTGGGCGCATGTGCGCCTTCTGGGCGTGCTGCAACGTATCGGCCTGTGCTTCGCCGCGACCGCGGTATTCGCGATCTGGTTCAAGCCACGCGTGTGGTGGATGACGATCGTCGCTTTGCTCGCCGGCTACTGGGCGATCCTCCTCGCCGGCGGCACGATCGAGCCCTGGGACAATATCGTCAGCCGTGTCGACAGCCGCATCTTCGGCTCGACCGTGTACTCGATCGACGCAGCGACCGGGCGCGGCCACGATCCCGAAGGCCTGCTCAGCACGCTGCCTTCGCTGGCGACAAGCCTGTTCGGCCTCTGTGCATCGATCTGGCTGCGCAGCGGCCAACGCCGTCTTCTGCTGATTGCCGGCGTCGCTGCGGTTCTGCTCGCCGCGTTGTGGTCACAGTGGCTGCCGTTCAACAAGAATCTGTGGACGTCATCGTTTGCGCTCTGGTGCGCGGGCTGGTCGATGCTCGCCCTGCTCGCGTTTCATGTCGCGATCGACCGCAAACACTGGCCGCCGCTCGGCCGGCGCTTCGGCGTCAACGCGATCGCGGCGTATGCGGGTTCGGAACTGATGCAGATACTGCTGCCGGCCTTCGGCTGGCAACAACCGATCTACGATCGAGCATTCGCCGGCTGGATCACGCCGCTCGCCGGCCCGTATGTGGCTTCGCTGGCGTACGCGATCGCCTTCGTCGCGTTGTGGTGGCTGATCGTCTTCGCGATGGATAAGCGGCGCATCTACATCAACCTCTGACCGGTTGGCCCGCCGTTCCCGCAACAACGGGAACGGCAAGGCAGGAGAAACCCGCGTGCGAAATCGCCCGCGCTACTGCAGGCGATCTTCAACGATCTTGACCTCGGTCGACTTGCGCAGCGCATCGAGGAAGCCGCGCACCGCGTCGTTCGAATAACCCTGCGTCAGCTGATTGCGCGCGGCTTCGCGCGACTTCGCATCGAGCTTGGACGGATCGGCGTCTTTCACCGCCGTGAGCGCGACGAGTGCATAGGCGTCGTTGGCCAGGGCGACTTCGGCCGTTGTCGGCTTGTCCGCCGCGGCGGGGCGTGCAAGCTTGAACACTTCGGCGACGAGCCTGCCGTCGAGATTCGCGGCATTGCGGCCGATATCTTTCTGCGCGTCGACCTTAGCCTTGACCACCGCGGCGATCTGATCGAGCGTCTCGCCCTTCTGCAAACGCGCATACAGCGTATCGGCCTGCTCCTTCGCCTGCTTGGCGACCTGCTCGGCGACGAGTTTGCCGCGGATCTCCTCACGCACCTGATCGATCGGCTTCGGCGTCGGCTTTTCGTGCTGGTCTATGTGCACGAACGCGATGTGGTTCGGCGACAGTGTAATTGCATCCGAAGTGCTGCCTTCGACGAGCACGTTCGGTGAGAACGCCGCCTTGAGCACGGCCGGATTCGCCGCAATGCCTTCGCCGCCGGCGCGCGTAAACAGCGCTGTCTTCTGCACCTGCAGATTGAACGTCTTCGCGGCGTTGGCGAGCGACGGGTCATTGCCGAGCGAGTCAACGAGCTTGCCCGCGAGTTCGCTGTAGCGGCGCTCGTTTTCGGTCTCCATGTACTGCTTGGTCAGCTCGGCCTTCACTTCCTCGAACGGCTTGACGTTGCCCTCGCGCACATCGCGCAGCTGGATGATGTGATAACCCTCGGGCGACAGCACCGGATCGGAAACATCGCCCTTCTTCATGCCCCACAGCGCCGTCTCGAACGCGGGATCGGTCAGGCCTTTTTCGAGCCAGCCGAGGTCGCCGCCTTGCGACTTCGAACCGAGATCGTCCGACTTCTCTTTTGCTTCCGCGGCGAAATCCTTGCCCGCCTTGATTTCGGCGGCGATCGCCTTCGCTTTCTCCAGCGCCGCTTTTTGCGCATCGGCATTCGCGTTCTTTTCGACCTTGACGAGAATGTGCGAGGCCTGACGCTGCTCCGGCGCGGTGAACTTCGCCTTCTGATCTTCGTAGCGCTGCTTGAGCGTCGCTTCGTCCGGCGTCACTTCGGATTTCATCTTCGCCGCATCGAGTTCGATGTAGTCGAGCGAGATCTTCTCCGGCGTTAGGAACTGGTCACCGTGTTCTTTGTAGTACTTCTCGATGTCCGCGTCGGCGATCTTCACCGCTTCGCCCGTGGGTTTGTCGAGTTTGATATAGCTGAAGTCGCGCGTCTGATCACGCAGCTTGAGATAGCTGTCGATTTCCGCGTTCGTCACCACACTGGTCTGCGACAAGCCGGCGGGCAGCTGGCGCGTGGCCAAGTCCTTGATCACGTCGTCCTGGAACTGCGCCGCGGTGCGCCCTGCCGCTTGCAGACGCAGGCGATAGAGATTTGTGTCGAACTTGCCGTCGGTCTGGAACGCGGGAATGCTCTGGATCGCTTCGCGTACCTGAGTGATCGGCACCATGACGCCGAGCTTCTCGTTCGCATCCGCGAGAAGTTGTTCGTTGATCAGCTGGTCGAGCACCTGGCGCTTGCGCTCCGGCGTGTCGAACGCCGCCGCATCGAACTGTGGACCATAGGCTTGCTGCATCTGCGAGCGGAAGCGGTTGTACGCTTCGCGGAACTGGTCCTGACCGATTTCCTTGTCGCCTACCTTCGCCACGTAGGTTTCGCTCTTCGGATTCATGTACTGCTGGATGCCGAAGAATCCGCCGAACACGATCACGACGATGCCGAGAAGAATCTTGGCCGCGATACCGGAAAACCTGTCGTGCAATGTCTGCAACATGGAAACCTGCTCTTTTTGAAAAGTGCGGCCAAGGACGGCCGCCTCTTGATCTTCGCGTTCACGGATGAACGCACTGGTACCTCAAGTGCGGCCAAAAATGGCCGCTTTTTGATCTTCGCGTTCATGAACGAACGCACAAATACAATCCCAGATAAAACGAAGGCGCCTTGCGGCGCCTTCGTAAGTAATGGCGGAGTGGACGGGACTCGAACCCGCGACCCCCGGCGTGACAGGCCGGTATTCTAACCAGCTGAACTACCACTCCGCGCTAACTGTCGGAATCCGGCACGGATGACATTGCAGGACTCCAATTCTTTTTTTGCCTTACCGCTACGAGTGGTAACCCGCATCGAGTTTGGTGGGTGCTGAGGGTTTCGAACCCCCGACCCTCGCCTTGTAAGGGCGACGCTCTACCGCTGAGCTAAGCACCCTTGGCAGGCGAGCCGCTTAGTTTAGAGCATCTTTCAGAGCTTTACCAGCTTTGAAGGACGGATTCTTCGAAGCCTTGATCTTGATCTGCTGGCCGGTACGCGGATTGCGACCCGTGCGCGCCGCGCGCTTGCGCGCGAGGAACGTGCCAAAGCCGACGAGGGCAACGCTGTCGCCCTTCTTCAGCGCCTTCGTGATCACTTCGATCACGGCCTCGACGGCACGGCCCGCATCGGCCTTGCTCAGTTCAGCCGAGTCGGCAACCGCAGAAACGAAATCACCCTTGTTCATGTTATGTCTCTCCCGAGTGGAATTGGCGAGCGCTCGCCGTTAGGTAATCGAAATCATCCGAAGCACACCTGCAGATCTCGAAGGCCTGGTCTGCTGGCTTCGTTTCCCGCATCTTTCGCGCATGCCCGAAGACTTTTGCGAAGTGCGGCGCGAACTTTATACCAGCCCGTTTCACCGGGCGCAACACCAATTGCAATGCGCCCTGCAGCGATTTTCGAGTTAGCGCGAACGACACCGATTTGGTGCAGGACGGCTTGACATGCTGGTCAGGAATTTGCATGCCGGCGCGATGCACCGGCATGGATTTCGACGTCAGTGAGGACGTACGGCAGTGGATCCGGCCGCATCGTCGGCCGCCGGTTCCGATGCAACATTTTGCGCATTTTCCACTTTTTCCCGCAGCGGCGAGAGCGGACGCTCGAGCGCGATGTCGAGCACCTCATCGATCCAGCGCACCGGCTTGATCTTGAGCGACTCGGTGACGTTCTTCGGAATTTCCGCCAAGTCTTTCTCATTTTCCTCGGGGATGATCACGGTCTCGATGCCGCCGCGATGCGCTGCGAGCAGCTTCTCTTTCAGGCCGCCGATCGGCAGCACGCGGCCGCGCAGCGTGATCTCGCCGGTCATCGCGACCTCGGAGCGCACCGGCACCTTGGTCAGCGCCGAGACGAGCGCCGTGCACATGCCGATGCCCGCGCTCGGGCCGTCCTTCGGCGTCGCGCCTTCGGGCACGTGAATGTGAATGTCGTATTTCTGATGGAAGTCCGCCTCGATACCGAGCCGCTCCGTGCGCGCACGCACGACCGACAACGCGGCCTGGATCGACTCTTTCATCACGTCGCCGAGCTGCCCCGTGTTCACCAGACGGCCCTTGCCGGGCACGATCGAGGCTTCGATGCTGAGCAGCTCGCCGCCAACGGAAGTCCACGCCAAACCCGTCACCAGGCCCACTTCGTTCTGCAGTTCCCTGCGACCGAACTGGAATTTCTGCACGCCCAGATAGCGATCGAGATTCTTGCTGTCGACCGTCACCTTGCCGCGCTTCTTCTCCGTCTTGCCGGACTTCTTCGCCTTGTCCGCAGCCAGCGTCAGCTCGGTCACGACCTTGCGGCAGATCTTCGCGATCTCGCGCTCGAGGTTGCGCACGCCCGACTCGCGCGTGTAATAGCGAATCATGTCGCGGATGACCTCGGTCTTTACCGCGATTTCCTCGGGCTTGAGGCCGTTCGCCTTGACCTGCTTCGGCAGCAGATAGCGCTCGGCGATATTGATTTTCTCTTCTTCGGTATAACCCGGGATGCGGATCACTTCCATGCGATCGAGCAGCGGGCCCGGAATGTTCAGCGAGTTCGCGGTCGCGATGAACATGACCTCGGACAGGTCGAAATCGACCTCGAGGTAATGATCGTTGAACGCGTGGTTCTGCTCCGGATCGAGCACCTCCAGCAACGCCGAAGACGGATCGCCGCGAAAATCCATCGACATCTTGTCGATCTCGTCGAGCACGAACAGCGGATTCTTCGTGCCGACTTTGTTGAGATTCTGGATCAGCCGCCCCGGCATCGAGCCGATGTAGGTGCGGCGATGGCCGCGAATCTCGGCCTCGTCGCGCACGCCGCCGAGCGACATGCGTACGAACTTGCGCCCGGTCGCCTTGGCGATCGACTGGCCCAGCGAGGTCTTGCCCACGCCCGGCGGTCCGACCAGGCATAGGATCGGGCCTTTCATCTTCTTCACGCGCGATTGAACGGCCAGATATTCGACGATGCGCTCCTTGACCTTCTCCAGGCCGAAGTGGTCGGTGTCGAGCACTTCCTCGGCGGCGCCTAGGTCCTTACGTACTTTGCTGCGCTTCTTCCACGGCGCGCCGACGAGCCAGTCGATGTAATTGCGCACGACGGTCGCTTCCGCGGACATCGGTGGCATCTGCTTGAGCTTGTTCAGCTCGGCACGCGCCTTCTTCTCGACCGCGGGCGGCATGCCGGCCTTGTCGATCTTCTTGGTCAGCTCTTCGACCTCGTTCGGCGCATCCTCACCTTCGCCCAGTTCCTTCTGGATCGCCTTCATCTGCTCGTTGAGGTAGTACTCGCGCTGGCTCTTCTCCATCTGCGACTTCACGCGGCCGCGGATGCGCTTTTCGATCTGCTGCACGTCGATTTCGCCGTCGACGAAACCCATGAGCATTTCGAGGCGGTCGGCCACATCGGCCGTTTCCAGCACGCGCTGCTTGTCCTGCAGGCGGATCGACAAGTGTCCCGCGATCGTGTCGGCGAGGCGGCTCGCGTCGTCGATGCCGGAGAGCGTCGCCAACAGTTCTGGTGGAATCTTGCGGTTCAGCTTGACGAACTGCTCGAACATCGACACGAGCGAGCGCGATACGATCTCGATCTCGCGCGACTCGCGCGTGTAGGCGGATTCGAGCGCGCGCGCGTAAGCGGTCATGATGCCGTCGCGTTCGGAGAAGCTCGATACTTCCGCGCGCATCACGCCCTCGACCAGCACCTTGATCGTGCCGTCGGGCAGCTTGAGCAGTTGCAGCACGGTCGCCACGGTGCCGATCGAATACAGATCGCCCGTCTGCGGATCGTCCGTGTCCGGGCTGCGCTGGGCGACGAGCAGGATGCGTTTGTCACCTTCCATCGCGAGGTCCAGCGCGCGTACGGATTTCTCACGCCCGACAAAGAGCGGAATCACCATGTGCGGGTAGACGACGACGTCTCGCAGCGGCAACACCGGCAATTCGTTGATGTTGGACAAATGCTGCTGGACGGGCGGGTTCGGAACGGGATTGGCCATTAGGTTTCCTGAATGCTTGTCTTGTCCGCGCCGCGATTCGCCTCGCACCGGGAAGACCGGACGAGACGAGGTTGACGCGGTATCACTATCACGTCAAGTGTGGACGATCGCGCAGTTTGCAAGCCGCACCAAAGGCGCGGAGCATTCAAGGCAACAGGAGAGCTGGCTGGCGCGACGGCCGGCCTGCGATGCGATGGCGGCGTTCAGGCCGCCTTAACGAGCAATTGTTCCGTCAGCTCGGTTAATTCGACCGGGGCAAAGAAGGATTGAGGATACAAATAGTCCTCGCCGGATTCGTCGACAATCCGTAACTGCCCATGATTTGCAGCCTCTTCATCGGGCAGAACTTCATACAGCTTGCGCAATTCTAATGACGCACCGTAGTCGTCATTGCGCACGCATACGACAAATTTGTGTTCGGACATGACTAATCCAAATAACGCTTGATCTTGAATTCCCGTTTGCCGATACCGGCAGCCTCGTACCAATGAAGTTCGACGACAGCAGAGCGTCCGTTCATAAAACGGACTGTTGCCATTCCCTTGCGCTTCCGCCAGTTGCCTAGGCCGTGAAACTTGCGCAAGCGGCTCAGTTCGCGTATCCCTGAGCCGCGCGCAATTGTTTCCGTCTCACGAATTTCGCCGACAATCTCGTAGAACATTCCAACACCGATTCCTTTCGGTAGCAACAAGTTGTGGCGCGATCAAACCTCTTCGAGTTCCTCGGTCTGCACCGCAGGCGTGGCCGCCTTCGGCGCCAGCGCCGCGCGCAGCTTGTCCTCGATTTCCTTCGCCGCGATCGGGTTGTCCTTCAGATACTGACGAGCGTTGTCCTTGCCCTGGCCAATGCGCTCGCCGCCGTAGCTGTACCAGGCGCCCGACTTTTCCACGATCTTGTTGTCGGAGCCCATGTCGATCAGCTCGCCCTCGCGGCTGATGCCTTCGCCGTAAAGGATCTCGGTGACGATTTGTTTGAACGGCGGCGCGAGCTTGTTTTTGACCACTTTGATCTTGGTCTGATTGCCGACGATCTCGTCGCCCTTCTTGACCGCGCCGATACGGCGGATATCCAGGCGCACCGAGGCGTAGAACTTGAGCGCGTTGCCGCCGGTCGTCGTTTCCGGGCTCTGCCCCGGCATCATCACGCCGATCTTCATGCGCAACTGGTTGATGAAGATGACCATCGTGTTCGAGCGCTTGATGTTCGCGGTCAGCTTACGCAATGCCTGCGACATCAGGCGTGCCTGCAGACCGGGCAACTGGTCGCCCATCTCGCCTTCGATTTCCGCGCGCGGGGTCAACGCGGCCACCGAGTCGACAACGATCACGTCGACTGCGCTCGAACGCACGAGCATATCGGCGATTTCCAGCGCCTGCTCACCCGTGTCGGGCTGCGACAGCAGAAGGTCCTCGACCTTGACACCCAGCTTTTCCGCGTAAATCGGATCGAGCGCGTGCTCCGCATCGATGAACGCGCACGCGCCGCCAAGCTTCTGCGCTTGCGCGATGACCTGCAGCGTCAGCGTGGTTTTGCCCGAGGATTCCGGTCCGTAAATCTCGACGACGCGACCGCGCGGCAAGCCGCCGATGCCGAGCGCGAGATCGAGCATGAGCGAGCCGGTGGGAATTGCCTCGATCACGTCGACCGCACGGTCGCCCATGCGCATGACCGCGCCTTTGCCGAACTGCTTTTCGATCTGACCGAGTGCGGCGGAAAGCGCCTTGCGCTTGTTGTCGTCCATTGCGGATTACCTCGAAGTGAAAGTTGAACGGGATCGTGCGTTGCGACGATCTCACCGATTGCGACAGCGCGAATTATCCCACAGCCGCCCTGGCCTAGCATGCACGAATTGCCGCGTCAGCTTGTAAGAATTTTCTGCACGCCGCGCAGCGCCGCGGCAACGCTCTGCCGGCGCACCGCGTCGCGGTCGCCGTCGAAGCGAAACAACTGCGCCTGGGCGTCGTCCTCGTCGCGTTGCCAGCCAATCCACACCGTGCCAACCGGTTTGTCCGGCGAACCGCCCGTCGGCCCGGCGACGCCGGTAACGGCAACGGCGACGGTCACAGCGAATCGCCTGCGCGCGCCGGCGACCATTTCGATCACCGTTTCCCGACTCACCGCACCGTAGCGTTCGAGTGTCGTGGCCTCGACCCCGAGCAGTTTCTGCTTCAGCGCGTTGCTATACGTCACCGCTCCGCCTTCAAACCAGGCGGACGACCCCGCGATATCGGTGAGGAGTTTTGCGATCCAGCCGCCCGTGCACGACTCGGCCGTCGCCAACAGCGCACCTCGCGCAATGAGCAGATCAGCGATCCGCTGTGCCGCCGCGGCTAGCTCGTGGTCGCTTGCGCCGGGGACGGCATCCGCGGAGGGAAGAGGTACGTTCATGGATTTTATCTCATGGAATTTCGGCAGTTGTTCTAGCGAATTGCGCCCAGTATGGCAAAGCGTCCCGTCCGCGGACGCTAGCGTACGCTTTCGTTCATCTCTGCGCGGCCCGGCAGCGCTATGATCGAACAGACGCGCCGTGGAAAAACGACTATGGCGATGATCTGGGGCAACCGCTTTCCGCTATTGCTGACGCTTTGTCTCTTCATCGGGGCATGCGCGACGCTGCGTACCGATATCCCCAGATCGCCGTCGCAGGCACTGCCCGTATCGTTCGATACCCCAGCCGGCCGCTACCTGCGCACGGAGCTCGATGCCCATCCCGGGCAATCCGGCTTTCGCCTCGTGACGACGGGGCCGAATGCGTTGCTGAGCCGCGTCGTGCTCACCGACCAGGCTGCGCACTCGATCGATTTGCAGTATTACATCTTCGAAAACGACGCGACCGGAAAACTCGTGGCTCAGCATCTCCTCGCTGCCGCCGACCGCGGCGTGCGCGTGCGACTGCTGGTGGACGACATGAATAGCGAAGGCAAGGACCGGCTGCTCGCCGCGCTGGAGGCACACCCGAAGATCGAAGTGCGCGTCTTCAACCCGTGGCTGACCCGCTCGCCGTCGCTGCCCTCGAAAATCGCCCAGTGGCTTCTCGAAGGCTCGCGCCTGAATCGACGCATGCACAACAAGTCGTTCATCGTCGACGGCAATGTCGCGGTCGTCGGCGGGCGCAACATCGGCGATCCGTATTTCGGCGCCAACGACAATGCGAACTTCCGCGACCTCGACGTGATCGCGATCGGTCCCGTCGTCACCCAAGCGGAGCAAGCGTTCGACGCGTACTGGAACAGCGACTCCGCCTATCCCGTGACCGCGTTTCGCGACATGCATGCAAGCGAAGCGGACCTCGCCCGCGTGCGCGCGGCGTTGACTCACGATGCGCGCCAATTCGCCGAGTCGGACTACGCCCAGGCCGCGCTCGATGCCCTGCCCGAGGGCGGGCCGAGCGCCGATCGTCGCGGAAGCTGGTTCTGGGGTGAGGCGGCGCTCGTCGCCGATGCGCCGGAAAAAGTCGAGATACACGAGGACCTTCCCAGCCTGCGAATCGGCCCGAAGGTCAAATCGATTTTCGACACTGCACAACACGAGGTGCTGCTGATCACGCCGTATTTCGTGCCCGGCAAAAGCGGCGTACGCAATCTTGCAGCGCTGACGCAGCGCGGCGTCGAGGTGAAGGTTCTCACCAACTCGCTCGCCTCGAATGATGAGATCGCGGCGCAGGCAGGCTATGCGAACTACCGACAGCCGATGCTCGCCGCAGGGGTGCAACTCTTTGAAATGCGTCCGTCGGCCAATACCGGCAGTCCAGAAATGACCTCCGGCGGAAAATCCGCCGGCGCCAATTTGCACGCCAAAGCGGCCACGGTCGACGGACGTTACTCTTTCGTCGGTTCGATGAATCTCGACCAGCGTTCCAAGCTGCTCAACACCGAAATGGGTGTGATCGTCGATTGTCCGGACCTCGCCGCGGCGATCGGCCGGACGTTCGCCACCGCCGCAGCGCCCTCGAATGCATATCGGCTAGAACTGCAATCCAACCGCATCCTCTGGATCGCCGACACCGACGGCCAGCTGAAGACCTTCACCGACGAACCGGACTCGACGTGGCGACGTCGGTTCGTGCTGCGCATACTGCGCATGCTGCCGATCGACGGTCTCCTCTAAATTCTTCTATTCGCGAAAAGCGCCCACCGAACGGCCTACCTCTCCATGACCCCGGGGCGGACTCAGCTAGAATTGCGCCAGCGAACGTTACGTCGCATTCCAAACCGAGCCTGATGACCCGCGACGACCTCGCCCAGCACACGCCATTGATGCGCCAGTATTCGCGGATGTTCAGATGGGCGGCATCCCTGCTCGCTTTCCGTTGCATTCAAACATTCGTTCATAACCGTTCGCCATGCCCTGGGCACAGCTTTTAGCCTCCCTGCGTACCCAAATCCTCGTTGGGCTGTGCCCAAAAGCCACGCCGTTTACAAGCGTAGATTCATCATCTCATCGCGTCCGTTTCCGACTTGCTTGGATCGAAAATGCATCAATACGACGCCGCAATCGGCTATTCTCTCGACAAATGCGGGTGGGGATGGCATGGCTGCCAACGAGGCGCTTTCGCGAACTTTGATTGATGCACAACTGGTCGATGCGGGCTGGAAAGTCAGCGACGGCATCAGCGTGCGCTTCGAGTATCCGCTGAGCGACGGCACTCGCGCCGACTACCTGCTCTGCGACCGCGATGGTCGCGGCCTCGCCGTGATCGAGGCCAAACGCAGCAGCGTGCACGCGCCGACCGCGGCGGATCAGGCCAAGCACTACGCCGAACTTGCCAAAGTCCCCTTCATTTTTCTGGCCAACGGCCACGAAATCTGGTTTTGGGACTATCAGCGCGAAGCGCATCCACGCCAGGTCGCGACGCTCTACTCGCAGGCCGACCTGGAGCGCCGCGCCG
>Ga0207694_10000817_pt1 | contig 27808 bp, 33 predicted proteins | sample KBSC34metaG_FD_184353 | JGI IMG/M metagenome (GOLD analysis project Ga0207694, IMG submission 184353) | Corn rhizosphere microbial communities from Kellogg Biological Station, Michigan, USA - KBS C3-4 metaG (SPAdes) (version 2) | ecosystem: Host-associated > Plants > Roots > Rhizosphere > Soil... | reverse complement strand
CCATCAGCAGCGGCAGCCGGTCACGCATGGTGACTCGCCTTCGCGAAGCCCGCTTCGGCGGGCGAAGGAAGGTCGGCCGGACACCGGGAACGAGCGTCTGCTCGCCTTGCGGCGTCGGCTCGCTTTCAGCGGAAAGGGATCGCGCGTGCTCATGCCGCGATCTCCCTTTGCGCCTCGCCTTCCACATCGGCGTTGAAGGCGAGAAGGAAATCGGCGGCTTTCGAAGCAAGGCTTGCGGCGCGAAAAATCGCCCGGTTGTCCTGCCGCAAAACCTCCAGCCAAGAAGCGATGTAGTCGGCATGGCGCACGGTCGGCTCGATGCCGAGGGTGGAGCAGGTGAATGCTGCCGTGATCTCGGCAACCAGTTCCTCACGCGCGTAAGCCTTGGTTCCGAAGGTACCGGAGAAGTCGCGGGCAAGGCGGGTCGGATGCCCGGTCCAGTGGCCAAGCTCGTGGAAGCAGGTGCGGTAATAGTTGATCTGTTCGAAGAATGCCGGTTGCGGTGGCAGCTGCACGAAATCGGCGGACGGCATGTAGAAGGCGCGGTCGCCGCCGATGCGGATATCAGCGCCGGTTGCCCTGACCAGCGCCTCGGCCCTTGGGACAATCTGGCGCTCGGGCAGCGGCTTGGCGTAGGCGTAAAAGTGTTCGGGCAGGCCCTCGCATTGCGCGACATTGAAGACGGTGAAGCGCTTGAGGAACGGCACCGCATGCGGCTCGTCGTCCTCTTGTCTGGCGCGTTCCTTCTCGTTCTTCGGGATGAAGCGGTCGGCGTGAACGATGGTCGTGCCGTGCTCGCCTTTGCGGACATTGCCGCCAAGCGAAAGCGCCTGCCGGAAGGTGAGCCAGTCCTGGCCCGGATAACCGTGCTCGATGACGGCGCCCCACAGGATCAGGATGTTGATGCCGGAATAGCCGCGCCCGGTGGCAGCATTCCTTGGCAGCCCAAGGCTTGCCTTGGCCGCGCCCCAAGGCTTGACCCAAGGCACGCGGCCCCGCTCCAGATCGGCGATGATGCGGTCCGTAATCTCCGAATAAAGGCTCGTTCGCCGCGGTTCGCTCCTCTTGCCGCCAACGTCTCCGCTAGCGCTGCGTTTGCCGGTCTTGCGCATGATCTTGTTCTCCGCTCGCCAATCTCGCCGCGCCCTCCCCGGAAGCGGGGTGGGCGGCGAAAACGACCGGAAAGGCCCACCGTCAGAGGTGGCCCGCATCCGCAGGACCGGAACGCCAGTGGAGGACCCTGAGCGGAACGCGAAGGGTTGCAGGCCGCCGCGGTGGGCCTAGAAGGGAGAGCCGCCCACACCGCGCCGCCGGGAAGGCCAAGCAGAAAACAGCGCCGCCCGAGGGCGGCGACCGTCACAGCCCGCAAGGGCTGCATACGCCAGGGGGCGAAGCCGTATGGCCGAGACCGCCTGAGCCTGAGCGAAGACGAGCGGGCTCGGTTCACGAGGACCCGGTGCGCGCAATCAGCGCGCAGGCGCCACTTTGCCGACGAAGTTCCCTGCGGTTATGCCGAAGCGCCCGGTGTAGTCGACGACATTTCCTTTAGGGACAGAAAGACTTCAAATCGCCGAAGCTGCCCCTTCAGGCCCGCTAACGACTGCCCCGCGCGAATATCACGGAAACTAGGATTGGAGACTGCCGCACGGTGGTTCCGAGGCACGGGTCAGCCAACGCATCTGCACAGCCTTCGCTTGGCCGCTGCTCAGCCGCGTTTTTGCACTTTGTCGATCAGTTGCGCTATTCCTTGGGCCGATACCGGCTTGCGGAAATGATAGCCCTGCATCTCGTCGCAATTGTTCTTGCGCAGGATTGCCACCTGATCGTCCGTCTCGACCCCCTCGGCGATGATCCTCAGATTGAGCTTTTGGCCGGGAGAGATCACGGCGGCGGCGACGGCCTGATCGTTACCGTCACTCGCCACGACGCCTGGCGGCTTGGCGCTTGAGCATGGCGGCGAGCTCGGCGGCAACCGTGATTACCGCCGCCTGAGCATCCATGACAAGCCTGGCGACGTCTCCGATGTTCGGGCGGCGTCCGGCGTTGATTGCGCGGGCCACAGAATTGAGATCGCTGGACATTATGGAAATATCATCGCTGAGCAGACGGAAAATGGCGCCGTCGGCTTCGCTTAAGAAGGGATCGACGCCCGCACCCTCGAGTGATAGCAGCCGCAAGAAGCCAGACTTGGATGCGGGGCGGCGGCAAACGTTCCCGCCAAATCGGCTGAATCTGACGAGGGTCAGCCTTCCAGGCCGAGCCGCTTCATCACGGCAGTTGTCAGCCTTTCGCAGCGCCGACCGGCGAAGGGAAAGGCCTCGAGCAGCACTGGCCCGATTTGGTCATCCAGCGCCCTGCGCAGCAGCGCGCGGGCGCGGTGCAGTCTTGTCTTCACGGTTTGTGGCCGCACGCCGAGCAGTTCTGAAGTCTCTTCAATGCTGAGGCCCTCGATCACCCGGGCCACCAACACCATCCGGTAGACATCGGGAAGGCTGTCGGTTGCCCGTTCCACGAGTTCGAGGATCTGCCGTTGCGCCATGGTCCGCTCCGGATCGTCGCTGGGGTTGAGCGGGAACTGGATGATCTCGGCCTGCGGGTTCTCGGGCATCGCCACCGTTCGCCGTCTTTTGCGCAGGCGGCCGAGCGCTTCGTTGATGACGATGCGCGACAGCCATGTGCCGAGCGAGGCATCGCCGCGAAAACTATCGAGATGGGCGAAGGCCCTGACATAGGCCTCCTGGACGATGTCCTCGGCCTCGGCATCGTTGCGCACCACGCCGCGCGCGATGCGGTAAAGCCGCTGGTTGTGCGTCTTGATAACGGCGCGGAAGGCGGCGCCGTCGCGCGCCATGGCGCGCCGTGCCAATTCCAGGTCGCCAGAGGCAGCGATGATTTCGGTCGCGTCTCGTTGAACGTACAACATGAGCAGTCTCCTTGCCCTTCAACAGATGCGTCTTGACAACAAGGGTTCCCGGAAATTCGTCATACCGGAATCGACGACAGGAATTCGCGCCTGAGATCGACGTTCGTGTCGAAAACACCAAGCATGCGCTTGGTGACCATGCGCGTGCCGTGCGCGTGGACGCCGCGCGATGTCATGCAGCCATGCTCAGCGACAAGCACGACAGCCACGCCACCCGGCTGCAGGGCACTTTCGATGGCGCGAGCGATGTCATCGGTAAGTCGCTCCTGTATCTGCAGGCGGCGGGCGCAGGCTTCGACAACCCTTGACAATTTGGAGATACCCACCACGCGGTTGACGGGCATGTAGGCGATGTACGCCTTTCCGCGGATTGCTGCCATGTGGTGTTCGCAAAAAGAGTGAAACGCGATGTCGTGCAGTTCGACCGCCTGGTCATAACCGCCGATCTCATCGAACGTCCGTTCGAGCAGCCCCGCAGGATCTTGTCGATAGCCGGCAAACCACTCTTCATAGGCACGCACGACACGCGCAGGCGTATCGACAAGCCCGGGCCGGGCGGGATCGTCACCGGCCCATGAGATCAGTGTCTTAACCGCGGCCTCTGCATCGAAGCGCGTCGGACGAGCGCGTCCGACTGTCCTGGGCATGCCGTTTCCTGCTGAGTTTCCCTGGGCGGCGGCCGGCACGCCGTCTTCGGTGCCGTCCAGAATTTGCGAATGCAGGTCCATCGGTCTCTCCGGTTCCAGGTTCGAACCATTGGATGCACCTGGCGAGGATTGGTTCCCAACGGGCACGACACGGGGACGAAGGTTTCCAACCATGACGGACCATGGGAACTTTTCGAAAGGCACTGCATCCAGCTTCATGTCCGGCGCACGATCAACGTACGCCGTCAGGGCCGTGACGGAGAACCGAGATGGCATCGCAACAGCCCATGGAAACCGACCCCGACCTCGCTATTGGTGTGTTCATCCTGCAATCGCTAGAATGCCCATCCCGCCGGTTAGCTGGCGGGCCTGGTACGTGTCGGCGACTTCTGGCGGTCGACGGCACACGTAACCACTACGGCGGGCCGCCGACGTGCCGAGTCGTGATTGGCAGCATGGTTGCGCTGTTGCATGGTTGCGCTGTTTCCGGCACCAGGTCTGCATCGGGGTCGGTACCGGCGAAGCTTTCCGACACGCGTGACGCGCGGGCCATGGCCGCACCGCGGTCCTAATCTGCGTCACGACGCGATGCGTGGTCGCCCTGTGGCAGTCGCCACGACGGTGGCTTCGACGAAACTGCGCTCGCCCTCGATCGTCGCCACCTTGATTTGCCGCGCGGTTTCGATCCGGGCCTGATCGGTGCCCGCACGCGCGGCAAGACTTGCCGCCAGGACGCGAACATGAGCCTCGGCGGCGGCCATCGCTTCGTCCTCGGTGTCAAAGTCGTCCAGCCGCTCGCCGGAATTCAGTCGGAATAGCCCGATCTCCGGCTGGCTGACGCGTGCTTCCGCCGACATGCGCACCTGCCCGACGACCGCGCCTAAGGCATTTGCCACGTCGGCGTGCTCGGCGATGTGGCAGTCATTGCCGATCAGGGGCGGCAGGCCGGCATAGTGGAGCGATGCTGAAGCTCCAAGGCCGATGACCGGCCGGTCGAGCATGATCGAAAGCCGCGCCATTCCGGGTCGCAGGCGAACCGCCCTCTGGACAAGAGGATTGGCAACGGAGACATCGCCGTCCAACCCATCCTCGGCAAAGACCGTTTCCAGGATGGCTTCGGCCGAACGCCGGGTGACGCAGCCAAGAACCATCTTGGAAAATGTGTCCGCGTCTTTCGCGATTTGACGCCCCTGGCCATCGCGCCTGCGCGCAAACAACTCCGCCCCCAATCGGGCCGCGACAGGGTCCCAGTTGGCCTGCCGGCCGAGCACGTGAGCGGCATCGGACGGCGTAAAGCCCACGATATGCACCAGACCGCGCGCGACCAGGCGATTGAGCGTCGCTACCTGTGAGGTCGACATGAGCAGTTCGTCGAGCGCTGCGGGTATAGCGGAGATACTGGCGTAGAGCCGAGCCTCCGTCGCTGTCAGGCCGGCAGCGAGGCGATCTGGAACCCCCGTGCGCAAGGCAAAGCGGCCATCGAGCCGGCCGGTGTTGGGCTTGAGCAATTGGCGCCGCAGATCCTTGGCGGGCGCATCGCCGTGCTCCAAGGCGGCCAGCGCCAGCGGCACGAGCCGGCGCGGCCCGAGCACGATCGCCGAGGTCAGTGACCGCTCTCGCAGCGAAACCTCGGAGTCTCCCCCGAGGCCGAAGGTGCGCATGGCGACAGCCTCTACCATGGTGCGCTGGCCGCCAACGGTCGCGCCTTCGGGATCGAGCCGCAGGCGGCCGGCTTCCAGGACGGCGATGTCCGTGGTCGTGCCGCCGATGTCGGAAATCACCGCGTCGTCGAGGTTTGTCAGGTACCTGGCTCCGACCAGGCTGGCCGCCGGGCCAGACAGAATGGTTTCGATCGGCCGCGCACGGGCAAACTTTGTGGTGACCAACGTGCCGTCGCCGCGCACCATCATCAACGGGGCCGCTATGCCGCGCTTCTCGAGGAAACCTTCAGTGGCACCGATAAGGCGGTCGATCATCGAGATGAGGCGCGCATTGAGAAGCGTCGTCAGCGCGCGTCGCGGCCCGCCAAGCTTTGATGAGAGTTCATGCGAACAGGTTACCGGAAGCCGGGTGCGCTCACGGATGAGTTCGCGCGCCGCGATCTCGTGCTCGGGATTGCGAACCGCGAAATAGGACGCGACGGCGACCCCGGAAACAGTATCGGCAAGCCCCGGCAAAGCTTTCACCAGAGCGTCAAGCTCAAGGGCACGCGGTTCGCCGTGGACGTCATGCCCGCCTCGGCAGAAGACAACGGGATCAAACCCCAGCGCCTCCGACAAACCGCCCCTGGCAAGGTCGGCTTCGGCGAAGCCGACCATCACCAGGGCGACCCGGCCGCCCTGCCCTTCGATAAGCGCGTTGGTGGCGAGCGTCGTCGACATCGACACCAGCTTGATTGCGGCGGGAGCGATGGCCGCCTGGCCAAGGACAGCGTCGACGGCGCCTGCGATACCTTGGGCGAGATCGTGCCGGGTCGTCAACGACTTGGCCTTCGCGACAATGCCGGCGGCTTCGGACCACAGCACGGCGTCCGTGTAGGTGCCGCCTGTATCGATGCCGAGATAGAGCGGAAAGGCGTGTCCAATGGCCGCGTTCATCCGCCCCCCTGCCCTGGATTAGGAGAAGTATTGGAGGAAACTTGCCTGTTTAGCGGGGCTGTGTCCTTGACTTCGACTCTCAATTTCCCGGTCCTCGCCCTGCCTCAAACCACCGCGTAGGCGATGTCTAGTGGAACGCGGTGATCGTCCACCGCCCGAACTCCAGCAGTGTTTTCGGCCAAAACGAGCGATGCCTTCCGTTCTTGTTCCGACAGATAACCGCCCCACAAGGTGACCACGCCGTTTGTTACGGTCACGTCGGCTGCTCCGATCGATGGCCATGCTTCGGAACGTAGGGCACCGACAATTTCTCGCCTGATGCTCGCATCGTCACGGAATGAGACCGGGCGATGCGTGCTTTGCCTGGCCGACGCGAGCACTCGCACCAGGTCTGCCCGGGCGACAACCCCCAGGGCGCGTTCGCCGCTGACGACGAAGACGCGCCGGGTGCGATTTACTTCCAGCAGCCCCGCGATTTCGTCGATGGGGGTGTGTGGCGAGACGGTGATCACCTGCTTTGTCATGACGTCGGTCACATGCGCGGAGTGCGACTTCAGATAGTCGGCCGCGAGTTGCGTGTTACGGCCCAAGAGATGGAACCACCACGAACGCCTAGGGGCGGCCGTCCCTAGTTCCGCCCTGTGAAGCAGGTCCTCTTCGCTTACGATGCCAAGCATCACGCCTCGGTCGATCACTGCGACCGCGCTTAAACCGCGCGTCACAAGAAGACTGCACACTTCGTCCAACGTGCTTTCTGGCCCGACAGCGACGACCGGTGACCTCATGATATCTCTTGCAGTCAGCGTTCGTTCTCTATCGGAAGGCCGAACACCACGCCAAGAAAGCACCTGGTGGCTATCGCATTTGGACCTATCCATGGTCTGCGCGCCTCATCGCGCCCAAGAAACATGTCCCCGATTTAAACCGTCGGCGCTTACCGCCGAATGTAGAGAAAGCTTCCTCCTTTAGTTTATGCATCTCAAACGAAATTTATTGCCGCTTCAATGCAACTTTCTTGCATCGAAATTTTCCTTCCCGAGGAGTGGCATCGACCCTTCCCTTTTGCAGGCTCGATATCCATTCTGAGGAGGTTGAGCCGCAGCGTGAGAACATGGTGGTTTTCAGCGACGGCTCGTGAGGTGTCTGGAACGGGGTATCTTACGATGATCACTGGTGCCCAATGCCGCGCCGCTCGCGCCCTGGTCGAGTGGACGCGTGAAAAGCTCGCCAGCAATTCGGGTGTGGATGGGTTGGTCATCGAAGAGTTCGAGCGGCGTATCAGTCTTCCGGACCAGGAAATCTGCGACACGCTCCAGACCACGCTCGAACAGGCCGGCGCTGTTTTCATTGACGAGAACGGCGGCGGCATCGGTGTTCGCCTGAAACTCAACCGCTCGGAGGTCAAAAGGATCGGCGTCCTGGAGAATGAGGGCGGTATCGTTGGAACGGACGCCGTTCCGTAGGCTCCGGCTTTGGAGGAGCGACCAATTCACCACTCCCTCCTAGATCACAATTTCACTGGCGACCGGATAGCCATGGAGAACGTCATGAAGATCATGTGGGGTGATCTCACCGAAGAGGAGCAAACAGCGCTTAAGCGCATGAATCGCGGACGTTACCCGGCTATATCGAAAGAATTGGCCGAACGGCTTGTGTTTCTCGGATTGGCGGAAATGAGACCGCATGGGGCCGGCATAAACAGGACTGGAAGAGAGTTGGTGATAAACACGTTGCTCGGCGCTCGCTTCGAATAACTCAAGGCTGGCTGCGCGGCGGTTGCAGTGTCTCGGCCACGCCGCCGTGCAGATCATGCTTGGTTGCTCGGATGCATAGGATGCAAGTAGAAGATGCGTTAGGGGCGGCCGATAGTCATGGAACGCGTCATGAAGATCAGATGGGGTGATCTCACCGAAGAGGCGCAAACTGCACTTAAGCGCATGAATCGCGGACCTTGCCCGCTCTCTGAACGCCTGCGAAAGCCTGCACGCGGAGTTGGCAGCCGCGTGCAGGCCTTGCGTTATCGCCGTTTGCCCGGCATCGAAGCTCGCGCCATCAGTTCCGACACCGAACTGATCTCGGCTTTCGGTTCCTTGATCTGCTTGGGCTTGCGGGCTTCCTTGTTGCCCTTCCTTTTCGCCATGACGGCTTCCTTTCCATAGCGCCGCGCACGCTGAGTGGCACTCCGCGGCGTGGATGAAACAAGTTGTGAAAGGAAAATCCCTGGCCCGTCGCCCTTGGCTGCACGAGCCAGGGCTAGCAGCCGTTTTTCGGCCGCTTCCTGAAAGGAAGCCGGATATGAAGTAGCGCGGTCACTCCACTATCTTGGCCAGGGCAGCGGCGAAGTCAAACCGTCTTTCCCAGCAAACTGCGGTTGCCCGGGCGACATAAGGTCGCCTCGGCAAACGGGCTGTCAATAGCTATGTAAGCGGCATGTGCGTGGTGACTTTCATCAAGGTTTCGAGGCTTGCCGGGAACGGACGAATCCCCTCCCGGGGCAGGCTTTCTCACCCTGATTTCCGCACCTGATCCTGCCTCGGGAAATCTCTACGACATTTGCGGTCTACCCCTGCGGCCTTACGCGTCGCATTGATGGAGCGTGTCATGAGAGCCTCCCTTTCACGGCTGATCTGCCGTCCTTGCAACCGTCATCTCCCCAAGTCGGCGAGCCGATGCCCCTGGTGTTTTTTGCCGATGATCGAATCCTCGCGAGACCTTTTCCAGTCCCCTCTTCGCCCGTCCGGGCTCGCATCTGCCACGGGGGCGCGGCCATGAAGTACAGCACGACAACAACACCGTCGCCGCGGCCGCCTCCAGGGCCGAGTATGCAGCGCTCCCCTGGCGCATGAACTGCGATGGAAGAATGGAGGTGCTCCTCCTTCGCCCGCGCCTAGGCGGGCGGTGGGGCCTCCCGACTGGCAGGTATTCAGCAACAAGGACCGGACTTCCGTCTGCCGAACGGGCGGCATTCCACGACGCAGGCGTCACCGGACGGCTCGATTCTCAATCCCTTGGCCGCTACCGGACGATTCGGGTTCTGGCGCAAGGGCGCGAGGAGTTGTGCGACGTCACCGTAATCGGGCTCCACGTCTGGGGCACGCTGGTGAGCTGGCCCGGGGACACGAAGGTTCTGAGACGATGGATGCCGTTGGCCGAAGCGACGACCTTGGTCGACGAAGCCGGGCTGACCACCGTGCTTGGCTCTAGCATGTCCGGCGCGACGGTTTTGAGAACGAACAGTCAGGCCGTCTCGAGAGCGCGCTTTCGTCGCTACCGATCTGTCAGAATCTTCCAAGCCTGCCCTGATGGTTGCCCTGCGATGGTTCGGACTGAGGCGATAGGGCCTCTTCCATGTGTTCGAGCCGCCTCACCGCGGCTTCGCCCATGATAGCGCGGACTATGATCGACAGTTCGAAACGACATCGCTTGACCAATGGCGCGACTTCCTCCGGGAGGTCGCCGGAAAGGAAGCCATCGCGAAGTTCGACGTGGTGGCCCGTCGCGGCGATCCGGTGATGGGCCGGCAGCTATTGACCAACGACGCCGACACGGACCTCGTGATCGTCGGAACCCATGGTCGGACGGGACTGCTTCATGCGCTTGTCGGCAGCGTGGCATCACGCATCATGGACGCGGTTCCCTGCGACATCCTGGCGGTTCCCAGCAGGCAACGGTAACCCGGTTCGCGCCGTAATACGTCCCCCCTCGCCATCGAGGAGGCCGCGTGTCGTCTTGCCAGGGTGATGTGCCCGGATTTCCAGAACCGTGGACGGCTATTGCACTCGAGCCCGCCTAGGGCGGGCCCACCGCCGGCCCTGGTTCACCAAGCGACGTTGTGACTGAGTCTGCCTGGTATGACGCCTCTGGGAATCAAGCAAACTCGGGCTTGTCGGCCGGTGACCGGATGCCCTTCGTCGGCATCGACTTGCGGGACCTTCGAGGTCGAAGTCATCGCCGTCGGCCCAGCAGCATCCGGAGGCATCGCCCGGCGACCGGCGTTCTCCCGCGCCACTCTATCGCGGATACCGGGCCTGTCATTCGCGGACAATCAACGATAGCGTAGAAGCATAGAATGCCGCACGGTCGTACCCCCTCTGCAAAAGGAGAATGATGGAGCTCTATTCGCTGCTTTTGATCATCGCTCTTCCGTTCGCGGCAGGCCTCGCGGCCACCTTGCTTCCATCGGATTCACGCGTACACGCGACCTGGTTGGCGGGAGCAACGGCACTGGCCTGTCTGGCGTTGACGCTCGCGCTCTACCCTGCCGTCCAGGGCGGGGGGATTGTCCGGCAAAGGTTCGAATGGATCCCATCGCTGGGCCTCGACTTTGCCCTGCGCATGGACGGGTTCGCGTGGATCTTCGCGGCTCTTGTCAGCGGGATCGGGCTTCTCGTCGTCGTCTATACCCGCTACTACATCTCGCCACAGGATCCCGTCCGCCGCTTCCATCTTTTCTTCCTGGCGTTCATGGGGTCGATGCTGGGCGTGGTGCTTGCCGGCAACCTGATCCTCCTGGTCGTGTTCTGGGAGCTCACCAGCCTCTTCTCTTTCCTGCTGATTGGGTATTGGCATCATAACCAGGCCGCGCGCGACGGCGCCCGCATGGCGCTGACGATCACGGCGGTCGGCGGCCTTGCGCTGCTGGCCGGAGTTCTCGTAATCGGTCATATCGTCGGCAGCTACGATCTCGACGCTGTGCTGGCGTCAGGGAACGCGATCCGGAATCACGATCTCTATGTCCCGGCGCTTTTGCTGATTCTGCTAGGCACGCTCACCAAGAGCGCGCAGTTCCCCTTCCAGTTCTGGCTGCCCAACGCCATGGCCGCACCTACGCCTGTCTCGGCGTTCCTGCATTCGGCGACCATGGTCAAGGCGGGCGTCTTCCTCATGGCCCGGTTGTGGCCAGTGCTTTCGGGTACGCCTGAATGGTTCCTCATCGTTGGTCTGGCGGGAATGATCTCGCTGGTCCTCGGCGCCTATTTCGCGATGTTCCAGCAGGACCTCAAAGGACTGCTGGCTTATTCCACGATCAGCCATCTGGGGCTGATCACGCTGTTGCTAAGCCTCGGCAGCCCGCTCGCCGCGGTCGCCGCGATCTTCCACATGCTCAATCACGCCACTTTCAAGGCATCCCTATTCATGGCCGCCGGGATCATCGACCATGAGACCGGCACGCGCGACCTGCGGCGACTCTCGGGCCTGTTCCGCTACATGCCGATTACCGGCACCCTGGCCATGGTCGCAAGCGCCGCCATGGCCGGCGTGCCGCTGCTTAACGGTTTTCTGTCAAAAGAGATGTTCTTCGCGGAAGCGGTCGAGACCCATGCCGACTCCTGGCTGGACACCGCAGCACCTTACGCGGCTGTTCTCGGCAGCGCGCTCGCTGTCACGTATTCTATCCGGCTCATCCACTCGATCTTCCTCGGGGCGCCCCCCGAGAGCTTTCCGCGCGAGCCGCACGAACCACCCTTCTGGATGCGCTTCCCGGTCATGTTCCTGGTGGCGGCCTGCCTGGTTGTCGGCATCATCCCAGGGCTGACAATCGGACCGTTCCTGCAGGTCGCGGTGTCGTCGGTGCTTGGCGCCGCGACTCCCCAATACAGTCTGGCGGTATGGCACGGCTTCACCCTGCCACTGGCGATGAGCGCGATCGCGTTGGCGGCTGGCGCGCTGCTCTACCTCCTCGCCGGCGACTACCTCGAGCGGTCCCAAAGCCCCCTTCTTTTCGGCCGGATACAGGGACAACGCATCTTCGAGCGGGCCATGGTCGCGATCTCATGGCGAGGCGCGCGTCTTGTCGAGCAGGTCTTCGGCACGAGGCGTTTGCAGCCGCAGATGCGTATGCTCATCGTCGCCGCGGTTGCCGCCGCCGCGATCCCTCTTTTCGCCTCGGGGCTTGGTTTCGGAAGCTATAGCGGCGGGCATGATGATGTCGCGTTCGCCGGCCTTTGGGGCATTGGCATGGTCTGTGCGGTCGCTGCGGCGCAGCGGGCCAAGTTCCACCGTCTCGCGGCTCTGGTGCTTCTGGGGGGAACTGGGCTCGTCACCTGCTTGTCTTTCGTCTGGTTGTCGGCGCCGGACCTTGCGGCGACACAACTCCTCGTCGAGATCGTGACGACTGTGCTCATATTGCTCGGCCTGCGCTGGCTGCCGAAACGCTCCGAAGCGCTGCGCGAGCCAAGTGGCCCGCTCGCCCGTGCGCGGCATTTCCGCGATCTCACGATCGCCGTCGTGGCGGGCGCGGGGATGACGGCGCTAGCCTACGCTGTCATGACGCGCAAGCCGCCCGACACCATTGCGCACTTCTTCATTGAAAAGGCCTACAGCGAAGGCGGGGGACGCAACATCGTCAACGTGATCCTCGTCGACTTCCGGGGCTTCGACACGCTGGGCGAGATCACCGTGCTTGGCATCGTCGCGCTGACCGTGTTTGCCCTGCTGCGGCGCTTCCGCCCTGCGTCGGACAGCATCGAGAGACCGGAGCAGCAGCGCGTGCAATTGTCTTATGACGAGGCCGAGCCGGACCGGGTGGCCGGCGCGACATCCGCGGAATACCTCTACGTGCCCTCGGTGATCATGCAATGGATGTTCCCGGTGGTGATTTTGCTGGCGGCCTTTCTCTTCCTGCGCGGCCATGACGCCCCGGGAGGAGGCTTCGCCGCAGGCGTGGCGATGGCGGCGGGCTTCATCCTGCAGTACATGGCAGGGGGAACGGCCTGGGTGGAAGACCGGCTGCGCATTCTGCCGGTCAGATGGATTGGCGGCGGCCTTCTGCTGGCGGCCCTGACGGGCGCCGCCTCCATGCTGCTCGGCGACGCCTTCCTCACTTCATATTTTCGCTATGTGGACCTGCCGCTCCTCGGAAAACTCCCGCTGGCAAGCGCGACCTTGTTCGATCTCGGCGTGTTCAGTCTGGTCGTCGGCGCCACGGTGCTGATGCTGATCGCGATCGCCCACCAGTCGATCCGTCGCCTGCGGGCTGCTCGCCTCGAGGAGGAACGCCAAGTGGTAGAGGAGCGTCGGGAGTGGAACTAACGCTTGCACTTGCCATCGGCGTTCTTACCGGATCAGGCGTCTGGTTGGTCCTGCGACCGCGCACCTACCAGCTCGTCATCGGCCTTTCGTTGCTTTCCTACGCGGTGAACCTCTTCATCTTCAGCATGGGTCGCCTGCGCGCAGGGACAGCTCCCGTTCTGGGTGCGGACGGCTCGGGAAATCCAGCCGACTTGGCGGACCCGGTGCCGCAGGCGCTGGTGCTAACTGCAATCGTGATAGGCTTCGCGACGACCGCTCTCCTGCTGGTGGTCCTGATCGCCGCGCGCGGCCTTACCGGCAGCGATCACGTCGATGGGCGGGAGTCGCGCTGATGGAGTGGACGCGACACCTCCTGGTCGTTCCGATCCTGCTCCCGCTGGTGGCCGGGGCGTTGCTGCTTCTGATCGACGAGTCGCGCCACACATTGAAGGCGCTGGTCAGCCTCGCTTCAACGATGCTCCTCCTCGTGACGACCGTGGTTCTGACGCGCATGGCGGATAGCGTTCCGGTCGAAAGCGGTATCGTTTCCTTGTCCTACGCGATCGCGAGCTGGCCCGCGCCGTTCGCCATCGTGCTCGTGCTCGACCGGCTGTCGGCCCTCATGCTCGCCCTCGTCGCCGTCATCGGATTGGCGTCGCTGGTGTTTTCGCTGGCTCGCTGGCACAGGGCCGGACCGCACTTCCACACCCTCTTCCAGTTCCTGCTGATGGGCCTTGCAGGCGCGTTCCTGACGGGCGACCTCTTCAATTTGTTCGTCTTCTTCGAGGTAACGCTGGCGGCGTCCTATGGCCTGCTGCTGCACGGGTCCGGAGCATTCCGTGTCCGATCGGGGCTGCATTACATCGCGATCAACCTGGCGGCGTCGCTTCTTTTCCTCATCGGCGTCAGCCTGATCTACGGAGTGGCCGGCACCCTCAACATGGCCGACCTGGCGATTCGCCTGCATGCCCTTCCTGCCGGGGACCGGGTTCTGCTGCAGGCGGGTGCGGCGATCCTGGGAATCGCCTTCCTGGTCAAGGCTGGCGCGTGGCCGCTGTGCTTCTGGCTTCCTTCCGCTTACATGGCCGCTGCCGCCCCAGTCTCTGCCATCTTCGTCGTTCTCACCAAAGTCGGCGTGTACGTGCTCCTGCGCCTGAGCCTGCTGCTCTTCGGCAGCCAGGCGGGCGAACTGACAGGGTTCGGCGGTACGATCATGCTTTGGAGCGGCATGGCGACCGTCGCCTTCGCGACATCCGGCGTGCTCGCCTCGCAGGCGATGGGCAGGCTTGCCGGCTACAGCGTGCTTGTTTCTTCGGGGACCTTGCTGGCCGCTGTCGGCATGGGAGACGCGGCGGTCGTGTCAGGAGCGTTATTCTATCTGGTCAGCTCGACCCTGACGACAGCGGCCTTCTTCATGCTGATTGAACTGGTGGAGCGCGCGCGTGAACCTGGCGCCGACCTGCTTGCCGTCACTAGGGAAGCCTATGGCGAAGACAGCGGAGAGGACGAGGAACGCGACGACGACGAGGTTGGCGTCGTCATGCCAGGCGCGCTCGCCATCCTCGGCGTGTGCTTCGGATGCGTCGCCCTTTTGCTCGCCGGCCTGCCGCCGCTTTCGGGCTTCATCGCCAAGTTCGCCATGCTGACGGGCATGTTGAATCTGGACGGGCTGGGGACTCCTGCCAGCATCCCGCCGAGAACCTGGCTGCTGGTCGCACTCGTCATTCTGTCCGGCCTGGCGGCGCTGCTCGCCATGATGCGCAGCGGCATCGGCACGTTTTGGGCGCCGCTTGAAGTCGTTGTTCCGCGTGTGCTGGTGGTGGAGATTGCGCCGGTCGTCGGGTTGCTGGCGCTTTGCCTACTTTTGACGATCAAGGGAGGCGCAATGATTGGGTACACTCAGGCTGCGGCCCTCTCGCTGCATGATCCTTCGAGCTACATTCAGGGCGTTTTAGGCCCGCAGCAAGCGCCTGCCGTTGCCAGATGACCCGTGCGCTGCCCTACCCCATTCTCACCGTGGCGTTGCTGCTGACCTGGATGTTGTTGACGTCATTCTCGCCCGGGCAGTTTATCCTCGGAGGGCTGATCGCTGCCTTAGCCTCCCGGGCGATGGCGGCGCTGCAGCCGTCGAAGCCAAGGCTGAGACGGTGGCAGCTGATCCCCCGCCTTGCCGGGATCGTGGCACTGGACATACTGCGCTCGAACATCGCTGTCGCACGCATTGTGCTCCAACGCGGCGGCCGCAAGCGCAAATCCGGTTTCGTCGCCATACCGCTCGACCTTCGCGATAAAACGGGGCTCGCCGTGCTCGCCTGCATCGTCACCAGCACGCCCGGGACCGCATGGGTCGAGCACGCCCAGGATACGAACATCCTTCTGATCCATGTTCTCGACCTCGTCGACGAGCAGGGATGGATCACCCTGATCAAGAGCCGCTACGAAAGTCTTCTCATGGGGATATTCGAATGACCGCCATCATACTCCTTTGGTCCGTGACGGCCGCACAGGCCATGCTGGTGGCCGCCATGGGCTGCTACACCTACCGCTTGATCCGCGGCCCTCGCGCGCAGGACCGGGTCCTCTGCCTCGATGCCATCTATGTGAGCGCCATGCTTCTGGTACTCACGGTCGGCATTCGCGCCGGAAGCCCGATCTATTTCGAGGCGGCCCTCATCATCGCAGTGCTGGGCTTCGCCTCGAGCGTGGCTTTGGCGAAGTTTCTCATGCGCGGCGAGGTGATAGAATGACACACTCTGGAGCACTACCCGCCTGGGCGGCGCTGCTGACAGCTTTCCTCGTTCTGCTGGGCGCGGGACTGACCCTACTCGGCGCAATCGGAACCCTGAGGTTCGGCAGCTTCTTCGAGCGCGTGCACGCTCCGACGCTGGGTACAAGCTGGGGTACAGGCGCCATCGTGCTCGCGTCGATCGTCTGCTTCTCGGTGCTGGGTTCGCGCCCTGTCGCTAATGAACTCCTGATCGGCGTCTTCATCACCGTCACAACCCCCGTCACGCTGATGCTGCTCGCACGCGCAGCCCTTTATCGCGACCGGGCGGAGGGAAAACCGGGCGTGCCTGACCGGTCGGTCTTGCGACCGCCGCGTGGCCGAGACCAGGGGGAAAACGGCGGCGACCAATGAACCCGCCGGACGGCATTAGCGCCGTAGTCCGGGTCCGACTGTCTTGGCTCTAAGTTCCGATAGCTGGCCCTATTTTGAGTTTTCCTGCCCTTTATACTGCTTCGGCTTGCGGGCTAGGCTGCGCTCGAAGCCAAGTTCGCAGTATGCTGACGCTCGCTTGCGTTGCGCCCCGAGTATCGCCAGCGCGCGGGATTGCCAGCGTCCGAAGGCCGCATCCGGTGCGGACCCGTGGAATAGGCAGCTTTCAAGCCACCCAGAGTACTCATCGAGCAGCGTTCGACACCGGGCTTCTGCGCTTCAGTAACCGCCAGCCGCCTTCGCAGCTATTCCGAAGGCTGCGATGGCGTCTCGCCATTAGAGGCATCCCGAGTAGGACAGAACAACAACGACGATCCTCTGACATAATTTCAGTTTCGGATAGTCGGCACCACAAAAACATCCACGTCGACCGATCGCAGAATGCTTTCTGTGACACTTCCTAGAAGTATCTTCATGAGGCCCGAACGGCCATGCGTCCCCATCACCAGAAGATCGGGCGCCACCTCGTTGATCGCTTCTATAATCGCTTCGACGGGGCCCCCTTCCTTAATACGCAGCGACCAGTTGTCCACGCCAAAGTCGTTCGCTTCCAGAAACGCGACGAGTTCCCTGCCGACCTGCAACCGCTCCGTCGCTACGTAGCGCGCTATCTCGTCCTTGCCTATTCCAGCATTTGACATTTTCCCCTTGGCGAACGCGTCGAACCCATGGACCAGCGAAAGATTGGCGTTGCCTATCATCCCAGTTTCCTTCGCCTTCTTGATTGCGCGCGCGGACGGCATGGACATGTCCACGGCGGCCATCACCTTGTTGTATGAATGTTCTACCTCCGCATTCACCATGAGCACCGGGTATGATCCCGTACGGATCACACGCTCAATGGTCGTTCCGACAAAAATATCGCGTAGCAGCTGTTTGCGGTGAGCACCCATGACAATGAGATCGATCGAACGCGCCTCGGCCGCCCTCAAAATGCCGTCGAAAGGATCGCCGGCAACAACCGCTGAATCACATTTAAGCCCCTGCAACTCGGCGATCGAGACCATTTGTTCTTCAAGATATCTCAGCGCCTCCCGTTCTTCGAGATCGACCAAGGCTGAGGGCTGGTCGTCATCGACGACGTGGAGGAGGGTAATTTCCGCGGCAATGTCCCTGGCCAAGACGCCGGCCCGCCGCAATGCCCGTTGCGAACGGGTGGAAAAATCTGTCGCTGCAAGGATCTTCATTGTCAGCTCCCTGTTCTTCGTTCGGCACAGTTGATGATGCTCGCGCTTGGCATCCTAGGCGGTCGCTCCACCATGCTGCAACCGCCCGTCAATATCCCTCCGGAAGTTATCGAGCGCCAGCATCAGGGTTCCGGTGGTCGTCGGTCGCCTTGACTTCGCGAATTACTTCACCAACTATACATATATGAACACCGCAGCCAAAATCCGTCGTGATTTTCTTTTCCGGGTTTGCCCCATCGCGGGATCGTAAGCCCCGGCCCGGCTGCCAATGCGCCCCGAGCCGAGGGGCAAATCTAAATCGACATGTGAAGATCAGCAGGCTCCACTGCTTTGGCGCAGCTGCGATCAATTTCCGAAATCGCCTGTCCCGCCATCTTTGATGGCGGCTGAGCCAACATAAACAAGGGCATTAGAATGCAGAACAACTTGAAAATCCGGCGTAAGCCAAATATCCGGATCTCCCAGTCCGACCATGCGCGTTTGTCAGCGCTGGCGAGCACGTTCGCCGCACGAAACCCGGAAGCGTCTGACGAGCTCCTGGCGGAACTCGAGCGTGCGCGCGTTGTCGCCGATGGCTGGGTCTCTTCCGGCACTGTCCGGATGGGCTCGACTGTGACGTTCAAGCCCGACTCCGGCGATCGCAAAACGGTCACGCTGGTTTATCCAGGTGAAGCCGACATTTCTGCAGGCAAGGTTTCAATCCTGACGCCGATCGGCACCGCCCTGATCGGCCTCTCGGCTGGACAGTCGATCATGTGGACCGCCCGAGACGGGCGCAGGCACGAACTGTTGGTGCTTGGCGTGAGCCATCCCGCCCCGCAAGACAATAGCTCCGGCCGCCTGGCGCCTGCCACGCCAGCGGTCGCGGCGAGCCTCTAGACATGGGCGTCTCCGTCCGTCTCCTCAATCACGCAGGCAGTCTGATCGCGGGAGTCTGACCCCTGGGCCGGGCCGGTCCGGCGCAGGGGATCTTTCCATACCACCCGATCAATTCTTGTTGCCGGATCGCCTTTCACTGGTCCGGCTGGAGACATTTCATGTCCACTACCGATAGCTGCCAACTGACCACCAAAGACTTCACCATTCTTGAGGTGCTAAGAGACCGCCACCCAATGCGCGATGAGGCCTTCTGGGCTATTCTCCAACGAAAGATTTCGAGCGCTGTCGTAATGTTTAGGGATGACATCCCGGCAAACGTCGTGACCCTCAACAGCCGCGTGGCCTATCGGGTGAACGACGGCCCTGCCGAAACCCGCATAATCGCACATGACCAGATGCGCGGCCTGGTTGGCATGCTGTTGCCCATAACCAATCTGCGCGGCCTGGCGTTGCTCGGTCTGGCCGAGGGGCAGTCGATCTCCATTCCGACTGCGGGCGGTCACCTGGAGATACTGACCGTGCATGAAGTGGTCTATCAACCGGAAGCGGCAAGGCGTGAGAGGCTGAAGCTCGCGGGAGCGTCGGAACCGCGGCGGCCGAGCGAGCCGGGTCTGCGCGTCGTCCATCGTTCCGATGACCCGCGCGACAAACCTGGCAACGGGGTTGCGGCGGGCTTCGACGCCGGGTTCGACGACCCGGGTCCGTCGGCTGCCTGAGAACCCGACTATCCCGAAGGCTGTGAAGGCGGGTAGACAAGCGTCCCGTCGACCCTTGCCCTCACGCCGTCGGTGAGTTTTGCCGACTCCACGTTGTCATGGCCCATCAGATGAAAAACGGTTTCGCCGTGGCTGATAAGATAGTCAGCCACGATTCTCCGGTGACAGCGCCACCAGAGCGTTTCCGAGCACATGATGGCACACCGCCGTTGCCTGCCGAGGGCCACAAGCCGGTTCAAGCCGCCATGAAACTCCGCCGAGAGCGCGTAGTCGGCGTAGTTGTGAAAACTCTGGTTGATCCAGAATGCGTTGAGCGTTGGCGGAATGTCGTGTGCCTTGCCGCGCAGGCCACCAAGCTCGGCAATGTGTTCATAACCGATGCCGAACGCCGACAGGCTTTCCGGAAGCACTTCGCTGTTGAATTGCGGATTGGCCCGCGATCGTCTGACGGTCCTGATGTCGACCACCAGGGCGACTTCTCCAACTCGCAGCAGTGCAACGAATTCGGCAATCGACCGGGTCGAGTGGCCGATGGTGTAAAATGGATAAGGCATGTTCGGTCAATCCGTGGCGATGCGTCCTTCCAGCCACGTTGCTTCTCGCCTGGGAGGAACGATCATTTCACAACTTGCTTCAGGCCGCGTAGCGCCGCCTGCACGTCGGCTCGCGTCTCGTTTGCTTCAGCATAGACGGCATAGGCCGGGTAGGTGAATTCCGGCGCGCCCTCCAGCACTTCCAGCTGCCCCGCCTCGATATGCGGAGCCGCGGCGCCCCTGCGGAAATATCCCATGCCACCGGCGCGCAGGATGTAGCTCAGACCGAGTGGACCGAGGCCGACCATAAGGCCCGGCTCGCCAAAGGCGGAGGAACTGGCATCGTGCTGGGCCGCAAACAGCGGCCCCCAGTCGACATAGACATAGTGCTTGGAGTCCGCAGGTTCTCCGTCTGTGTCTGTCGTCCGGACCAGGATGAGTTGCTCCTCGAGGAGAAGCTCTACCCTGAAGCCCGGGAGCAGCTTGGGCGCGTAAAGCACCGCGATATCAAGGACCCCGGTCCTGAGCTGCTCGATGAGTTGGTCCGGCACCCCGACCTGTGCTTGGATGGCAATTTCCGGCCTCGCCTTCCTCATCCAGACCAGCCAGTCCAGCAGAAGCGGGTTCCAGAGGCTCAACTCGCCGCCCAGCGCCACGACGCTGGTCCGTCCCGAGGGGATCGCGAGTTGATGGCGAGCCCGCTCCCAGATCTGCACGAACGACTGCGCATACCGCTCGAACTCGCGGCCCGCCGGCGTCAATTGCGCGCCGTTGCGGTTGCGGATGAAGAGCTGACGACCAAGCTCTTCCTCCAGCGTGCGTATGCGCGCGCTCACGGTGGTCTGGGTCACGTGAAGGCGATCCGCAGCCTTCAGGAAACTGCCCGAATGGACGATTTCAAGGAAAGTGCGCGCTCGATCGATGTCCACCGACTCCTCCTTTGAATGCAATAATTTTGCACTGATACAGCATTTAATTCCGTTTGCCTTCCTGTTTTCTGCAGAGCACGCTCCGGGAAACGTGTGGGGCGCACGGATACGGAGCTGGCGATGGCCGAGAAGCGATACCCCGACCCTGAAATCCACGAATACGCATCCCCGCCCTGCTATGCGCACGAGCTTTCGCCCGAGTATGGCGGGCGTTCGGAGCCAGCAGAATCCTGGAGCGAAATCCTGCGCTGGCGCAAGGCGGAGCGGCAGAGGCTGATCGAGGAGCGCCTCGCCGTCGACGTCGGCGAGAGGAAGGCCAAGTCGGACCGTATCGCTTCGCGCCTCGATCTTGCCGTCGGCAGGGTCGGCGGACGCATCGTCAGCGGCTACTGGCCGTTTCGCGGCGAGCCCGACCTCCGCAACTGGGCCATCAAGATCATCGAACGCGGCGGCAGGATCGCGCTTCCCGTCGTCATCAGGAAGGGCTGGCCTCTGGAATTCCGCATCTGGCAGCCGGGCGACCCGCTTGAGCGTGGCGTATGGAACATCCTGGTTCCCTCACGCGGGCCCTCGGTCCTCCCGGACGTAGTGATCGCACCGGTGGTCGGCTTCGACGAAGCGAACTACCGCTTGGGGTATGGCGGCGGCTTCTTCGACAGGACGCTCGCCGCGATGCACCGGCGGCCGCTGGTCGTCGGTGTGGGTTACGCGGGAAGCCGGCTGCGAACGATCCATCCGCAGCCCCACGACATACCGATGGACGTAATCGTCACGGACGCCTGAAACAGAAGACAGCGCCTGGTTCCCCGATCGCGACCGCGGCTGAACGCCGTCCGTCCTGGCAACCATCCCGCATGCCTGAATGAAAGGCAAGAGAGCACCATGTCGAATCCAGCAACAACGTTCGACGATCACAAGCCCCGGTTTCTCGTCAGGTGGCTGTGGTCGACCAACCACAAGGATATCGGGACGCTTTACCTTCTGTTCTCGATCATGACCGGGGTCTTCGGTACCGCGCTTTCGGTGCTGATCCGGATGGAACTCCAGGAGCCCGGCCTGCAGATATTCAGCAATCCGATGGCCTACAATGTCGTCGTCAGTTCCCACGGCCTGGTCATGATCTTCTTCGTCCTCATGCCGGCGCTGATCGGCGGCTTCGGCAACTGGATGGTGCCGATCATGATCGGCGCGCCGGACATGGCGTTTCCGCGCATGAACAACATCTCGTTCTGGCTGCTGGTGGCGTCGTTCATTCTCTTCATCACCTCAATGTTCGTGCCGGGAGCGCCCGGCACGCTCGGCCACGGCGGCGGCTGGACGCTTTATCCACCGCTCTCGACCTCCGGCCAGCCAGGCCCCGCAGTCGACCTCGTCATTCTGTCGATCCACCTTGCAGGAGCATCATCTATCCTCGGCGCGATCAATTTCATCACGACGATCTTCAACATGCGCGCGCCGGGAATGACGATGCACAAGATGCCTCTGTTCGCCTGGTCGATGCTGGTCACGGCCTTCATGCTTCTCATGTCGCTGCCGGTGCTTGCCGGCGCGATCACGATGCTGCTCACGGATCGCAACTTCGGCACGACTTTCTTCGTCCCGGACGGCGGCGGCGATCCGATCCTTTATCAGCACCTGTTCTGGTTCTTCGGTCATCCCGAAGTCTACATCATGATCCTGCCCGGCTTCGGCATCATCAGTCACGTCATCTCGACCTTCGCCAAGAAGCCGATCTTCGGCTATATCGGCATGGCCTATGCGATGGTGGCCATCGGCATGATCGGTTTCGTTGTCTGGGCGCATCACATGTATACGACCGGCATCTCCGTCGACAGCCAGCGCTACTTCGCCTTCGCCTCGATGGTGATCGCCGTTCCGACGGGAGTGAAGGTGTTCTCGTGGCTGGCCACGATGTGGGGCGGGTCGATCGAGTTCAAGACGCCGATGCTGTGGGCGACAGGCTTCATCCTGCTCTTCACCATCGGCGGCGTCACCGGGATCATGGTCGCCAGCCCCGGCATCGACCGCTCGTTGCACGACACGTATTTCGTGATCGCCCATTTCCACTATGTGCTGTCGCTGGGGGCCGTTTTCGCCATTTTCGCAGGCTTCTACTACTGGTTTCCGAAGATGACCGGCTACATGTACAATGAAAGGATGGGCAAGCTGCATTTCTGGCTGATGTTCATCGGCGTGAACCTTGTCTTCTTCCCGCAGCATTTTCTCGGCATGGCCGGCATGCCACGCCGCACCGCCGACTACCCCGACGCTTTCGCCGGCTGGAATTTCGTAGCGTCGATCGGGTCGTACATCTCGACCGCGGGGCTTGTCATCTTCTTCATCACGGTCGCGGAGGCATTCGCCCGCAAACGTCAAGCTGCCGCCAATCCATGGGGCGAAGGGGCCACCACGCTTGAATGGCAGCTGCCTTCGCCGCCGCCCTTCCATCAGTGGGAAAAGCTGCCGCGCATTCACTAACATTCGTCTCCGTCACTTGGGCACATTGTTGGGAGAACGTCATGAACGAAACCACCGATCCAAACAGCCAGATCCTGCTCGTGGCAATCATCGCGTTTTATTGGGCAATCCTGAGCACGTGGGGCCAACTTCTTCCGGGCTCAGGCAACGGCAAGGCCAAGCGGGACGAGGCGCCGACAGAGCAGCCGACGGGCAATATCGAGAACGCATCCTCCGCGGACACACCCTTGGGCGCGATTCGAGAGATCGACCCGAATTTCGACCTCGCCGCGTTTCTGGCCGGAGCCAGGACTGCCTATGAGATTATCCTGCGGGCCTACGCGGACGGCGACATCCAAACGTTGAAGCGTCTTGTCGCACCAGAAGTGCTCGATACCTTCGAGCGAGCCATTGCCAGACGCCAGGATCGCAAGGAGACGCTGCAGCTCACCTTGATCGGCACGCAGGAAGCAAAGGTCGTCGGCGCTCTCCAAGTGAATGGTACTGCTGAGATCGCCGTTCGCTTCGCTTCCGAAGTGGTCAGCGTCACACGCTCGGCCGACGATGCGATGGTCGCCGGCGATCCGCAGCAGATCGTCGAGGTGATCGACAGCTGGACGTTTGCCTGTGATATCCGGTCAACGAGGCGGAATTGGATGTTGATCGCCACCGAGGGCGAATAGCAGGTCAGTGGTCTTTGGGGGGCCCGACAGCCGCGTCAGGGTTGGGTCGGCTGTCAATCTCAAGCGCTGGGCGGCATGAGCGAGTTTGTCAGCCTTTGGAGATGCGCATCCACTAGTCGTGCGTCATGATCAATTCGACATCATCCGATTCAGTCGATTATTTTGAAGCAGCGAGCGGTCGCTCGCCGAAGATCGATTCCTTGAGCCTGCTATGGCCGTAAGCGCCGGATATGATCAAATCCGCATGCATAGCGTCGGCCACATCGGCGATCGCTCCGCCATCGGATTTCCGAAACACTTCGGCCATCGCCTTTACGCCGAGAAAGGAAAGTGAGGCAATGACATCGTTCAGACTGCTCCAGCTTTCGTCGGTCGCGTCATTGTCGATCGAAATGACAGGCATCTCCTAAGCCAATTGCAAAAAGAGCATGGCATCAGCGACCGCGCGCCTGGCTTCACGCGTGTCCTTCCATCCGACAAGAACCTTGTTGATGCGGAAATTTTCCTGGTTGGTTGAAGCAACACATACAGGTCGTCCGGCCTGAAGAATCAGGTTGCCGATGTCGGTGGAACGATGAACATTGCCAGAAAACGCTCCCTCGAGCGACTTTGTCACGATGAGAGCGGCGACGCGTGACGCGCCAATCAGCAAGCGAGTCGGATTGCCCACAGCCCCACGCCATTCGGTATCAACGGTCGCGCCGGCAAGGCCTTCGAACTCCGCTCGAAGGTTCTCAAGCCGTCGTTCGATGTTCTTGCGCTGGCGCACCATGCCATGCTCTCTCCCTCGAACGCCACCCTTGCTTCCATCGCGAGGGGCGGCGGGACATCGGCAGCCGAGAGACCGATGAGGCGCGCGTCGAAGCGCTGGGCCAGATCGACTGCGAGCTTGATAACCGGAACGACGATACCGTCGATGTCGAGATTGAGAACGATTGACTTGTAGTTCATGGATTGTCTTTCCAGGATCTAAGACTAGAGCCGGCGAAGAGAGTGCCAGCCATCCTGCCGCCACGCGTGGCTTCGCAACGTAGCGGTCCCTCAGGTCCGGCCACGGCTTTTCGAAGTTCGATAGCCAATGATCAAACGGCGCGCCCGCTGGCGCGATCGCAAGACCCCTCGCTTACTCAAACATGATCCGAGCGGTTCCTCTTTTTGCGATCAACATTCTCCGAGCCTCCTGGATCCGCTCGGCCTGTTGCTTGGTATAGGGACCCATCGGCCGGGTCGTTTCATCGCCCCGACGAACCCGGCAGTACCAGCGGCCACTGTCGGAAAAGATTTCAACCGAAGTCGGTGCCTCGTTAGCCGACTGCTTGACGATCTCGTCAACGAACTTCACGATTTTTGATTGATGCTGGACGGGTGCAGAAATGCGCAAACCGCTGGTGACGCCAAGTTCCTGCTGCACTGTCGACATTTCGAACTCCTTTCAATCACAACCAAATTCCGCTTCGCTTTTTCTGACCACGCTCTTCTCGGATTGGAGTGCGAGGGAGTGCTTGTCAGCTTGCCATTTGGCTTTCCATTTCCACCTCGGACTTCAGACTTTCGATGTCACGGAAAATGGAAGCGACGGCCAGCGTGCGCCCCTGGCGTTTGAAGCGCAGCAAGCAGTCCTTGGCGGCAATGTCACCGTCGACCGCGATCTCGTCCCATTGCCCAGCATGGCCGACATAGTTGATGGGAACGTCGTAATGCTGGCTCCAGAAGAACGGCACCGCCACGAATTTCTCGCGATGTCCAAGCATGTTGAGCGCCGCCGTCTGCCCCTGTCTCTCGGCAACCGCCCAATGCTCGACGCGAATGTTCTCGCCACTGTGGGGATCTGGCCATCGCGCAATGTCGCCGGCGGCGAATATCCCTGGCTCGCTCGTTTCCAAAAGGGCATCCACGACGATGCCGCGGTCAACGACCAGCCCCGCCCTCTCGGCAAGTGCGGTCCTCGGCCGCACGCCGATGCCGACGACGATGAAATCCGCCGCCAATGTACCGCCACTGCTAAGTTTTACCTTCCTGCCGTCGATGCTTGTCGCAGTGTTCTCAAGATGGAATACGACCCCATTCTCCTCATGGAGAGCGCGGATGAAGTCGCCCATCTGCGGACCCAGCACCCGTTCCATCGGCCGTTTTTCCGGTGCCACGACATGAACTTCGATATTGCGTGCGCGCAGCGCCGCAGCAACCTCGAGCCCGATGAAACTGGCACCAAGCACGACTGCGCGACCTGCCGTGGCGGCCAGCTTGATGATCGCCTTGCAATCTGCCAACGAGCGCAAAGTCTGAACGTGCGGCAGGTCAGCACCGGGGATGGTCAGGCGTACGGGTTCGGCTCCCGTTGCAATCAGCAGCCTGTGATAGGGAAGCCTTCCTTCATCAGCGAGAACCACCTCGCGGGAACGCAGGTCGATGTCGACGGCTCTTGTATTGAGACGCAGGTCGATGTCGTTCTTTGAATAGAATTTCTGCCCACGGAGCGGGATCCAGTCCTCCGGCGCTTTTCCCGCAAGGTAGTCCTTGGAAAGGTTCGGCCGGTCGACGGGCACCGATTGGTCGTCGCTAAGTATGACGACGCTGCCTTGGAACTCCCGCCTCCGCAGCATCTCGGCCGCCGCGAAACCCGCCGCGCCGCCGCCTACGATAACGATTTTCTCAGGAACCTTGCCGGAGCCTGCGGAGCGCGGCTGAGGAGCCCTTCGTTCCAGTTTCTCGCCGACGAATATACGGCCATCCCGCTGTTCCACGGCCCAGCAGACGAGAGGGTTGAAGGCAGGAGCGCGCAACGCCTCGCCCGTTCGCAGATCGAAGCACGCGTGATGCCAAGGGCAGCGGACGGTAGCGTCCGCCACGAGGCCGTCGACGAGCGGCCCGCCATAATGCGTGCATGTCGCGCTTACTGCGAACACCTCGGTTCCGCGACGCACCAGCAGCACCTGGTCGTCGCCACATCTACCAACCAGCTTGGCGCCGTCGGGAAGGTCGGCATGCGCGATACCTTGCTTCAAATCCGGTCCAGTCAAGGTACTTTGGTCTTGGGCCATTGCCTTCTCCCTTGGCGCTCAGGAATCGGAAACGCCTTTTGCGGTCGAGACGCCGGAACTCCTTACTCACAGCATTAGAATTCAACGACAGTTTCTCCCCACTTAAGACATCATGCAAACGAATTTAATCGGCAGTTGCGAGCAATTTTTATGATACGTGCCGTCGGGTGGTGTGCACTTACAGGATTGCCTGCCCCGTCTTGCTCCAGTCGGCGAGAAAGGACACCAGTCCCTTGTCGGTGAGCGGATGTTTGGCGAGATTTCTAAGCACTCCTGGCGGAATGGTCGCGATATCGGCGCCTGCCATCGCCGCCTGTTTGACATGGAGGGGGGAGCGAATTGAAGACGCGAGGATCTGCGTCTTGAACGACTTGTCGTTGTCGTAGATCGTGCGGATTTCCCGGATCACTTCCATGCCTTCCAGACCGAGATCGTCCAGCCTGCCGACGAACGGCGAAATGAAGGTCGCGCCCGCTTTGGCTGCGAGCAGCGCCTGGTTGGCGGAAAAGCACAGGGTGACGTTGACCTTGTGTCCGAGCTGACTGAGCGCCAGGCATGCCCTGAATCCATCCCATGTGGACGGTACCTTTACGGCCACATTGGTGGCAATGCCGGCCAAACGCTTTCCCTCGGCGATCATGCCGTCGAAGTCGATGGCTGTGACTTCCGCTGAAACCGGGCCTTCGATTGTCTGGCAAATCTCCTTTATCACGTCTGCGACCGGTCGCCCTGCCTTTGCGATAAGGGATGGATTCGTGGTCACTCCGTCGAGAAACCCGGCGGCGGCAAGGTCGCGTATTTCAGATATGTCTGCGGTATCGACAAAGAATTTCATTGCTATTCTCCTCAACCGGACCCACCCAACGATTGGATGAATTTCCCTTGGTGTGGTTTCCGGGAACATGAGTTGTTGCCGCTTTCGTGATCGCACGTCCTATGTCCTTGGAGGCAGTCGCATGTGCAGGCGCCAGCGTGGCGTCTCTATCGA
>Ga0207694_10000809_pt1 | contig 27948 bp, 27 predicted proteins | sample KBSC34metaG_FD_184353 | JGI IMG/M metagenome (GOLD analysis project Ga0207694, IMG submission 184353) | Corn rhizosphere microbial communities from Kellogg Biological Station, Michigan, USA - KBS C3-4 metaG (SPAdes) (version 2) | ecosystem: Host-associated > Plants > Roots > Rhizosphere > Soil... | reverse complement strand
CAGCCGATCGCCGCGTGGAAGGCCTATCTGACCTTCCATCTGCTCGATCATTATGCCCCAGTGCTGCCAGCAGCCTTCGGGCGCTTCGACCAGCCGCCGCCCGACGACCGCCAGAAGCAGGCGACCGCAATTACGAACGTTGCGCTCGGCGAAGCGGTCGGCAGGCTTTATGTCGAGCAATACTTCCCGCACGCGTCGAAAGCCGCCGCAGAGGCAATGGCGGCGAACCTCCGAAGCGCCTTCCGCGCACGGATCGCGAAGCTCGTGTGGATGTCGCCGCAAACCCGCACCAAGGCGCTCGCGAAGCTCGCCGCGCTCAACATCGGGCTCGGCTACCCTGACCATTGGACCGATTACTCAACCCTCCGGATCGTTCGCGGCGATGCGCTCGGCAACCAGCAGCGCGTGGAGCAATTCGCTTACGCTTTGGCGCTCGCCAAGCTGCAACGGCCCGTCGATTCCGGCGAATGGTCGATCGTCCAGCCGCACCAGGTCGGCGCGCTCATCAATTTCAGCCCCAACGCGATCCAGTTCACAGCCGGCATCCTTCAACCGCCCTATTTTGATCCGAAAGGCGACGCCGCGGCCAATTATGGCTCGGCCGGCGCCGGTATGGCACATGAGATCAGCCACAGCTTCGACCTGCTCGGCAATCTCTACGACGCTCACGGTCGCCTCGGGAAATGGTGGACCGCGCAGGATCTCGCCCGATACGAGGCCGCCACCGCGCCGCTCGCAGCCCAATATGCAGCTTATTGCCCTCGTTCAGGCCTGTGCCTGGACGGGAAGCGGTTGCTCGGAGAGGATCTCGCCGATCTCGCGGGACTACGCGTAGCCTTCGACGCCTATCATTTGTCGCTTCACGGCCGGCCTGACCGAACGATCAATGGCCTCACCGGAGACCAGCGCTTCTTTCTCGCCTTCGCCCATCGCTGGCAGATGGTCCAATCGGAGGACGCGCTTCGAAAGCAGGTGGCGAAGGATATTCATGCGCCCGGCCCATACCGCGCCGGCACGGTGCGTAACCTCGATGCCTGGTATGCCGCCTTCGGAGTAGTGCGGGGCGACCGGCTTTATCTCGACCCGAAGAACCGCATCGGCATCTGGTGACGCAGGATCACTCCCATTCGATCGTCCCCGGCGGCTTCGACGTATAGTCGTAAACCACGCGGTTGATCCCGTTGACCTCGTTGACGATTCGGGTCGCGACGCGGCTCAGGAACTCGGCGTCGAACGGGTAGATGTCGGCGGTCATGCCGTCGACGCTGGTCACCGCACGGAGCGCGCAGACGTAATCGTAGGTGCGATAATCGCCCATCACGCCGACCGTGCGCACCGGCAGAAGCACCGCGAACGCCTGCCAGATGGCATCGTACAACCCGGCGTTGCGGATTTCCTCCAGGTAGACCGCGTCGGCCTTGCGCAGGATGTCGCATTTCTCACGCGTGACCTCGCCGGGAATCCGGATCGCGAGGCCCGGCCCCGGAAACGGGTGACGTCCAACGAACGCTTCGGGAAGCCCGAGCTCGCGGCCGAGCTCGCGAACCTCGTCCTTGAACAGTTCGCGCAGCGGCTCGACCAGCTTCATGTTCATCCGCTCGGGCAATCCGCCGACGTTATGGTGACTCTTGATCGTCACCGACGGACCACCGGTGAAGCTGACGCTTTCGATGACGTCGGGATAGAGCGTGCCCTGGGCGAGGAAGTCGGCGCCGCCGATCTTCTTCGCCTCGGCCTCGAACACGTTGATGAATTCGGCGCCGATGAACTTGCGCTTCTTCTCGGGGTCGCTGACTCCTTCGAGGCCGCCGAGGAAGTCGGCGCTGGCGTCCACATGGACGAGCGGGATGTTGTACGAATTGCGGAACAGCGACACGACCTGCTCGGCCTCGCCGAGGCGCATCAGCCCGTGATCGACGAACACGCAGGTGAGTTGGTCCCCGATCGCTTCGTGGATCAGCACCGCCGCTACCGCGCTGTCGACGCCGCCGGACAGGCCGCAGATCACCCTGCCCTTGCCGACCTGTTCGCGGATGTCTGCGATCTTCGCTTCCTTGAAGCTCGCCATCGTCCATTCGCCGTCGCAGCCGCACACATGGCGCACGAAGTTGGCGAGCAGCTTGCCGCCATCGGGCGTGTGCACGACCTCGGGGTGGAACATGGTCGAAAAGAAGCGCCGGTCCTCGTCGGTAGCGATGGCGTAAGGTGCGCCTTCGGACCGGGCTACAACCTTGAAGCCATAGGGAAGTTGCTCGACGCGGTCGCCGTGGCTCATCCACACCTGGTGGCTTTCTCCGACGTGCCAAAGGCCGTCGAAGAGCGCGCTTTCCCCAATGATCTCGATAAAGGCCCGGCCGAACTCACGACTGTCACCCGGCGCCACGCGCCCGCCAAGCTGCTGTGCCATGGCTTGCTGGCCGTAGCAGATGCCTAGCACCGGCAGTCCGCGGTCGAAGAAATGCTGCGGCGCGCGCGGACTGTCGTCCCACATCACGGACGACGGCCCTCCTGAGAGAATGATCCCATGGGGCCGAAGCCGCTCGAATGCCTCCTCGCTCGCGTTGAACGGGGCGATCTCGCAATAGACCCCAGCCTCCCGCACCCGCCGCGCGATGAGCTGCGTGACCTGGCTTCCGAAGTCGACGACGAGGATGGATTGGCCGAGGGGAAGAGAGTTCTGGACCGTCATGGCGGGCGGATAGAGAGCGCTTCCTCGAAACGCAAATGCGCCGGACTCGCGCGAGCCCGGCGCATCTACTCTCAACCGGCGTCAGCGCTCAGTAGCGCTGATAGCCATAGACCCCGTACGGGTTGTTGTAGCCCTGGCCGTAATAGCCCTGGCCGTAATAGCCGTTCCCGTAATAGCCGTTGTTCAAACGGACGCCGGTGACGAAACCGCGCGGATCGGTGTTGCAGGTGAAGGGGATTGCCGCGCCGCCATAAGCATAACCGCCGGTGCTCGCGACGCCGCGGACCTTGTAGCCGCCGTTGTTGCGGATTTCGACGCTGTTGATGCCGAGGACACGCCCGCCGCCGTTGCCATAGGCATAGCCGTAGCCGTAGCCGCCATAGCCGCCGAAGCGCTGCTGGACGGCTGCCGTGCACTGGCTCACCGCGATTCGGCTGCCGCCGGGGACGTTGTTGTAACCGTAACCGCCGTAACCGGAATTTCCGTAGCCGAAGCCCGGGAAACCCATGCCGGGGAAAAATTGCGCCGACGCCGGCGCTGCAACGGCCAGCGCTGCAATCGCGACGCCGCCCGCCAGAAACTTCGTGATCGCCTTCATGGCCTTACTCCTCATGCGACTCGCCCGTGCAACAACGCACGGCGACCTGCTTCGGCTAATCTCATTGCGGCGCTGCATTGATTCTGAACCGGCTGTTGGCCGCGGTTCATCATTGCTGTTCAAGGACTTAGCCTATTCGGCAAGTCGCTCGCTCGACCACTTCTTCAGGCGGCGGTCGCGGTTCCAAAGCTCCATGGGGCGGCCGTCGATCCAGCCGTCGGCCAGGCTGACGGCAGCATCGTCGCTCTCCGCCTCGAACTCGCGGAAATGATCGATGTGGCCGCTGAAGCGGTCAAAGAAATAGAGGCGATAGTACAGCATCCCCCCGCCCCCCGACGTGGCGGAACGCTGTCTATCACTTATCCACAGTTAAGCCGAATCACCGAGGTTAGTATTCGGCGTTAAGCCGCCTCGAATTCTTCCTCGGTCATCACCGGGCCCGAATCCTGGCCCTTGGCGGCAACGTCCCGGTCGACGAATTCGATGATCGCGATCGGCGCCGCGTCCGACATGCGGATGCCGGCCTTGATCACGCGGGTGTAGCCGCCGTCGCGCTTGGCGTAGCGCGGCGCGAGCACGTCGAAGAGCTTGGCGAGCTGGGCATCGTCCATCAGCCGCGACTGGGCGAGCCGGCGGTTCGACAAGCCGCCGCGCTTGGCGAGCGTGATCAGCTTCTCGACGTAGGGGCGAAGCTCCTTCGCCTTGGCCGTCGTGGTTGTGATCTGCTCATGCTTGATGAGCGCTGCGGCCATGTTGCGGAACAGGGCTGCACGGTGGCTCGAGGTGCGCTGAAGCTTACGGCCGCCAACACGATGGCGCATGGGTCTTGTCCTTTCGTTCGTCAGGGGACCGTGTGAGGTATCCCCGGCCAGGCGCTGATCAGGGGCAGCGCCCAAACCCCAAATGACAACGGCGAGCCTCAGCCCGCCGGACGCGCTGCCCTCAAGCGGAAATGTGGCGCTTAGTCAAGGTGCTGGCAGCCAATCGCTTCACCAGCGGAGTAAGCCCGCGATGGCTCGAGTCATGATAAACCGACCCGGTCTCGAGTTCTTTGCAGAGCCGACGATGAGCTTCGCCAAGCGCGTGGTAGGGCAACCCCGGAAGTAGGTGGTGCAGCGCGTGGTAGCGAAGGCCCACCGGCGCCCATAGCGCGGGCAAAGTCGCCGGCGGCGGGACATTGACGCTGTCGAGGAACTGCGCGGTGACGCTCATCGGCTCGCCGTCGTTCTCCCACAGGTGCGCAACCAGCGTCCGGATCTGGTTGAGGAACATGACGCCCGACGAGACCGCGAGGAAGATCAGGAAGGCGTGCAGCGAGATGACGCCGGTCGCGACCATGACCAGCAGCGCGATCGCCCAGACGCTCGCCGCCGCCTCCTGCCACGCCCAGTCGCGGGCGAACTCGCCTTCTGGCTTTGGGCGGACGAACTTCGGATTGATCTGCAGGCCTGAATAGCGTCCGACCACGACGGCTCGCAGCTTCGGTGAAAGCAGCGACAACGGCGTGAGGATCGCGAACCGGATCAGCATCCCGATCGGCGCCAGCGCGGCCGCGATCAGGAAGACCGGCAAGGTCCACGGATGCATCAATGCGAGCGGCAGATACTCGGGATCGTCGAGCGTCCCGTAATAGCGCTTGGCATGATGCTGGTTGTGCACGCCTTCGTACATGAAGCTCGGCACCAGCAGCGGAACGCCGACGACCAGGTTCCAGGTGAAGCGAAACCCCCTCACCGCGCCTTTCTTGATGTGCGTGAGCTCGTGAATGAAGGAGCCCGCGCGGTAGAGCGCGAGGACGGCGACCAATCCGCAGCCGACGGCAAGCCAGGCCGGCTTCACGACCATCGCCGCGAACAGCGCCGCATAGCCGAGCAGCGCCGAGCCGAGCATGTCCGCCCAGTAGATCCCCGACTTCGGAACATTGAGGTCGCGCGTCAGGTTCGCCGCGGCCTTGAGCATCGCCGCGTCGTCCTTGGCGCGCGCCGGTACGCGCTGCGCCGGGGCAGCGGCGGTCGGTCGCTCGAGGGTCGCGCTATTGCTCATCGTCTTTCCGGAAGATCCTCTTGTGGCACGAGATAGTGGCGGGACTTGGGCGTCTCAACCTTAACTGGCGCTTGGCGGAGAGAGCGGCTAGCCCGTCGCGCATGAGCTGTAGCCCCGTCACCATCCGTCCCGTTGAGACCAAGAAGGACAAAAAGGCCTTCGTCGACTTCGCCTGGGAGGTCTACAAGGACGACCCGCATTGGGTGCCGCCCCTGAAGGACGAGGTTCACGGGCTCATCACTCCCGGCAAGAACCCGTGGTTCGAACATGCCCGCGCCCAGCTCTGGCTGGCCGAACGCGGCGGCAAAGTCGTCGGGCGCATCAGCGCGCAGGTCGACGACCTCGTCCAGGAGCATATGGGCAAGGGCATCGGCAACTGGGGCTTCCTCGACGCGCTAGATGAGGAAACCGCGCACGCCTTGATCGCGAGCGCGGAAGACTGGCTCCGCAAGCAGGGAATGAAGCAGGCGCTGGGGCCGATCACCCTATCCATCTGGGACGAGCCGGGGCTGGAGATCGAGGGCTTCGGAGAAGACCCGACAGCGATGATGGGCCACCACCGCCCTGAATATCAAGCGTGGATCGAATCCGCCGGCTATTCGAAGGCCAAGGACCTGCTCACCTACGAGGTCAATATCGCGCATTGGGAAGACCCCAAGATCAACCGTCTTATCGCTGCCGGGGAGCGCAACCCGCACATCAAGATTAGAATGGTCGACAAGTCCAAGTTCAACGAGGAAGCGCGGACCATCCTCAACATCCTGAACGAGGCCTGGTCGAACAATTGGGGCTACGTCCCGCTGACCGAGGCGGAGATCGCCTACGCGGGCAAGAAGCTGAAGCCGATCATCTACAATGAGCTGGTGCGGATCGCCGAGCTCGACGGCGAACCGGTTGCCTTCATGCTGACCATTCCCGACATCAACGAGCTGACCAAGGATTTGAACGGCGAGCTGTTCCCGTTCAACTTCATCAAATTGCTGTGGCGCCTGCGCAAGCCGCGCGTGCGCCGCTCACGCGTTCCGTTGATGGGCGTCGCAAGGAAGCTCCACCACAGCCGGATGGCGAGCATGCTCGCCTTCATGCTGATCGAATACACCCGCCGCGACTGCGTCGGAAAATTCGGGATCGAGGTCGGCGAGTTCGGCTGGATTCTCGAGGACAACAAGGGAATGCTGTCGATCGCCGAGCTGCCAAGCGCGAAGGTCAACCACCGCTACCGGATTTACGAAAAGCAACTGTAGCCGATAACCTTCGTCGCAGGTTTCAGAAATGAAGCGCGGCCGTGAGGCGTCCGGTCTGGTCGCTCCACCGATCGCCACGCCGGATAAGGTAGCTGGCGCTCACGGTTGCACGGCCGATTGCAACGTCAATTCCGCCGTCAACCGAGGCCTCTGTGCGATTGAACGTTTGAGCACCGCTGTCGAATGAAGTTTCGCCGCCAACGAAGCGTCCCGTTCGCGCGGGGTCACCGGTGCCCCAGAAGCGCTGAGCGCTTGCGTCTACGTGGGGCGAAAGGTTCAGCCCGCCAATCTCAAACCGGCCAGCCATCCTCAAGCCAAGGCGTACCTGGTCGATCGCTCTATTTTCGCGACCGAAGGCGACTGCCGAAAAGCCTCCGCTCTCCGAAAATGCCGGAGCCGCGATGATCAGGTGGGCGTAGCCCAGGTAGGGCGTGGCGTTGATGCCGGACCCGTGCGCAAGATCGTAGTCGCCTTCCAGTTCAAGTCGCGAAGTGGTCGAGCGGTAGCGCGCCTGGCTGCGCTCGGCGAAGCCGGGATAGATGATGGTGCGGGTGATTGCCGCATCGTGCCAGGCGCTCGTGATACCCGCCAATCCGCTGAAGCGTCCCGAGTGATAAGCGACGGCGCCAGCAAGGAAGCGGGTGTCCACGTCGCCGCTCACTTCATTCGAAGCCAGCGACGTGCCGTAGCGGCCTCCGACCATGAATAGCGAAAAGGCTCCGCGGCGGCGCAAGGCCCCGTTGGCTGCTCCCCGCGCCGTCAGCGCGTTGATATTCGTCCATGCGAGCGAGGGAGCATCGGTATTCGCGGCGGCGGAGGCGAAAGTGAGCCTTCCGAGATCCTGGTTCATGATCGCATCGAGGCGGCCGTACCCTGAGCCGGATAGCGCATTGAACGCCTGCCGCGCCCCCGTGAGCGACTGGTAGAGGACCGATTGGTAAAGCTGGCTGTTCAGGCCAAGCGCGTCGACCGCCGATGCGGTGCTGAACGCCAAGGCGGAGGCAGCTGACGGAAGCGGCTTTCCGTTGGGTGCGATCTGGATGGTGATCGTGCCCTTTTGCTGGGTGTTCACCGTCGCCTTGAAATAGGCATAGTCGGTGAGGACGTTGGCGAACTTGCCGGAGATTCCGCCAGTCGCGGTCAGCACGACGTAACTGGTTGTCGGCGCGTAATGCGCGATCCCCGCCAGGACCTGGATGTTCGTCCCCTTGGTGATGGTCACGGCTCCGGTGACCGCAAGCTTGTCGGAGCTGCCGTCAGGGCTGGTCTGCACGCTAAACGTCGACCCGGTATTGAAGGCGACATTGCCGACGATGCTGAGGGTGCCGAGGCTGCTTCCGGCCGGGGCGAGAAGGCCGCCGCTGTTCATCGTCGTGTTGCCGATGATCGTGCCGGTCCCGGCCAGCATTGCGCCACCACCGACCGAGATCGGCGAGGTAATGCTTCCATTCACCGCCAGTGCGCCCCCGCTAAGGGTCGTGGAGGCAAAGGTCCCGGCATTTCCGGGCACGGTCCAGTAACCGGACAGGACATTCAGATTCTCGAAGTTCAGGAAATTGCCGATGGTCTGCAACGAACTCGGTGAACTAACCGAGCCGGTCAGCGACAGCGTATCGCTTCCCCCCGCCCCGTTCACTGTACCGATGATGTTCGAGCCGGTTTGAAGCACGACGTCGTCATTGAAATCGCTCAGCGTGGCCGCGGTCCCTCCGGTACCGGAGATCGTGCCGGCGTTGGTCAGCGTCACGCGTTTCGAGGCGGTGATGGCTTGAACCGTGTTCGAGGTGATCGACCCCGTATTGGCCAGCGAACCGCCGCCATCGAACGACAAGCCGACACCGTGATCGCCCTGGATCGTTCCGCTATTGCCGATGGTCAGCGCGCTGTCGCTGTAGATGGCCGAGCCGTCCGGAGTGGCTGAAGTTCCCCCGCCGACGATCGATCCGCTGTTGGAGAGATTGGCGCTCGAGAGCTCAAAGAATGCTACCGATCCCGCAACGGTCCCGGCGTTCGAGACGCTTGCGACCGCGGCGGGAACGCCCCCGTCGATCGAGATGGCGCCGGCGCTCCCACCGTTGATGATACCGGTACTGCTGTTCGTGAGAGTCCCGCTGTCGAGGCCGATGAACTCCGCACCACCGCCGATCGTGCCGCTGTTTGCTAACGTCCCGATTCTTCCAGCAAAGTTTCCGGATTGGATTGCGACGCCCGCTAGATTGCCTTGTATCGTTCCCGCATTGCTGATCGAGCCTCCGCCGCTCAACAACACGCCGACGCGATTTCCTTCGATTGTGCCGCCAGCGAGGTTGGTCACCGTCCCGATGCTGTTCGCCGCCGCCTGGTCGTTAGATGGAAACATCGAAATCCCATCGGCAACCGGTCCGCCGGCCGAACGGCCCGCGATATAGCCGCTGTTCGTCACGGAGCCGCCGCCGATCAGGCGAATGCCGTGACCGTTGTCGCCGATAATCGAACCGCTGTTGTCGATGACTGAACCGATCGCGCGCCCGCTCACCTGGTTTGTGATCGGGTCGGTGTAGAGAGCGCTCGCGATCCCGAATTTCGCGCCGGAGATCGTGCCGCTGTTGGTGATGTTCGCAGGACCGCCTGAAAAGACGATGCCCGCATTCGGTACCGTGAGGCTGCTGACGGTACCGTCGCCGCGAATGATCCCGGCATTGTTGACGGTGAGCGACGGGCCGAGATGATCGATCCCGCTGGTATTGCCGACGATCGTGCCCGTCGCCTGGTTGTCCACGACGAAGTTGCCATTGCTGAAAACCGCGCCGCCAATGCCGTAGAACGAAGCGTTGACGCCGGTGACGATCGATCCGCTGTTCGTCAGGGAACCATCGCCGATGTTGAACTGAACGAAGTCGTTCAGGAAACCGCTGTTCGTGAGGGACGCGTGGTCGACATAGTTGAAATAGGTGAAAGCTTCGACCGTGCCGCTGTTGGTCATGGTAGCGTCGGTGATTTGAGAGAATCCAGCGGTCCCGCCGATCGTGCCGCTATTGTCCAGGCTGGCGCTTTTCAGCGCGAAGAAGTTCGCGACGCCGTCGACGACTCCGCTGTTGGTCATGTCGCCCGACCAGATTCGCTCGCTGCCCTGCGTTCCCTGGATGATCGTGGAGCTGATCCGTCCCGCGTTGTGGATCGTCCCGCCGCCGAAAAGGTTCACCCCGTAGCGCGCGCCAAGGATGGTTCCGCCGGCGAGGTTGTCGACGGTCCCGATACCGGTCTGGCCGGTCAGGTCCTGGCCGTTGAAGGCGAGCATTGTAATGCCGTCCGCGGCCGCTCCGACGCGGCCTTCGATATCGCCGCTGTTGGTTACCGAGCCGCCGCCGAACAGGCGAACGCCGCTGCCGTTATCGCCGATGATGGTGCCGCTGTTGGTGATGACGGACCCGATCGCGCGGCCCTCGATGCTGTTGTCGGGATTGGTGAAGTAGAGCGTCGTAATCCCGAAACGCGCACCGCTGATATCGCCGCTGTTGGTGATGTTGGCAGGACCGCCGCTGATGACAATGCCGCCGTCGGCAGAGATACTTCCACCGGCCGTTCCGTCACCTCGGATCACGCCAGCGTTGGTGACGGACAAACTCGACCCGTCGCTTTCGATTCCTTTGGTCGCCCCGGTAATCGCTCCCGAGGCCTGATTGTCGATGGAAAGCGATCCGCCTGGCGCGGTCGCGAAAACCCCGGCTCCGTTAGGCGACGTGATGGTGCCGCTGTTGGTCACGCTTGCGTTGGCGAGATTGTTGAATTGGACGGTCCCGTTCAGCGTGCCGCTGTTGTTGACCGTGCCGTTCCTCGGCGGCTCGACCCCGACGGCGCCCGCCTGCATCAGGATGCTGCCGCTATTGCCGCTGATCGTGCCCGCATTGTTGACGACGCCGCCGTTGCTGAGGATCACCCCGAAGCGGTTTCCTTCGATGACCCCGCTGGCAAGGTTATCGACGCTGCCAATGGTCGTGAAGTTGTTGAGGTCCTGGTCGAAGAAGGAAAACATCGAAATGCCGTCGGCTCCGGCGCCGACCCGTCCGGCGATGTAACCGCTGTTGGTCACGGTTCCCCCGCCCATCAGACGGATGCCGTCGTTATTATCGCCGATGATCGTGCCGCTATTGATGATGGTCGAACCGATCGCTCGGCCGCTTGGCGCATTCGTGTCCGGGTCGGAGAATATTCCGGTAGTGATTCCGAAGCCCGCACCGGTGATGCTGCCGCTGTTGGTGATTGCGGCTGGGCCGCCCGTTACGAGGATGCCCGCATCCGCGATCCGTCCTGTAACTGCGGTTCCGTCGCCTCGGATCGTTCCCGCATTGTCGAGATTGAGCTGTGAGCCGGTGGACAAGATGCCAGTTTTTGCGCCCTGAAGCGTGGTTCCGGACGGGTTGTTGATCGGCGTCGAGTCGGTGCTTTGCAGACCGTAATCCTGCGCAAGAGCCGCCGATGAAACGATGCACATTCCGGTTGCGGCAAGCAGCCGCATCTTGGTCGCCCTACTGCCCATGATGAATCCCCCGAAACTCGCGCACCGGCGAGACCAACAGATTGCTCGCCCTCAAGCCGCCAGTTAACGACCGACAACTTGCGGTAAATTGCTGCCCTCTGTCATGATGCCGTTCTGAAGGTTTTCTGAAGGGCGCGTGGAGCATGCCCGATCTGAGACCCAGTAGTGTTGCCTCGCGTTGCCGACGCCGCTGGCTTTTCGCCGGTTGCGTTTTCGATGAAGCAAACTGGATTTTGCTCGTCGACGGCCGCGGCGTCGCCATCGAGACCAAGCCGCTGGAACTCCTTCGCGCTCTCCTCCTTCGAGGGGGCGAACTGGTTTCGAAGGATGAGTTACTCGACCAGATATGGCCGGACGTCACGGTGGTCGAAGCCTCGTTGACGACCGCCGTGCACAAGTTGCGATCGGCCTTGGGCGACGAGCAGCGCGACTCGCATATCATTCAGACGGTGCCGAAGATCGGTTACCGGATTGGCGTTCCAATCGAAGTCGGGGAATGCGCCTCAGCGGTTGCGGCGCCTGCACCTGCACAAGCTTTAACCTTCGCCGAGGCACGTGTCCGGCATGTGTGGCAGACTCCTTTGGTCGCTGCCCTGTCCGTCGCGATGGTCATTGCTGCCTTGATCGTAGGGCCGATGCAGCGAGAGGCCGCCGCGAATGATCGTGTCTTTACCCAGCGCGACGCAGCAAACGCGCTGCGTAGATTGGACGTTGGCGCCATCGAGCAGTTGCTGGCCGCGGGCTGGAATCCCAATCGCCCGTTCGACGATCAGGACAATGGCGCGCTCACCATGGTTCTAAATAGGTGTGAATGGGATCGTGGGCACGACCAGGAGCAAATGGTCCTGATGGTCCGCACCCTGGTCGATGGCGGAGCACGCCTGGACCACCGCAACGCGTGGGGAGACACTCCCTACAGCATCGCGAAGGCGGTGCGATATTGCGGGCCCAACCATCCTGTGACTCAGAGCATCAGGGAGATGTGCTACGCGGGCTACAAGCCGCTCGGCGACCGCTGCCTCGCCTCATACGAGCTGCAACGCCAGGCGGGATAGGCCCTGCCTAGCTCAGCTCCACCCAGGTCGGCGCATGGTCGGATGCCTTCTCCTCCCCACGAGCCCATTTATCGACGCCCGCGTCCACGAGTTTGTCGGCGGCCTCGGGCGAGCACAGCAAATGGTCGAGCCGGAAGCCGAGGTCTCGCTGCCAGCAGCCGGCGGTGTAGTCCCAGAAGGTGTAGAGCTTCTCTTCGTTCGGGTGCAGCGCTCGAAGCGCGTCGGTCCAGCCCTGGTTGACGATCCGCCGCCAGACCTCGCGGGTTTCGGGTTGCATCACGGCATCGTTGGCGGTCGCGCGCGAGGAAAAAACGTCGCGGTCCTCCGGCACGACGTTCCAGTCCCCGCACAGCAGGGCCGGCCGCTCCTCCTTCAACAGGCCCACCGCGTGTGAGCAGAGGCGCTCCATCCAGCTCAGCTTGTAGGTGAATTTCTCGGTCCCGACCGGATTGCCGTTGGGCAGATAGAGCGAAGCGACGACCACGCCGCCCGCTTCGGCCTCGATGTAGCGGCTATGTGTATCGTCGGGATCCCCCGGCAGTCCGACCCGTCTCAGCTCCGGCGCATCGCCCTTGGCGAGGATGGCGACGCCGTTGAAGCCCTTCTGCCCGTGCCAGACGGCGCCGTAACCGGCTGCCTCGATGTCGGCGATCGGAAGCGCCTCGTCGGCGCACTTCAGTTCCTGCAGGCAGGCGACGTCGGGCCTCTCCCGCTCGAGCCATTCGAGAAGGCGCGGAAGACGCGCGCGGATGCCGTTGAGATTGTAGGAAGCGATCTTCACCGGCGCCTGACTAAGCGTGATGGTGTCAAACGCAACAGGCCGTCTCGCGTTCGAGCCCACCGTCGTATAACGATGTGACCTTCATTCGTGCCAGGACCGGGGGGGCGTGAGCGCATTCGACTATGTGATGACGCTGGCCGCGGTGGTCATCGGCCTTGCGCTCACGCATCTGATGCAGGGCATCGGCCGGATCGTCGAAAATCCGCGCGCGACCAAGGTCTGGTGGGTCCATCTCCTGTGGGTTGCCCATACCGTCCTGCTCAGCGTCTTTTGGTGGTGGTTCGAATTCGGCCTGCGCACGACGCCTGTCTGGACCTTCCAGCTTTATGCCTTCGTCCTCGGCTACGCCTTCCTGATCTATCTGGTCTGCACGATCCTGTTTCCGAGCGATTTCGGTGAGCACCGCGACTTCAGGGAATATTTCCTGTCGCGGCGACGCTGGTTCTTCGGCTTGCTGATCACGCTGCTCATCGTCGATGTGATCGACACGCTGCTGAAGGGCTGGGCGCACTTCACCTCGCTCGGGCTTGAATATCCGATCTCGCAAGCAGCATTCATGCTGCTGTGCCTTGCCGGGCTCATCAGCCGGCGCGATCGAGTCCAGGCGTTGGTCGTGATCCTCGCGCTCGGCTATCTGATCCTGCGGGTCGTCCGCTTCTTCGACGTAGCGATCTAGACGCTGAAGCTTGATCCACAGCCGCAGCCCGACTGCGCATTGGGGTTGAGCACCTTGAACGCAGCGCCATTCAGGTCCTCGACGAAATCGACCGCCGAGCCGCGTAAGAGGTCGAGGCTGATCGGATCGACCACCAGCTTGACGCCATCGGTCTCCGCTACCGCATCGTCATCCGCCTGCTCGGCGAGCTCGAACTTGTAGGTGAAGCCCGCGCAGCCGCCGCCGTCGACCGCGAGGCGGAGGATTGCCGGCTTCGACTGGCGCTCGGCGATCCACGCCACGCGCTTCGCGGCACTTTCGGTAAGGGCGATGTCGCTCACGACCTTACATTTGGCGTGGCTGGACCCCGGATCAAGTCCGGGGTGACGCTAAAGCGTCACTTGTCGCCGCCGACCGGCCCGCCGATCGCAACCGCGTCCATCGAAGCCGAGCTGCCGCGCTTCTGCATCGCCAGCACATAATCGGTCGACTTCATGAACGGGATCGGGTTCACCGGGCGTCCGTCGATCCGCACTTCATAGTGAAGATGGTTCCCGGTCGAGCGGCCGGTCGAACCCATGCGGCCGATCTGCTGGCCGCGGGTGACATGGTCGCCGGCGTGTACGAGGATCGCCGACATATGCCCGTAGCGGGTGCTGATTCCGCGGCCGTGGTCGATCTCGACGAGGTTGCCGTAGCCGCCATTGTTCCAGCCGGCGCGCATCACCGTGCCGTCGGCGGTCGCGTAGATCGGCGTTCCATAAGCGCCGGCCAAGTCGATGCCCGGGTGCATCGCGGCACCGGCGTGGAACGGATCGGCGCGGACGCCATAGCCGCTCGTGAAGGTGACTTCGGCCCTGATCGGCTTGTCGGACGGAATTGCGATGACGTCGTTCTGAAGCTGGTCGAGCTTCTTCCAGCTGTTGAACAGCGCCTTGAAGGTGGGATTGCCGACGCTCTCGAACGGACCGCCGACGCCGCTCGGCTGACCCGCCGCCGCCGGCTTGATGCCGAGCCTCTTCAGCTCGGAAGCGGTCACCTGGTAGCGGACGTCGAGCGCCTGGGCGACTTGGGCGGCCTGCTGAAGCTGCTGCTGCTCGAGGCGGGCAAGCGCGCCCTCCTTGGCAATGCGGCCGCTCGACGCGGCCGCCTGGATCATCGACGGATCGATCGTCTGGCCCGCGAGCGCCTTCTCGATCAGGGCTTGCCGTTGCTCCAGCACGCGAGTGCGAGCATCGGTCGCCGCGCTAATCGCAACGCGCGGCCGGACGATGAGGCGGGCGGTTGCATAGCTGGCCCAGCCGACGAGACAGAGAAGGACGACGAAAAGGACAGCCTGGACGGGAGCGGAAACACGGAAGCGGCGGAGCCTCGTCCCGTCATGGACGAAGAGATCGCGATCGCGGAACAGTGCCGTTGTGCCGGCCAGAACTTGCGTCATTACTTCCCGCTCCAAAAGCTCCGACGCACGCACTTCGAGAGTGAGACGCCGTTTCAACCAACTTTTAGGAGCTCCCCAGCCCCCACGCCTGCATCGCGGATTGCCCCCCGCACGCTGGCGATGACCGGACTGTCCGCCAATGGTTAATAATTTCAACCTCGGTCGCGCCGGGGCGGGATGAGCCGCAGAGTAACTGCGGTGAGCCGTTCAAGCTCCGCAACCTGAAGCAGCTTCCAAGGGAAAATCGCGGTAGGAGCCTTCCGGATTCGATCGTTTCGGAGTCGTACGCGAATCTTTCGCCCCGCCTTGCGGCTGCCGCATTCACCTTTACAAATGTCGACGGGCCACGCCGTCCCAACGCGGCGCGAGCTCTCTGGAAGGAGAGTGACATTGACTGAAGCGACTGCCGCCACGCCCGAAGTGCGCGTGGGCAAACCTCATACCAAGCCCCGGCGCCCGAATTTCTCGTCGGGTCCTTGCGCCAAGCCGCCCGGCTGGAGCGCGGACAAGCTCGACGTCTCAGCGCTCGGCCGCTCGCACCGCGGTGCCGTCGGCAAGGCCAAGCTCGCTGAAGCGATCGAGCGGACTCATGCGCTGCTGAAACTGCCGGACGACTATCGCCTCGGGATCGTCCCCGCTTCGGATACCGGCGCGATGGAAATGGCGATCTGGTCGCTGCTCGGGGCGCGGCCCGTGACGATGCTCGCCTGGGAGAGCTTCGGCGCGGGCTGGGTCACCGACGTTGCCAAGCAACTCAAGCTAGACGCCGACATCCGCACCGCCGCCTATGGCGAGATCGCCGATCTTTCCGGAATCGATCCGGCGAACGACATCGTCTTCACCTGGAACGGCACGACCAGCGGCGTTCGGGTGCCGAACGCCAACTGGATCGCGGCCGACCGCACCGGCCTCAGCATCTGCGACGCGACCTCGGCAGCGTTCGCCCAGGACATCGACTGGGCGAAGATCGATGTCGGCACTTTCAGCTGGCAAAAGGCGCTCGGCGGAGAGGCGGCTCATGGCATGTTGGTCCTCAGCCCGCGCGCCGTCGAGCGCCTCGAAAATGAGCCCGCGCCCCGCCCGCTTCCCAAGATTTTCCGGCTGACAAAGCCTGCCCCGGCGCAGGCCGGAGGCGGCAAACTGATCGAAGGGGTGTTCAAAGGCGAGACGATCAACACGCCTTCGATGCTCGCCGTCGAGGACTGGTTGTTCTGCCTGGACTGGGCTGAACGCGCCGGCGGTCTCGATGCACTGATAGCGCGAGCGGACGCCAACGCCGCCGCGCTCGACCGCTGGGTCCAAGATGCGAGCTGGATCGAGCATCTCACCACCGATGCCACGATCCGTTCCAGCACTTCAGTATGCCTGCGGTTCGCCGATCGCTCCGACGAAGACGCCAACCGCGCCCGGCAGAGGGCCATCGGCCAGCTGCTCGAACGCGAAGGCGCGGCCTACGACATAACTGCCTATCGAGACGCTCCACCCGGCCTCCGAATCTGGTGCGGCGCAACCGTCGAGACGAGTGACGTCGAGGGGCTTGGCCCGTGGCTTGATTGGGCTTGGGAGGCGACGCGATGAGCGATCCTGTGCGCGTACTGATCGCCGACAAGATGGACCCTCGCGCCGCCGCGATCTTCCGCGATCGCGGGATCGAGGTCGACGAAAAGCCGGGGCTCACTCCCGATGAGCTCAAGGCGATCATCGGCAACTATGACGGCGTCGCCGTCCGCAGCTCGACGAAAATCAACGCCGCCGCGATGGACGCCGGGCTTCCGCGCCTGAAGGTCATCGGGCGCGCGGGAATCGGCGTCGACACGATCGACGTGCCCGCTGCCTCGGCGCGCGGAATCGTCGTGATGAACACGCCCTTCGGCAATTCGATAACGACCGCCGAACATGCCATCGCCATGCTGTTCGCACTCGCACGCGAGATCCCTCAGGCCGACCAGTCCACCCAATCCGGCAAGTGGGAAAAGAACCGCTTCATGGGCGTCGAGCTCGCCGGCAAGACCCTCGGCCTCGTCGGCTGCGGCAATATCGGCTCGATCGTCGCCGACCGCGCCCACGGTCTGAAGATGAAGGTCGTCGCCTACGACCCGTTCCTCTCGCCCGAGCGAGCGGTGGAGCTGGGTGTCGAGAAGGCGGAGCTGGACGACCTCCTCGCCCGCGCGGACTTCATCACCTTGCACACGCCGCTCACCGACCAGACCCGTGGCATCCTCAGCCGCGAGGCGCTGGCGAAAACCAAGCCTGGCGTGCGCATCGTCAATTGCGCGCGCGGCGGGCTGATCGACGAGGCCGCGCTGAAGGACGCGCTCGAAACCGGCCACGTGGCAGGCGCAGCGCTCGACGTGTTCCAGGAGGAACCAGCGCAAGCGAATGCCCTCTTCGGCACGCGCGGGCTCATCTGCACGCCGCATCTCGGTGCCTCGACCACCGAGGCGCAGGTCAATGTCGCGATCCAGGTCGCCGAGCAGATGAGCGATTATCTGCTGCTCGGCGGGATCACCAACGCGGTGAACGTGCCGTCGCTCTCGGCGGAGGAAGCGCCGCGCCTGCGCCCGTACATGGCGCTTGCCGAAAAACTCGGACGCCTCGTCGGGCAGATCGCTGGAACGGAAATCCGCTCTATCGACATCGAGGTCGAAGGCGCGGCGGCGGAGCTCAACATCAAGCCGATCACCGGCGCGGTGCTTGCCGGTGTGATGCGGACCTGGTCCGACACCGTGAACATGGTCAACGCGCCCTATCTCGCAAAGGAACGCGGCCTCGCCGTCCGCGAAATCCGCAACGAGGGCGAAGGCGATTATCACACGCTCGTCGCGGTGACGGTGGGCACGGATCATGGCGAAAAGCGCGTCGAAGGCACTTTGTTCGGCAACCGCGCGCCGCGCCTCGTCCAGATTTTCGGTGTTCCGGTCGAAGCCGAGCTGGCGGGCCAGATGATCTACATCGTCAACACCGACGCGCCCGGATTCATCGGCGCCCTCGGGACGAAGCTCGGCGAGAATGCGATCAACATCGCCACCTTCAACCTCGGCCGTCGCCAGGAAGCGGGCGAAGCCGTCGCTCTGGTCGCAGTCGATGATCCAATCAGTCCGGAGGTCGCGCAGCAGCTTCACGAACTGCCCGCCGTCCGCGAGGTGATCCCGCTCAGCTTCTAACGAAAAGGGCGCCCCCGGAAGGAGCGCCCTTGGTTCCAGCCGCCTGCGTGCCAGCGGCCGGTGAGAAAACTCAGTGCGAGTTCTTCATCGCGTCAGCCTTGTTGTCGGCTGCATTCTTCATGGCGTCGGATTGGTTGTCGGCGGCTGCCTTCATCGCGTCCGAAGCGTTGTCGGCATTAGCGGTCATCTGGTCAGCCGCATTGCCGACGTTCGCTTCCATCGTGTCGGCGGCATTGTCGACATTCGCCTCATAATTGTCGGCAGCCTGCTGCTGTGGGCTCTTGTTGCAGGCCGCGAGCGAACCAAGCCCGAGAGCGATGGTCAGGATGGTAGTGGTCTTCATCTGCTTTCCCCTATCGTTATTCCAGCGCAGGCGCTCCTCGCGCGTGACGGAACTGCATTACTCTCGAGCGAGCCTTTCTGTTCCGGCCGCTCAATGAGGTCCCGGCGCTGGACGGGGCGAAGCTTCGCCCCTAGAGCCGCGCGGGCCGCACAGCAGGAAAGCTCAACAGTGGGAAACGTCACCGTCATCGGCGCCCAGTGGGGCGACGAAGGCAAGGGCAAGATCGTCGATTGGCTCGCCAGCCGGGCCGACATGGTCGTCCGATTCCAGGGGGGCCACAATGCCGGCCATACGCTGGTCGTTGGCAACCAGACCTACAAGCTCTCGCTGCTTCCGAGCGGAATCGTCACGGGCACTCCATCGGTCATCGGCAACGGGGTGGTGCTCGACCCGTGGGCGCTCAAGGCGGAGGTCGAGCGCATCCGCGAGCAGGGCGTCGAGGTCACGCCGGAAATTCTGACGGTCGCCGACACCTGTCCGCTGATCCTTCCCATCCACCGCGACCTCGATGCGCTGCGCGAGGATGCGAGCGGCGCGGGAAAGATCGGCACCACGCGGCGCGGGATCGGCCCAGCCTACGAGGACAAGGTCGGCCGCCGCGCCATCCGCGTGTGCGACCTCGCCCATCTCGACGAGCTCGAGCCGATGCTGGACCGCCTTTGCGCGCATCACGATGCGCTCCGCGCCGGCTTCAGCGAACCTCCGGTCGACCGGGAGCGTCTCCGCAACGACCTCGCCGAAATCGCGGACTTCGTCCTCTCCTACGCCAAGCCCGCCTGGCGCGACCTCGACTCAGCGGCGCGCCGCGGCAAGCGCATCCTGTTCGAGGGTGCGCAGGGCGTGCTCCTCGACGTCGACCACGGCACCTACCCGTTCGTCACATCGTCGAACACCGTCGCCGGAACCATCGCAGCGGGTAGCGGAACCGGACCATCGACCGCCGGTTTCGTCCTTGGAATCACCAAGGCTTACACGACCCGCGTCGGCTCGGGGCCCTTCCCGACCGAGCAGGACAATGACACCGGCCAGAAGCTCGGCGAGCGCGGCCATGAGTTCGGTACCGTAACCGGGCGCAAGCGCCGCTGCGGCTGGTTCGACGCGGTGCTGGTTCGGCAGGCAGTCGCCGTCGGCGGAGTCACCGGAATCGCGCTCACCAAGCTCGACGTTCTCGACGGCTTCGACGCGGTGCAAATCTGCACCGGCTACCAGCTCGACGGGAAGAAGCTCGATTATCTCCCAGCCCATGCGGCCGACCAGATGCGTGTCCAGCCTATCTTCGAGGAGATCGAAGGCTGGCCAGGCTCGACCCACGGGGCGCGCAGCTGGGCCGATCTCCCCGCCCGCGCGATCAAATATGTCCGCCGCATCGAGGAGCTGATCCGCTGCCCGGTCGCGCTCGTCAGTACGTCACCCGAGCGAGAAGACACGATCCTCGTCCGCGATCCGTTCGCCGGCTAGTGCCGCACTTCGAAATCGTCGAACTCGCACGGCTCGACATCCCAGGTCCGAAGGTTCTCCACCTGCGCCGCGGGCGGTCCGCGACGCAACAACTCAAGCATCTGCTCGACCAATGAATCTTCGCCCTCGACGTGCGCCTCGACATGACCGTCCGGGCAATTGCGGATCCAGCCTGTCAGGCCGAGCGCTTCCGCCCGCTCGCGAGTCCATGCCCTGAAAAAGACCCCCTGCACGCGTCCGCTGACGCTGATGTGCCGGGCGATCACCGAATCAGACCGTGCTGATATCCGGCGCGTCCTCGGCTTTCATTCCGATGACGTTGTAGCCGGCGTCGACGTGATGGACCTCTCCGGTCACGCCCGCCGCGAGGTCGCTGAGCAGGTAGAGCCCTGCTCCGCCGACATCCTCGATCGTGACGTTCCGCCTCAGCGGCGAGTTCAGCTCGTTCCACTTCATGATGTAGCGGAAGTCGCCGATGCCGCTTGCAGCGAGGGTTTTGATGGGACCAGCGGAGATCGCGTTGACCCGGATGCCCTCGGGCCCGAGGTCCACGGCCATATATTTGACGCTCGATTCGAGCGCGGCCTTCGCGACGCCCATGACATTGTAGTGCGGGATCGTCTTCTCGGCCCCGTAATAGGTCAGCGTCAGCAGCGACCCTCCCTTCGTCATCAGTTTGCGCGCGCGCTGCGCGACCGCGACGAAACTGTAGACCGAGATGTTCATGGTCATCAGGAAATTGTCCATCGACGTATCGACGAATTTCCCGCGAAGCTCGTTCTTGTCCGAATAGCCGATGGCGTGAACGACGAAGTCGAGCGTGTCCCATCGCTCACGCAGCTGATCGAACGCGACATCCAGCGCCTCCATGCTGCTGACGTCGCAGTCGAGCAGGAAGTCAGAGCCGAGCTCCATCGCCAGCGGGCGTACACGCTTCTCCAGCGCCTCTCCCTGGTAGGAGAAAGCAAGCTCAGCCCCCTCAGCGCCCAGCGCCCGGGCGATTCCCCAGGCGAGCGAGCGGTCGTTGGCAAGGCCCATGATCAGGCCGCGCTTGCCCTGCATTAGTCCGGTCAAAGTGGCCCCTCTCTCTGCAACGCCCGTTCGACATCTTCACCGGGCTGCGGCTCCTCGACTTCAAGCTCGTCGCTGTACGGCCCGGTGTACATCTCGCCCTTTAGCGCCGTGGCGCCGCTCTCGGCTAGCGCCGCGTTCAATTCCGCGCCGATCACCACGCCCAAACCGACGACGAAGAAGAAGATCAGAACGATCATCACGCCGGCGAGGCTGCCGTAGGTCCGCGTATAGCCGCCGAACAGGCTGAGGACGGGCGCGATCAGCTCCACGGTGCCGAGCCACCAGCCCGTGATGAACAGCGCGCCCGGCCATTTCTTGCAGTCGGGCTTGCGGTAGCGCGCGGGAGTCAGCGCGAAGAACAGCAGATAGAAGGTCACGAACAGGGTGACGGCGGGTACGAATCGATAAAGCCCAAGCTCGTGGCCGATATCCTGGGCGAGCGGAAACCATTCGATGATGAAATGATGGGCGATGGTCAGCAGCGCGCTGGCCGCGAAAGCGACCATCAGCAACAGCACCGCCCCCAGGATCAAAAGGATCGACCCCAGCCGATATTCCCAGAAGGGCGCGCAATACTTGACCCCATAGGCGCGGCGAAGAATGTCGCGGATGGTTTCGACGAAGCTGGTCGCCGTCCACAGCCCGACGATTGCGCCGAGCCACAGAAGCGTGCCGGTCCTGACGGTCAGCACTTCCGCGATGGGCTCTCGAAGGGTTGATGCAACATCCGGCGGAAGCCGCCTGAGCACGTTGGTCACGGTCAGCATCGCGTCCTGGCCCTGGCCGAGCAGGTGAGCCACCGCCGCCGCGACGATGAAGAATGGAAACAGCGCGACGATCGACAAATAAGCGAGGTTGCCGGCGTGGATGAAGCCGTCGTTGTAGACGCCGATCGCAACGCGCTTGACGACCTCCCACGGCGTCAGGCGCGGCTTGAGCTTCTCCTCGACGTCGGTCCCGAAGGCCGCGCGCATCGTCGCGAGACGTTTTCGCCGTTCCTCCGGGGAGAGCGGTGAATGGTCCCTCATCGGCCGGCTTCGTTACACGCCCAGGCTTGCCCGGGGATTGCCGGCAGCGTCCCAACCTTCAGCGAATTGCTGAAGCGCCGGGTCATTGGCGGGCAATTCGATTTCGACCGTGACGAGCTGGTCTCCGCGCTTGCCGTCCTTCGCTGCGAACCCGCGGCCCTTGAGGCGAAGCACCTTGCCCGAGCTCGTGCCCTTGGGGATCGTCAGCATCACCGGTCCCTCGGGCGTCGGCACCTTCACCTTCGCTCCGAGCACGGCTTCCTTGAGGGTCACCGGCAGGTCGAGCCGGATGTTCGTCCCCTCGCGTCGAAAGAAACGATGCGATCCGATCTCGATCGTGACGATCGCATCGCCGCGGCCGCCTGGCCCTTCCTGGCCCTTGCCGCCGAGGCGGATCTTGGTCCCATCCTCGAGGCCCTGCGGCAGCTTGAGGTCGATGGTCTTGCCGTCGGCGAGCGTGATCCGCTGCGGCTTCAGAGCGACGGCGTCGTCGAACGAGACCTTGAGGCGATAGGCAACGTCCGCCCCTTTCTGCGGCGGAGCCGCGCGCTGGCGAAACCCGCCGAACGGCCCGCCTCCCCCGCGCCGGCCAGCGCCCGCAGCTCCGAACAAGCCTTCGAACAGGTCGCTGAGATCGGCTGCGTCCGCGCCGCCGAAATTGAAATTCTCGAATCCCTGCGGACCGCCGCCGGGCCCTGCCCCGGCGCCCGAGGAATAGCCTCCGAACCCCCCGCCGAACGGCATCTTCGGGTTGCCCTCTTCGTCGATCTCGCCGCGGTCGTATCTCGCGCGCTTGTCCTTGTCCGACAGCAGGTCATAGGCCGCCGTCACCTCGGCGAACCTCTTGGCCGCGTCGGGCTTGTCCTTGTTGCGGTCGGGGTGAAGCTGCTTGGCGAGGCTGCGATAGGCCTTCTTGATCTCCGCCTCGCTAGCGCCGCGTTTCAGCCCCAGTCGCTGGTAGAGGTCGAGTGCCATTCTTCTCCCATGCCGTATCGATTCCGTGCTGACCAGATGGGTTGCCGTTCCGGCGCGCCCAAGCCTAAGGCCAAAGCACCATGGCAAGCGATCCGTTCCGACTGTTCGACGAATGGTACGCCGATGCGCAAGCGAGCGAGCCGAACGACCCTGGAGCCATGGCGCTTGCGACCGCGGATGCGGACGGACGCCCATCGGTGCGGATCGTCCTGTTGAAGGCGCACGGGCCCGACGGCTTCGTTTTCTACACGAACGAGCGCAGCCGGAAGGGCGACGAGCTGGCGCAAAATCCGCGAGCGGCGCTGCTACTCCATTGGAAGTCACTTCGCCGCCAGGTGCGTATCGAAGGTCCGGTGAGCAGGGTCTCGTCCGAGCAATCCGATGCTTACTTCGCGACGCGGTCGCGCGATTCTCAGCTTGGCGCCTGGGCGTCCGACCAGTCGTCGCCGCTTCCGAGCCGGGACGAATTCGAGAACCGCTATCAGAAAATGCAGGCGAAATTCGACGGCGTTGACGTCCCGCGCCCACCGCACTGGGGCGGGTTTAGCATCGATCCTGAGACGATCGAGTTCTGGATCGACAAGCCGCACCGGCTTCACGAGCGACGTCTGTTCACGCGCTTGGCTGACGGGAGCTGGACCGAAGGGCTACTCTACCCGTGAGCGAGATCGACGCCGTAGAACGTTCACGGCTGACCACACGCGCCGCCGTCGCGAGCATCGCGATGGCGGTCATTCTAATCGTCCTCAAATCCTGGGCGGCGTACAAAACCGATTCCACCGCCATGCTCGGCTCGCTCGCCGACAGTGGCCTCGACCTCGTTGCCAGCCTCGTCGTTCTCCTCGGCGTCCGCATCGCCGCGCAGCCGGCCGACTGGGACCACCGTTTCGGTCACGGAAAGGCGGAAGCGCTCGCTTCGCTCGTTCAGGTCATCCTCATTACGATCTCGGCGATCTTCATCGGCTTCCGCGCGATCCAGCGGCTGCTTGCCCACGCCGAAACCGCCGACGCCGAGCTCGGCATTGGCGTATCGCTCATCGCGATGATCCTCACCGCCGCGCTGATCACCTACCAGCGCCATGTCGTTCGGCGCACCGGCTCGCTCGCTATCGGGACGGATCGTCTCCATTATTCTTCGGACCTCCTTCTCAACGGCTCGGTGATCGTCGCACTCGCACTCGATCAATATGCCGGTCTCACGGGGACGGACGCCGTCTTCGGCCTGCTCATCGCCCTATGGCTTTTGTGGGGAGCGTGGAACGCTTCGAGCCATGCGCTCGACCAGCTGATGGACCGCGAATGGCCCGACGAGCTTCGCGAGCGCTTCCTCGCCGCCGCCAGGGAATATCCCGAGCTTTCCGGTCTTCACGACTTTCGCACCCGCAGCAGCGGCACCCATTTTTTCGCCCAGTTCCACGTCTGGGTGCCCGCCGACTGGACGGTCCAGGAAGCGCACGACCGGCTCGACGCTGCGGAAGAAGCGCTTCGCGACCGCTTCCCCGGAACGGAAATCCTCATCCACGTCGATCCCGAGGGCCAGACCGACCGCGAGACGATGCTCCCACAGGAGATCACCGAGCGAGCGACTTGACGAGCGAGCGTCGTAATGGCGCTATCGTCCAATGATCGCACTCGCCCTCATCCTCGCCGCAGCGGCCGTCCCTCAAAGCCTGCTGGACGAAGGCGACGCCGCCAATCTCGCTTTGACCCAATGCGGATTTGCGGCGGAGAGAGCGGCCCACGCGGCCGGCCTTTCCGTCTCCGCATTCGAGCAGAAATTGGCGAGCGACTGCGCGGCTGAAGAACGGCGGCTCCGGGCAACCAGCGTTCGAATCTTTCGCACCCGCGGCAGCGCCAATCCCAATGCGGACGCCGAAGACACGCTCCGTGCAGGGCGCCAAGCGATGATCGATGCTTATCGCAAATTGCCTGAGCAAGAACGCCTACTGAAGGAAATGCAGCGGACATGCCGCGAGAAACCCGAGGCCTGTCGAAATTAACCTGCCGCCAATTTCTCCTGTAGCGCGTCGAGCAGCGGAAGCTGGCTCGTAAGCATCATCGTCCGCGCCTCATCCAGATTCATCCAGCGGGCCTTTTCCGCCTCCGGAAATCGTTCGAACTTTCCGCTTCGGAGCGGCCACTCCATCTCGAAATCGTTGGACGTTACGGCATCAGCATCGAGATCACCCTCGAGCGCGAAGGCCTCGACCCATTTGCCGCCCGACTGGCGAATCTTCGCTAGCGGGAACGGCACCGCAGTCAGCCGCGTGCCGGTCTCTTCCTCGAATTCGCGGAGCGCCGCTTCTGCAGGCATTTCGCCCTTCTCGACCGCTCCCTTGGGGATCATCCAGGCGCCGGCGTCCTTGTTTCGCCAGAACGGACCGCCGGGCTTGATCAGCAGGACTTCTGTGATCCCCTCCCGCTGACGAAAGAGCAGGACGCCCGCGCTAAGCGGCGGCAGCATCCATCGCGCCCTCGCTCGCCGCCACGGTCTCGGCGATCGACCCGCCGCCGAGCAGCCGTATGCCGTCGTAAAGAACCGCTGCCTGGCCCGGAGCGACGCCGTACTCACTCTGGCGGAAGCGAATGCAGTCGCCGTCCTTGGTCGCGGCCACCGCCGGTGCCAGTGACCGCACCTTCACGCTGATTTCGGTCTGCTGCTCTCCAATCCAATTCCAGTCGGCGACGCGCATCGCCTCGACCGCTAGCGCACGCCGCGGCCCGACAACAATCCGCGCCTGATCCGGCTCGATGCGGACGACGTAGAGCGGCTCCTTCTGGCCCCCGATCTCGATCCCGCGGCGCTGGCCCACGGTGAAATGCACGACCCCGCGATGCCGCCCGAGAACCCGCCCGTCGAGATCGACGATCTCGCCCGGCTCTTCCGTCTCTGGGCGAATGCGCTTCACCAGCGATGCATAGTCCCCGTCCGGAACGAAGCAGATATCCTGGCTATCGGGCTTGGCCGCGACCTCCAGACCCAGCTCCGCAGCGATCCGGCGCACCTCGTCCTTCGGCAAGTGGCCGAGCGGAAAGCGAAGAAAGTCGAGCTGCTCGCGCGTCGTCCCATAGAGAAAGTAGCTCTGGTCCCGCCGCGGATCGGCGCCCTTGTGAAGCTCCGCGCGGCCGTCGTTGAGCACGCGCCGAACATAGTGCCCCGTCGCAAGGCAATCCGCGCCGAGCTCTTGCGCAAACGCGACGAGATCGACGAACTTCACCCCCTGGTTGCAGTTCGCGCACGGTACCGGCGTCCGCCCGTGCGCATATTCGTCGACGAACCGGTCGATCACGCCCTCGCGGAAGCGGCTTTCGTAATCGAGCACGTAGTGCGCGATGCCCAGCCGGTCCGCGACCATCTTGGCATCATAGATGTCCTGGCCGGCGCAGCAGGCGCCCGAGCGGCGCACGGCCTCGCCATAATCGTAAAGCTGGAGCGTAACCCCGATGACCTCTGCGCCGGTCTTCGCGGCGAGGGCGGCCGTAACCGAGCTGTCGACGCCGCCGGACATGGCAACGACGATCCGGGCATCGCCTGTGGGGCGGCCGAGCTGAAAATCCATCCACATTGGAGTTCTTCTTGCCGCGCTCTTTACCCGAATTTCACTCCTCCAGACTAGACCGGAGGCAGGACAGACGAGTGAGGGGGCAGGTTTGGCGCGTCACGAGAGGGACTTTCGTAGCAGTACGGAAGCGCCGCTCAGCCTTGACGACCTGCTCGCGCTCCTTGGGTCGGGCGCGGATGTCGACGAGCGCTCGAGGGAGGACGCCATCGCTTGCTATCTCTCGGGGGGAGAGGGCTGGCGGGAAGCAGTGAGGATCCTCGGCGGCGCATTCGCCGGGGAAGGGACAGGGTTAAGGGAGCGTAAGGCTGACTGACTGCTGCGTTAACCAGCGCGTTTCAGAATATTTTCAATCGCTGGAGTTTAAGAAGTCGGCATTCGCAATGATTAAGCAGGTGTGACGAAACGATGCTCGAGAATCAGAAAATTCGTCCGGCCCAGGTCATCGGACCTCTCGGCGAGCCCCTGACGCTCGATTCGTTGCCGCCTGCCGACACGACCCGCTGGGTCGTCCGCCGCAAGGCCGAGGTCGTCGCCGCCGTTTCCGGCGGTCTCCTGACCGTCGATGAAGCCTGCAAGCGCTACACCTTGAGCCTCGAGGAATTCACCAGCTGGCAGCGCGCGGTCGACCGCAGCGGAATGCCAGGCCTCCGGGTCACGCGAATCAAGCAGTATCGCGACCAGTACGAGAAGCAGCAGCGCTACTGAGCGCTTCGACTACTCGTTACTTCGCCGAACCGAGCCGCTTAACCAGCGATAATCTGGACAGGCCTCCTTCAATCCGGAACAACCGCCGAGCGTCACGCGTCTGTGATGCCGCAACGGCGCGTCCTCGGACGCCGGATAACAGGAGGGAAAGCTCATGGATCTTGGCGGAATCATCGTCTGGCTGATCGTCGGCGGTATCATCGGCTGGCTCGCGAGCCTCATCATGCGGACCGACGCCCAGCAGGGAATCATCCTCAACATCGTCGTTGGCATCGTCGGCTCGGTCATCGCCGGGCTGCTGTTCCACCCGGCGGGAATGCTCGAAGGATTCCTCTATTCGCTGATCGGCGCGATCATCCTGCTCGCGATCGTCAACCTGATCCGTCGCGGAACGGTGCGGTAAGTTATCATCCTCCCCACGATTTCGTGGAGAGGTGTCAGCAAAGCTGACGGAGGGGTTCTAAGTGGTCCCTCCACCGCCTTCGGCGGTCCCCTCCCCTGCAAATGCAGGGGAGGATGTTGCTCACTGAAGCTCGAACGTCATCCCGAGGCTGACCTGGAGCTTCTGCTCACCCGGCGCAATCGCCGTCGACGAATCCCTTTCTCCCCGAGCCAT
>Ga0207694_10000806_pt1 | contig 28173 bp, 44 predicted proteins | sample KBSC34metaG_FD_184353 | JGI IMG/M metagenome (GOLD analysis project Ga0207694, IMG submission 184353) | Corn rhizosphere microbial communities from Kellogg Biological Station, Michigan, USA - KBS C3-4 metaG (SPAdes) (version 2) | ecosystem: Host-associated > Plants > Roots > Rhizosphere > Soil... | reverse complement strand
ATCTCCACAATTTTTCCTTTGATGAAAGCGTCGTTGGCTTCAGCCTGGGCAATCGTTGCCGCGGCTGAAGGCGCCTCCACTTCCAATCCTGTGCCCGCGGCCTGCCCAGGCGGAGGCTGCACGGTGTATTGCGGTGCAGTTTGGTTTGGAATTTGCCCCGCTGCAGGTTGTGGCGGAGGAGTTACCACCGCGGCTCCACGTTGCTGGATCTGCTGGACCGTTCGCGCGGTTTGCAGGCGAGTCTCTTCTACGGATTTGTAGCGTTCGATAATATTAGCGCCGGCTTCAAGTATCTTTGGGCCATTTTCAATCAGAGCTTCGCCCAGCGATTTGCCTTTGTCTGATCCAATCCCCACAGCCTCAGCCGCTTCTTTCAGCTCTCTGATCTGCGCAACCAGGCTGCCGCCACTTCCACCGCTGGATGATGGAATGAGCCCGGCTTCTTTCATCGCCTTTATCTGTTCGAGCAGATCGGGACCTTTGAATCGATCCACCAGGGCGAACATCTGCACTAGATCCATTTGCGGCGGCGCGGCTCTGGCCACCAGGCCGGAGAATATTTGCACCACTCCTTGCAAAGCGATGTTGGGATCTATGGCGTTGGGCGCGGGAGCGGGGTTGCGGTCGCGTTCCAACACTTGGGCCAGTAACCGCTCTTGACGCTCCTGGCCTTCACGTAAGATTTGCAGCACCTGAGATTGAAATCCATCCGTGGTCTGTGCCGCCGCGGGCGCGTTTTGCACGCTCTGCACCGACTTGCGTTTGCTCTCACCTTCAATGGCGAAGCGCACGCTGGCCACAATTTTCCCACCGGGATTGTTCAACGTGGCGCGGTAGAAGCCGCCGCCAAAATTTTCTTTCACCCATTCAATGTCAAAGGGGTGAGTGAGGCGCTTGATGTAAGGGGCGCCATTGCCGCCTGGGCCTTCGTAGAGATAGACCTTGAAGCCCTTCTCATCTTCGGTTGCCCACTGATCTTCTGCTACATCGCAGATCTGTTCCCAGAACGAGAGGGTTTCTTCCAGAGCGGCGGAGCCGATCGGAGGCGGTGGGGGGTTGAGAGGTGAAAGATCAATTTCCTGCCTCAAAACGCCGGAAGCAGAGGCTTGCGAACGTGACGCTGACCTAACCACGGGAGACTCCAGGTTAAGCCGACCATTTAATTTGCCGAAAAGTGGAGCCATCGTACTCTGAAAATCGTATAGCAGTCAATATCTCACGCCAAAACCGAGAAATTTTGTACTGTGCTAGTGAATAGCAACCGCCTGTGCTATGCGATAATGCTTGCTCCCCCCACCCAAAGTAGCGCAATCTCTCCCCTGCAAGAGCGGCCGGTTCAGTCGCCTTAAACGTGCGACGAGCTGACCAGCCGAAAGCTCCGGCCGCTCGTAATTTCTGATGCAGGGAACAATGGCCACAAACCTCGTACCGATCAGATCCTCCGCGCAACACCAGCCGCTTACCTTTGGCGGCGCTCCAATCCTTCAAAGACAATCCCCTCTCTCTCCCGTTCGGCGTATGACTATGCCCAACGGCGATCGTGGGACAGAGTTCACCATCGACAAGATCCGGGAGCTGGTGCACGCGGGCATGACGGACCAGATCATCAATCGCCAGGCCATGGCGATCGTGCACGCGGCCGGCGTGCAGGCATTCGATTTTGTGGGCGAGATCCGGGCAGTGTTCGATTGGGTACGGCGCAACATCCGTTTCTTCCAGGACGTTGAAGGTGTGGAAACGCTCCGCACCGCGCGGGAGATCCTCACCATCCGCGGCGGAGACTGTGACGATATCAACGCGGTGCTGATGTCTTCACTGCTCATGACCATCGGCCACAACGTTCGCCTGGTCACCATCAGCAGTGATGCTGACGCGCCCGGAGTCTTCAGCCACATCTATTGTGAGGTGGAGATCGGCGGGCAATGGGTTCCGCTGGACGCCGCGCGGCGTGATCCTGCATTTGGCAAAGGTCCACGCAACTATTTCAGAAAGCGGCTGTGGTCACTCACCAGCAGCAACTATCGTGATGTCTCTGGCCTCAGCGGTTATTACGCGCAAACGCGCACGCGAAGCGGCCGCAGGCAAATGCGCCGGCTCGGTGACTTCACTGATGTGTTGGACTCTCTTGGGCCGCTCATCTCGAACGTTGGCACAGCTACGGCCAACGTCATCAACGCCACCAACGGCGGCATACGCGCAAACATTCCTGGCTTCGCTGTAGGACCAAACGGCCAGCTCGTGCCGATCGGGCCGCAAGGGCAGGTTGTAGTCTCCAGCGCTCCGGGCGGAGTGTTCACTTCAGCCAGTGGATCGATTCCCAACTGGCTGATCTATAGCGGCATGGCACTGGGCGGATTGCTTCTGTTCAAGGCGGTGGGCAAATGAGCTACGTTCTCGCCAACACTTCAAATCCTCTGGGACGCCGCGGCCTGGGCCGCATGGGATGGGACAACGCGCCTTATCCGGTGTACAAACTCTCGCGCAGTGTGGCGCGTCTCAATGGTGACGACGCAAGCGGTGCGGTGACGTACCGCATCGATCCCCGCTCCGGTGGATACAAATTTTTCCGGACAGACATCAAGCCGCGCGGCGTGTTCATGCAAAACGTCTTTCAGCATCCGGCGCCGCCAGTGATGAGCGCACTGGGCGTTCCTGTTTTGCCGATCGGCAAATCAGTTTCAGGCAGCACCTTGCAGCGTGGACCAGTTGCGCAGTCTCCATTGATCGCGATGCGCCCTGGCGTGAACCTCAGCGGTTTGGGTTGCGGCTCTTGCTCTTGCCGCGGCAAATGCACGCGCCTGAGCGGACCGCGCGTTGTGCGCCGGCGTCGTGGCATGCGTGGGTTGGGCGATGTGACAGATCCCAGCGCGCCTGCCAGCTCAGATATCCACATTGATCCGAACACCGGATGTCAGGTGGACAGTGATGGCGTGATTCTCACTTGCCCGATCGGGCCAGGCGGAGCGCAGCAGCCAACAAAAGTATCTCCCAGCGATCCGGGCCTTTTGCAGCAAATCGTAAATGCCGGCCAGCAGATCGTTACAACCGCCACTGGGCCGCGCGTGGTAGTTCAACAGACTCCCTCTAGCAATCCGTTCGCGGGAGTTCCAACTTCGGTTCTGGCCACCGGCGCAGTTTTGTTCGGGGCACTTTTGCTGCAAGGGAGCAGGCGCAGATGAGGAACGTGATTCAAATGCGCCGGCGTCAAACGCAGCTGGGCTCTATCACGTGGGGCACTCGCACTCGCGCGCTGGGCAGCGTGCTGGACCTTCAGCCGGCAATCATTACTCCGCTGCAACAGCCTCTCAGTATTTCTATGGGGCCAATCTCGCAAGAGCCTTCACCCGCGCCTGTGCCTTTTCCCGGCAATCCGGATACACAACCGGGAGCGTGGCCAGGACTCACAATCACGAACGTGGGGCCGATCTCGCAAGAGCCGCCACCGCAGCCACAAGTTTTTAACGGATCTCCTGGGCAAGTTCCCGTTGTCGTAACGCCGACATCGGGGCCGATCCCTTCACCGGGAACAGTGGCCGCGGGAACAACGGCGCCGGCTTCATGGCTGGATCAATCTTTGATCGGCGGAATTCCCAACAAGTATCTGCTGCTGGGCGGCATCGGCGCGTACCTGTTTTTTGGAGGGAAGCACAAATGAGTTACTTCAGAGCTTCCACCGCAAATCCCACAGGATGGAGACCAGGCACAGTTTTGCTGGGCAACATGTCCAGCCGGCAGCATCAGGGTCCAGACTGGAAAACCGTTGCCGCGCAACACGCCGCGGCTTTGCGTGCCGGCAAACAAATCCATGCCGCGCACCAGAATCGGCAGCGTCGCAGAATGAACGCCATTGACGCAGCAGCCCGCGGCGATCGCACCCGCGTAAGAATGCCGCGCCTCAGTGGGTTGGGATCACTCGATCCCAGCAGCCAGATGGTGAAAGGTGCAACCTACGTTTTCCACTTCACATGCGCCATCGGCTTCGGCATAGGATGCCCCTCTCTGGATGCGGTCCGGAGCGCGGTTGCGACGGATGCGAATTTCGCCAATCCCGCTCCGCTGCTGGAAGGCAACGGAGGGATGGCTGTTTCATTCCGATACAACGGACAGCAGAGCAACATCGTTCAAGCCGCGGCAGAGATGGCCAGCGTGATCCAGTCGAACGTTTTTGGTTATGCTCGCTTTGTCTTCACCGGGGCTGATGGCCCAGCGGTTTCAGTGTCCCAGGTGCCAGTCTCAACCAACTCCGATGGAACAGTGAAATTGTCAGACGGATCAACGGTCAACATTTTAACGGGTGTGGTAACCAATCCGGACGGGACCACGAAGAATCCCACCATCACCACGACTCCTCCGCCCGATAACAACGACGATGGCGGGTCTTCATTTGACTGGACTGCCTTTTGGGAAGGGCTGGGCTTGTCCGCCGGCGTTGGCACCGCTCTGGCAGTTGGCCTGGGATTTTTACTGTTAAGAAAATAATGAAAAGCCTTTTCCAATTTGCGGCCGTCGCTCTACTACTCACAGTTGCGCACGCACTGCCACTCCCTGTTGCCGAAAGCAATGCCAGCGAACAGCCTGAGTTTTTTCATAGAGCTTCCTTTCTAGTGCCCACCATTGGCGAGATAGAGCAGGTAAAAAATGAAGGCGATGACCGCAATGATGCCGATGTCGCGGAGCGGATCAGACTTCTTTTTCCTCCGGCGGGGCCGCTCATCATCGTCAGGGTCGTAATAGCGAGAAGTAACGCTGTGACGCAGTTTTGGCATTCAGAATCATCCTTCCGTTCCCATCGTCGTTCCTTTCTAAGGGGAGCAGTTAATGCACTCCCTCATGGACGAGTGGACATGCACGTAGTTATTTCCGCCGGCGTTCTCGTCCCGGATGAAAAAGACGTAGCTTTCATCTCTCATCCGCAGCTCTGTGCACACCATGGCGGTCCTTTTCACGTGTTCGGTTTGGCAACGGACGGCCTGCAAACTCGCAATCAGAGCGGGATCGCTTACGAGATCACGGTCCTCGGCCGGCACAAATCCTATAGTGACGGGAAGCTTGCTCTCAACGTCGAATCGCGGCCACATTCCGTATTTGGGATCGCGAGGGATCTCAGCAACAACCAAAGACGCGCCCGGAGCGATGGAGAAATCAGCATCCCTGGTGTTTCGTTTGTCGATGTTCCCGGCGCCAGGACCATGCGCTTGGAATATTCCAATGACCACAGACCCCACGACTACCAGGACAGCAGATTTCAACAGAGTTTTGCGGCGCATCGAGAATCATCCTTTCTCGTCGTACTCGCCAAGGGGGGAATGGTGCGAGGAGAGCTGAATTTTACTAGGAGTTTGAATGTCTGATCAACAACAAAATGGAGCGGCAAAACCGCCAGTAATCCCGGAAGGGGACCTATATCTGCTCGTGCGGATCAACCCCAAGACGCAGGACTTCCAGTGTCTCTTTTCTGACCTGTTATCAGGACTTGCGCTGTATGACCTGGGCGGAGAGTTCCTGCACAACATCAAGCGCAAGCTGTTCGCGGCGGCAGAGATTCAGACGGCGCCGCTACCGGGGTTCGATCCGAAGATGATCAGCCACTTTAGGAGAGGACCAGGGAACTGATTTGAAGCCCAAGATCAAACTCGTGTGGTGCTGCACTCTGAATGGAGTTGTGTACGCGACTCCAGAAACAGATGCGCGGGATTATCCATCCTGGATGCGCCGTCACGTGGTGATAGGGAGTATCTGATTTGCCCATGTCCACCGCACAGCCCAATCCGTTGTTCACGCGCGCTGAGAAAGGCCGCTTTGGCCGGACCATGAAGAAGCGCGTCCGCGGAGCTGCGCGCAAAGGGCTGAGCAAGATTTTTGGAATTCCTTTGAGCAGAGGGCTGGGCGCGGCGCCCGCTGCAAAGACCTCACGGCGGGGGTCGCATCGATCAGCGAAACCTTCCAATGGATCTTACCAATCCACTTCGGTGCGCTCCGACGTGATCAGCGCTTTGCGTGGCCAGGGCTACAACGCCGGCACGGCAAAGAAGATGGCGGAGGGTGTGCGAGACGGTGACACGTTTGAGTCGGCATTCCGCCGCGTGATCTCGCGCAATCCCGCGGAGTTGATCATCTTTGGCAATCCCGAAAAGGTTTACACGCGCAAAGGGCTGCTGGCCATGAAGCGCGCAAGCAACCCGATCCCCACGGCGCTGATCCAGGCGTTTGAATCAGCTGCGGGAAGCAAATTGTTTGACAGCGTGACGTCGGGCAAAAAGAAGAATTCTCACCGCGGAGGCGCGGAGGCGCGGAGAAAAAAGGGCAAGAAGAAAAACCCAGACGCCACCGGCCGCGCAACGCAGTTGTTTGAGGAGTTCCACCATCGCGGAGCTGCGGGAGTGTTTGAGCGGCAGCGATCGGCCAAGGTACGGCACGATTACACCATTCTCGGGCCGCTGATTGCCATCGGGTGGAACCCGGAAAAGTTTGATGCGATCGAGGCAAAGGCGGTCCGCAACACCGGCCGCAAAGGCTGGGACAACTGGGCAGTAGAAAATTTCGACAAACTCCCACATCTCGCTTTTATGACGCCGGGCCAGGTTGCGGAGGTAAAGCGCATCCTGGGAGATCCGGACAAATACGTGAAAGACGCGCCGCTGCTGGCCAGCTCTCCCAACGGTCGGCAACTCTACGCGCTGGCGGAAGATGTGCAGATCGATCTCAGCCAGTTTGAGACTGATGCGCAAAAAGATTTTGTGGACCTGGGCGATGCCACCTTTGTGGTGTACATCGCAAAGAAGCCGGATGAGGTGCGCGAGTGGGTCCACATGATGGGCGAACACGGCGGCACGCGCCCGCGGCTGATGTATGACCGCCTGCGCAAAGAGATTTGTTTTATCGGCGGGAGCTACGTGGTGAAAGCTCCGGGGATCATGCACTAATGGCAGCCAAGCTCAATTTGAATGGACCTTATCGCGAGTTCCACTGCCCAGGATGCAAAGAGGATCACGCTGTTGATGGACGATGGACATGGAGCGGCGGCGTGGATTGCCCCACGTTCCAGCCCAGCGTGAAAGTGGAAAACGGAAGGGGCATCTGCCATTTCTACGTGAGAGCCGGCAAGATCGAATTTTGTACGGACTGCACCGCACACAAATTTGCGGGACAGACATTGGACCTCCCGGATTGGGAGCGCCCAAGTGAGAGTGATTCGCAAGGGACCTTTGAGGTTGAGTCTTCAGAGTTCCCAGATACAGAGGAGAGCAAGCCAATGGCAGAGAAGAAAGAATTTAAAACCGGCGACAAGGTGAAACTCCTGGCCCCGCACGTGGCAGGGATCGCCGCTGAAGTAGTGATCTCTCATCCTGAGGATGGACAGTTCGTTTGCCGAATCATCAGCAGCGAGCATCCCTCCGGGCATTCGCAAGAGGGAACGCTGGTGATGTTCCCCGCAGATCAACTGGAACCGCTGGAACAGTCTCAGCTGCCGCAAATCAATCTGTAGGGGAAACCAATGAACCTGGGACCCGCAGTCGAGAACGTATCCAGAGCAGTCGCGGAAAAGATTTACGGCAAACGCGATCTGCAGCTGGGCAAAGCGACTACGGTGTATTACACACAAGCTGAAGCGGAGATCCTGATCCAAGAGGAAATCCGCAAGGAACTGAAGAAGCTGGGACTATGAAGGTTGGAAGCAAAATACGGATCACGTTCCATGACCATCCGGAGGAGATGAACGGAGAGGCCGTGGTAACAGCAGTGCTGCCGGAGAATGTGGTGAGAGCCAAGATGAACGATTCTGGACATCCATTTTCCACGCTGGAGCTGACTGTGGCGCCAACCAACTACGAGGAAGTGGGATGAATGTACTTCCAAATGGCAACGCAAAATCCGTTGGGATGGCGATCTTCCGGGCTATCTGGACCAGCGCCGGTGCGCTCGCGTTCCTTACCATCGCGGCACTCGCCACGTATGGGTGTTCGCAGGCGGCGCACGCTGCTGGGAGACGATGCCTCAGTGCTGGCAGCAGCGATGGCAGCGGGTGGAGCTGGAGCGCCTTCAGCAGCCAACGTGCAGCAGGTAGTGCAGCAGGCCATGAGTCAGGGCGGCTTGTACACAACGGAGAACTGCAGCGGGATCGTCACCGGAGGAAGCACCGCATCTCTGGTGCTGAGTTCGGCTGGAGATGCGGCGATCAAATTTGCTGGAGCAGCTGGACCAGCAGCGCCGTTCGTGATGGCAGCGGGCGGAATCATGAAAGTCTTTGGCGCGATCTTTGGGCACCACGCGGCCAAGGTGAAGCAGGAGCAGCAGATCATCTGCGCTGTGGTGCAATCGGTGAACGATGCGCTCAGCGTGATCGACCAGGCAGTGCAGCAAGGGGCGATTACGCCGGCACAGGCAGGGCCGTCTCTGGACCAGCTCTATTCCGATCTGCAACAGAACGTGCAGCCGATTTTGAAACAGGATTCCAGCCATTGCAACGCGGCCTGCTTCATTTTGGCGGAAGCCCGCGGGGTGATCGGCAAGAGGAAAGAGCAGTACGCAAACATGCTGCCGCCGCAAGCGTCTCTGGCATGCGCCCAGGCTTACTGGAAGTTGTATCCGGACGTGGCAGCGGACTCCGGGATGGGAGTTGCAGGCGGAGCAGCCGGCGCGTGGAAACACTGGACGCTCTTTGGGCAGAAAGAAGGCCGTATCTGGCCTTGCGACGCGAACGGCAACTTGGCCAGCAGCTCAAGCCCGCTGGACAATCCAGCGGCCGCGGCAAGCTCGCTGGTGAACCAACTCGCCAGCTCTTTCAACGTGCCCGCATGGGCAGTGTGGGGAGTGGGTGGACTGGTGGCAGCAAAGATTGTTGGAGTGATTTAAAGCAGCTAGCAATTAGCAGCTAGCAACTAGGAGCTTTTTTCAATGAGCAGTGGCACAGCAACGATGGTGACAAATTCGGTGGACAGCAAGCTCAACTGGATGGGTGAGCAGATCCGCGAGAGAAAGTATGAAATGCTCGGCTACGTGTGGAAGGTAGTGCTGGAGGCTTCGCGCGGCGCGGCCACACCGCAAGCGCAGGTGGCAGCCACGCTGGGATCGTGCATGGAGTGGTACGGCATGGAAAAGTTTCAGGGCAAGAACCACCTGCCGCGCATCGCCCAGAGCCTGGACCGCAGCGCACTGCTGCTGCTGGACCCAATCAAGAGGCCGGATGGCTCTGTGGGCTTGCCGGACCTTCCTGATCCAAGCTGGAAGCCTCCGATCCCGACGAATGACCAACTCACCGGCAAAGCAAAATACACGCCTTCGCAGGCGCCCATGATTCCCCAGCACCTCTATGAAGAGGACGATCAGGGCAAGCCGATCGGGCGGGCCAGGGGGCAATTAACAGGATCGCGCTACTTGGTGTGTGGACCGGTTTCGCAAATTCTGGTGCGCCCGATGAAGGGCGATGAAGTGATGCCCACCGCGTGGATTCTCCAGTGCAAAGCCAACAATGGCGATGGCACGCAAATGGAGATGCTGATTCACCAGGAGACAGGCGAGGCGTTTTTTTACGGCGGCACGTTCCAGATTCATATACCGGGGTGAGGCAATGGCAGTGAAGACGTTGACGGCAAAAAATCCCAGCGAGGCGCGCGGCATCAGGAAAGCGCTGAAGGCGGCCGGGATCAAATTCGAGTTTAAGAGCGCGGGGAAGCGCAAGCGCAACCCCGCAAGGAAGACGGCGAAGCGGAGAGTCCGGAGGACCCGGAGCAAATCGCGGCGCCGGCGTTAAAAGGATTCGTTCCAAGGAAGGAGCATCCACGTAACAGTGGAAGGTCGCGACGGATACGCTCAGAGTTTGCCGGCTTAGCTCAGTTGGTCGCAGTCGGCTAACAACTCTGAGAAGGTTGGAACGGAAAAGAAAAGAGAGATGGCAATGAAAACGATCATCGCATTTTTTGTTCTCACCGCCGCGCTGCTGCTGGCAGGGTGTGGGAAGTACGTGGGGCACGCTTATGGGACCAGCAGCGGCAAAACGTATTCAGCGCCGGACACGTGCCAGGCGGTTGCCGCATGCAAGGCCGCTGGGGAAACAGATTGTCTCTACGCCCACACCGATCAGTTCTCGTGTGTGGACGAAGGGAAGCGGCAGAAGTAGTTTTCAACTGTGGTTGTTTGCAGAGTCCTTTAGTTGGCCCTGCTCCCCATCCTAACCCGGCAGCGGGACAGAATGGCGGACTAAAGGGCTCTGCAACCCACCACACAACTGAATAGAAGTTAGGGAGACGTACATGAAAATTCGTGTGGTCAATCCATCAGGATCAGGTCCGCGGCGGAGACGCCGCGGCAACCCGAAACGCAGAGCCAGCCAGGCAGGAAGTGGAGGTGTATTCATCGTGGCAAAGAAATCAAGAAGTCGCAGGCGCCGTGGCAACAGCAGCCATCGCCGGAGTCGCCGGAGCAATCCGTTCGGCTTTGGTGGCGGACGCGCAAAACGTCACCGCAGCCGGCGCCGTCGCAATCCCGGTATCGGAGGCTTTGGTGTGCGTGATCTCACAGGCACCATTCTGTGGGGCACGGCCGGCGCTCTCTCAGCTCGCGTGATTCCCAGCACGTTTTTGGGAACCAAGAACACGGGCATCCTGGGCTATGCGGGCAACGGAGCAACCGCAGTCATCGGCGGAATGCTGGTGGGCAAGTTCCTGAACCCGCGTGCGGGCCAGGAGTTCACTGCCGGCGGTTTAATCGCGCTGGGCTTGCGCCTGTTTGAAGACTGGATGGGCGGAGGTTCGCAGTTGAATGGAGATCTCGGATTCTATATCGAGAATTCCTTCCCACTGCCCACAACGGGAAGCGGTCCGTATCTGCTCAACGCGGGATATAACGGCTCACCCATGGCCAGCGTGCAAGCGCCGGCTCAGGTAGCCCTTCCCGCAGCAGTCGCGGCAGCAGCAGCGCCGGACGGCGGCAGCGATACCCCGAGCCGTTGGAACAGGTTCGCGTCCTAAGGGACGCAAACACTAGCCACGGTGAATACATGAACTGCTTTCCCCTTGGGCTCTCCTTCACGCCTGGTCAGCGCGTGAACGCCCAAGGCAGACGATCTGCGGATCTCTAAGAGTTTCAAAAAAGCATTCGGCGAATTCAGCACCCGATCGGAGGTGAAAGAGATGAGTGCATTAAATCGCCAACAGAAACGAGTGAGCGCCGGCATCGCGCGGAGTGTTGCTTCCAAGACATCCCGCCGCGGCTTTGCTCACCTGCCGGAGATCCTGGCCGCAGAGCTGGGACGCCCCCGCGCACGCTTCCGCAACCCGATTATGGCGGGCTACCTGGAAGGAATCACCCAGGCCCTCTATGACGTGTATGCGGTTGCGCTGAACACCGCCACCATCAAGCTGACCATGTTTGCTGTCCCGCAAGGGCAGACATACAACCTGGGCGGCGTGACGGCCTTTGTGAAAACCGCAGGACACACCAGCCAGATCCTGGCCGGCGTGCTCCAGGCGCCGAACAAACACATTGTTCGCGCCATCAGCGTAAGCACTGAAGGAAACGTGGTGGGCAATGACCTGGAAAAGTTCCTCAAGTGCTTCTTCCAGTTCAACGTCAACGGCAAGAGCTACCAGGACACGATGATCGAACGCCTCCCCGGTGGCGGCGGTCCCTTCGCAAGCATGATGGGAACCTTTGCCGCAACCAACGGCTATTCGCTCACCGCAAATGGATGGCCTGACACCAACAACACGTACGCGCTGGCATACGGTGGAGTGCCGATCGAGCAGCAGCAGAACTTCAACTGCGTAATCGATCCCACCATTTCCAACGTGGCCGCCGCGGCCTTCACCACGGCAAACACCGTGAGCGCTCCTGGAACGCCGATCGCCGGCACCGGGATTTTTGCCCACGTGTACCTCGACGGAATTTTGTTCCGCGCGGTGCAGTAAGACGTTAGCTCCCGAATCCCCTGGCCCATTTCAGATGGTGGGCCGGGGATGAAGGACCTGAAGCAAAACAGATTTTTTAAACGAAAGGGAAAAACACAATGTTGAAGAAGTGGCTCCCAACCATACTCCCGATTCTGGGATCAATCGCGACTGCCGCTCTGCCGAAGTTACAGCTCTTCCTCGTGGGCTTTGTTACCACACATCCAGCTTGGGCTTCTGTTCTCACCGCTCTCAGCCTGGCTGTTAATCACCAGATCAATCCGCCCGGAGCTGTTCCCTCAAATTCCACCGTCGCCAAAGCCGGCACCGCTCTGATGCTCTGCTTTGCCCTGATCACTCTGCCGTTCACCACCGGCTGCACGCAATCTCAGGCGGTGGCTGCGATGCAGAAAGTGGATACAGGGCTGAAGATCGCCAAAGGCGTTATCCCCCAGGCGAACCTGATCCTCCAGGAGTTGCAGCAAGTCGATCCTGAAGCCGCTGAGTACTTCACTCCGTTGCTGCAAAAAGCCGATCCCGCGCTCGATAAGCTCATTGCCGCGGCTGAAGCCTACATCGCCAACCCCGGAGCGGACGCATACCAGGCCGTGCTGAATGGCGTGGACGCTTTCACTGCTCAAGTCGATCAGGCCGCGCTCGGCACAGCGGGAATAAAGAACCCGCAATCGCAAGCCAAGGTGGTGAGCTGGATCGCGTTTTTTTCCACCGGCCTGCACGTCACGCTGGGAATTCTCGATAGCTACGCCACCAGCAAACAGAAAAAGGCAGTGCCCGCGGTTTCAGCGCGCGTGTCTTTTGACCAGATCCGTCCATTTCTCAACCGAAGCTACGCACGCGATGAGTTGACCGCGATGGGATACAGCAATCCCGATCAACTCCTGGCGTACGCAGGACTCTAGGAACTTTTTTCACCAACGCCCGCGGGGCGCTCCTCCGCGGGCCTTTCAGAGAACTCAGGGAGCAAGAGAAATTTTATGTCAACTCAACCATCAGTACTGGCCCCCGCTACAACGTGCCCAACGTGCCGCGGCCACAGAATCCTGGGACGGCCACCGCAAGCGCAAGCCTGCCCGGTGTGCGATGGCACTGGAGTGAAGCAGACACAGCCTATCCGCGTGCCATACGACTTTGTTTTCCCCAACGCAGTACTCACCGCTTTACAGGTGGGTGTCCCTGTGGCGCCGCAGTTTGATGCGGATGCGGACTTTGAGTGGCTTGAAACCGTCAGCACCCAAACTGGAATTTATTCCGTCCAGCTCACTGACACGTCCACCGGTCGCCTGCTCTCCAGCGCTCCGGTGAACAGCCTCAACTTTGCCGGAACTGCTCAGCTTCCCCACGTGTTGGTGGAGCCATACATCATCCCGCGGGCTTCTGTGATCAAGGCTTTGTTCAACGATCTCAGTAACGCGGGAAACACGGTGCAGTTGACTCTCCGCGGCTACAAGCTTTTCCCGCGGAATAATCCAGCGCAAGGCAGCCAGGGCGCAATCGTCCAGAGCTAAAAGAGGGAAGCTCGATCCGTATGAACATTTGGAGCCAGTTCAAATCGAAGATCCCGCCGCGGCATCCGCTGGGGATCTGGCTGTCAAGGCGCAAGCTGTGGTCACGCGCTTTTCTGCCGTCGCGCAGGGATCGCGTTCAACTGCACGGCCGGCGTCCGTTCATGGTGGCCTTTGGCGGTCCAACTGGGCCAGTAACAATCCCTGCAAATCAGTACGTCGAGCTTCGCTTCGTGTGCCAGAGCGACTTCATCTGGTACGGCACCATGATCAACGTCACGGTGGGCGGAACCGCAGCCAATCCGGGGGTGCGTGTGCAGTTGCGGGATCTCTCTACCCAGCCTGGGAAGGGAAAGAAATTCTCCGGCATCGGCGTGAACGATATCAGCTTTGGCGGATCGGCACAGGACACGTTCTACCTACGCAAGCCGTATCGCTTCCACGCGGGGCACACCATCTCAGCCAAAATTTTGAATCTGCAAAACGCAGCGAACAACGTGCAGCTTGTTTTGGAAGGGGTGCAGGATGAGTAGCGGCAATCCCACGCTTCCTCCCGATGCAGTTTTCCCAGCGCATCTGTGGATGCCGATCGATGGGATCTCATTCGACTATACGGCGTATGTCTCAACGCCGGCCGTTGGGAATTCCATCGCGGTGGTGAGCTTCACCGTCCCCGAAGGATATTTTGGGGTCATCAAGCAAATCGGCAACGTGTACATCGGCGCGGGCTTTGTTGAAGGCTCTGGGTCTCTGGTGTGGCAGATCCAGCAAAACAATGGTGTGGTCCGCAATTACGACAACATCCTCTCCAGCCTGGGAACTGTCTCAGCTCCCGGAGAGCTGGCGGGGAGAAGCATTCTGCTGGAGGAGTTGGCTCCCGTCCTCCTGCAAGTAAACAACGTGAGCCTCGTAGCTGGTGGAACACAAGTGGGTGGCAGGCTGGGCGGATGGTTTTTCCCCAAGTACCGGCTGCCTGATTTTTCAGGAATCTGGGAGTGATTTGATGTGGCAGAACTGGTTATTAGCGATCGTGAGCGTGCTGCTGCTTCCAACGCTGGGAGCGCTGGTGAAGATCATCCGGCTGCTGTCTGTGTTCCAGGAATACCCACCGCATCGCCACGTGGTGGTGGAAGGCAAAAACACAATTATTTACCCGCGCCGAATGAAGCCGGAGGACCCGGAGCAAATGGACAAGAGCGCCGCGCGGGTGGGGTGTACGTAAACCCACGAACAAAATGGTTGCGGCAGCTCTTAGGTGAGAGCAACACGCAAGAGTTGATTGATGAGTTTGGAACCGGCGCCCTGGGGCGCAAGAAAAAGAGGAAAGAATGAAGCGTTTATTTTTTGCAGTCATGCTGGCGATCGCGATCTCCGCGGGCGCGCAAACCCCCACTTATATCGTTCCCCAGTCCGTTACGCCCACACATGTATTCACCGGGGTGAGCACTGCTCAAGCCTCAGGCTGCCTGGCCAATCAGGGGCAGAATGTCCACTTTGTTTTCTATCAATCAACGGGTGCAACGGGGAATCCCACGGGCGTGCAGATCCGGTTGGAAGGCAGCTTCAACAGTGATTCAGCTACATGCTCGACAGGCACATGGTTTCCGATCAGCGATGATGGGATCGATACCGGCCAAAACGGCAGCAACCTGATCCTGGCCATTCAATCGTACCCGTTCATTCGGCTCAACCTGGTGAAGTGTACGGGCTGCGATGTGTCGGACACGATCGACGCCTGGTACACCGCCAGCTCATCCATGCCGGGGAATCCTTTTGGGGCCTACGGTGCCGGCCAGCAGATCCGCAGAACGCTGTACGTGGCGGCGTCCACTTCTCCGTTGAACTCGCCCAACTTTGTTACGCCTTATGGATCGACTGCCGGCTACATCCTGATCACTTCCACCGGTGTGCTCACAGGTGGAACGTTCACCACACGGTGTATGGACGCTGGCACCGCCACGGTGACTTCTTTTAGTTTCACAGCCGGGTCATCTCAAATCGCTATGCCTCAGCCCAGCAGACCATGCAACCTGATCAGCACCAGGTGTACGAGCTGCACCAACGGAGGCACTGCAACCTTCAGCGCTTTTTATTTTTTCTATCCTCCCGGAACGGCCGCGCCGGCTACAAGCCAGCCGGCAGTGACCAACAACAGCGAAACCTCCGCCGTCAATGCCACTGCATCCGTGACGCTCACGCCTCAGGTCTTTGAGCGATCTCATGTCTTTTCCCTGAATGCCCGATGCAGCGCTGGCACTGCTGGGTTGGCAGTGGTGGATACCACCACATCCACAAACCTCTGGACCAGCGGAGCAACTGAGGTTGGAACCTCAACTTTTAAATTCCAGTGGAACCCTGGCTTGGCCGGCGCTCCGGGAGACGTGATTCAAGTCCAGCTCACAACCTGCGGAGCTGCGAATACAGGCACGCTCGACGTGCAGGGGAGTGTAGGCCCGTAATGCGTGGAAGATTTCCAATTCGTATACGGCGCGGGCTTCGCGGGCTGGGCTATCCGATCATCCCGGATCAGTTCACCACAGCGGCCGGCGTTCCTGAAGCATTTTCGCCAGGCACAGCCGATGCCACGATTGTGCAGGTCCTCACATCGCAGGGGCAGCAGCTCCCAGCAGCGCTTGTAGCGGCCATGGCGGCCGGGACGCGTTCCACCACGTACGTCGCGCCCAATCAGTCTCCCATTTCCGGTTCGGTGAATGTTGCGCCTGGCGTGTGGGTGTGGACCAGGACGGATGGAACTCAGTTCTACGGTGACGCCAATCAGAATCCGGTGAACTACGTTCCTCCCGTTACAGAGTTTGCACCGCCCGCGGTAACACCCGCAGGGGGAACGATTGCACTTCCTCCTACGCTGAGCACTCCGGTGATCACACCCGCTCCGGTTGCAACCACGCCGGCCAACTCGCAGCCGGCATCCACTGTTTCCACCGCGGTAACTCCGGTGGCGGTGACTCCATCCGGCGCGCCGATCTCCACCACCACAGGCGCGCCAACATCGGGAACGGTGATTGCTTCAGTGCAGGGCGAGTTGAGTTCACTGATGACGTGGCTGGAAGGTTCGCTGATCGGCGGGATTCCAAACTGGCTGCTGGTGGGCGGGGCTATAGCGGGACTGATGATGTTTGGCGGCGATGGTGGCAGCAGCTCGCGCCGCAGGCGGTAAAAAACTTTTTAGGAGTTATTGACCATGAAAACGAAACTGTTTTTTAAACTTGTGATGCTCTACGCTCTCTGCGATTGGCTGGCCGGCGCGGCGATGCCGTTCTTTGATCTCACCCAGCTTGCTGCCGCGCAGACCGCCGTCAGCGGCACGGTGCGCGATGTAAACGGCGTTCCGTTCATCGGCGGCACTGTGCTGCCTCAGTTCGTGAACGTGAGCGGAGGCGCAAGCCCCACCGTCTCAGGATCTCCGCTGGTCCCTGGCACCACGCCAGTGATTATCAACTCGCTGGGGCAGTTCAACGTTTCGGTGATTCCCAATACCTCGATCTCGCCGGCCAGCACGCATTGGCAGTTCCTGATCTGCTCCGCTCCTGGCACGGCTTATCCTGATCCAGGAAGCCTGGGCGGACAGTGTTTCACCACCGGCCTGATCACAATCACCGGCTCAACGCAGGACATTACCGGCAACATCAACGCGGTGCCTCCGCCCGCTCTCATGTATGCGGACCTCACGCAAAGCCTGGGCTCCTACCAGGGCACCACATCTGTTCCGATCACTGACACCGCGTTTCACGCGCTGATTGCCGCCAGCTCAGATATTCCCATTCCCGCAAACGTAACCAACATCAGCGCGCGCAAGATCAGAATCCACGGCTCCGGCGTTTATACCAATGCCGCGGCTTCACTGCTCAACGCTGAAGTGATGCTCTGCACCGTTTCCGGTTGCGGATCGGGAACAGTAGTTGCGCCTGCCGGCTGCGCTGTGGTGACCACCAACCAGGCGAACAACCTCACCAATGGCCAGTTCTCGATTGACTGCACCCTCACCACGACTTCAACCACTGGCAGCTCCGGTACGTTCATGGCGAAAGCTCTGGTGTGCGCAAACCTGGGCGCCGCGACTTCAGCAGCTCAATCCTGCTTTCAGGACAACGTTGTGGCCGTCTCCGCCGCGGTGGACCAGACGGTGCAGGAGTTTGTGAACATCGCTTTTAAATTTTCCACCAGCAACGCCGGCAACTCAGCCATCTTGCTTGAGGCTGATGTGAAGGTGGACCGCTAGAAGATTTTGTTTTCCAGTCTGCCACATCGCTAAGTTGCGACTAGGCGGGAGGCCCGAATGAGGAGTTTCTACCAATGATCACAAGCAATCCGTCCACCTGGCCAGCAGGGGACAAAGTATGGGACGTGTGCCACGCGATCGCGCTGTCAGAGGGCGCAAACGTGCTGGGGTCAGCTCCGGACCGCTTCAACAATCCTGGAGATCTGAGCAAAGGCGATGAACACGGCCAGCCAGTGATAGGGTACGTGAACCTTCCCGATGGTGAGGTGCTGATCAACTTCGCCAGCAAAGAAGCAGGCTGGGCGGCACTGTATTCCAAAATCTCAAACATTGCGGCCGGCCGCAGTTCCACGTACTCGCCCAATATGACCTGGCGTCAAATCGCGGCGAAGTATGCCGGCAACTCCAGCGCGTGGGCGAACAACGTAACCAACGCGCTGGGCGTAAGCCTTGATTCCCGCTTTGGCGATTTTTTTTTGGGAACAGTGATCCACAAGGCATCGAAATCTCACCCGGCGTAATCTTGCTGCCGCCCGTGGACGATATCGGGGCAAATATGGTCACAGCGGACAACGGAGCTGCAGCGGGGCAAACGCAGCAGGTTCCCGGCTGGGTGTGGATCGCAGCCGGCATGTTGGGGTTGGTGATCGTGATGCAGGACTGAATTTAGAATTACAAGTGTTGAGGGTGAGTCCAAAGGGAGCGCGGTGAAGAGGCGTGAGTTACCGCTTGATATGAGTGGCGGCAAACAACGTAAGTAGCCAAGCTGACTCGAAAGAGTTCTGTGACAAGGCCAGCCACACCCTCAGCTTTTTGTTTTTTTCTCTCCGCTTTTTGCCACGGTCCACCACGCTCATGCGGTTGGGAGAGGAGTTGGCAGCGCGATTGCTTTTGCACCTTAAGAGGAAAGCCCTTTTGCCAGTCGGGGAAGCGCGAAGGGGTACCGATGCTCAAGAGGGGAAGGGAATCGTGGCACCCCTTCGCATTCTGAGAGGCTCACGTACTTGGTGAGCCTCCCTATAAAGAGTTTTCCACAGAGCACGGTGCGGAAGTCTTTATTGCTGTTATCTAGATGTTGTTTTTAATCAGACCTCTAAAAGCTCTTAATCCACTCTTTTTCATACGCTGGGAGACTGAAATTCATACACCAGCAGAGGGGCGTGGGTTGGATATTCACACAGAGCTTGAATGGCAAATTCATACATACCCCAGAGAAATCCACAGGCGTTTACCAGGCTGATTCTGCTTTTTGCGCCGGCGCGCGCGAGATCGGCCAGAAATGGGAACGACCGGAGCTTTTTGGCTCCGGCCGCGGATGCTCACGATGCGAGGGGATGAACCCCGCAGCGCTCGACTGAGCAACTCTACTCCACCTGAAATTCAAAATCAATAGTGTTCATGCGGGTGCCGTCACTCGCAAAAGAAATCAGGCGATGAGAGACACGTCTCCCACCGCCTGCCCCAGCTTTCGACGGATTCTTAAGCCGGGGTCAGCTCAGGTGATTAGCGGGATCACCCAGGCTGAAGTGGAAATAAAATGTTCACGAGGTTGGCACGAGACTTGCTAGCTTCCAGGCGGCGCCGCATTTCTTTCCAGAACGACATCAGCAAGTGTTCGCGGCCTTCCCACTCGCCCAAAACTTTTTTCGCCAGCTCCACGGCGGATGCAATCTCCGCTTGGTGGCGCTGATCCAGCCAACGGCGATGCAATCTCACGATCGCTTCCAGGCGCGTCCGCTCCATCGCGGCCATTTGTTTGTCCAGGGTCCGCGACGTGAGATCAATGATGAGCTGGGCATCACTGCTCTTGATGGGATCGCCAGTGCTTCCACAGCCGGGACACTTCTCGCTGTACAGCGGAAGATTCGGGCAGCGCTGGCATTTTCTCCACACTTCGCCTTTGGCGGTCCGCATGATGCCCAGGCGCTTGAACATTTTGAAGTAGCGGTTCACCGTGGAGAGGTCCAGCCCCAGCGCGGCGGCAATGTGCGGCATGGTGTACTGCGTTTTAGAGCCGGGGGTGTTGAGCTCTCCGCGCTTCTTCACCACTTCACCGCGCGATCCGCACTTGCACATTTCGCTGCCTTCAAACTGCGTGCTGCATTTCTTGCAGCGGCGCCACTCAATGTCCCAGCCGCGATCGTCCAGAAAGTGCAGGATCATCCGCCCGATCCAGGGCATGGAGCCTTTCCAGTTGTTTTCCGGCGTTGGCTTGCCTTTGATGAAGCCGCGGCCTTCACACTTGGGGCAGACTTCCTGAAAGTTGAATTTCTTCTGCCCCAGAACACATTCGCAGTCCCACGCACCAGGCAGGCGCGGATCAAACCACTGCGGGCGTGATCTGCGATATCCCTCCAGTGATTGATACGGTTCCAACCATTCGTTCTGTGCCTGGCGGGAAAACTTGTCCGCGCCAAACGTGTGCGCCAGCCAGCCCACCTGGTTGCTGCCGGCGCCGATCCCTGGGCGGGTTTTTACATCAGCGTTAAGCGCATAAGCGTTGGCGCACGCGAATCCAGGATTGCGGGTGAGGATGGGAGCAATGTGATTGCGCACACCGTTCCCATCCTTTGCCGGCCGGCAGTCCGCGCCACCGGTAACTGCCGACTCTCCGGAAGACTCTATTTGGTTTGCTCCTGCTGGATCGTTTTGGCGAGATCGCTGAAGCGGGTCAGCACTTGCGCAGCTTCTGTCAGCGTCAACGTTCTGGAGAGAGTCGTTTCCTCCACAATCCTGAGATTCTGATTGCCCGGACCATAGATCTGTAGACTCACTTGCATCGTGTATTTTTCTTCCACTCCGTTCCTCCGTTCCTCCGCGTTGGCTGCTGCTTTTCCAGTGCGGATGATTTGCCGCGATCTCACTGATCTTTTCGCTCTGGCACACACGCCGCGGCATGCCGTGGCACTTGCACAGCGCATCCTCTCGCCACTCCGGATGCACGGTGTGGCACTTGCACGAGCACTTCAGCGTGTGCCCAGGACCATCACACCGTTTGCATGCTTCACTGAAGTGGTAGAGCCTGCCCAGGCTTTTGGTGACGGTTTCGCGCGTGCATCCCATGATCAGAGAAATTTCTGCATGAGTGACGCGCTCAGACCATTTGACCGCGTCTCCGATCTGAGGCAGTGCGCCGCTCTGCTCCATGCCCCAAGCCCAGCCAACAACAGTTTTTTTGTCGTCACCCACGGCGCTCAGCCAGGAGCGCGAAAGCTTGCGGCTTCTGCCCTGCGGAGCCAGATCGTACATCTCAACCAGAATGGGAGCGGTTTTGCTCAAGCGGCCACCGCCCTATATCTGCACGTGAACTCCCACAGCGAGAGGCGGCGGCAATCGTCGCAAACGAATTGCGCCCACACATCGATCAGCTCACGGCATAAAACGCACCGCGGCTGCCCAATCACCAGCGGCGTGCGGTCCGGGAGCATGTAGAGCTGTTCGCTCATGCAGTCTCCGCCGGAATTGCCAGAGCTTCAAACTTCCCTCCCCAGGCAGCGACGGGATCGATCTCACCATCGGGCGTGAGAAATTCCGGCTTCACAAAGCTGTATTGACCTTCGCCGGTAATCCCGTTGTAACAATCCAGATCGGGCACACCGGGGCTGATCAGCTTGCCCGCGGCGGTAATGATGTAGCGGCCTTCAGCCAGGCCGGCAAGAGAATCATTGATAGTGTCCGGCAAGCGGTCTTTTGTCGGACGGTGAAAAGCGCGCGTGATTTTTCTGGCGGCATGCACCAGCAGAAATCGGCTGGGAACAGACGCCGCGGCCTGAGTGACAAGCTCACTCCTCATGAGTGCCTCCGGTAGAATTAAATGGTGGACCTTACAGAAAAAATCGTGGCAGAGCTGCGGCGAGTGATGAACACCCTGAAGGTTCCCGCGGAGCTGATTGAAATCGTCAATCTGCGAGACACCGCGGCAGTGAACCGCATTCTGGAAGTGGCCGGCGCGGACATGCATCTGCTCTGTACCGTGGGCTCCTGGGGAGACACCATCAGCGACGAAGAAGTGCTGGCCGATCTCCGCAGATGGAACCAGGGCCACTCTCTTGAGCCTGAGGTTCGTTTCGGCAACATGGAGTAACGGCATCACGCGCGCTCCTTCGCTTCCAGGTGCGTGTACTTCACCACACTGGAAGTATCGAGCCCCAATTCGCGGGCGCAATTCAAAGCGTGTTGCGCCCCTTGCTCATTGCGGGAATCGTGGCAGCTGCGGATGAGCGTGCGTAGAGCCAAAGTCACGGTATAGCGACACTGCAACGGGATACAAGCGTTCCCAGATCCATGCTGCGCGTCTTTTTTCATGTCGCGGGCAGCTGTCATGCGTTCTTTGTGGGAGATGAAGAACTTTGAACCTTTTGTGCTTCTACCCACGTTGGCGGTGGAGTTACACATCTGCCCTGGCTGGGCGCCGCATTTTGAACAGCCGATTGTAAGAGCCAGTTCGCGGAGAGTCACACGCGCTCCTTCCACAGCGGGGAACACGGCGGCTCTAAAAATGGGCAGATCAGCCATGCTTGCTGCTGTTCCCATTTCTCCATCCACTCCGCCTTGCGTGGATCTTCATCGTCCAGCGCATCAATCGACTCTCCCCGAAGTTGGAACTGCTCCATGTCTGTTTCTGGAGAGATGATCACTCCGAACGCCATCTTGCCGGCCAACTGGCGCACGCGCTTGATGTAACGATTCACGCCGAAGATGGCGCGGCCGTTGCGTGGCATCAACACACCCAAAGTCTGATCAGATGAACCTTCATCCATCACGCGCCACAGCCGCGCGTGCTGAATCCACATCTCCCACTCGCGTTCGCCCAGCTCACGGCGGAGATGGATCTTGATGGCCTGCCAGATCTCCAGCGGGGGCAAGGAATTTTCACCGCAGAGGCGCGGAGACGCGGAGGAGTGCAGAGCAGAGGTCATTGCTTTGCCTCCGGGTTTTTGATGAAGGGGTTTTTCGCGCGAAAGGTCTGAAATGACTGTACCAGCTTACGGAGTTTTTGATCAGACATGATCTCCGCAATTTCTTGCTTGGTTGCAGCCCGCACGCTGAGATCACGTTCAAAAATGTTGATGGCGCCACATCCCGCACACAGCGAGACCATTCCTTCCGTTGGAACGGCTGACAGATTATCTGGATTGGCGCTGGTGGCATGAGTGAAGACGTATCCACAGCCGGGACACAGACAGTCCCGCATCTTTGAAGTCTTCGGTTCTTCTGGAATGCGGAACTCTATGCGATCGTGGCGCAGCTTCGTCATGCAGCAGCCCCTTTTCTGGCCTTATTGCGTGGGGTGCGTTTTGGCCTTTCAACGACAACGTAAGCGATTTCAGACAACTTTTGGTTGGCCTCTGCTGGCGTTAGAATCCCTTTCGAGGCTTTGACGGTTTTTTTACGATGGCCCTGCACTTTGGACACCCTCCAACGCCGAAACTCGACTCTTTCACCTGGTGAAGAGGGCCGGCCACACACCGAACATTGGCGATGGTCGCGTTCAATCTTGCGCATCTTTGTGAGCAGTGCTTGATGCTCAGGCTTGCAGGTGATGGCGCGGCGGCGCTGCCGCTTCATGGGGATGCGCTTGCGGCAGGACGCGAGAATGCAGCACGTTTTGAAGCGGCGCAGCAACGTCTCCGGTTTTAGGCGGCGCTTCATGCGGTCCTCCGGAATGGAGTCCAGCATCCACAGCTGCGGCATGTAGCGGTGACCGAGTTTTTTATCCACCTTCACCGGCGTGGACGCAATGAACGCCTCACCGCAGTGGAAGCACCGCGGCGTGCCGTCAAAGTTGCAATCGGCAATGGTGAAGCCGCGCGGCTTTTTCTTGAGCGCGGTTTTACTCATGCCAGTCTCCCAGGTAGACGCCGTTCTCAGTTCGAGCGCCGGCGAGAAACGCTTCAGGCGGTGCAAGCTGCCAATCGGGCGGCATCTCCGCGAAGGGAAGCGGAGGATGTTGAAGTTGCCAGCGGTTATAAAACAGCGCTGGGCCGCGGGTGAATTCTCCTGGCTTGAGCGGAGTGCGCTTGGGTTCTCGCACTTCAAATTTTTGTAGGCAGCGAATAGCGCACTGATCGCCCCAATGAATTAGCCAGGCGTGTACCAAAGGCAAACTTGGTTCTTTTGTGATCCACACCGTGGAAATCCAGTAGACGTACTTGCGCGCGATCCATGCCGCCGCCCACATCAGCGCTTTTTTCTGGTCCATGCGCAGCATGTGGTACGGCGGGTCCAGGATCACAACATCGCAGAAGTCGCGCGGGAACGGCGGGAGAAACGCATCGCCCACAACGTGAGGCTTGGTTGCGGGGTCAATATCCATGCGCAAGCCAAAATCCGCCTGCCCGCCAAACAGATGCACCACGCTGAGCCCTTGCGTCTCTTGCAACAGCAGCTCACGCACCGCGGGCGGGAAGCTCCATCCGTTGCGGCGCTTGCCATGCTTGCGCCGCGGGCGGTTGGTGCCACACCACAAGATCTCCACCGGAACAGACGGAGCGGCAAAGCCGGCAATGCGTCCGCGCTTGCGCACGATCTTTACCCGCGCCTGTTCTTCCAGCGCGGGAAAATCGAGATACTGTGAGCTGCGTTCCTGCGTCACCGCTTTCCCCTCCTCTCAGCTTTGGCCAGGAACCCGGCGTTGTAGGCAGTGGCAAGAGTCTCACCGCTGATCACCGTCCAATTCATCACGTGCCGAAAGCGGGGATGGTTGCGCAACATGCGGTTGCTGAGCACCAAACTAGAGAACGACGCCCCAAAGTAAGCGACGGTACCGGCATTGCTGCTGACAAACGGGCGGGCCAGAAAATTTCTATCTCTGTATCCCAGATCGTTAAAGCGGCGCGTGGTGTAGGCATCGCCCGCGATGGCTAAGCCAGCCAGCGACAACTCAATTTTGCTGGACGTGCTGAATTTGGGGACCGGCTTCTCTGTTTGCGTCTGTGCAGCCGAGCTGGTGACAGCAACGAACAGGAAAACGATGGTTAAAGCAAAAGTGGAAAACAATGGCGCCTGCACCGGAGCTGGCGGCTCAGGATGGGCAAGCCGATGCTGGTGCACAGCTTCAGCTTTTTCCTGGCAGGGAATGCAGACGTTGGTAATGCGGCCACCGTTCACGCGGTGATCGGTTTGAGCGTTGCAATCGTTACACCACTTGCGAACGGAGACGGTGTTCTTAGTGTAGTGCTGGCTCATGCGGCCACCAGCTTTCCAATTTCCATGTTCATCCTCCATAGAAAAATCGGTTGCGTTGCGTTTACGTGAGCCTCGATTCCAGCAACTTGACCTGTGACTGGAAGTGAGAGCGGGACATCCCAAAGACAAGGCCGGCAGCTGTCTGGTCCGCACCGTTCAGCTCAAGCGTGCGGCGAAACATCAGATACCTGATCATCTCCCCGGCTGTTTTGGGGTTGATTCTGGACTTCAAGGCCACTTCCGCTGCGGCCACCAGCTCCGCAGGCGCGTTAATAGCCTTTGGCATGTGGGCTTTTGGGGACACTGCTTTTCCTCCTTCAACTTGTGCGTTGCGTCGCCGCATCTCCGCTTGTGCGCGCTCAAGGTCTATGCGGTTCATCCGTCACACCTGCTCTTTCTTGGGCGCGTCGCGTTTCAGCGTTTCAATGAACGCCAACCCTGAGTCCATCGACGCCGCGCACCTTGCGCACTCCAAAATGTGGATCTCCACAGCCTCGCGCTCTGCCGGCGTAAGTTCATCCAGCAGGTAGCGTTCAACCATCAGCTCCTTTGAGCATTGCGGCCTGGAGTGTTCCTCCATCCACGCGCAGACGTGGACGCTCCAAAATTCTCTGAAACGATCGTTGTAGCGGAGCAGCACTGCCAGCAACATGGCTAGCAGTGCAGAACCCGCAATCAGAAAGGGAACTGCTTCCATCAGCCATCCGGTGTAGCTGGGTTGGCTTGCGTAAGGAAACGTTGGCGGAGGGCCAAGCTGGATGATCATGGCTTCACCCCCTGGAGATTTTGCGCGTGGTACTGACGGCCTTTTTCGGTTAGTTGGTAGGCGTGAGACACCGGGCGGCCTATTCCGCCTGATCCCCGGAGCGGCTTTTCAATGTAGCCAAGGTCTTCCAGGGCGATACACGCGCGCGCTACGTCGCCAATGCTCAGCGCGTTTGTGTGCTGCCAGAGTTCCACGTCGCGCATGGGACCGTTTTTGGCGAGATCAGAAAGGATGGAAGCGTGGAGAGCGTTCATGCTGCATCCCGCTTGCTGACATGTTCTTTCCATTTCTTCTTTCCTTCCTGAATCAAGCGAACACTCAACACTGCAATGAGAGTGGTGGCTAAAATGCCCCACTCAAACTTGTGCAGCAAAAGCGGCCTAGAGTTCGGAGGGAGAGGAGCACCGCAACACAACAAAAAAGCGAGAGTGGATTTCATGCCGCGCCTCGCTTTCCGATCGGTTGCCGGCTGGAAGCGATCCGCGCCGCGTAGTCATGGACGCCGCGCCATGAAACTTCATACTTAACGCGCGTGCCCAGGAGCCGGACCACTGCTGTATCTGGCAGAGCTTCAATCACCACATCACGATCTTTGCCCCGATATCGCACCGTGGCGTTGGTGATGAATTCCAGTTTGGTTTTGCGCTGGCGGAGTCGGCTCATGCTGCACCTTCCGGGAGCTCTCTGGATGCACGCTCAAGAAAAAGACAAATGGTGTTTAAAGCAGCCGCATCCAAATTACGTTTGCAGGCTCCACTCATTCCTGAGAGCATCTGGTCCATCGCCTTATTGGCTTCTTTCGCGTCTTTTCTGGTGAGCGGCTTCATGCTCCCACCGCCTTTGCTTTCGCAACTTCAGCGGCGCGGGCAGGACGCTTCTTTTGTGCGGAGGCTTGAACTTTATCAGCGGCACAGTGTGGACATCGGCGGCTCCGGGCGGGGACGCTGTAGCCCGTAGGCGCGCGGAGGATGTGCATGCACTCCAGGGTTTCGTAATCGATCTGCCACGTCTGATAAGGACGGCTGAAGCGTTTTACGATTTTGCGGAGCGGCCATGTGGTGGTGCGGATTGTGGTTGAAGATCCCGCGGGGAGTTGTGAAGCTACTGAATCGGGATGCTGGCCAGTGGAGCTGTCCTCGGGCTGAGGCAGCGGGCCGTAAATTGTGATGGCTGCAAATTCCCAGGCGCGTTCATATTCCATCCGCAGCCAGCGGCGGTTTTGGTAGCGGCAAATCCTGATCATCTCTCGCAAGTACTTCAGGACAGCCTTGTCTAGTTTGTGACCACGATGGCGCTGACAGTCCTCATCCAGGACGGGCATGCACTTGCTCCTTAGAGGATCTAAGGGGGTGGGTGAAATTGTAAGAATGCGTGCCGTTCTGGGAGTTGCAACTGGACTGATAAGCGGATTAGTTGGATGGGCAGCGGCAGCCCCACAGAGAGCCACCAGGCAAGCGATGTATCGAGACAAGCAACGCATCGGGAGAATCCTTTTCCCGACGGTCCATTTCTAACTGCGGGACGAACCCAAAAGCACCCTTAAAATCGGACCGTCCCGTTGAGTCTGATAACAGATATTTCTTTTGTCAACAAAATTTTTCCATAGGCATTGCAAGTGTTGATTCCAGAGGAAATATAGTTTCAGCAAAAGAGGCGTTTTTTATCGGACATTCAACACGGAGGCCGGATTACTCCGGCCACCGAGTTTTCCAACGATAGGGATCTTGTGGGCGAGATGTAGAGCGTTCGAACACCTTTTCTCTTGGCTGCTCTGCCACCGTTCCCTGATTTGGTCCCCATCCTTCCCACTGACTCAATCCCATCGGCAACGGTGGAAGATCAAAGTTTTGCTGCCATCCACCTGTTGTTCCCGGTATGTCTGCCTCAACCCTGGTCCAACCAGAAGACCGATCCAGAGCTAAGGCGCGAAAGGGCGGACCAGAATTTCGATCTGATCAAGCTTGGCGGTGTATTCCTCTGGAATGTCGCGCGCGGCCATCGTTCGCACTTCATCATCGGATAGAGCCATGATGGATGCTGGTTTGACCAGAAGCACTGATTTTGCCGTCTCAATCTCGGTATCAGCAAGAGCTTCCAGGGCTTTTTGTGGTTGAATTTTCGGGTGGTACAGCACTGCGTATTCGAACAGTTGTCCTCTCACGTTTGTTGCTCCTTTTTTGAAAAATTTGCGGGGATTTTTAATTTAGCCTCGTTGGCGTTTCCAGTTGCTCATCCGGGGCGTTCAGTTCCTCCACGATCTCAGTGATCACAGCTTTGAAGCGGGGAAGTGTCGCGGCTTTTTTCAGCGCTGGATCGTTGGTGAAAAATAAAATGACCTGCTCCACGCTGGCGCCCGTAAACGCGTTGCAAATCTCCCGATCGATCTTGTCCAGGAAATCGATGATGTCTCCGCCGCTGTCTCCGTTGGAGATCATCTCCACAATTTTTCCTTTGATGAAAGCGTCGTTGGCTTCAGCCTGGGCAATCGTTGCCGCGGCTGAAGGCGCCTCCACTTCCAATCCTGTGCCCGCGGCCTGCCCAGGCGGAGGCTGCACGGTGAATTGCGGTGCA
>Ga0207694_10000798_pt1 | contig 28260 bp, 28 predicted proteins | sample KBSC34metaG_FD_184353 | JGI IMG/M metagenome (GOLD analysis project Ga0207694, IMG submission 184353) | Corn rhizosphere microbial communities from Kellogg Biological Station, Michigan, USA - KBS C3-4 metaG (SPAdes) (version 2) | ecosystem: Host-associated > Plants > Roots > Rhizosphere > Soil... | reverse complement strand
CGGCTACGCGAAATGACGCGCTCGGTCGTTCTCGGGGTCGGGAGCGCGCTGCCGAAGCGGCGGGTCACCAATCAGGAATTGGCCGAGACCGTCGACACGTCCGACGAATGGATCGTCGAGCGCACGGGGATCCGCAGCCGCTATGTCGCCGGCGAAGGGGAAACGACCGCGAGCCTCGCGACTGATGCGGCGCGCCGGGCGCTCGAGCAGGCGCAGCTCGAGCCGACAGACATCGATCTCATCGTCCTCGCGACCGCCACGCCCGACCAGACCTTCCCGTCGTCGGCGACCAAGGTCCAGGCTGCGCTCGGAATAAAGGATTGTGTCGCATTCGACGTTCACGCCGTCTGCACCGGCTTCCTCTACGCGCTGTCGGTCGCCGACTCGATGCTTCGCTCGGGAAATGCCCGGAAGGCGCTGGTGATTGGCGCAGAGACATTCAGCCGAATTCTCGACTGGGAGGACCGCGCGACCTGCGTCCTCTTCGGCGACGGTGCCGGAGCGTTGGTGCTCAGCGCCGAGGACAGCGACAGCGGCATTCTCGCCACCAAGCTCCATGCGGACGGGCGCCACAACAATTTGCTGTTCGTCGATGGCGGACCCTCCACTACGGGCACCGTCGGCAAGCTTCGTATGAAGGGCCGCGAGGTCTTCCGCCACGCCGTCGTCAATTTGGCCGAGGTTCTCAATGAAGTGCTCGCGGACGCAGGACTGACCGCCGCTGACGTCGACTGGGTCGTGCCGCACCAGGCGAACGCCCGGATTCTCGACGCTACGGCGAAAAAATTGGGGCTGCCTGCAGAAAAGGTGGTTGTCACCGTCGACCAGCATGCCAACACCTCCGCGGCCTCGGTTCCGCTCGCGTTCGACGCGGCGGTTCGCGATGGCCGGATCAAGCGCGGCGACTTGGTCGTGCTGGAGGCGATGGGCGGTGGCTTTACATGGGGCGCAGCGGCGCTCAGGTATTGAAAAAATTGGAATATCCGGCGACAAGTCGAATTGCCGACACGACGGAATTCCGTTACGAAAGTGTAATTGAACCGGCGGGGGGCACGCCGACACTCGGGAGATTATCATGGCCGATCTCGGGATCGCGCGGATCAATAACGACATGAACGCCAACGGCACGCTTACCCGCGCGGACCTCGCCGACGTCGTTCATCGCCGCCTCGGGCTGTCGCGCGCCGAATCCGCGGGCGTGGTCGAGCGTGTCCTGCATCACATGTGCCATGCCCTTTCGGTCGGCGAGAATGTGAAGGTCTCCGGCTTCGGCACCTTCATTCTCCGCGACAAGGGCCAGCGCGTGGGCCGCAATCCCAAGACGGGCGTCGAGGTTCCGATCGCCCCGCGCCGCGTGATGACGTTCCGCGCCAGCCAGATCATGCGCGACGAGATCGCGAAGGGCTAAGCGACAGGTGCCGGCGGAAAAGGATCCCGGCGCTTTACTGACGATCGGCGAACTGTCGAGCGAGCTGGGGGTCGCCCAGCACATCCTCCGCTATTGGGAATCGCGCTTTCCGCAATTGAAGCCCATGCAGCGCGCGGGTAACCGCCGCTACTACCGGCCCGCGGACGTTGACCTCGCGCGGCGAATCCACCGCCTGCTCAACCAGGAAGGCTATACCGTCCGCGGGGTCCAGAAGCTCCTTCGCGAGAAGGATGGGCACGAAGAACCGGCTCCGACTCCGGAAAGCATGGCCGTTCCGTCTCCGGTCCAGGCTGACGTTCCCGATCATGAAGAGCCGATCGGAGTCGATGTTTTTCGCCTGATTGCGCTCCGCAACCGGCTCGCGGAGGCCCTCGAACGCTAATCCTCGAGGTCTGCGGGGTAGATCAGTTCGACCAGGGCGCCGCTGTCCGGCTGGACTTCGCTCCACCGATCAATTGGTAGTTCGATCGCCGCCAGCGCGGCTGTGGGAAATTTATCCTCGACGCGCTTGCGCAAGCTGCGTTCGTCATCCTTGGCGAGCTTCAGGACGAGGCGTTCCGCCGACGTATTGTGACAGACCAGCAGCGCACTCCTCGCCTCGTCAGGAAGCGTCCCGACCAGCTCAAGCAGCTCGGAGACGCGCGCCTCGTAAATCCGCGGCTCGAAGCGGATGGGCCCGGGCAGTTCGTGGCCCTCACTCACTCCGTCGATCGTTTCGCGGATTCGGACGGCCGGACTGGCGAGCACTGAATCGAACCGCATTCCCCGCCTGGTCATTTCAAGTCCGACAAGCCGCGCCGCCTTGCGGCCCCGGGCATTGAGCGGCCGTTCAAAATCCTCGAGCTCGCGGTCCTTCCAGCTCGACTTGGCGTGGCGAAGAATCGTGAGGCGCTTCATTTCACCGGCTCCGGGCTTCTGTCGGTCACGGTCGTAAGGCGGTTTTCGACGCGCGCAATTGCTTCGTCGAGCGGTAGCCGGCTAACCGGAACGCCCGGCGGGAAGGCCTTGAGCAATCGCGACGGCATCGCGGCCGACAGGATCACGAAGGTCCCGCGATCGCCCTGACGCCGGATCAGTCGGCCGAACGCCTGAGCCAGGCGGGCCCGGACGACCCGGTCATCGTAGCCGCTTCCGCCGCCTGCCATTCGCCGCGCAGCATGGAGCACGGTCGGTCGCGGCCACGGCACCCGCTCCATGACGACCAGCCGCAGGGATTCGCCCGGCACATCGACACCGTCCCTCAGCGCATCGGTCCCGAGCAGCGACGCGCGCGGGTCGTCCCGGAAGATGTCCACCAACGTTCCCGCGTCGATCGGATCGACATGCTGGGCGAGCAGCGGAAGCCCCGCGCGTGCGAGCCGGTCGGCGATGCGCGCATGCACCGCCTTCAATCGCTGGATCGCCGTGAACAGCCCGAGCGTCCCGCCCTGCGCCGCCTCGATCAGCCGCGCATAGGCGCCGGCCAGCGAAGCAATATCGCCCGCCTTCAAATCGGTGACGATCAGCACTTCGGAGCAGGCGGCGTAATCGAAAGGGCTCTCCGCCTCGAAATGGCTTGCCGCTTGCGGCAGGTGGAGAGCGCCGGTCCGCGCTTCGGCAACCGGCCAGTCTTCGCCGCCGCGCAACGTCGCGGAGGTAACGAGCACGCCGTCGGCAGGGGCTAGCACCGCCGCCGCGAGCGGCCTCGTCGGGTCGAGCCAGCGGCGGTGAATGGCGACATCGAACTCTCTGCCATCGACTCGCTCGACTGCGAGCCAGTCGACGAACTCGGGATCGGCTTCGCCCCCGATCCGCGCGAGTAGCGCCACCCAGGCGGCCACGGTCTCGCGGCGCCACGAAAGCCCGCGGATCGCGCCGTCGACGCGCGCTCGCGCCTGGCTGTCGAGCCAGTCGGGTGAATCCTCCAGCACCGCCTCAAGCCGGCGCCCCAGGGCGGCAAGTGGCTTGGCCAAAGCCTCGAGCAATTCGGCAGCCGCCACCGATGCCGACACCAGCGCACCGTCGGGCTCGGCAAGCTCGGTCTCGAGTCCGTATCCCGCCTCTTGCGCCGTGGCGCGCGCATAAACCGTGCCGCGGACCTCCCCGAGAAGCGCTTCGATCGGTCCGAACGGCGCTCCCTCGATCAGCCGCTGGAGCCAACCATCCGACGGAAGCGCCTTCGCCGCCTCGACCGCCGCGTCGAGCGCCTTCGCACCCTCTTCGTCATAGGAAGCGACATCCATCAGCCGTGCGGCAAGTCCGCGCCTCCGCCCCCGCGAGCGGCCCTCAGGCCCGACCATCCAGCGCCTCAGCTCGATCGCTTCCTGTCCGCCGAACGTCACCGCAAATGTCGAATCGGCGGCGTCGAACAGATGATGGCCCTCGTCGAACAGGATACGACCCGGTGCGTCCTCGCGAGCCCGGGCAGCATTGACCATCACCAGCGCATGGTTGGCGATGACGATGTCCGCTTCGCGGCTGGCCCGCTCGGCGCGCTCGATGAAGCAGCGCCGGTAATGCGGACAGCCGGCATAGACGCATTCGCCGCGCCGGTCGGTGAGCGCGGTCGACCCCACTCGCCGGAACAGGCTCGGAAGCCAGCCCGGCAAGTCGCCGCCCACCATGTCGCCGTCCTTGGTATAGGCGGCCCAGCGTCCGGCCAGCTGTGCGAGGATCGCGACCCGCCCCGAAAAGGCGCCCTGAAGCGCGTCCTCGAGATTGAGCAGGCAGAGATAATTCTCGCGGCCCTTGCGGACGACGATCTTGCGCGCGCGCTCTTCCGCGTCCGCGAACAGCTTCGGACCCTCGGCATCGAGCTGGCGCTGGAGCGCCTTGGTGAAGGTCGACACCCACACCGCTCCCCCCGCCTGCTCGGCCCACAATGCCGCCGGGGCAAGATAGGCGAGCGTCTTGCCGATCCCCGTTCCCGCCTCGGCAAGCAGCAGGTTCGGCGCATCCTTCGCCGGCTTGGGAGCGAATATTCGGGTCACCGCTTCGGCCATCGCCCGCTGTCCCTCGCGAGCCTCAGCGCGGCCGGTCAGCCGATCCAGTTTTTCGCGAGCGTCACCCGGACTGACGCCTACCGTCCGAGGCGGCGGCCGCCCGCCCGCTTCATCCCATTGCTTGAGCCGGGAGAACAGCATTCGCTCGCCGCGCTCAGGCCGTTCAAGGTTGGCGCCGACCAATGGCGCCCAACCCCAGCCAAGCCTGTGAAGCGTAGCATTGGCGGTCCACGCACCTTCCCGCTCGCGCCAGTCCGGATCATCGAGAACGGACAACAGCTGTTCGGCAATCCGTCGCAGCGCACCCGCGGCGTCTGCATCGGTCGTCGGCGGTTCGAATCCCGTGGCGCGGCTCAGCCCGGCCACGGTCGGCACCGCAAATCGCGCCGGGTGGATGAAGGCGAACAGCTCGAGCAGGTCGAGCCCGCTCAGCTCGGGATAGCCGAGCCTCTGGCCGACCAGCGGCGCATTCAGAATGATGTGCGGAGTTTCGGCAGCGCGAGCGATCGCCTCGCCCCGCGTCGCCTCGCGCACCTCACCATCGCGGGTCGTCAGCCAGATTCCTGCGTGGGTTGCGTGGATACTCGGAAGCGACGACGCGGAAAGCATTTCAAGAGCTTATGTACCTATTTCGTTCCAGCTTGCGAGCGTCGAGTTGGAAAAACTGGCGTTGAACCCTAGGGCTAAGCGAAATGCAGGCAGAGATCGTGAAATGAGCGGGCAATCGCACGGCTACAACGTCTCGGTCGGCTATAGCTACGGCTTCTTCCGCGAGATGGCGCCGGACTGGCTCGACTTCTGCGTCCGCATCGCCGGCTATGAAGCGCCGCGGCGGCAAGGCAAGACGCTCCGCTTCCTCGACCTTGGCTGTGGCCAGGGATTCGGGCTTTGCATCCTCGCCGCCGCCAATCCGAACGGCGAGTTCGTCGGCGTCGACTTGCAGCCGGAGCATATCGCTCACGGTGAGGGACTTGCGCGGGCCGCCGGTCTTACGAACGTGCGCTTCGTCGAGGGCGATTTCGTCGAGCTTGCGAAGGGCTGGCCGAAGGATCTTGGCACGTTCGATTATGTCGCGATGCACGGCATCCTCACCTGGATTTCGGATTCCGTCCGCAATGCGGTCGTTCAGTGCGTGCATCATGCTACCCATCCCGGCAGCCTCGTCTACGCCGGGTACAGCGCTCATCCTGGCTGGATCGCGACCATTCCGTTTCAGTGCGTTTCGCACCTCATCAAGGAGACGACGGGCAAGGCCGATGCGCTGGTTCGGTCCGACGCAACTGGGCTTTTCGACCGGCTGGCGGCGGCAAACGCGCCGATTTTTCAGGTCCTTCCCACCCTGAAGTCGCGCGCTGAGGCGGTTAAGGCGCGGGACGAAAATTACTTCGTTCACGAATATCTGCAGAAGAGCTGGCGGCCGCTCTGGCATTCCGACGCCGCTGGCGCGCTGCGGCGTGCTGGCCTCAACTATGCGGCTTCGGCAACGATGGCCGACAGCCTGCTTCCTCACGTGCTTCGCCCCCCGCTGCGCGAGCTGGTCGAGGAGCAGCCGAATGCCGATCTTCGCGGTGTCGTGCAGGACCTCGTCGTCAATCAGGCCTTTCGCCGCGACATTTTCTGCCGCCGGCCGGCCCAAAACGCGGGTGGCCTGGAGCGCGTGGGAGAGACCCCGCTCTATTTGATTCCCGACCTCGTCCCCGGCAATTTCGTGGCGTTCCAAACCTCATTCGGCCAGGTAAGGCTCGAGTGGGCGAACTTCGCGCAAATCGTCGACGCCCTCTCCGACGGCCCCAAGTCGGTGAGCGAGCTTCTCGCTTTGCCGAGCCGGGACGAAATGACAGCGCAGAACCTGCTCATTTTCTTGCTTCACGCGAGCATATTGGGCGTTGGAGCCGCGGAGCCCGGCGACCCGGCTGTTTCGCAGCGAATCAATGCGATCGTCGCTCGAGCTGCGGTTGAGGGCGCGCCGTACAGGGACGTCGCCGCCGCCAATCTGGGATCGGGTATCCATCTGACCGAGACCGATCTCTCGTTCCTGGATGCGTGGCTGCAATCCTCGAGCCAAAACGAAGCCGCGTTGGTGAATGCTCTCTCTGAGCGACTCCCAAAGCCGCAGGAGCTGGCAAAGACGTTCATGGAGGTCGCCCTGCCGCGCTACCGGCAGCTTGGAGTGCTCGAATAACGCCGGTCGGCTGGCAGGCCGCTCCTTGCTTCGCTAGGACCCGCGCCGATGAGTGACGTCCCCGGCATCCGCGAAGCCGCAATGACCTCCAAGGCCTGGCCCTATGAGGAAGCGCGCAAGCTTCTGAAGCGTTGGCCGGAGGGTAAGCCCGCCGGCGAGCCGGTGATCTTCGAAACCGGCTACGGCCCGTCCGGACTTCCCCATATCGGGACTTTCAACGAGGTCGCTCGGACGAGCTTCGTCCGCCACGCCTACGAAGAGCTGACCGGCGCGCCGACCCGGCTGATCGCCTTCAGCGACGACATGGACGGCCTCCGCAAGGTTCCGGACAACGTCCCCAACCAGGCGATGCTGACCGAGAATCTTGGCAAGCCGCTGACCCAAATTCCGGACCCATTCGGGGAGCACGAGAGCTTCGCGCACCACAACAATGCGATGCTCCGGCGTTTTCTCGACCTCTACGGGTTCGACTACGAATTCCTGTCTTCGACCGATTGCTACACGACCGGCCGCTTCGATCATGTGATCCGCAAAATCCTTCACGCCTTCGACGCGATCATGGCCGTGATGCTTCCAACGCTCGGGGAGGATCGCCGCAAGACCTATTCTCCGGTGCTTCCGATCTCGCCCACGACCGGACGCGTTCTCCAGGTCGCGGTCAAGGTCATCGATGCGGAAGCGGGCCTCATCGCCTTCGATGACGAGGATGGATCGCGCGTCCAGCAATCGGCCTTCGGCGGAGCGGCCAAGCTTCAGTGGAAGGTCGACTGGGCCGCGCGCTGGGTTGCCCTCGGCGTCGATTACGAGATGGCCGGCAAGGACCTGATCGACAGCGTCATCCAGTCGGGCAAGATTTGCCGCATCCTCGGCGGCCGCCCGCCCGAGGGCTTCAACTACGAGATGTTCCTCGACGAGAAGGGCGAGAAGATCTCCAAGTCGAAGGGCAACGGCCTCAGTCTCGAGGAATGGCTTCGCTACGGAAGCGAGCCCTCTCTGAGCTTCTACATCTACCGCGAACCCAAGCGCGCCAAGAGCCTCCACATCGGCGTCATCCCCCGCGCGGTCGACGAATATTGGCAGTTCCGCGGCAATTATCCGGACCAGCCGATCGAGCAGAAACTCGGCAATCCGGTACACCATATTCACGCCGGAAAGGTCCCGGACGAAAGCCTGCCGCTGACTTACGGGCTGCTGCTCAACCTCGTCAGCCTACCGGGGGTGGCCGACAAGGAAACGGCGTGGAAGTTCGTGCAACGCTACGCACCTGGCACGTCGCCAGAGACAGACCCTGAGCTCGACGAGCTGATCGGCCTCGCTGTCAATTACGCGCGGGACTTTGTCGCGCCGACCTTGAAGCGCCGCGAGCCAACCGAAATGGAGGCGGAGGCGTTGCGCGATCTCGACGCGGAGCTCGCCAAGCTTCCGGCGGATTCATCGGCCGAGGACATCCAGACGCAGGTGTTCGAAGTCGGCAAGCGCCACCCGTTCGAATCCCTCCGCGGCTGGTTCCAGGCGCTCTACGAAACCCTGCTCGGCTCCAGCCAGGGACCACGTATGGGCAGCTTCATCGCGCTCTACGGAATCGACAACAGCCGAAAGCTCATCGCCGAGGCGTTGGAAGGCTAACCGCGCTCGCCAGGCCGTCCAGACACGGGCGCAGCCGGAGCGGCGCCGGCCTGTTTCGCCGCGATCCAGTTATCGATCTTCTTCTCGAGGATGGGCAACGGAAGCGCCCCGGTGTCGAGCACCTGCGCATGATATTCGCGGATGTCGAACTTGGGACCGAGCGCGGCCTTCGCCTTGTCGCGCAGCCGGCTGATGGTCAGCTGGCCGATCTTGTAGGCGAGCGCCTGGCTGGGAATGGCGATGTAGCGCTCGACCTCGGCGGTCGCGTCGGTTTTCGATTCCCCCGAATTGTCAAGCATGTACTGGATCGACTGATCGCGGGTCCAACCCTTGGAATGGATGCCCGTGTCGACCACCAGCCGCATCGCTCGAAGCATCTCGTCGTTGAGGTTGCCGAACCGCTGGTACGGGTCGCTGTACATGTTCATCGGATAACCGAGCGACTCTGCGTAAAGCGCCCAACCCTCGACGTAAGCGGTATTGCCGCCAAACCGCATGAACGCCGGCAGGTTCGGATTTTCCTGCGCCAGGCTGATCTGGAAGTGATGGCCCGGCTCGCCCTCGTGCATGAAGAGCGTCGTCTCTTCCCAGGTGCTCCGCGACGGAAGGTTATAGGCGTTGAAATAGAAGGTCCCCGGCCGAGAACCGTCGGGCGTTCCCTGGTCGTAGCTTCCGCCGGCTTCGAACTTCTCGCGATAGGCGGGGTAGGGCCGGATCACGAGGCCGGCCTTCGGCGTCTGCGAGAAGAATGAAGGCACCTTCTTCTCAACCTTCGCCTTTACCGCCGCGAAGCCCTGCTCCAGTTCCTCCTTGCTCTTCGGCTGGAACCGGGGGCTGGTGCGCATGTAGTCGAAGAACTCCTTCAACGTGCCCTTGAAGCCGACCTCCTGTCGGATCTGCTCGAAGCCCTTGGTAATCCGGGCGACTTCGCTGAGGCCGAGCTCATGCACCTGCGCGGGGTCGAGCGGCTCGGTGGTCGTCTGTTCGATCAGGTAACGGTAATATTTGTCGCCGCCCTTCATATACATGAGGCCGAAGCCGTCGCGGGCGTGCGCCAGATATTCGTTGGCGAGGAAGTCGTGCATCCGCTGCAGCGCGGGATAGACAGTGCCTGTCAGCGACGCGCGATATTCGCTCGTCAGCCGCGCCCGTTCCGCGGCGCCGATCGACGCCGGGAAGCTCTTGATCGGGCCCCAATAAGGCGAATCCTCAGGTCTGAGCTTCAGCTGGTTGTCGAGCTGCTCGATCATGTTGCGGACCGTCAGCTTGGTGTCGACGATGCCCTCGGCCTCGCCCTTCTTCCACTGGCGGATCGCCTCGTCGATGTTCGCGGCGAAGTCGCGGTTGCGCTTCAAATTATTCTCATAATCCGCGACCGTTTTGAACGGAGCGGCGCCCTCGCCTCCCGCAAGCGTCGGATATTGGGTGTGGATGCCGAAAAAGTGATTCATCGGCAGCGCTTCGGTGATCTCGAGCAGGTCCGGGGCGTAGCCCTTCAACGTTTCTTCCGTCTGGTTCTCGAACACGTCGTAGGCGATCTGGTCGGTCGCGTTCAGCTGGTCTCGCAGGACCGTGTGGAGCGCCGCGAGATCATGCTCCGCGGCGGCCTTCTCCGCTTGGTAATGCGCATCGCTGAACAGGTCGCCGAGTTGGTCCGCATAGCGCAGGTCGCCGCGAAAAAGCGCGCTGATCGGGTTGCGCTTGAGGCTCGCTTCATCGCTGTCCTTGAAGACCTGAAACAGCCGGTCGTGAGCGCTCGCCTGTGCCTGCGCTGCCGGCGCTTGCGCGGCCATCGTCGGCGGAGCGGCGAGCGCAATCAGCGACGCGGAAAGGATCAGGCGGGCGGCCGAATTCATCTGGAATTCCTCTCGGGCAAACGGTCGTTCGACCCGCTAATGAAGAAGGGGCGCTGCCGCAACGGCAACGCCCCTTCGATAACCGGCCTTGTCGACTCTACCAGAAGAAGTTCGGAATCACGTCGATCGTGGTTCCGCTGTAGGTGTCGACCAGGATCGCATCGTTCCAGTAACGGATCCAGACGCAGCCGGGCGGCGGATAGGGCAGCCCGTAAAGGCTCGGATCGATCCAATACTGGTTGCCGTAATAGGCCGGCCACATGCGGTAACCGATCGAGAAGGGCTGATAGTTCCAGCCGAACGGATCGATGAACAGCCCGAGGTGGAACAGCGACCGGTGATGGCGGCGACGCTCGCGCCAGTCGTAGCGACTGTCGTTGCGCCAGTGGGTGCTCCACCGAACGTCGCGGTGTCGGCCGCTCTCGACGCGCAGCGGCGGCTGCGTTCCCGGACGCGGCGTGTTGCTGACGACCAAGGGATGCCGGTCGCGCATCACTTGCGGGTAGGAACGGTCGCCCTGACGGAAGTCACGCTCGCGGACGCCTTGCTGGCGCACTTCGCCGCCGTCGGCGCGCGGCGCCATCACCACCCGCGGTCCAGGCCCGACATAGCGGACAGCGCCATTGCTCTTCGCCGAATCCCCGTGGTCGCGCCGGCCGTTGTCGTGTCCGTTGAAACTTCCAGCGAAATCCCCCTGGACGCGCCGGCCATTGTCATGGTCGCCGGCGCCCGCGGTGAAGCTCTGCTGCTGCCGAACCTCGACTTGCGGCTGGGGATGGTTGTTCCCGCTGAACTGCGGACGATTATCGGACCGATCGTTGTGCGACTCCGGACGAGCCTGCGAATGTTCCTCGTGCGACGACTGCCGATCCTGGTGCGACGAGGAATCGTCCTTGGACTGATGGCGGTCGTTCCAATCGTGGGGGCCCGCAACCGCGGGCGTCGCCGTCGCTACCCCGGCGAGCAACAGCGCAATGGCAAATTTACGCATGACAGTGACCTTTCAAGAACATGACACGGAATCTGCGCTCGTCGACCTGAGCGCTCGCTTAACCGTTTCGGAGCCGTATATTCAGGTTTGTGGGGTCGGGATCGGCGGAAGGTTCTTCGCCGCACGCGCAACTGCTTTCTTGATGCGCGGATAAGCTCCGCATCGGCAGATGTTCGGGATAGCCGCGATCTGTTCGTCGGACGGAGCCGGGCTCGCCTGCAAAAGCGCGGCGATCGCCATGATGAAGCCCGGCTCGCAATAGCCGCACATCGTCACCTGCTCGGCAAGCCAGGCCTGCTGCACCGGGTGCGAGCGGTCGGGCGACAGTCCCTCGATCGTCGTGATCTGCGCCCCGTCGAGCTCGCCGACGGTGACGCTGCAGCTCGTCACCGCGCGCCCATCGATGATCACCGTGCACGCGCCGCAATCCTTGCTGTCACAACCGTATTTCGTGCCGGTGAGATTGGACGCGTCACGAAGCGCCCACAGCAGCGGCGTCGAAGGATCTAGCCTGTAGAGAACCGCCTCGCCATTGACCGTCATCCGCGCCATGCGCGTCAGGCTAGCGTGGCGAGTGCCGCGCTGCCAAGATGCGCCGATGCCCCGCATCATTACCAACAACGGCTACATCGGCTATGACGAAGCGGGCGGTGGCCATCTGACGCCGATCGTCTTCCTCCACGGCGTCGGCTCAGACAAAAGCGTGTGGCATCCGCAGCTCGACCACTTCGGCCGGACCCGCCGCACAATTGCGTTCGATTATCCGGGCTATGGCGACAGCGACCCCGCGCCCAAAGGCACGACGCGCGACGATTATGCGTCGGCGATCATCTCGGCGATGCACGAGCTCGGCATCGATCGCGCACACATCTGCGGGCTTTCGCTCGGCGGAGTCATCGCGATCGCGATGCACCATGCGGCGTCCGAACGCTGCGCCTCGCTGATCCTCGCAGACACCTTCGCGATGCACCCCGAAGGCCGCGCCATCTACGAACGCTCCGTCACCGCGAGCGAGAACCTCCGCGCCCTCGCTGAAGCCCGCGTCGACCTCCTTCTCGCCCAACCCGCCGCGCCGCGCGTCCGCCGCGAGGTGGTCGAGACGATGGCAAACATCGACCCCGCCGCTTATTGCATCGGCGCCGAAGCCGTGTGGCTAGCCGACCAGCGCGACCGTGCCGAGCGGATCCGAGTGCCGACGCTCGTCCTCGTCGGCGACCATGACCTGGTCACTCCTCCCGAGCTTTCCGCCGAACTCGTCGCCCTCATCCCCGACGCGCGCATGCAGGTGATCGAGGCTGCCGGCCACCTCGGCAATCTCGAGAAGGCGGACGAGTTCAACCGGATAGTCGGGGAGTTTCTTCGCGACTAGACATTCCACTGTCCTACAGGCGCGCTGCTGTGCCATGCTGCGGGCGATGCGATTTTGCGTTCATCAACTGATCTTGGTTTCATCCGTGTCGCGGCCGCGGGTGATCGCACGCACGCGTAAGCTCGCTGCAATCGCTGCGTTTCGCGGATTACAGGCGTGAAGATCGCCTGCATCGGCGCGGGCCCGGCGGGGCTCTATTTCGCGATATCGATGAAGCTGCGCGATCCCTCGCACGAGATCGAAATATTCGAACGCAATCCCCCCGGAGTGACGTTCGGGTGGGGCGTCGTCTTCTCGGATCTCACCGTCGAGAACATCACCGCCAACGATCCGGCGTCAGCGGAAATCATCACCAAGGAATTTGCCCACTGGGACGACATCGACGTGCACTTCCGCGGTGAGACGATCACTTCCGGCGGGCACGGGTTCATCGGAATCGGCCGCAAGCGCCTCCTCGAGATCCTCCAGAACCGGGCGCGGGAGCTTGGCGTCGTGCTGCACTTCGAGGCCGAGTGCGATCCCGCCGATCCGAAGTGGCGCGACTATGACCTCGTCATCGCGTCGGACGGCGCGAACTCGCGTTTCCGCGACGCCAACCCGGAAGCGTTCGGAGTCGACATCGACATCCGCGCGAACAAGTTCGTGTGGCTCGGAACGTCGAAGGTCTTCCACGCCTTCACCTTCGCGTTCGAGGAGACCGAGCACGGCTGGATCTGGGCGCACGCCTACCGCTTCGCGCCCGATTGTTCGACCTTCATCGTCGAATGTTCGGAAGACACCTGGCACAGCTTCGGCTTCGACCGCATGTCGCAGGACGAAAGCATCGCCGCCTGCGAGGCTTTGTTCGGCAAATATCTCGACGGTCATTCGCTCCAATCGAACGCGTCGCACCTGGTCGGCAGCGCCGCCTGGCTCAACTTCCGCCGCATCAAATGCGAGCGCTGGACCAGCGGCAACGTCATCCTCCTAGGCGACGCCGCGCACACCGCGCATTTCTCGATCGGCTCTGGCACCAAGCTCGCGCTCGAAGATGCGATCAAGCTTGCGGATGTGCTCAACCGAAAGAGCCTCAGCTTGGAAGCCGCGCTCGACGAATATCAGGCGGAGCGGAACCTCGAAGTCCTCAAGCTCCAGAACAGCGCGCGCAACTCGACCGAATGGTTCGAGACTCTGGAGCGCTACACGCATTTCGAGCCGCTCCAGTTCGCTTACTCGCTGCTCACGCGCAGCCAGCGCATCAGCCACGAAAACCTCCGCTTGCGCGATCGCGAATGGCTCGAAGGCGTCGAGCGCTGGTTCTGGAAGCGAGCGACCGCGGGCCAGTCGAACAAGACCGCGCCACCGATGTTCGCGCCGCTCAAGCTTCGCGAGATGCAGGTTGAAAATCGCGTCGCGGTCTCGCCGATGGACATGTATTCGGCGGTCGACGGGACGCCCAACGACTTCCACTTCGTCCATTACGGCGAGCGCGCGCTCGGCGGCGCCGGCCTCGTCTTTACCGAGATGACCTGCGTCTCACCCGAGGGCCGCATCAGCCCCGGTTGCACGGGCATGTGGAACGCGGATCATGTCGCGGCGTGGAAGCGCATCGTCGATTTCGTTCACGCCAATTCGAAGGCGAAAATCTGCCTCCAGCTAGGCCATTCGGGCGCCAAGGGTTCGACGAAGCTCGGTTGGGAGGAAGATAATGCGCCGCTCGCCGAGGGTAACTGGCCGGTGATCGCCGCGAGCGACGTTCGCTGGTCGCCGGTCAACCAGGTGCCGACACCGATGACCCGCGCCGACATGGATGCAGTGCGTGACCAATTCGTCGCCGCGGTGCGCATGGGCCTCGAGGCTGGCTTCGACATGATCGAGCTTCACGCCGCGCACGGCTATCTGTTGTCCGGCTTCATCACGCCGCTGCAGAACAACCGCGCGGACGAATATGGCGGAAGCCTCGAAAACCGCGTCCGCTACCCGCTCGAAGTCTTCGCCGCGATGCGCGCCGCCTGGCCGAACGACAAGCCAATGTCGGTGCGCATTTCGGCGACCGACTGGGCCGGCGCCGACGGAATCACGCCCGAAGATGCGGTCGAAATCGGCGAGGCTTTCGCGCGCGAAGGCGCCGACCTGATCGACGTCTCGGCGGGCCAGACCTGGGCCGACCAGCAACCCGTCTACGGGCGGATGTTCCAGACTCCCTTCAGCGACCGGGTACGCAACGAAGGCAAGCTCGCCACAATGGCGGTTGGCAACATCTACGAGCCCGACCACGCCAACTCGATCCTCGCCGCCGGGCGAGCCGACCTCGTCGCACTAGCAAGGCCGCATTTGGTGGACCCATTCTGGACGCTGAGAGCCGCAGCATCCCTAGACTACCGCGACGTCCACGTACCCCCGCAGTATCTCAACGGAATGAGCCAGCTAGCCCGCAACCTGAAGCGCGAGGCGGAAGCTGCCGCGGCGCTGAGGGTTTAGAGTGCAACCGGCTCGAGGAACACGCCGCCGGCTTCGAGTCCGCGGGTCCAGCGGATCAGCGCGCCGACGGGCTCGCGCTTGCCGACGCGGATTTGCACCTCGGCGCCAACCTCGAGCTCGGCGTTCGACTCCAGCCGGAAGCCGTCACGGGAGACGTCGGTGATCACAACCTCCAGCTCGCAGCCGTCGGCTTCGATCAGCACGGCGTCGTACCGCACGGCAACCCGCGGGTTGCGGCTGAGATATCCACTTGAACCTGGTCTGGTCTTCTTCACGTCTCCGGTCCCCCGTTACAACGGGGACGCGTTTCCCTTCGCCACGCAGCCTATCTGCCCGGCGCCCACTTGCTGATGAGGGTTGGTGTCCACTCCACCCGCATCACTTTCCACGTCCTGCGAGGAAACTTACCTGCATCAATTAACGAGCCGCTGAACGGAGGTGGTTGGCGGAAGGTTTACCCTGTTTGCCGGGCGAATGTCGCCTCGCCCGAACAGAGGGTCTGCGTGTCGCCGCCGATCCAGATCGAGCCGCTTTCCTGCTCGACATAAGCACGCCCGCGGCGGCCGAGCTTCGTCCCCTGCGCGGTCACATAAGGCGCTTGAGCCCGGCCCGAGCCGATCATCCACTGGGCAGCGGATGCCTGGAAGCTGCCGGTCACCGGATCCTCGACGATGGCGCCGACATGATTGCTGAAAAAGGTGCGAAGCTCGAACTTCACGTCGCCTTCAGCGAACGGACCGATGACTCCGATATCCATCCGCCGCGAATAGGAGGTGACCGGTTCGAGGGCGAGCACCTCCTCCGCCGAGGCGAACAGGATGCCGAGCCAACCGGGACCGTTGTCGACCCACTCGGCCGCGACGATCCTGGATCGATCGACGTTGAGGAAGCCCGCAACCTCTTCGACCAGCACCTCATCGACCGGCCCGGACCGCACCAGCGCGGGCGCCTCGAACGCCCAGCGGCCGCTCCGCCGCTCGACCTTCACCAGCCCCGCGCCGCATTCCTGGACGACCCGCGACTTGTCCGAGCCGCTGCGTTCAGCCCAGGCATGGCAGGTCCCGAGCGTCGGATGACCGGCAAATGGAAGCTCGCGCTCCAGCGTGAAAATCCGCACTCGATAGTCCGCTTCGTCGGTGGTCGGCGGCAGAAGGAAGACCGTCTCCGACAGGTTCATCCATCGGGCGATCTGCTGCATTTCGTCGGTGTCGAGCCCGGCGCCGTCGAGCACTGCAAGCGGATTGCCGGTGAAAGGGCCGTCGCAGAACACGTCGACGAGCTGGAAGTCATTGTCCATGACAATTCTCCATATCCCAGCCCGTCGCCGCCATTACAGCGGCGCGACGAAAGCGCAATCGAGGAGCGACCAGCGGACACGGCCGATCAGCTGTCGGCTAGACTCCGTTGACCGGTTCGGCCCATTCGCGCGCCTTCTCGGAGGCGTTGAGCTCGCGAATCAGGGCATCCACGCTTCGCGTCAGCTCGGGCAGGAAAGTGATCTCGTGCCGCGCCCCGCGATAGCTTTCGGCCATCAGGATGGCGTCGATGAGGACCGGAACGACGAGGCTTTCGGGATCGTCAAGCTCCGACAGTCCCCGCAACTTCGCCAGGGCTTTGCGCCGTGCGGAGAGGGGATCCGCAAGCGCTTCCGTCCGTCCAATGCACCAGGCCATCGCCCACACTCCCGTGAAAGAGCCTCAGGATATGCCTTTGCACTTGTTCGTGAAGTGGCCTCCGGCGCAGCGGCGGAGCGGTTCGGCGCTAATCGAGTTAAGTTTTTCGGTGCGCGACACTGGCGTATCGCGACACGCGAACTCGGAGGTCGAGTTGCTGAGACGTATCGCAATTGTTGCAGCCCTGTTTGCAGCGCTCAATTCGTGCAGTCGTGCGCAACCCTCGAACGACACGGTCTTCGTCTCGAACGAAGCCGGTTACGTGACTCTGGTCGACGGAGCGACAGGCAGGATCGAAGGAAAGCTGGCAACCGGCGCCCGGCCGCGCGGGATGGCTTTCTCGCCGGATGGCAGGACATTCTACGTCGCCGCGAGCGATTCGAACCGAATCGAGGCATGGGACGTCGCTACGCAGCGCCGCTTGCGCCTCTACGATTCCGGTGCGGACCCTGAGCGGTTCGCGATCAGCCCCGACGGCTCAACGGCGTACATCGCCAACGAAGACAACAGCGCCGTCTCGTTCCTCGACCTCAAGAGCGGCCGAATCACCCGCGAAGTGAAGGTAGGCCCCGAACCGGAAGGCATGGGCGTGAGCCCCGATGGCAAACTCGTCATCGCCACCTCCGAAGTCGCGAACCTCGCGCATTTCATCGACGCTGGCACGGGCAAGCTCATCGACAGCATTCCCGTGGGTAGCCGTCCGCGCTTCGTGCTGTTCCTCAACGGCGGCAAGACCGCCTGGGTCTCATCCGAACAGCGCGGAACGATCAGCGTCTTCGACGCGCCGGCCCATCGCCTTGTCCGCGTCATCGACCTCACGAAAAGCTTCAATATTCCCGAGCCGGTGCAGGCGATCGAAATGCGCGCCACGAAAGACGAGAAACGCGTGTTCGTCGCAATGGGCCGGTCGAACCGCGTCGCGGAGATCGATCCGGCGACCGAGCAGGTCGTCCGCTCATTTCCCACCGGCGAGCGGACCTGGGGCATCGGCCTCTCGCCCGACGAGACCAGGCTCTACGCCGCGAGCGGACTGTCGGGCACGCTGACGATCATCGACCTTCGCTCCAACAAGGTCCTGAAGACGGTAACACTCGGAGGGGGTCCGTGGGGCGCGATGGCGGCGCCAAAATGACCAGCCGCCTCTTCATCGCTGCCGCAGTGCTGCTTTTGGGCTCGTGCGATCTCATTCCACAACGCACGCTCACCGCCTGCGCCGATCCGAACAATCTCCCTTTTTCGAACAAGGCCGGTGAGGGGTTCGAGAACAAGCTCGCGCAAATGATCGCGTCGGACCTCCATGCGAGGCTCGATTATGTCTGGTGGGCGCAGCGGCGTGGCTATGTCCGCAACACGCTCAATGAACGAAAGTGCGACTTCTGGCCGGGCATCGGAAGCAATGTCGAAATGGTCGCAACCACCCGGCCCTATTACCGCTCGACCTATGTATTCGTTAGCCGCGCGAGCGAGAATCTTAACGGGCTCACGCTCGACGACCCGCGCCTCAAGACACTGAAGATCGGGGTCGAGCTCGTCGGCGACGACGCCAGCAATACGCCGCCGGCGCACGCACTCGCCGCTCGAGGGATAATCTCCAACGTCCACGGCTACATGCTCTACGGCGACTATTCGAAGCCCAACCCGCCCGCGCAAATCCTGCAGGCCGTCGAGCATGGCGATGTCGATGTCGCGCTCGTCTGGGGCCCGCTCGCCGGCTACTTCGCCGCACGTTCGCCGATCCCGCTCAAGCTGGAGCCAGTGACGCCATGGATGGCGGACATGCAGTGGCCCATGCAGTTCGACATTTCCGTCGGAGTCCAGAAAGACGACGAGAAGCTGCTCAAGCAGATCGACCAGGTGATCGAACGCCACTCAGCCGACATCGCCAAGCTGCTCGAGGCCTATCACGTACCGGTGGTCGGCAACCGCTAGCGAACGACGATCCTTCGGGTCATGTGGCTGAGCAGCGGGACGCCGTCCCACGTGCTTTCGAACTGTAATGCTTCGCCAACCGGAACGATGCGATATCCGCCGACGCCCGCGATCGATCTGGCGAGGCTGATGAGCTCCTCATGGCTGAACCCGAAGTGAGTGATCGTCTGAACCTTTCGGCTGACGAAGTTCCGAACCTCATCGAGGCTTAGGATTTGCGCATCGCCGAAGAAGCCGCCGCCCGTCGTTCGCTGCAGCGCGACCTTCGGCTGACTGACCTCTGCGACCTGCAATTCGTTGCTGTACCGCCGGGCTGAAGCCGCGACGCCTTCGGCGAGGAAGTCATTCGCGAGGCCGAACTTCGCCATCCCGACCGCGGGATCGGCGATATAGCTCTTCTGTTGAATGACCGCCTCGAGTCGATTGTAAAGGTCGTCGCGGCATTCGGGGTTGTCGCCGAGCCAGACGATGAGCCGCGGCGAGCTGCAGCCCATCTGATCGAACCAATAAGCATCGTTGAACAGGCGCGCAGCGAGGTCGTCGCGCGCTTCGTCGTCGGCGGAACAATAGGCAGCGGCCGAAATCAAGGTGAGCGACTGGCGGTCCGGAAATCCGATGGTCAGTCCGTCCGGCCTGATCGGGATTTGCGAGACCTTTTCGACCTTTGCATCGCCACCCCAGATGATGCGCAGATCGACGTTTCGACAAATCTCGCGCTCGGTCTCGCCGCCATGATCGTAGGTGCCGAACAAATTCCGCTCGGCTTGCTGCTCGTCCGCCAGCGTTTTGGAAACCACGCGCAGCAAGGATTGGGCTTGTGGCGACAATGTCGCCGGCAGCCGAACCACATTGGCATTCCCGGCCAGCGCCGAAAGCGCCCAGCTGTAAACGAAGATCGTGTCGACGTTCGTCGGCGGGAGATGAAGCGCCAGTCCCCTCGGCGCCAGGATTTCGCCGTCGGGAATGGTATTGAGAAAGGCTTTGGCGAGCTTCTTAACCGCTGCGCCACGCATCCAGTAAGCCAGCGCGACATATTGCGGCACGAGCTTCGTCTCGGAGTCGGCGAGGATAGCGCGCGACATTCCCGAGAGGAGATCGATCGCGGCAGGCAGGAATGGCTCCCGAGCCATTCCCGCCATCCGCTTCACGCGCTCGACCAGCGCTTCGTCGGTCGCCTCTGCAAGACTCATCAGGCGGCCATAGCAATGACATCACTGCAGCCCCGCAACTCCGAGCGCGGCAAGCGCCCTTCGATCCGAAGCCCTTTGCCCGCCCAGCCATCCGCTCCGTCGGAGATGCGCTCGATCACTCCCAGGTCTTCGGTCAAGATGCTGTGACCCGGATAGCTGTGCGGAAGCAGCGAAAGGAGCTGGACCAGGCCCGTCGATCCGTCCGGAACCGGTTCGAGCGTGCGCGGGTCGCGAACGATGACGTCGGCGAAGTTCGGTGGATAGAGAAGTCCGTCGGGACCTTCGAGGAAGATCGATCCGATCTGCTCGACCATGCCGTAGAAATTGTGAATTCGCGTCAGTCCGAATGCTTGCCCGAGTGCAGTCCTGAAGACGGGATTGCTCACCGCGCGATCCGCCATTCTTTTCCAGCCGCCCGAATGGATAAGGATGCCCGCGGACAGGTCGAGGCCTTCCTTGCGCAACTTCTCGTAAAAGCCGGTCCAGACGAGAAAGGTGAAGCCGAACATGAAGAAGGGCCGACCCTCGAGCTGGTCGAGGAATTGCCGGATCCCTTTGATGTCGGGTTCGAGCGGCGCATCGAGCGCAAAGCTGTGCGTTCGCCCATAGCGCATCAGCCCAAGGACGCCCGCCCCTCGGGCGCTCATCATCTTCGGGTCCTTGAACACCTCGTCGGTGTCGATGACCAGCATCGGCAATCGGTCCGGGCCGAGCACGTGGCGAAGCGAGCTCGCGAGCGCCCTCTGCTGGATTGAGGAAGTCTCCGCATCCAATGGGATTCGGCTGACCGCCTGTCCCGTCGTGCCGCTGGATGTGAGGGTCAGCCTGACCTCCGTATCCGGCACGGATTGCATGATCTGGGTCTTGAAGATGGATACCGGCAGGTAGGGCGCGCCCCCAATTTCCTCGAATTCAGTCTTCCCGCGCCAATAACCGTCGATGATCCGCCGATACGGGAGGCAGCGCTCGTAATGCTTGGCGGTAAGCGCATTGAGTCCCTCGAGCATCAAGCGTTGCCGCGCTTCGGGCTCGAGCGAATAAGGGGTCGCCGCAAGGCATTCTTCAAGCTGCGCGATCATGCGAGTTCCTGAAGCGCACGATAGTCGATCTTGCCGCGCTCGGTGCGCGGAATGCGGTCGATCGCGATGAACCGATATGCCGCGGCCGGAAGCGTGAACCTGGCGTTCAGGAGCTGTTGCAGATCGCCACTTCCACCCCTTTCATGAAAAATGCACAGCCCTTCGCCGCACTGGATGACGGCGCAGGCGCACGCGGAATTGGCGAGCTTTTCCACCTCGTCGAGATTCACCCGGAGGCCATAGACCTTTCCGGAACGGCTTGCCCTTCCGGTGAGGGTCAGCCTTCCCGCTTCGTCGAGGAATCCGAGGTCGCGGGTCCTGAGCAAGCCGCAAAGCTCGTCACCCTTGGCCAAATCCTCTCGGCACTCGGCATAACCCATCATCACGTTTGGACCACGATATAGGATTTCGCCGCGGCCATCCTCGTCCGAATCCTCGATCTCCAGCGATCCGCCCGGCAAAGCCGGTCCGACCGAGGCCGGAGCCGAGGGAAAATCCTGGTGCGACAATGTCGTCATCCGTGGCGAAGCCTCCGTCTGGCCGTACATCACGCAAAAGCTTCCTCCGCGCTCCTCCATGAACCGATGGGCCTTCCAGCGGGAATCCACGTCGAGATGGCCTCCGGCCTGAACCAGCGTCGTCAGGTCCGGAAGGTCGATCCGGCCGTAGCCCAGCTTCTCCATCATTTGGAAATGGAAGGGTACGCCCTGCAGTTGCGTAATCCCAGCCGCCTTCATCTCGCCCCAGAAGCTGCCGTCCATGAATCCGCTTTTGGTAAGCCGGATGGCGGCGCCAGCGAAGAGATGGCTGGTCAGCACGGACATGCCGAATGAATAGTGAAGCGGCAGGTGGGCGGCGGCGACACTAGTGGATTGGGTGTTCAGGACCTCGGCGATCGCGCCGGCGTTCGACACGATGTTACCCATTGTCAGCCGGACGAACTTTGGACTTCCGGTCGATCCGGATGTCGAAAGGAGCAGGCACAATTCCGGATGGACCGTCGACCCGTGTCGGTCGTTAGCGATGATTTGTCGGGCGGCGCCGCAATCGATGATGAATTCCGGAGAATAGAGATCATGCAATGCGCTCTTGGTCGCGGCCGGCAAGTTCGGGTCGAGCAGCGCGACTGCATGCCCGGCCGAGAGGGCGCCCATCACGGCGGCGACGCTGGCGACGTCGTTGAAGGCATAAAGGAAGACGAGCGCCTGCTCGCACTCCAGCCGTTCCTGCCACTCTGACGCGCGTTGCCGAAGCTCACCATAAGTGATCCAGTCGACGGAAGAATCGTCCCGCAGGCACTTGGCGGAGGGATCGGCCCGGTCGAGGAACGGAAGCGCAGTCACTCGTCAGATGAGCATCCCGCCGTCCACCCCGAGCACTTGCCCGGTGACATAGCTGGAGAGGTCCGACGCCAGAAACAGCGCGGCATTCGCCACATCTTGCGGAGTGCCGATGCGTTTCATTCCGATCGACGCCATCCGCTCTTCGAATTTTTCCGGCGGCAGTTGGCGAACCATGTCCGTATCGATGAAGCCGGGCGCGATGGCGTTCACCCGAACGTTCGCCGGCGCGAGTTCCTTGGCCGCGGAAAGCGTCGCCCCGATCACTCCAGCTTTGGACGAGGCATAGGCAAGCTGTCCGGCGTTGCCGAACCGCCCGACTATCGACGTGAGATTGATGATCGATCCGCCGCCGCCGCGGCTCATCAGCCTCCCCGCGGCCTGGATGCCGTAAAGGACTCCCTTGAGGTTCACGCCGAGCGTGCGTTCGATCGCCTCGTCGGTGACCATTCCGATCAGGGCGTCGATCAGGACTGCCGCATTGTTGACGAAGATGTCTAGCCGCTTTTCCTGGGAAAACGCCTGGCGGACGAGATCGCTCGCCGTCGAAGGAATGCTGATGTCGCCAGCAATTGCGGACACGGCCGCAGAATGTCGGTCGCGTATCTCGGCGACCGCTTCATCCAGCGCCGATGCATCCGTCCCGTTGATGATGAGCGTCGCGCCGTGAGCCGCGAAGATTTCGGCTATTGCTCGGCCGATGCCCCTCGTCGCGCCGGTGACGATCGCAACCTTCCCTTCGAGAAGGAGCGCATCAGGCATGTTTTGCCATGATCTCGACCGCCTTGTCGTAGGAACTCATGTCGAGGATGTCCTCCATGTCCAGCATGCAGTCGAATTCGTCCTCCAGCGCGGCGACGAGCCTCATGTGGCCGATCGAATCCCATCCTTCCGACTCATTATAGACCAGACCCGCGCCGTCCGCGTCGGGCTTGAGGCTCAGGACGTCGACAAACACTTTCCTAACGCGCTCTTCCAACACGACCTCTCATGTTTTGGTTCTATCGGACGGCGAGACCATTTGCCGTCCGGTGGCAGGATTGCCGTGCATCAAGTAACCTTCGCCCACCGATCGCGAGAGGACGGAACCGGCGGATAATTTGCTGTAATCGCCAAGCTCCGCCCCCGGATAGAGTATCGCTCCGGCGCCGACGAAGCTCGCGACGCCGCAGCGCGCATATCCGTTTACGGCGGCAGCCGGCGAAATCACTGCCGAATGCCGCAAGACGGCATCATGCCCGATGGCCGCATGGACGTTGACGGCGACATTGTCTTCGATCCTGGCGAACGGTCCGACGAACGACAGCGGGCAGATGATCACGCCTTCGCCGAGCTGGGCCGTTTCCGCGACATAGGCCGAGGGATGGATGACCTGGCCGAAGCGCAAGGGCGTCGCCGCGATTTCGTCGAAAAGCTTGCGGCGGACTTTCGCATTGCCGACACAAACGATCGCCAGTTTCTCATCTTTATTCTCGACTGTGTCGAGCGTGGCATGGACTTTGATCGGAGCGCCGACCACGCGTTCGATCTCCGGCCTGCGGGGCGTACCGCTGTCGAGGATGTCGCTGACGATCGGATCGTTGTCAGCCGCTCCGTTCGCTCGACGGATATCGAGGAGGTAGGTCGCCACCTCGACCCCGAACGATCCGCCACCGGCTAAAACGAAAGATCGGCCTGCCAGCAACGCACACCTCCGAGCGCCTGCGCACTTGAACCGCACGCTGCGCTGCTGGCGGAGACGGAGGGATTCGAACCCTCGGTACGGGAAATCCCCGTACGGCGGTTTAGCAAACCGCTGGTTTCAGCCACTCACCCACGTCTCCGGAAGCGGCACAAATGCAGGAAGGGCGGGCTATATAAGGGCAATTCCGAAGCTTCAACCGCAGGCGTCGGCTATTTCGGAGCGACCCTCCAACCGCATGTCGAGGCTCATCGACTGGCCGGGATCGAGGACACGCATTCCGAGATCGGGCCAGTCGCTTTCCGGAGCATTGAGTGCGGCATTTGCATGCGTAACCGGCTCGGCAACGAAGATCCTACCTTCGGTCGGCGAATAAAGCTGGAAGAATTTTGCTTCGGGCGAGGTCAGCCTCAGCTCGTACGGCCAGTTGGGGTCGCTCATCCGTGCTTCCCCGCCCCAACCGCCAAAGCCGTTGTCGAGATCCTGTCCGCAGACCAATCTATCCTGGAGATCGTAGCGCCCTTGGGCAGGGACTTTGTCGACCGGAAGAACCTTCTCGTCGACCGTCCATGCGCAACGGACCTCGGTCTCGATTCGCGTTTGAGCGCCACAGGGAAAATAGGGGTGGAAGCCGAGGCCACACGGCATCGGCTCGCTACTGTTGTTTCGACAGGTCAACCGAGCCGAAAGCCCGCGCTCGTCGAGCGCGAACTCTTGCGTAGCCTCGTACGCCCACGGCCATTCGCCCGGTTCATGATGATAGCTGAGCGCTGCGCTCGCTTCCCGGCGTATTTCCACCGTCCAGGGGTTCAACCAACCCTGTCCGTGCAGCGGACTGGGATCGCCGGCCATGTTCGGCTGGAGCCGAACCTCTCTTCCGCGAAATGTGAATCGCCCATCGCGGATTCGATTCACGTAGGGCACGAGCGGGAAGCAGGCGGCGTCGACCACTTTTTCGAGCGGGCTGTGGCATTTGCGCAATATCGACCGCGACCCCCCTTCGCCGCTCCACTCGAATGCGGAAATTGCTCCGCCAATCGAAGGGCTTAGCGCTAGCCGCAACGGACCAGCGGAGAGACTTACGAGGTCGACTTCTGAAGGTTTCATTTCAAGACTGTTCACAGGCAAGCAACTTCGCTGGGGATAAGACTCGAATATGCGTTGCGCGAGGAATCGCGCCAACGGTAACTAACGCCCCGGGGCCGGGGAGGGTCGCAAATGAAGAGACGCGTCAAGGAGTTCGTCGAGATCGACGAACATGTCTCGCTCGAAGAGCTGATCGGGAAACTGGCTGAAATCCGCGACAGCCTTCCCGACGAGTGTGAAGCGGAGCTGAGGCTTCGCGGCGACGAAATTTTCGGACGCCGGATCACCATCTCCTACTTCCGCGAGCAGACCGACGAGGAAGCCGAGCTCGAGAAGCGTTACGCCGAGGCCTCGCGTGAAGCGAAGGAGAAGGAGCTCGAGCGGCTCCAGGCCGAGCTCGGTGTGGTTTGCTACGCCGCGCCCGGAAAGCGCGGGAAGCTTCGGATCGTCGCCTAGGCCGTCGCGCCTGGCCGGAAGTTCAGCGCCAGGCCGTTCATGCAATAGCGAAGGCCGGTGGGCTTCGGCCCGTCGTCGAACACGTGCCCGAGATGGCCGCCGCAACGCTCGCACAAGACTTCGGTGCGCGCCATGAAATCGCTGTGATCGGCCCGCGTCACCACTGCATGAGGCAGGACCCGGTAAAAGCTCGGCCACCCGGTGCCGCTTTCAAACTTCGTCGCCGAATTGAACAGCGGCAGGCCGCATCCCGCACAAACGAACGTGCCCTTGCGATGCTCGTTGAGGAGCGGGCTCGAGAACGGCCGTTCGGTCGCGGCCTCGCGAAGAACGGCGTAACGCTGAGCCCCGAGCAAGTGCTGCCACTGTTGTGGCGTGTGACTCACCGTGAAATGCATTTCCGCACCATTCCCGGCGGTCGCTCGCCCGAACACCAGCAGGGCGACTCCGCCCATGCCGGCAAGGCCGACGAACGATCGGCGGGATAGTGATTCGGCAGTCATTTCCAACTCCTGAAGCTTTCGTCTCTATATACGGCCGACGAGCTGCTTCGGATGCACCAGGTCACGCCTCGCTGAGCGACCCGGACGCGACCACGGGACCAGTCGGCGCCCCAGTCGGCGAACCCCCGGGTGGCTCGACCGAGATCGCGATCGTCGCGCCCTGCTGAAGCAGTTTCGCCAACGTGTCCGCGAGCCGCATGTGCATCTGCTTTCCTGAGCCCATCGTCCCGAGCGAGCGCGGCTTGCCGTCGGCCGGGATGACCCAAAGCTCGTGGGAGTGGGCCGGGTCGGATTTCATGTCGCCCGTAACCGCGAGGACGAGCTGCCGCGCCGCCGGATCCCAGCTTGCGACGACCTTCATCTGCTGTTGCCGGTCTCCCAGCATCGCGACGAGCGGCGCCGCCGCCGGTTGCACGACAGGAACAGGCGCGCGGGTGGTGGTCCGTGGAATTCCGGTGACAAGAACGATCGCGAGACAGGCGGCAAGCGCGCTCATCGCCGCGGCGATTCCGCGCCATTGGTTCACGCTGCGGCGCAACTGGACGACGTTACCGCCGTCCTCCGTCGGGCCGATTCGATTCTGGATGTTTGCCCAGGCGCCGCTCGGCGCGGCAACGGGTTCGGCCTCGTCCAGAATCGGCGCCAGGCGACCAGACCAACGTGCGACGTCCGCCCTGAACTGCGCATCCGTTTGGGCCAGGTCGCGTGCGCGCCGAAGCTCATCGCCGGTGAGAACGCCAAGCGCATATTCGGCGGCGAGATCGGCCGGCGCGGAAGGAGGATCGGGTTCGTCGATCATCGTTCCAGGCACCCACGGAGCCGCTGCAAGCCGCGGCGAATCCAGCTTTTCATCGTTCCGAGGGGCACACCCTCGCGTTCAGCCAGCTCCGGATAACTCGCTCCATCGAGAAAGGCCGACCGGATCATCGAGCGGGAATGCTCCTCCAACTGTTCGAGACAGCGACCGAGACGAGCCGCATTATCCGCCTGCTCGACAATGTCGAATGCGGAGGGACTCTCGTCCTCTATATGCGCCGCAGCCTCGATCGCGTCGGTCCCGACCGAGCGGCGGCGCAAGCGGTCGATTGCCCGGTTGCGGGCGAGAACAGCGAGCCACGTGATCGCTCCTGCTTTCGACGGGTCGAACCGGCCGGCCTTTTCCCAGACGATGACATAGACGTCCTGAAGCACATCCTGGGCTTCGGCTTCACTTCCGAGCAGGCGAAGGCAAATCCCGTAGAGCTTGGCCGAAGTGCGATCATAGAGCGAAGCGAAGGCCTGCCGATCCCCGCGCGATACGGCTTCCAGCAGCGCCACAAGCTCGCCGCTCCCGCTTCCCGCATGAAGTTCCGACCCGCCGTCCATTGCGCGCTTCATGCCCGCTCGTACTAAGGGTGAAAAGGGCATCGCTGCGGAAGAAGGCGGACAAGCGGCACAATCTGTCATCCAAACCTCCTTCCGCCGCGGCGCGCCCGCACAACAGGGAGCAACGGGCGCTTTTCGGTCAGGGCATCAGCACTGCGTCGACGACATGGATCACGCCATTCGACTGCATCACATTGGGGATGGTGATCCGCGCCTTGTTGCCCTTCGAATCGATCACCCACCATGCGTCACCCGATTTGCGGAACATGAGGTTCTCGCCTTCGACAGTCTTCAATGTCGCAGTGCCGCCGTGCTTGGCGGCCATCGCTGCAATCTGCTGCGCTGTGATCCGCCCTGGCACGACGTGATAGGTCAAAATTTTGTCGAGCATCGCCTTGTTTTCCGGCTTGACGAGGGTCTCGACAGTGCCCGCGGGCAGCTTGGCGAAGGCTTCGTTCGTGGGTGCGAAAACCGTGAAGGGTCCCCTGCCCGATAGCGTATCGACGAGCCCGCCGGCTTTGACGGCAGCCACCAACGTCGTGTGGTCCTTCGAATTCACGGCATTCTGGACGATGTTGCGCGTCGAATACATCGGAGCGCCGCCGACCATCGGGTTTGCCGAAGCCGGCGCCGCTATCGCGAGCGACAGCGCCGCGGTGGCCAACAACGGCATGCAAGAAATGAACATGGAACTTTCCTCCTGGCTCACAGCACAGATCGGCTGCGGAGGAGATACGGGACGAACTGCGCAGCGGATGCGTTTCTGCTCGCCGCGCAGCCGAAACGGGCCCGCGGCCGTATTTTGCTGCAACGGGGAATGAATTCCGGCAACGGGGCAGCCGGGCAGCGAAGAGAACGGAATAGAAATGCTTCTGATCCTGCTCGCTTATTTCGGCGGCATCCTGACGATCCTCAGCCCGTGCATCCTGCCGGTGCTGCCCTTTGTGTTCGCCCGCGCCGACCGATCGTTCATTCGAAGCACGCTTCCGATGCTCGCCGGAATGGCCGCGACCTTTGCCATCGTCGCGACTTTGGCCGCGGTGGGCGGCGGCTGGGCCGTCTGC
>Ga0207694_10000792_pt1 | contig 28330 bp, 47 predicted proteins | sample KBSC34metaG_FD_184353 | JGI IMG/M metagenome (GOLD analysis project Ga0207694, IMG submission 184353) | Corn rhizosphere microbial communities from Kellogg Biological Station, Michigan, USA - KBS C3-4 metaG (SPAdes) (version 2) | ecosystem: Host-associated > Plants > Roots > Rhizosphere > Soil... | reverse complement strand
CTCCGCATCAGGTACCGGGGGGTGTCAGGAAGCAACCGATGCTGCAACGGCAAACGGAGGCGGAAGAGTCGTCTTTCAGGACGGCTATTACTCGGTAACCAATGTCAATGGATGCACCCCAGCCGATTATGTGCAGTGGGATTTCAATCGCAGCGCGATCCTCGAAGCCGGAGCGGACAGCGTAACGCTGATCAAAAACACCACTCATGCTTTCTATGCGCAGATCTGGAATGCCCGGCTTGACGGAAATGGCCATGCTTCGGTGACCGGCATGGATGTTACGCAATTTCGCTTCGGCGCCGCGCTGGTCAATCCTGCCTTTAAGAATATGGCGAATGGGTTGATTCTGCGGAGTTCCTTCTATTTTCCGGTTTATAACCTTGCAACTGAAGGCGTGACTTTGCCGGTTCACATCACCGCAGGGTCTGGAGGGGTGAATCTCTTCAACCCCACTGTCGATGGAGAAGTTTCAACGGCATGCACAGACGGAATCGTGGTTGATTCAACCGGGGGAACGACGGTCGGGGTCATCATCTCGGGCGGTTATGTGCAAGGATGCTCAAACACCGGAATCACCGACTCAGCCATCGGCACCAAGATCCAAGGGACGTACTTCGAAGTCAACACAGTCGCTGATATCTACGAAAGCACCGCCCAAGACCCTGAGATTAGGGGTACCCAACACTTCGCTGGAGTTGGCGCGGTGGCAATTAAGGGACGGAATACCACAGGCGCATCGATCTGGGCGCCCCTAATGGGTTCGGGAGCGCGGTCGACAGGTCTGTATGACTGGGATGGAACCAACAATGCATCGTTCGAATGGCACGCCATTGATTCGGGCTCGAAAAACACCCCTGCAGGTGATGTTACCGGCCTGAGCACCTTCGCCAGCATCCCTTCTACCGGAGATTTCGGCTCCTTCATCGCAGACACCCTGACGGGCAGAGCAGGAACGGACGTCAACATTAAAGGCGGAGCAGCGGCCACTTGTGACTTTGGAGTAAAAGATCCGACCGGGGCCACAAACCGCCTCGCCATCTGCGAACCCGGCACAGGAAGCTCAGTCAACAGCCCATTCGACATGGTTCAGGGCGCTACGGTTGATACCAGTGTCCGACAGGGAACGGGACTCAAACATCAGCGATTCGGCGCGACTACACCTACAGCAGCATCTGCCGGCGCAACTCAAACGACAGTCTATGCATGGACCGCAGCGTTCGCGGATACGAGTTACACCCCTGTCTGCTGGGGAGTGACTCCTACCGGGACGCCGATCCTTGGACTTTCGGCCAAATCAGCGACGAACATTACCGTGATCGTGACGGCGGCAACAGCAGACGCGTCGAGCTTCAATGAAGTGGATTGTGTGGCCCTGCATGATTAAGAGGCTCCTGGTTCTGCTTTTGTGCCTTCCGGCCTTTGCGCAAAACCGCTTCCCGCCCATCAATATCGTCAACATCGCTCCTGCGGGGGCCTGCACTCCAGCAAACAGCCTTGAGCAGTACAACGGCGATATCTATACCTGCGATCCTTCGACACACACTTGGAGATTACTTACCGGATCCTCGCTTCCCACGCCCATCGCAATTACCAGCGGAGGAACGAACGCGGTAACCTCTCAGTCCGCGCGCAGGAACCTCAACGTTCCTTCGATCAGCGTTCTCGATTATGGGGCTATCAGCGATGCGCAGAGCGTCGTTGATGGACAGATGACCGCAGGCTCTAACGTCCTCTCTAGCCCGTCGGCTCCGTTTCATAACACAGATGTCGGCAAGACCATCGAAGTGCAGGGAGCAGGCACAAGCGGAAATCCTCTAATTACGACGGTTGCCGGATTTACCGATACCAGCCATGTGACATTGACCACGCCGGCCAGCACCAGCACACTCGTTGGGGTTCCTGATTCCTACGGCCTCACATTGACGGTCGGAGGTACTGGATATTATTCAGGCGTCTTCGCCACAACGACTTCGGGAAGCGGGACAGGTGCGCAAGTCAGCATTATCACGAACTATGGTCTGTCGTCAGTCACAGCGGCAACGGGCGGCTCGATCACCGGCACTGGAACCTGCGTCCTCACGCCCAATAGCACCGGCCTGACTAGTTCAACCGTTACCGCAACGATTACGAGTTCCGGCAGTTGGACGGGTGCAACCTTTGTCATCAATGCCCCCGGCTGGTCGCCTTCCAATCAGTTCTCCGGCCTTACGGCAACGATGGCCAGCGGCACGGCAACTTGTTCTGGAACAGCCACGCTGACAGCCACAGGTGGAATCATCTCCGCAGGCACCACGGGCTCTGGGATGGTCATCGCATCGGGTCATGGCTATGCGTTAGGCGACAAGATCTATCCAACAGTCTCAGGATCCGATGGAACCGCCTACTACACGGTGACCAAGATTGACGGCGCGGGAGTCATTTGGGGAACTGATAATTTCTCCTTTTTCACTTCCGCATTTGCCGCAGGGGCGAATGGGAAAATCGTCATCCCGATGGGCAATTACATGCTCAACGTGCAGAGTGGAACCGGCCCGGGATTCACAGGTATTTCTATTCCATCGAATACCTCAGTCGAGATGGATCGCGGCGGAACGGTTTATGAAGTAGGGCTCAAAAGTGTCGCTCATGGGTCGGATGGCTGGGGGTTGTTTATCGTTCCCGACCGCGCGGTAAATGTGCAGGTCCGCAACCTGAATTGCGTGGGAGGAAACCTTGCTTTCACCGGTCTGTTCGCATTGAACAATCCGGCGTGCCTTAACCTCGGAAACTATCTTCAGAACGTTTCGGTTCAAGGCAGCTTGTTCTCAAACCTCTGGGGGCATGGTATCCATCTTGGGCAAGTCGCAGGAACCAATATCGACATTTCGCGCAACACCTTCCAGTTCACTCAGGATTCCGGCGTAAACGTCAATGCGAACTGGTGCGATATCAGCCACAATTCTTTTCTCGAAAGCGTGATGGAAACGGCTGGGGGGCAGTGTCACTACGACTACAACACCTTCGTGAATGGGATTGGCAATTACATAATGTCGCTCGGTGGGATTACCAGCGGCATCCCCTATCTTAGTTCATCAGCGATCGGCAATGTGATCACTAACCCGGCAACCAGTCAGGGAGCGATCATTACGCTCGATGGGTTTTCTCGTGGGCTGGTGGCAAGCAACACGATCTCAGGACTGACCGGAACACAGAAGGGAATCCTCGGCGAATATACCGGATTCACCCATGCCGATTTCGATACCTACGAGAGCAACGACATCACCGGGAATTCGAGCAGCGATGCATTTCTGATCAGCGGCATCGTGGGGCCAAAGTTCAGAAACAATAAGATGCGCGGCTTCCATTTCGGCCTTTTGGCCAATGGAGTAACGGGCATCGACAGTCATGGCAATATCTGGAATGGCTCGATTGACGATGTGTTCTTTGAGAACGGAGCGCAAGGCAGTCTCAAAGATACGGTAGTCAACAATACAGTCGCCCTGACCAGCGGCTCGACATTATCACTTGATTCCGAATTTCATTCGTCTTTGGGAACAGCCCTTACGTTCATCTCAAAAGAGAACGGGCTAGCTCCGGTCGGAACCGGAGCTCTGGTACGATCTTCGGGGCTTCCGAACATCGGTTATGGCGGAACCGGCCCTTATCAGAACCTCGTCAAAGACAGTCAGTTCCAAGTCCCTGCGACCAATTGGCCGAATTACAGCCTCGTCGACCCCGCGCTGACCGTCACGACCAACACCAGCGATTTTACCGATCCCTACGGAACCAACACGGCGGAGAAAGTCGTTCTGGCGGGGAGCTTGGCTCCATCGGGATATCAAGGACAGGTGCAAGCCGGAATCTTTACTTACACGGCTGCAGTTCCCTATACCTTTTCGATTTGGGCGCGCGGCGCGGCGGGCGGAGAGAACTTCCGCCTCGGCATGACGAACAGCTTTACTCCTTTATGCGACCCGAACAGCAATCAGCTCCCCACTTTCACTCTGACAACAACTTGGCAGATTTATCAGGTAACCTGCACTCCCGGCGCTCAGGCGTCAATGCCAGTGTGGACTACCTTCACTGGCGGGGCAACGATCTATCTGTTTGGCGCTCATTTAGAACAGGGCGCACCAGCCGGTCTCTACATCGCGACCACGTCAGCAACCGTTGCGGCAAATAAAGGAATGGTGTTTCAAGGCGCTCTGGTAGCGCCGGTGCAGCCTCTCTCTGGGCCTCCGACAGGGGGGTATGTCAGCTATATCGACCAGGCTGGCGTTCAGCACGGATCTCCAGGCGGAACAGCGACCATCATCACTCCCCCGGTAGCGTTCTCTGCTCTCCCGACATGCAACGGAGCAGCTGAAGGCTCGCGAGGATCGGTAAACGACTCAACCACGGCAACCTATGCGGCAACGATTACGGGCGGTGGATCGAATCATGTTCCAGCTTATTGCGATGGAACCAACTGGATTGTGGACTAGGAAGGAAAATATGAAGAGGGCGATTCTGCTTTTCGCGCTGATTTTTACCTCGCACGCAATTGCGCAGGTCAACAATCCAACGTCATCGATTTCAACGCCTGTCTCTGTCGCTAATGGAGGAACGGGGGCAGCCGATGCGGCTACGGGCCTTTCAAACCTCGGCGGAGCGGCCACTAGCGCGTTCAACAACTTCACGACGACCACTCCAGCCCCGACTTGCGTGGTAGGAACCGCCACGACCATCAGTTCAAGCGTCAACGTTCAGCAGGTGGGAAAAACCGCCTTTATCAATATGGCGATCACTCTCACGACCGCAGGATCTTGCGCGGGAGGATTCAATATTACGCTCCCGGTAACCGCGAGTTCGTCTGGTTCTGGCGGGGTTCTGACCTGCAAGGAAACGGTTACCCAAGGCACGTCTGGCGCGGGATCGGTGTCAGCCAATTCAAATGCAATGACAATCCGCCGCTATGACAACTCTTCCGGAGCTTGGACACCAAACGGGACGGTCGTTCTTTGCTCCGGCTATATCTGGGTCAACTAGTGAGAATCGCAAGAATCATCGCAATGGTTCTCGGGATTTTGTTCGGCGCGATGATCGCCGAAGGGCAGACCTGCACTACGTCGACATGCACGGCTGCCTCGGTAAGCGAGTCGGCGGTTCTGGCTGCTCTCCCTGCGTCCGGAAACACCAATCCTACAGTGGTGGTCAACATCCCGGCAGGCTCCGCGACGTGGACCAGCGCGCTCAACTACTCTGTCCCTGCGGCAGTAACAAATCTCACAATCCAGGGCGCAACGACCGTCAACTGCACTGGAACCGCTGGTCAGTCAACCTGGGCATGTACAGCAACGGATTCGACCGTGATTATCGATGGATTCACGCCCAACGGGCAGAATCATCTCATCCAAATCACGACCGGAGGGACCTCAACCAATTTCCGCATCACCGGCATCACATTCAAGCCGATAGCCAACGCAGCGAAGAATGACGGCCTTCTCGTAATTGGGGGAAATTCGCACAACGTCAAAATCGACCACAACCACTTCGACGAAAACGGGCAGAACGATTCAATGTCGGAGATGGTTGGAGATACGCTGGGCGTAGCCGATCACAACCGCTTCGACCTCGGCAATCAATCGAATGTGGGCAATGGGTTTCGAGACTTTGCTTCTTCGGACGGCATCGGAAATCAGGCATGGGCCAACGCGACGAATTGGGGCACAACCGAGTTTTGGTATCTCGAAAGCAACGTATTTAACGGCGGCTCTCCGACCGACTGCTATAACGGCGCGAAGCTAGTCGTTCGCTACAACACCATTCACAACATCTTTGTCATGGCCCTGCATGGCACGAAGAACGACGCGGGAGCGGGGCGAAGCTGCAGAGCAACGGAAATCTATCACAACTATGCGGACGGCTCCCCTAATTCAGACGCCATCGTAGGGCAGAACGGCGGCCCATCGCTCATTTGGGGAAACAATCTCGCTGCGGGCTTTAACCGCTTCAACGCTCCCGGTGCTCCGCGTAACTTCGTTGGGGGGGATTCTGGTATTTCTCCGTGGAGTGGCAACTGCGGAACGACGGTACGAAGCGCAGCGGGGCAGGGCGGGACTGACGCATGGGATGGGAACAGCTCATCGTCTACGGGTTATCCGTGCCTTGACGGGGTCGGCAGGGGCCAGGGCGACCTCATCAGCATCGGCAGTCCCGCATACCCTCATCAGAAGCTAGAACCCGAATACATGTGGATGAACACCCTAGCGGCGGCGAACGAAGGCGCCATCAACGATGTGTCTTCGCAGTACAACCGCGACGTCTATCCCGACTGCGGCAATGCCGGAAGCGCTTGTTCAGGATCGTTCAACGGCACGCAAGGGACTGGATTTGGATTGCACTCTGGCCGTCCCGGAACCTGCACAGCCGGGCCGGGTTCGACGTTTGGGGGATCACCCACAGGTTCTTATGGCGTTGGCTATTGGGAAACAGACACCAACACGTTCTTTGTCTGCGACGGTTCGCCGGCTAATCACTGGCAGGCGATCTATACGCCTTTAGCCTTCCCGTATACGCCGGGTGCGACTGTTCCCACGCCAACCTTCTCTCCAGCCGCTGGTACCTACGCCACAGCGCAGAATGTTTCCATTCTGGACAGCCAGGGAACCGCAGACGTCCAGATCACCACCAACGAAGGTTCGAACGCTAATGCCTCGAATGGAGACACGCCCAGCAGAAACCTCTATACCAATTGCGCGACCTCATGCGTAGCTGGCGTGTGGCAGCCGGTCAACTCGGGAATCGTGAGCAACGGGCAACTAGCTTGTACGACCGCCGCGCAAAGCTCGGGAGTCACGAATGGGTGCGCAGCGCGCAGCGTCGTCAGCTCGACGATTACAGGCACCGGAACACATGCTCTCGACAATGGCAAGGGCGCTGGGGGCAATGATTCTCTGGCGGCAATCACCGCGACATACGGAGGATCGACTGCTAACCCATGCTCTGCTCAATTCAGCGGCTTATCTGCTGGATGGCTGGGATTGAATTTCCCTGTACCGGTTTCAAACTCAGCAGCGTTCTATAGCCTGACCACGACACCCTCAAACTTTGACTCTTCGCTTTTGGCGCCAAACAAAAACACGATGACGCAGGCGTTGAGCGATGCCATTGATCACTATTTGACCGTCAGTTGCATGGACATCAACAATACTTCAGCCACGGGCGTTCATGCGGAATTCGACACCAACCACACCATTGCGAACGACGATTATTTCGGCTTCGGAAAGCATTTCAACTTCTCCTCGAGCAAGATGTTCTATTGCCTGCAAGGCTGTTCGGGCTGGAAAGAGATGGACTTAAAAGAACCGGACGGGACGGTCCATACCACATTCTCTTGGCCTGCGAATCACAAGATATTCATCGCAACTGTCGACCACCGCGAACCTGGTTGCAGCCCTAGCTCTAGTTCAAGCTGCGAATTCTACGACGCGGCATGTTTCCAGGATGTCACGGCAGGGACACCGCAATTCTGCGGCAACTGGATTGACTCGGTAACCGGAAATACACCGGGAGGGAAGCCGGTCAACAAAGCCGGGTTTACTCCTAACGAAGTGAATACCCAGACTCAAATTGACATCAATGCGGGAAGCGTAACGATTTCGCAGAACGTTTGGAGAACCTTTGTTGGCTACAACCTCAATGGGGTTGAAGTCTATTACACGAACGACGGTTCCACCCCGACAACGTCCAGCAGGCCCTACGTCCTTCCGGTATCGGTAGCGACCTCTCAAACTTTAAAGGCCCTTGCAACCGCTCCAGGATTTACGAATTCAACAGTTGGCTCAGCAGCGTATACCATCACCCCAGTCACAACCTACACACTCACAGTGACCTCGCCGAACGCAACGGTTTTAGGCACCACGAACACGTCAGGTACCTATGCTTCCGGCACAACTCTGGGCGCCTACACGATCACCCCTGCGGCTGGATACACGATCACCTCGATCACGGGAACGGGTTCAACAGCAACCTGCACCAGTTCGCCCTGCGGCTCCTTCACTCTAGGCGCAAATTCGACTCTGACCATAGTCACAACTCAACTTCAGGTTGCCACTCCGACCCTGACACCGGGATCAGGAACGTATGCCAGTGCTCAGACGGTAACCATCGCCACGGCTACCAGCGGGTCTTCTCTGCACTACACCACAGATGGCTCGACGCCAACTTGTTCAAGCACGACATACTCAACGCCCATCTCGGTAAGCACTTCGCAGACAGTGAATGCGATTGGCTGCAAAGCGTCCTATCTCGATTCAGCGGTGGGAACGGCAGTCTATGTCATTGGCCCTGCTCCCACCATTCAGGTTCAGATTGCAGGCAACGTCAAATTATCAGGCAATGTGAGGTTTCAATGAAAAAGCGGCTCATCAAACTGGCAATTCTCGGCCTGCCCGGCTTCTCGTTTGGCTTGGCGTTCGGGCAGACACCCCACACCGCAACCTATGCGATCAACGCGTCAAGTTGCACGACTACGACACCCTGCACGGCTCAGGTGTGGCGCGTGGTCCTTCCTGCGAAGAGTATTTGCCCGGCAGCGGGAGATGTGGCCTATATCAACGTGCAGACGGCCCTGGTGCCACCGGCGTCGAATGTCTCTGCGACCAACACGCATTGGGATTATGTGGACACGGGCTCGACGCTGGTGTCAGGTGGAACCTACTGCGGATATGCAACGGTGACCTTCACTTCAGGAGGTGGCCCAAGCAAGGCGAGTGCCATCTTTCAGGCAACAATTCCGACGCCGCCGATAGTTCCTCCAACCGCACCAGATATAAGCGTCATTTTGAAGTGACCAAGTTATATGGCAAATCTAGGACGCAGACGGGGTGATGGGGTGACCTATAAACGGGGCTCGGGAAGCCTTGAACAGGAGTTGGAAAAAGTGCAGTCGACTCTGGAACTCTTAGATCCTCGCGTTTGCGATATGGAAGAAGATGTTCGCGAACTGAGGATGGACCGAGATACCGCCAAGGGAATGCTGAGAGTCATTATCGCCCTTCAAGGAATCGTCATCATGATCTTAATCGCCCTGTTCTCTTGGGGTCTTAACCACATGACGTTTCATTCAGATTGGGAAAGACCTCAGCATTCACAGAACGCACCACAACTCAGTCAGCAATAAGGAGAAACTATGCCGAAACCCGTTCTTGGACCCTGCGGGGGACCCGGGCAGCCAGCCTGCCCACCCGTTCCCGCTCTTCAGATCAATGAATTTCCTGCCGTGATCGAGACATCAGACGGTCAGAAGCATGTTGTCACCGAGGAAGAAGACGGCGAAGAGTGATGTGACGTCTGACCTTTTATCGCCACAGGAAACACGCTATCTTGGTCAGCAAGGAAATCAATCAAATGCTGATGTTAGAGATGGGCGTCTGTGGCCTTTTCATGTACCTGTGTATGCGAAAGGGGAGGCTATGACCGAACTTATTGAGCGCCCATTACCTGCAGGGGTAACGAATCCGGATGCCGAGCTGATTCCGCGCACGGTTCATCTGATTCTCACTGGACAGATGATTCCGAATGAGAATGCGATTTATGCGCTTGCAAGGGATTGGATGAGGACGCACAGCACCCCGCAGCGTGATGACCTCTAACCAGAAACGTTTCCTCGATCTGATCGCATGGTCTGAAGGGACCAGCACCAACCGCCTCACGAAATGCGGAGGTTATGATGTTGTGGTCACCGGACCTCAAGGGCCTGAAGTCTTCACCGACTTTTCAGATCATCCTTTCGCACAGGGGCGACCCGCAAAGCTCATACGACCTGCACATGACGGAGTGGGAGCACTGTATTCCACTGCCGCGGGTCGCTATCAGCTTCTTCTCCGGTACTGGCGGGCGTACCAGGGCATGCTCCATTTACCTGATTTCAGCCCTGCCTCCCAAGATGCCGTGGCCCTCCGGCAAATCCATGAGCAAGGGGCAGACGGAGCCATCGAAGCCGGAGACATAGAGGACGCGATATTCAAAGTTGCAAATATTTGGGCCAGCCTGCCGGGGAACACCTATGGTCAGCACGCGCACACAGCAGACGTACTCGTAGCGAAGTGGAACGAAACGGAGCAAGCATGAAAACACCGCCCATCAACATGATCGCGCTGATTTGCCTGACGCTGGGAGTCGGGCTCATGGTCTATCTGTTCGCAGCCTCACGCAATGACCCGAGCCTCAGAATCGCCGCGCTGGTCGCTGGAACAGGGTTGGTAGCGTCCTTGGGTTCAATCGCGTCGACCATCCTCACAGGCAAAGACGTAACCAAGCGCGATCCATCCGAAATCCCTCCGAACACCATCGCAACCGACACCTCAACAATCAAGGTTGGACCAAATCCACCGGAAGGAACAAAACCATGAGGAACTACGCACAGAAAGTATTGCTGCTGGGCGTCCTAGGCTTCCTAGCAGCGCCGATGATCGGCTGTCCTGCCGGAACCACCCAGAGTGCCGCTAAAGCCTCACTTCAGGTCACCGTGGTCATGCAGTCAGCCCAACAGGGCGAGATCGCTGCGCACAACTCCAAGCTGATTCCCGATGAAGAGCACCAGTTCATTCAGCGGCAGTTCATTACCTTGGCTGAGACGGACAAGGCCGCAAATGCCTGCATCTCAGCAGCTCCGAACAAGGGCGCTGTGGTTAGCTGTCTGGATACGGCGGTAAAAGCGGTGGACTCGATCAACCAGGAGGGCGGAACGTTTCTGAAGTCGCCGGCGGCTCAGGCAAACTTCACTCTGGCCCTGACCTCAATCAAATCCATCCTGCAAACCATTGAAGTGACCTTGGGAGGCCAAATCCAATGACAGCACAGGAAATCGCCCAGATCGTTGCACTTTCGGAGCAGCTATTTCCGCTCACGGTCCAACTCATCAACTCCCTGCGCGCGGCAGGAGTACCGACCAAGACTGTTGAGGAATTGCTTGCCCAGGCGAACGCGAATGACGACGCCATCATCGCGGCGGCCAACAAGGAATTGACCCCGCCGACTCCCTAATCGACGTTTCAACCTTCGCACCCCACCTGAGAGCAATCTTGGGTGGGTCTTTTTATGCCCGTCATATGAGGATTCGGCATCGTACTTAGCAGGAGACCCTATGCTTACCTTGATTTTGATGGTTTTCGCTTTTGTCTGCCTGCTCCTCGCAGCTTTCAACATCCCCACCCCGCCCAGAATCAACCTTGGCTGGCTCGGACTCAGCTTCTGGTGTCTCGCCCTGATTCTGGGGGATGCTCACCTGATGAGATAGGCGCCGATGATCAGGAAGAGGATTAAGAGGGGGTTCATGGCTGCCTCGATTCTCCGCGCTCGTCGGGCCATTTCTTTCCAAGGGAATGCAGCAGGAGATTCCAGAGGCACGCAATCAGCGAACGGCCAAGCGAACGGAAGGTTTCTGGTTCACCTTCGATTTGGCTATGAATCCCCCAGTGCGGTCTTAGGTCGCGGTCCCTCCTGCGGTCACCGTTTGGCTGAATGCGAAGTATTCCCCACTGACTATAGGGAACATAGCTGGGCAACCTGCGTGCATCTACCCAGCTTCCATCGGGCTGCTGCTCAACTTCAACAAACATCTCATCTCTCTCCTCATCCCAAACGCCAGAAGGGGGCTTACTCTATTCCATAGAGGCTGGATTGGGCAGTTGCTCTTCCAAAGATCGGCTGATTATCTGAACCAAATCATCAACCTCATTTAGCAAGCAGCGTTGAACGTCGCCGTCTATCGGGTATACCTCCCAATATGGCTTGCCGACGCATCCGAGCTTGTCGAACCAATCCAGATACACGCTGACCCGGCTCTTTGGATTAGCAGTCTCACGCACCAAGAATCGCGCCACGGCTCCCGCATAAGGAGGAATCACGGCAACTTCCCACCCTGCCTTAAACGGTATAAAGGGTATCTGCGGCATTAGCTCCCGCCAATTCTCCTCATCTTCTATGCGATACCGCTCCATGGAACTTACAGGCATAATCTCCTCCCCATCATCAACACAAGAGCTAGTCTCATGGGTGCCTCACTTTCCCTTTTTCAGCGCAGCAACCGTCTGCCTGAGAGCATAGCGGATCGCTGCAGCTGCGCTTACTGGACCCTGCTCCTTCGCCAGCACCTTCTGAATCTCTGCAATCAGCTCCCGATCCTCTGGGCTGAAGGCTATTCCTGTGCGCTGATTCGCCATGTCTACTGAGTTATGCACGAATTAACTATAACGGCATAACTTTTATGTTGCAACAGGAATCAAGATGTGCAATTATTTGACTCCCCCACAGTTACCAATTCCTTGCCATGGGCCCCTTTCGTAACGGTACCCGTAATCAACCAAAGGTGGCATTCCATGCACGACACCCCTGTATTACAAAGCCAGCACGATCATTCTGGGCAGTTCCCCTGCCCTCTTTGCGAAAAACTCAGGGCCACTCAAATGCTAGAACGCTCCATGCCGTTCAGTGTCGCAGCATCTCTTTGGTTAGAAGACCACAAAACCTACGTCAAGCCGGGAACCGTCAGAACCTACCGGCAATACGTGAAAAGTCTCTCTGCGTTCTTTGAGCAGATCCCACTTGAAAACATGCACATAGGCTCGGTCAGGGCTTATCAGAGAGACCGTCTTTTGCACGCATGTGCTTACCGAATCAACATCGAAGTAAACTCCGTCCTGGTGCCGATCTTGAAAGAAGTCAACCTCTGGCAGCACATGAAAGACGTGTACAGACCTTTGCCGGTAGAGAAGAAGAAGGTGCGCCAGAATATGAGCGAAGAAGAGGAAAGACGGTTCATTGCCTGCGCGCTCGATGCTTCTCAACGCCGGCGCCTGGTTGCCGGCCATTGCATGATCGTTCTCGCCAATACCGGGATGGGCTTTGGGGAGATGAGGCATTTGAAGCGCGAAGACGTGTTTCTCGATGAGCAGAAGCCTTACATCACAGTGAACGAAGGCACGAAGAACGCCTTCCGCATTCGGACGATCCCTTTGAACTGGTTGGCCTTACGCTCGATGAGATGGTTACTGAAGCGCTGGTCTGATCTTGGTGGTAAAGAGCCAACCGATTACCTCTTGCCTCATCACGGAAGGCACATAGACAGAAAGAACCGAGACTCCCATGCAATCTTTACTGAGCCGATGCTGGGCATTCAGAAAGCAGCTAGAAGCATTCTGAAGGAGGCTGGGCTTAACTCATTCAAAATATATGATATGCGCTCAACTTTCTGCACCAAGCTGCTATCAGATCCAGACGTATCAGATCAGACGTTTCGTGAGCTGTTCGGCCACAACACCGCAGAGATGAGGAACCGCTATTCAGCGCAGAGGCTCCAGAAGAAGGCTGTCGCAGTAGAAAAACTGGCGCTCGATCCTGCTCCCGCAGTGAAACTAATAGCGTTTCCGGGTGGGCGAAAATAACTGTTGACATATACTCGGGTAGCGACTACAGTAGTTAAGTGAGGATGCAACCATGATAGAGATTGATTGCCGGTCTTGCGGTAAACTCTTCAGCACAAACGACCCGTTAACCATCTACTGCTCCGCTTGCGTGGATATCAAGATGGAAACAGCTGCACATATAGCAAAAGCGTTCAACGAAGTCTCCGAACCCGTTGACGATTGGGCAGCTGTTCAGGCTGTGCTTGACGCCTCTCCAGTCGAGGGCCGCGTCGGTGTCGAGGATGCGCTGCGGATCATCGCAGCTCTTCGTAGGGTTCAAGATGAGCGTCTTTCCCCGAGTGAGGATGATTTAGAAGAGGAGCGCATTAGATTTGGAAAGCTGATTCCAGATTCTAAGAGGGGGCATAAGAATGTGTGAACTTTGCGATAACAAAACGCGCGACATTGCTCGTGAGGGCCATGCATACCGAGCTGATATGCTGGAGCGTTTGGCTGCCGTTGAACGTCAGATTGCGAATGGACGCATCCTGCCACATTCGCCACAGATGAAGGATCAGGCATCATTGGCGCACATGCTGATTCGGTATCTGGTTGAAGATTGGCTATGAACTGATTCAGATCGCGGAACCACTTTTCCACTTGACACGCAACCAAAGTAGTCACTAAAGTAGGTCGCACATGAAAAAAGTCATCAGCTATGAGCACAAGTGCAAACGGTGCCAGCATGTTTGGGTATCGCGTATGCAGCAGCCAAAGGCCTGCGCCAAGTGCAAATCGGCTTACTGGGATGTTCCACGGCAAACTTCTAAAGCTGCATAGCGCAGCGTAGCAGGTAACCAAAGGCGAGGGTAGAAACAGTGACCTTCGCCGATTTTAGGGCCTGAGAGCAAAAGCGCATAGTAACCCATGCACCTCGGCTTTTCCGTAGTGCAAAAGCGCAGAATTCACTCTCAGGCTCGGCAGTTCAACGGAAAGGAACCTATCCAATGCAATTGACCGAGATTCGCAAAGTATCACTGAGTGCCTCTGAAGATAATGGCGCTCTCGTGTCTTTAGCTCTGAGCGCAAAAGAAATTCTGGGCTATGACGTTTTCGCAAAGTCGGTTGCAGTGCTGACCGAACTCACGCCCCTACAGGCGGCTTTGCAAAGTGCCGAAATTGAGGTTCTGCGCAACGATGATGTGGCGAAATATCAGAAAGAGCAGATGATCGAGCACACTGCGGCCCTGATGAAGAACTGGCTTAAAGAAACCGCAGCGATGGCTGAGGTTAAAAGCTTCAACCGCTTCAGTGGGCCAGCATGGGTCCAAACCAAAATCAGCGAATATAGCCAGCCAATCCCAGAGTTTGTGCTTGCTAAGGCTGTCCAGATCAAGCAGGCAATTCCCGATTGCGAAATATACGTGGAGAGCCTCGAAGATCATCCCGATCCTTTTCTTGTGGTCGCCATTCCGGATGGTCGCCCTTACTATCCGGCGAAAGAACGTCATTACGTCGAAGTATGGGCTGAACCGAAGTTTGAAGGCCGCTTGATCGACACAGACATTTTCTGAAGAGGACCGCCATGAGCCAGCAACCCACAGAAGAATTAGCCATCTGTAGCAGCCCAGAGCTTGAAGAAGCCTACACCGATCTGCTCGCTTGCAATCGGATCGTGGAGATTCTCGACGAAGCGATGACTACCGCTCGCAAACAACAACGTGAGTCCAGAGACAAGTACATCGCCCTGTGCGGGAAATCGGTGCAGCAATGAACGAGTATCTTCTTTCCGACCGCCGCAACAACCCTCCAATGCCCCTAGAAGAGTACAAGCGCGTGCAGTTAGCTCAGTTTGCGCGAGTGATAGCAGGTTCGACGCTGGCTGCGCTGCTCTTTGCAGGAGTGATTGCCCCTTGGAAGCAGGAGTGGGTTGCAATTCCTTTTGCGGCAGCGTTTCTGATTGGCGCCTGGGTGCTGGCAACACGGAGGGCGCAATGACCTTCGTCCGCAACCCCAACTGGCATCCGCACATCACCGTTTCCAATCCTCCCATCCCTCCCAAGCCTGCCTGCTGTGAAGAAAAGGGCTGCAAGAACGAAGCTCAGAAGCGCTGGTACACAGCATGGCTCTGCAACTTTCATTTCTATGTGGCGTATCGCGCGCTGGAAATGAACAACGATTCGCCGGAGGCAGCAGCATGACCACGACTCTCACCAAGCTAGATCCTGATTTCGCGCAGCCCGTCGAAACCAGCATCATTCAGTACGCCATTGAGCGGGGAGCTGGAATCGACACGATTGAGCGCCTGATTGCGCTGAAAGAGCGTGAGGACGAGAACCAGGCACGTCGAGCCTTCAATGTAGCCTTTGCCGATTTCAAGGCCGAATCCCTCACGCTGATCCGCACCAAGGAAGTGAAGGATGGACCGCTCAAGGGCAAGAAGCATGTAGAGCTCGGCGGGATCGTCAAGCTCGTCACTCCTGCCCTTTCTAAGCACGGCCTCAGCATTTCATGGAAGCTCACCAAAGACTCGCCCGAATGGATGGAAGTGACGTGCGTTCTCAGGCACATTGCCGGCCACTCTGAGGCGGTTTCGATGGGCGGGGCTCCTGACACAGGCCCAGGCCGAAACGCAATACAGGCCCGTGGAAGCGCTAAGACGTATCTGGAGAGATACACGGCCACTGCCATCCTCGGGCTCGCGCCTGAAGACGAGGACAACGATGGTGTGACGCCCGCCGAAACCGAGCACTGGACCCAGGAGCAGACCGCGAAGCTAAAGGATTGGGCCGATGCACTGAAGGCATGCCCCGATCCGGCGCGATTAAAGAACGAGTTTGCCAGCGCCCTTACCTATGCCAAGTCGGTTAGCCCCAAAGCCGGATCACGCATGACGGCCATCTTTAACGAGTGCCTTGCGAGGTTCAAATGAGGATCGTTTGCTCGACACAACACTCCGCTGAGTGGATGCAGGCTAGAACTGGTTTGGTGACCGCCTCGCGCATGGCGGACACAATGGCGAAGCTCTCCCGCAAATCAAAGAACGGCGATGCCGGCGACTGGAAACAGTCTCATTGGGATTACGTTTCTGAGCTCGCCTGGGAGCGTATCACCGGAGTCTGTGCAGATCACTACGTCTCGAAGCCGATGGAGATCGGAAGTCAGTACGAGGGCGAGGCGCGAGTTGAATACTGGATGCGGACCGGCAACGAAGTAGACGAAACCGGCTTTGTGCTCCACCCGAAATTAGATTTCCTGGGGGCCAGCCCCGATGGGCTGGTTGGAAGGGACGGGGGGCTTGAAATCAAAGTCCCTCTGTTCTCTACGCACTGCTCCTATCTGGAGTCCGACGCGATCCCCGAAGAGTACATGCTGCAGATGTACACCAACATGCTCTGCTGCGAGCGCCAATGGTGGGATTTCGTTTCCTACTGCCCGCCTGACGTTGCTCCTGAACTGCCTGATGAGTTCCGCATGTTCAAGAAGCGCTTGGAAGCGGATCAGACGATGTTCGATGCGATCGAGGAAGCCGCCACAGTGACCATGCAGCACGTTGCAGAGCGCATGGAGAAGCTACGCCGCATGTACCCCGCCAAGTCTGCTCCCAAAAGCAAGACGACCGTTGAATTCGAACTGAGCCATGAAGCCCTAGCAGCTTCCGAAATGGGCGATGACCCAATGAGTCCAGGGTATGCGTTCCTCGATGACAACTTGGCGGGGGTGCCGTGAATCCTCTTTGCGCATGTGGCTGCGGATGGGAAGTTTCGCTTCCATGGAACAAATGGATTCAAGGCCACACTAACAAGCGCAACAAAGGGGTTGCCATTGACCCCGCAGAAGATGACGGTCAGCAAGGCAGGGGCCGAATAATCAAACGCTGGCCAGATGTGATTGAAGAGCAAAAACAAGCAAAGGAGATAGGGGAATGGAGAACGGGAAAAAGAAAGTACAAGGAAGTAAAAGAGCACCTCAACCGGCATCGCTCGCGATTGCAAACAGCGGCGTGAAGACAGGAACCGACTTTGCCAACCTGATGAGCACGCTCATGTCCGACCTCATATCTGGGCGCGTGACTCCGCAGATCGGAAACGCAGTCTGCAACGCAGGCGGCAAGCTGCTCAAGATCGTGGAAATGAAACAGAAGTATGGAACAGCAAATCCAGAAGCGCCGAAGCAGCCAGAGCTTGTTTTGGCAACAGGGGAATAAGTGTCCACGCATATCACCAAATGCGTCGTATGCCGTAATAAATGCTACTGCTGCAACGATCTCCATGCCCTTGGATGCGGCGGAGAAAAGGGTGAGGGCGGGTGCAATAACCGCCCTTATATCGAATTTTGCTCAGAGGAGTGCTTCCATGTTCTGGAGAAAAGAATGAGTGAGGCATGGAGTCGATATAAGGAGTGCGCCGTATGAGCGATCCCTGCCCACTACCTCCCTACTCTTCAATACGGCGAAGGAAGAAGAAACGTGCTGAGGTGCGCGTGGGCAAAGAAGGAATTGTGCGGCTGTCTGGCAAAGCGATGGAAGAGCTACGCCTACAGTGCTTCAGGCGCGATAGAGGCCACTGCCAAGAGTGCGGACAGCGATTGATGTGGGATGCATGGACTGGAGCCAGCCAGAGCTACCACATGGCCCACATCCGCAATAAACGGATGTACGGAGACACGCTCGAAAACATCAGGGCTCTCTGTGGGGATTGTCATCGAGCAGAGCACGGAAATCCGCGCGCCCGCGTGAAGTAAACCGTTTTAGCTGTTTAGGGAGATGGGGACAAGTTGGGGAAAGATAAGAAGCTTCCTGCTTTTCAGTGGTACGCAGGCGACTGGCGCAAGGATCTTGCGGTGCAATCGCTCTCGTTCCATGACAGGGGGGTGTGGCGCGAAATGCTCGATCTCATGCATGACTCGGAGCGCCGTGGGGTACTCGTACTCAACGGGCGAGCTATGACTGACGATCAGATTTCCCGCGCTATTGGTTTGGATAACCAAAGCTTCAACCAAACGTTAGGCAGGCTCTTAACCTCCGGTGTGGCATCTCGCGAAGAGGAAACAGGTGCGATTTTCAATCGGCGGATGGTTCGGGATGAGGAGATACGGAAAATAAGGACTTGCGCCGGATTAAAGGGCGGAAATCCAAATTTGCTTAACCAAACTCCTAAGCAAAATCCAACCCCTTCACTTTCACCTTCGGGTAAGAAAACAAAAGTTAGGAAGTGTTCTATTCCTCTTCCTGATTGGATTCCCGAAAACTTGTGGTTCGAGTACGAGGATGTGCGCAAGCGAAAACGCGCTGCGATGACCGATCCAATCCGGTTTCGCATTATCAAACGGCTCACAGAGTTCAAAGAAAGCGGTTTAGATCCGCTCATTAGTCTCGAAAACTCAATCCGCAACTGCTACACCGATGTGTTCGAACCAAAGACGGGAGCGAAAAATGGAACCCAAAACAACAGGCCAAGCCTCGCGGACATCGCCGCTGAATCAGGTAAAAACTCTTCTCCAAGCGACGGCGACGCTCAGGGGTCAAAAGATGGACGTGGATTCCTTGAGTTTGTACAGCAATCGACTGGTCCGCGAACCGTTTGAGGACGTGGAAACAGCGCTCGAAAAGCTCTCGGAAATGAAACGCGGCGAATACGAGCCAGCTATCCCCGAAATCGGCGGCTTGCTTGCGCTGGTCAAGGCGATGACGGTCGCCAGACATAACCGCATGAGGCAGAACCTTCCCGAGTGGCAGAACCAAGTTTGCCCGAAGTGCGGAAACATCGTGGGAATGTCAGTGCCGAAAGGCGAACAAGGCCGGACGTGGTGTGTGCCCTGCCAGAGCTACCGCAAGATCATGCCTGAAGACCTCGCGCTGACAGATGGGCAATGGGATCTGATCTGCGCATCCCTCGACGCTCACTACCGCACCTGGGTTGCGAATGGCAGCAAGTACGAAGAGCGCTGCCCACTGGTGGACCGCCAAACCGCAATTGAGCAGATGCCCTCATGGGCTGAAAGAAGCGGAGCCCGATGACCCGCGCCTGGTGGGCCCACGAGATGCGCGAATTTAGGCACGGCTGGAACTGGCCTTTGATTGGCGCTTTGCTATTCGTGATCTTGTTCTGGCTTGCAGTCTGTCTTTGCGGAGCGCATGTATTTCACGTAGCTGTGGCTGTGGCTAGAAAGTTTGGGTTGGCATGAGGGAGTTTTTTAGCATTCTGGCGTTTGGGTTGGCAGTAGCTAGCATTGTCCTGCATTCCGAGCATGCCGATTGCTCCAAATGGCGTCATCACTGGGGACCGTGGGCGAATGTAACGTGGGGAAATTCCGATAGCCCAGCCGAGATGCTTACTACCGGAGTATATGGGAATCGGCGTATTCAGCAGCGGATATGCGCTCACTGCGATCTCGTTCAAGAGCGACAAATTGCGAGGGCCGCATGACCGACCTAAGCCAGCTCCAGCACTTCCCGCTCAAGGGCGCATATCTCTGCTTAGAGCATGACTGTGGGCACGTCCACAATTCCAATTCCTACTGCCCTGCCTGTGCTTCGACGCAGATCAAGCCGCTAACGACCTGGATTGCTGAACTGTTGAGCAGAGTGGAGGAAACGTGCAAGAGCTAACCTTCATCGCTTTTGGCACACCACGCCCGCAGGGATCAGCCAAAGCCTTCGTTCGCGGGAATCGGGCATTCATCACTTCCGACAATGCCAAATTGAAGCCTTACCGCCACACGCTGACCCAAGTTGCGATGGAAACGGCCAGCCGTGACGGTTTAAGCCTGCCTGTATGCGCCCGCGATGTGCCAGTGGAGGTTTCCATCACCTTTACCTTCGCCAAGCCCAGGAGCAAGCCTAAACGCGTAATTCACTGCACAGTAAAGCCGGACATCGATAAGACCTGTCGAGCGGTTTTAGACGCGCTCAGTGGAGTGGCATTTCAAGACGATGCCCAGGTGGTGCAGATCATCGCTCGAAAGCGTTATGGATCGCCCGAGCAGACAGAAGTCACGGTCAGGCCCTATTCGCCGCTGATCATGGAGGAAATGTGATGGCAAAGGTAGGCAGAAAACGCGATGAAGTTCGGGATGCTTGGATTGAGCGGTTTGACTTGAAAACCAGTACGCCACGGCGAAGACTTCCCTCGAGACTCTTGAGTCAATTGAGCGAATGCAAAGACGATGAGACGCGCCGGATACTGCTCGGCATCAGTGAGCAGTCAGACGCGCTGATCGATGAAGCGTAAGTTTGTGATTTGGGATTCAGTAGCCGGCTGGTTCCCCCAACTACGGGCTGCATGGAAGAGAGTGAGCGAATGGACCTTGACGATGTATTAGGTGGCAATGGTTATAAACCACCTCAAGATGGGCCGCTGTCTACGCAGTGCCAAAGCAAAGATCACTGGCAATGTCAGCAGGGTGGGTGTGGATGCCGCTGCCATGTGACGGTGATCTATCGCTTCGATGGCCCAACGCTGGTTGTCGATCAAGTTAAACGCCATACACGAAAGCGTAGTGAACGCGGGAACTGGCTGGTTGTGACCTATGTGCAGGGAAAGATTTGGTGGGCCACTTGGATTCAGACGTGGGCAGGTGTGCAGGCATCGAAGCGCAACTCCGAGAAGGAGCATCCCGGTTGTCGTGTGATGGTGCTGGATATTGAACGGATGGCTGATTTCGCAGTGACCGAAGGCGCAAACGAGATAGCCGATCTAGAGAGAATGTTCAATCAAAAACCAGCCAAATAGGGCTGCATGGAAGAAGTACCAGGATAGAACGAGAGGGTGAGATGAATTTGAGCGGATGCGAATCAGCGGAATGCAGGCACGGAGTTTGTTCGGCTTGCACTTTTGAAGATTGTGCTTGTCGATGCCATTTACGCGCGGCCCTACAGAGAGACGAAGACGCCCGAGACGATGCTCGATCGGCTGCAATAGAAGCATACTGGCAAGCCAAGCAGGGCGAAGACTACGGAAGTTACTGACCAGGATAGAACGAGGTGAGCAGATGAGCGACCAGTTTCTAACTGAAGAGATCGTGTTTGGAGGGCATTCCTGCAAGCACTGCAAGGCTTCGCATGGGATACACATCGTGACCTGTCCAGATTTCTCCTGCCATGAGTGTGGAAAGTCAGGCCCCGACGAAGATCACCGTGGCGGTTGCCCTACACGTCGTAGAGATGAAGTCAGGTGGGTATGTCAGTGCGGAGCGTTCGGATGGATGAGCCCAACTAATCGAAGCCTCGCAGGACTCGTGAGACAAGCCAGACGTGAGCATAGGGGCTGCAAAGACCCAGACATTGAGAAACTTGAAACCCGCGATGAATACGAAAGGCGGCTATATCAAGCCAGATTTCACGCAGGTGTGTTTTAGCCAACTAAGCCCCCTATGGATAGACGGGCACACTGGAGGATGAAAGTGGGCAAGCTGATTCTACTTTTAGCAGGGCATATGCTTTGCGATTACCCCCTACAGGGTGACTTTCTGGCAAAGGGAAAGAATCGCCACACGCCAGTACCGGGAGTCCCGTGGTGGCACTGCCTGACCGCACACGCGATGATCCAAGCAGGAATGGTTTATCTGATCACCGGTAGCGTCTGGTTCTTTGTTGCCGAGCTTGCGATTCACTGGATAACTGACTTCGGAAAGTGTGAAAAGTGGTTCGGCATCAACGTAGATCAAGGCATTCACGTTGCCTGCAAAATAGCGTGGGCAATTCTTTAGGGGATAGACGGGCACAGGAAAGGGCCAGATGAGCGACGAAGAGTATGTGAGAAGCAGGTGGGAGTTCGTACATTCATACAAAGATGACGAATTTGATCCTCCGATTTTTAGCATCTGTGTGCAACTTGAGGAAGGCAGCGAGTCCAGTTGGATTATGGCGAGTGGTCCCACTCTAGACGTGGCTTGGGAAGTGGCGTATGGAGCAACGCTTGAGCGGGAACGAGAGATTGAGCAGCGCAAAACAGATTGGGCCATGCTGGCGGGATTCATTAACAGCGAGGGTGGTACATATCAGCGCGATATATTCAAACGGCTATATGTCAGAGAACAAGCAGCCCTCAACGACCTGCGTAAAGGCATGAAACCGTGAACGAGGAAATGCTAGCTCGAATTAATTGCCTTCTAACGCCGCGAGGATTTGTTGATGACTTGCTGGCTTCTCGATCTAAGGAGCCGAAAGGAACAGAATGAGCCAAGAATTGAAGCCGTGTCCGACACCACTACTTGCAGGCAACTGGTCCCGCGAAGAGTGGGGAGCAGCGCACGAAGCCGTATTTGCGCAGCGCATGAAGTACCCGCCCGATTCGCTGTCCGCTATCTATCGGGACATTGCCATCAACCTGCAAGCCCAACTCGCCACCCGCTCCGACGCTCATCTCCTGCGCTCCCACGATGCTACGCAAGCCGCTTTGAAGGAACTGGAGTGGATTAGAGATCATGTCGCTCAATATGGCTTTAACTGTAACGCGCCAGTCGTCGTATCCCGCGCCTCTAGAGCACTCAAATCCGTTGACGCAGCACTTACCGAGGCCGCTGCTCAGAAGGAGAACGGGAATGGGTGAGCAAGAGATTCGAGCGTATTTAAGCCTTGCGATCAGTACGCTGTGCGGAGATCGCATTCACTTCTGCACATCTGACAAGCAAGCTAGACAGCATAAGAAGGACGCCAAAGAAGTTCAGGAATGGCTTAACGCTCTCCCTGCTCCACCGGAGGCCAACCATGCCGAATGATCTATTCGACAATTCGTTGGTGCGGTTTACGTCTATCGAACTCGACGATGCGAACGTTGCTCTATCGAAGTGGGGGCATAAGATGGGACCGCTCCATCGGGGGAATCAGGGCGCTGTGTGTTTCGGACTTTTCTATCGCGATGACTTAGTTGCAGTGGCGACAACATCCTACCTGATTTCAGCAGTAGTAGGCGGAGGTCTGAAGCATCTCACTCGCGAAAACTGCTGCGAGCTATCCCGCTTATGTGCATCACGGGCAGGACTTTGCAGAGTTGCCTTGCGTTTGTGGCGAGAGTTCGTACTGCCATCACTAGGCTTTCGGTTCGCTATCTCGTATCAAGACGCTGACCTGCATAACGGAAACACATACCGCTTCGATGGCTGGAAGAGAGTAGGGCGTAGCAAAAGCGGGCCCGATACAAGGAGCGGCCGCGCAGGGCGCGATAAATGGATTTGGATGTGGGAGGCCAACCAGTGAGTGAGCTAACAGCAGAGCAGGTCCGAAAGAAGTTTCCGGGGTGTTGCGCGGTGCATTTCATGGGCGGCTGGATGATTCGCTTATATCCCAGCAGCGGCCTGCCGCTAAAACTCAGCGATTTCCAGCCAACCGAATCCGACGCATGGGCTGATGCAGCAAAGCGTCTTACGGAGAGCAAGTGATGGCCCGTCTCACGGAGCCTGAGGAGCAAGAGAAATGACACCTGCAACTGAGAGATTTCGCAACGAGATAACCGGAGATGTGCTTGAACTGCCTCCACCTAACATTCTTGGGCAGGGAGTCGTTAAACTCAACGGAACCATTGTGGAGCGAGTGCTTTATAGCGACGAATCGATGATGATCACGCTTCAGAATGGGAGCATGCTCACGGCTGAAGAATGGTCAAAGTACATTGTTGAATGCTTACGTGTCGGTGCATGGACGCGCACCCCGGAGCCTCCCCAATGACGCACATAACTTGCAAATAGTTCCACGTGGAACATCTTTTGTGCTTGACGAAGCCTAAAAACTGATTATTCTTGATTTTGTTCCCGCCGTATCGCTGTCCTGCCTCGCCTGACACAGGTTCAAAGGTCGGGCTACCTGTGACAACCCAGCCCTTAGAGTCTCTTGGAGGAGTCTTGGCATCTGCACGCGTGCTCAACGTAACAACGAAGTGCTACTTAAAAGTCCGTCAAGCTGAGGGACGCATAGAACACTGCGTTTCTGAGTGGGTTGTGCAAGGAAAGAGCATTCGAGATCTGAATCTCGCACAGATCGTGCAGAAACGTTCAGTAGCCGCCAAGCAATCAGAACCAATCGCCTGGGCCGAACTCCCCGGACTCATCTATCAGCCTGCTCCAATAAACCTCGCAAGCACCCGCCAAAGCTACGCCATCCTGAAACAAGCCAACCAGTTCTGCCTTGAACATGCCTGAAAACGTTGAGAACAACGAACAATCAACTGAAAAGCTGCTGGGTGGAATCACGGGCAAAGGATTCATGCCAGGGCAATCGGGAAATCCTTCAGGGCGCCCCAAGAAAAAGCCGATAACTGATTTGTTTGAAGAGCTTATGGCCGATCCCGAACTAGTCGCAGGCTTCAAATCAGCTATCGTGAAATCGATTATGAAGGGCGGCATGGCTGGCGTGATGTACATGAAAGAAGCCGCAGATAGGCTTGAGGGCAAGGTCACACAGCCCATTGATGCTGACATCACCATGAGCACTCTGAGTGAGCGGATGGCTAAGGCAGCGGAGCGGATCAAGGAATAAGCACTAATCGTGTACACTAATGGTGCATGAAGATACTGCACTGTGAGCGATGTGGGAAGGATTGGTGTTCGTATGGCGAACCAAGGCGCTGCGGCAAATGCAAATCACCCTACTGGGACCGGAAACGACCTGACAAGCGGGCTGACGGAGTTTCGAAGAATGCTGGCAACAGAACAGGGGACGGAACCGAATTGCCCGTTCTGCCAAGTGCCAAGAGTCCGGCGAAGCGACTACATTCGGTGCAACGGCTGCGGGGTAAATTGGCTCGATCAAGAGAAGGAGCTTCCGAATTACCTCAATCGCAACCCAGCAGCGGCGCGAAACGATGCCCGCATGGCTGCTTTAGTGTCCAAGCCTGTCGCAATATCGGAGGCGGTTGCTAGCTGACACACAACTCGCCGAAGCTGAGCAAGAGTTAGTCGACCAGTTCTACAAGTTCCGCTTCGATCCCCAGGCCTGCGTTAAGTATGCCTACGACTGGGAAAATGGAGAGCTGAAAGACTGGAAGGGTCCAAAGGCCTGGCAGAGGGAAAAGCTCGAAGCGCTCAGAGATCATCTTCAGAACCCTGCTACTCGATACGTCCCTTACCTTGAAGCTGTGGCATCTGGTCACGGTATCGGCAAATCAGCCGAGGTAGCATTCATCGTTCATTGGGCACTGAGCTGCTGGCAGGATGCCCGAATCGTCATCACGGCCAATACTGGAGATCAGCTAGGCCAGAAGACGGTTCCCGAGGCTAAGAAATGGTTCAGACGTTCGATCAACTCGCACTGGTTTGATTGTCGGTCCGAATTCATCAAGATCCGCGACGACAAGCACAAGGATACCTGGCGAGCTGACTTTGTAACGTGGTCCATTGAGCGCACAGAAGCCTTTGCTGGCCTACACAACGAGGGCCGCATCATTGTGCTGATCTTCGATGAGTCGAGCGCCATACCGGACAAGATTTGGGAAGTAGCCGAAGGCGCTCTGACAGATGAAAACACCGTCATTATCTGGCTTGCCTATGGAAACCCAACCAAAAACACAGGCAGGTTCCGAGAGTGTTTCGGCAAGTTTGCACACCGCTGGAAGACACGCCAGATTGATTCTCGTACGGTCGAAGGTACCAACAAAGAACAGATTGACAAGTGGATTGCGGACTATGGCGAAGATTCCGACTTTTGCCGCGTGCGTATTCGCGGAGAGTTCCCAAGAGCAGGGTCCAGTCAGTTCATTCCGTCTGACATTGTTGCGGCTGCTCGCAAAGCCAAGATCGATATTCCGGCAATTCTCCCGAAGATTGGCTCTTGCGATGTGGCTCGGTTCGGAGATGATGAATCAATTGTTGGCGATCGGCAAGGACGCAAAGCAAGGATCTGGAACAAGTACCGAGGATTCGATACCGTTCAGCTAGCCGACAGGTGCATTGAGTACATCGACCAGGAAAAGCCAGATGCATTCGTGGTCGATGGAGATGGAATCGGCGCAGGAGTCTTTGATTACATCAAGCATCGCGGCTATGACCGAAAGACGCTGCTAGTCGAGTTTCATGGCGGGCACACTCCATCTGATCCGCAGAAGTATTTCAACAAGCGCGCTGAGGTCTGGGGTGAGATGCGGGACTGGCTCTCTGATGCGCAGATCCCTGACGATCCCGAGCTTGATACTCAGCTCACGAGCGTTGAATATGGCTTCTCACCTAAAGGCGCTATTCAGCTAGAGAAGAAAGAAGACATGAAGAGGCGCGGACTATCTTCGCCAGATCGTGCTGACATGCTCGCAATGACGTTTGGGGTTAAGGTCGCACCGAAACGCAAAGACCCAGAGCATCAAATCCATTTTGGTTCAGACGGCTGGATGGCCTAAAGGAGGCAACAATGAGAAAACTGCTACTTCTGGCCGCGATGGCTTGTCTCGCTCTGACGGCTGATGCCAAAATCACTACCTTTCAGGTCACCATCGGCGCTGCAGCTACGCAGGTGTCGACGACTTTCGTTCCTTGCCGCTGGCTTCTAATCCAGGACAATGCCGCAAACACCATCCACATCGGAGGATCGCTTGTGTCCTCAACGCGCGGAATCAAGCTCTTGGCAGGTGGGAGCTTCTTTATTCCCCCAACCGATCAGCCGAGCGTCGGAGCGAACAACCTCGCAACCTTCTGGCTTGCTGGCACGCAAAACGATGTGATCGATGTGGTCTGCGACGTAATCCAGTGAATGAGTTTCAGGAACAATACGACAAGCTTGGCAAGACAGAGCGTTCCGAGGCCCGTAAAGCCCTTGAGCGCGAAGTTGCTGCGCAGTTGACGCGTATCTATGGCCGCGTCTGGTCGAAGGGCAAGATTGCAATCAAAGCCTCGAAGATGGTTGAACAGTCGATGATGGCAGGGAAGGCCGCACTCAACTAATGAGCAAGAAAGACGATTTCATAGGCCTGGCCCGCAAGCGCTTCGCTGCGGCTCAAGAGGACGAGAAAGACCTGCGCCTGAAGTTCACCTCAGATCTCAAGTTCGCTTCGCCTGACGGGGAAGATCAGTGGGATCCGCAGGTCAGGCAGCAAAGGGAAGCAGCAAGCCGCCCGGCCATGTCGTTTCCACGTTGTCATACGTTCGTCCAGCAGGTATCGAACGAAGCCCGGCAAAAGAAGCCGACTATCAAGTTCTCGCCGCGCCTCGATCAAGACAAAGACACCGCCGAAATCCTCGAAGGGCTCGCGCGCTACATTCAGTACGATTCTCAGGCTCAAGTCGCTTATGAGACGGCAATTGAGTATTCCGCTGGAGGGTCGTTCGGATATTTCCGCTTCCTGACGGATTATTGCGACGACGACAGCGATGACCTTGAATTGAAGGTTGTTCCGGTCCTGGATCCGCTGGCTGTCTTTGGAGTTTTGGTTGCTGCCTGCTTCAATCGCAAGCCGAAGTATGCATTTGTGGTTGAGGACATCCCCAAAGAGGAATACAAGCTCGCCTATCCGAATACGGAGCTTGCATCGCTCGATTGGGCAGAGGCTGAGAGAGAAAACGCAGGATGGGTCGGGACTGAAACGGTTCGCATCGCTGAGTACTGGTATGTCGAAGAGAGCGAGCAGGCCGCAGAGGATGACGACGACGATGCTGCGCCGTCAATGGCGAAGAAGAAACCCCGCCCAAAGAGACCGAGACCGGTCGTAAAGTTCTGCAAGACCAACGGCATGGAGATTCTGCCGGATTCAGAGACTACCTGGCCCGGCTCGCAGATTCCGATCATTCCTGTCTTGGGAAAACAGATGATAATGGACGGCAAGCCCAGGCTTTTCTCCGTGGTCCGCCCCCAAAAGGGTGCTCAGCAGCTCATCAATTATTCGAAATCGAGAATTGCCGAGACGCTATCTCTAGCGCCCATCTCGCCATTTATCGCCGCCAAAGGGCAGGTAACAAACAGTGGAATGCTCGACAAGTGGCTGACGATGAACACGGTTCCTGTCGCTGTTTTGGAGTATGACACCGTCGATGTAGCCGGTCGCCCC